>Ga0334722_10004867_pt1 | contig 13789 bp, 9 predicted proteins | sample C3_bottom_MG_FD_207210 | JGI IMG/M metagenome (GOLD analysis project Ga0334722, IMG submission 207210) | Sediment microbial communities from Yellowstone Lake, YNP, Wyoming, USA - C3_bottom | ecosystem: Environmental > Aquatic > Freshwater > Lake > Sediment | place: USA: Wyoming | collected...
AATGCGCGGCCGTCTGGTACAATGGAACCATTTCGGTTCCATTGTGCTGTCCAATGCCGACACTGACGCTCAAGAAGATCCCCGGCAAGCTGCACGCGCGGCTCAAGGCCAGCGCCGAACGCAACCGCCGCAGCCTGAACAGCGAAATCCTGGTCCGTCTCGAAGTGGACCGAGACGAATCCCTGCCTGAGGTGCTCCGGCCCCTCTTCTGGGACTACCCGTTCGCCGACCTCCGCTGGTCCGCGCATCGCGATTTCGTGATCGCCCGAGTGCTGCAATCCGGAGGAACCGATGCCATCGTGTGGCTCCGGAATGCCGTGGCCGACGTCGAACTGGCAGAGTGGATTCGGCAGCGGAACGGCCGCGGCCTCGATGCGCGGCAGTTGCGGTTCTGGCAAGTCGCGCTGAACCTCCCGGCGGTGGACGTTGACCGTTGGGTCAGACTCTCTCGCGAGGGCGCGTGGGAAGGGCGGACACGCCGATGATCTTCCACCCGGAGGTTCTCACCGGCCGACAGGTTCGCGTGCTCGACGCTATCGCACCCGTCAGCGAAGCCGGCCACTTCTACCTCGCGGGCGGAACCGCCATCGCACTCCGGTGTGGTCACCGCCGATCCGAGGACTTCGACTGGTTTGCCGCTCGAGTCGGGCGTCCCGAGGCTCTGGCAGCCAGGATCCGCAAGACGGACCTCGGCCTCGACAGTCTCGAACTGGCGGCCGGCACGGTCAACTGCCGGATCGGCGAAGTGAAAGTGCAGTTCCTGGAGTTCGCCTATCCGCTACTGGAAGGGACGGACGCGTGGCCGGAGAAGCGGGTGGCGCTTGCTTCCCTGCGCGACCTCGGCGCGATGAAGTTGCTCGCCATCGCGCAGCGAGGCGCCCGTAAGGACTTCGTGGATGTGTATGCACTCCTGCGGCAAGGCATGACCTTGCCGAACATGCTCGACGACTTTCGCGCGAAGTTCAAGGCGGATCCGATGCCGGTGCTTCGAGGGTTGGCCTTCTTCGACGACGCGGAGCTCGAACCGATGCCCGAGATGTTGGCCGCGGTCTCGTGGCCGAAGGTGAGGAAGGGCATCGCTGACGCGCTTCGCGCCGTACTGCGTTGACAGGAACGCACTGGCGCACAGAAGGGGAGTCCATGGCACGCACGAACATCATCCGGTTCCTCGCGGCGTTCCTGTTGTTCGTCTCGGCGGCGACACCCGCACAGAGCCAGTCGTGGTCCTTTTCGCTGGTGGGCGACTCGCGATCCGGCGCGCGCGACTTCAAGGCTGCGCTCAGCCAGATCCGCGACACCGCAGGCCCGGCAGGCACGAAGTCCGAGCCGCCGGCATTCGTCGTCGTCGCAGGCGATTTCGATCCGGATGACGTGAACTACGCGCTCTATCGCGGCGTGTTCTCCGCAACGCCGCACCCGCGGTTCCTTCCCGTTATCGGCAACCACGATTCCAGCTATCGCTCGTTCGTCCTCGGCACGATCATGCCCGGCGAGGGCATTCAGGCGTCGTTCGACAAGTCGACGGTGGCCTACTACACCGACGTCCGGAACGTGCGCGTGATTGTGGTGGATCAGTACCGAGGCACGGGCTTCAAGGACGGCTGCATCAATGATGCCGGCATCCGCTGGGTTGAGCAGGCCATCGCGTCGGCGAAGGATGCGGACCACATCTTCGTCTCGATGCATGTGCCGGCGTTTACCCGGGTGCGTCATGTCGGAGAGGGCTTCGAGAGCTGCCCGGATCAGCGGAACCGGTTCTGGGACATGATCGTCCGGAACCGGGACAAGGTGCGGGCCGTTCTGGCGGCTCACACTCATCACTCTTCCGTGATGCGCGTGCGCGACCCGCGCGGTCCTGCCAACGACGGCAAGAGCTACCCCTTCGAAGCCGGAGGCGTCTACCAGTTCGATGCGGGCGGAGCAGGGAATTCCGATGACGGGAAGATCACCGTCATCACATTCCTCATCGACGGAAAGGCGGCCTCGGCCCAGGTCCTCCAGTCACCGAACGGCCAGGCGCGATTCTCGGTGACCCGGACCGTCGATCTGCTGGCGCGGTGACGCGGCTGCGGCCGGTCACCGCGCAGAGACCCAGATCGGCAGGTCGCGCTACCTCACGCGCTTGCAGCTGGCGACCTTGCCGGCCTGTTTGAAGGTCTCACACTGCTTCATGCCGGCGTCGGTCTTGCACTCGTAGCCGTTCCGGCTGCCCGGAGCGGCGACGCAGCCGTTGTCCTTGAGCAGTCGCTCGGTCGCGGCATCCGGAGCACCCGTCGGCGGCGGCGCCGTCATCGGCATCGCCGCGCGGGCAGGACGCCCTGCAGGCGGGCGAATGACCCCGGGAGCCGGCGCGACCAGCGTTCCCGTCGCCTTATTGTTCAGGTAGTGTTCCGGCTCCTCCCTGACCGCCTTGATACAGGCGTTCCCGCTCGCGATGAGGTTCTTGATCGCGTTCGACAATTCGTATTGAAAGCTCGGCGCACTCGGGATGACGCCCACCGCGTTGGCCTGGCTGTTGATGCTGAGCTTGCAGTCGTCCGCCCTGGCTTTGACCCCAAAGACGCACCCTGGCGCACCGGAGCTGAGGCAGGCGTTGCCCGCGGCCGTGAGGGCGGCAGAGAGCATCTGCTGAAGCGGCTCGTCGACGCCCCACCGGGCGTTGAACGTGCTGACCTCGCCCGAACAATCCTCCAGCCCGGGCGGGACCTGCGTAATCCCGCCGCCGGCGAAGAAGCTGGCGGTGACGTGAGGCTGGCCGCCGGTGCACTTCGCCGTCACCAGGCTGACGGTCTTGGCGCACTGATCGCTGGCGGCCGCGAACCCAACTCCGCTGTCAGGCCCGCTCTTCGGGCAGCTGTTCGACAGGCCGGCCATCGAGGCACGTTTGCCGGCGAACTTGCCGTAGGCGCTGACCAGGCCGTTGTAGCTGCTGATGCACTGAGACTTCACCTGCTGCAGCTTCGCCGGATCCGGGCCGATGTCCTTGAAGGGCGGCACACTCGCCATCCTGGCGTCGCACAACTCCCAGGCTTCGTGCAGACCGTCCCGGCAGTCGGCGTACAGATCCCCCGCCGGGCATTGCGAGAGCCAGGCTCCCACCTCGTTGTTGAACCTGGCGCTGAGGTTCTTCAGCTTCTCCAGCGTGGTCTTGGGGTTGTTGGCGCTCGTCTGATAGGCGGACTCGAGTGCCTGATTCGTCTTGACGGCGGCCGACAGTGCATTCTGGACCTTGATGCTGTCGTACCCCCACTGGACACACTGCGGAATGTCGTAGTGCAGCGCCGCTGCCACTTTGCAGCTGTTCATCGCGCCGACGGCCGCCGCTCGTCCGGCGGCCAGCGCGTCCGCCACCTTCTGCTGGCAGGCACCAATGAGACTGTCGATGTTCGGCGCGGCCCCGCTGGTCATGTTGCACTGGAGCGTCCATTGCTTGCTCCAGCCAATCGCCTTGGCATCCCAGCTGCCCCCGATTGCTTTCTTCGTGTCGGATTCCAGCCTGGCTGTTTCGGCGAGAACCGCATTCACATACGTCTGCTGGACCCACTGGCAGGTCTCGGTCGCGTTGGCTTCGCTCATGTCGTCGATGTTGCGGTAGTACTTGTAGCACCCGTCGTACATCGGGCCGACATAGGCGGACCATTCGGACGCGCCCTTGAACACCGAGATCTGCACGCCCGTCGAGATGTGCGGGTACCAGTGCAGGTCGTAGAAGTCCTGCCGGGTCACCTTGGCGTGCGCGCCAAGGTCCTGGAGAAACGCGTAGATCTCGCCGGCGGCGTCGGCAATCGCACTTGCGACGTCGGCAAGCAACTGCGCCAGCGCACAGACCGGTACTCCGGTCAGAACCAGGGCCGCCGCGCATCCCGCCGTTTCGCCCAGGATCGCGACCAGCCCGAGATAGTCACCGTCCCTGATGTCGAGATACACCTGCAGACCCAGGTCGATCTTGTTGACGGCGTCGGCGCCCAGCTTGGCGCTGATCGTGGGATCGTCGATGGCGGTATTGACACAACTCACCAGTCCCGCTTCGCTGGTATCCCCGGCACAACCTTGAGCAATCCCGATCAGCTTGAGCAACGCCTCGGGTTCCGGCAACTCGCTGGGCCAGCCGCCAGCAGCGGCCGCGGCGTTGATCACATCCCCGACAAAATCGCCACGGGCCAGGAGCGGCGCGACGATGCCGAGCTGCAGAATCAGGATGACGCTGACCAGGACGCGTATGGAACGGCTCATTTGCGTACTCCCAGCTTCGTGCCGTTCGCCCTGGCGTAGGCACGCAACTCGCCGAGCGTCAGGCGTTTCCCGGTCCGCGTTTCCAGCAGCAGGGAATCCGGCCTGCCCGCCAGCCTGGCCAGGTCGTCGGTGGAGTCAATGCGAGTCGCCGGACCCGTCCGGGCCTGGCGCCTTGCGACCGATGGCGCGTCCAGCAGGGCACGTCCCGTGCGCCGCTGTTGGAAGGCGGAGAGCTTCTTGAGATCCCCCACCGTGATCGTCCTGCCGTCCGGAAGCCCAATCACGTCCGATTCGGGACGTTTCGCGACTTCTCTGAGGTCCGCGCCCGGCGCGAGCACAAGCTGCGCGGGCCCCCTGGTGCGCGACAACGCAAACGCGGGATTGGGTTGCGTGCCGGCGCCCTTCTGTCGAATCCTGACGATGGCATCGGCGAGCGCCTTGAAACGGCCGGCCGTGGTCACGCGGCCACCCGGGGTGCGAACGGGCGCGCTGTCCGGCAGTGCGCGGATCTGGCTGAGCGTGGTGTGCTTGCCGATCTGGAGGTTGGCGCCGGCCACACCCTGAGGCGACGTCGCAAAGACATGGCCTGCGGCGGCAACGACCACGGCACCGACGAAGGACACACTGAGGGTTCTCATTGCACGCAGATTCGTCATGTCAGGATTCCCTGCTGGTGAACGGGGGTCCGGTCTCAGCGGGCCGGAGTTGCTCCGGCCTCGCAAAGGCAGCGTCGTGTGAGGAGTGTCCTCACTGTGCGCCTGATGCGCTCGGGGTGTCAAGGAACGGCGGCGCCGGCGCTGCCGCCGGCCCGGAGGTTCAGCGGACGACGAAGCGCACCTGACGGCGGGATGTCTGCTTGCCCAGCGTGGCCTCGATCGTCAGGAGGTGCGGCCCCGGCTTGAGCGTCGATGTCGGCAGTTCGACGCGGACGTCAGACGCGCGGCCGCTCGAGAAGCGATCGCGTTCGAGCGTCTCGGTCTTCTCGAATACGGCCGCGTCCGCCGCGTCGCGCATCGTGACCCGCAGCGTGACGGGCGCGGGCTCCCGCTTTCCGCCTTGATAGACCCTGCAGAACGCGCTCACGGCATCGCCGGCGTCGAACTCCCGCTCCGCGGTCGGCGCGAACGGCACCAGCGACCCCAGCGTGTCGTTTCCGGCGGACGCGAGGCCCGGCACCCTGCCGATGGCCACTCCGGAGAGCGACACCGGCGTGCTCGAGAAGTCCGGCACGTCGAGATCGCAGAAGACGCTGCCGCTCTTCCCCTGCAGCGAACTCTCTGCCGCGACCCGGAGTTGATAGCGTCCCGGTTCGAGATCCAGGCGCGAGAGCACCTCGTACGCCGCACGTCCGTCCCGGGAGGGAGGAAGCGTCACTGTGCCGGCGAGCCGGTTCGATGCGGCGAGTCGTCCCTTCATGTCGTATGCGCGCACCTCGACTGCCAGATTGTCGTTGGCGGACGCCGCCGATCCGGAAGGTGACGGCTGGCGAACACCGAGCACGATCGCCACCGCCGCCTTGCGGCCACCCGCAATCGCGAACGGCGCCGTCGCGACGCGCAACGGCATGTCCCCCGACGGAAACGGGCCTGCGAGCGCCGTGTCGAGTTGCGTCGCGGGGCGGGTCCGCGCGGGCGCCGGGCCGGTGCCGTCCCGGCCAGGCTCGAAGTAGCCGTTGCGGGCCCGCACGGTTACGCCCGGACGGTTCACCTGCACCTCGAGCCGCCGGAACCTCCCGTCGGCGCGCGGGTTCGAAGACTGGTAACCCAGGAGGTAGTACGACGCATTCTCGCGGACGATCCGCGAGATGCCGGGATTGAGGTCGTTGGTGTTCGTAATCGCGAAGCCGCCCGTGTCCTCCGACACCGACTTGAGGAACTCCCGGTTCAGCTTGCCCGGGCTCCCCTCGAGGTAGGCGGTTCCGGCCAGGGGAGAGCGGACGAGCCCCGGCGTTCGCAGGCCGCCCGGGTCGAGGCTGTAGACGTTGACGTTGGCGTGGCCGGCGGCGTCCAACACCTGCAGCAGATCGTACAGGAGTCGCTGGACCACGCTGGTGTCTGCCATCGAACCGCCCCCCTCCAACGACCCCCCGGCCAGCATGGGGCCGAGAAGGGCCAGGTCGAGGGGCAGGCCCGGGCTGATGAACACCAGCGCCTTCCGGCGCTGCGGAAGTTCGATCAGGTGCTCGGCGACCGCGCGCAGCGTCCCGACCGTCAGGCCATAGAGGGTCGCGGACTTCGCGTCCAGCTTGTCGAATGCCATCGCCTGGCCGTTGCCACCGGGGACGAGGTCGATCGACCCGTTGAACCGGTCGATCGCCGCGCGAAGCCTGGCGCGATCGTGCGTGAGCGGCTGCCCGGCGACCTGGTTGAATGCGAAGACGACCGCAGCGAGGTCGTTGGGCCCGAGCCGGTCGATCACGCGATGGGCGGTTGTCTTGGTGTCCGATACGTCTGCGGCCGGCATGGGCGTCGCGTCGTCCATGACGATGACGAAGATGCCGCCGGCCGCGAGGTTCTCGTCGTTGCGTTGCACGTCGATGGCCACCTCGCGCGTCCAGGCCGGGGACGCCGGGGTTCCGTCCGTCCGCTCCGTGTCCGGCAGATCGACGGCTGCGAACGACGCAACGTCCTGGCGGCGCCCGTCCTCGAGAATGGTGAAGTCCGACGCCGTCAGGCCGCGGACGGGCACCCGATCGCGATCGAGCACCGACACGTCGAGCAGGACGAGATCCAGGCCCGTGCGGAAGCGCGGAACCGGCTGCGGCGGGTTCTGGGTCGAGACTCCGGCGGAGAACAGACACAGACCCGCGGCGGCGATCGTTCCGATCGTTCTGCGCATACAACTCCCAGGTTGGCGGACAAGCGTGGTCATACTACCGTACCGGGCGCGTCATGACGGGGTCGTGGTATGCTCCGCCATCCCACGTAGCCTGTTCGCCACCGAGGTGCCCGAGTGAACACAGTCTCCACGCCCGAGCCTGCTCCTGCCCGTTCGCGTCTTACCGTCAATCAGCGCCGGGGGTTCTGGGCCTCGTGGGGCGGGTGGACGCTGGACGGCATGGACTCGTTCATCTACGCGCTCGTGCTGGTGCCGGCGCTCAAGGAATTGCTGCCGCGGTCCGGCCTGGAGGCCAGCGCCGCGAACATCGGGTTCTACGGCGGCCTGTTGTTCGCCTTGTTTCTCGTTGGCTGGGGGCTGTCGCTGGTCTGGGGGCCCGTCGCCGACCGCTACGGCCGCGTGCGCACACTGGCCGCCACGATTCTCTGCTACTCGCTGTTCACGTTCCTCGGCATGGCCGCCACCGAGGTGTGGCACCTCGCGCTGTTCCGGCTGCTGGCCGGCGTCGGCATCGGCGGCGCGTGGTCGATGGGCGGCACGTTCCTCGCGGAGGAGTGGCCGGAAGACCGGCGCAAGATGGGCGCGGGCTACCTCCACACCGGCTACTACTTCGGCTTCTTCCTGGCGGCGGTCGCCAACTACACGATCGGCGCACAACACGGCTGGCGGGTCATGTTTGCCATCGGCGGCGCGCCGGCGTTGCTCGTGGCCTTCATCATGTACGGCGTGACCGAATCGAAGCGGTGGACGAGCGCCGTCGGCCAGCGGAAGATGCGCTGGACGATGGGACTGGCGTTTGCGGAGTTGTTCACGCCCCTGTACCGCCGCCGGACGATCCTGAATTCGCTGTACCTGCTGGTCTCGATTGTCGGCTTGTGGGCGGGATCGGTTTACGTGCCCGCATCGGTGACGCAGCTGGCGACGCAGGCCGGCTACGCCGCCGCTGATGCGGCACGCTGGGCGTCGTACGGTTCAATGCTGCTCGCGATCGGGACGATTGCCGGATGCCTGATCCTTCCCGTGCTGGCGGAACGCTTCGGCCGCCGCGTCACGCTCGGCCTGTATTTCGCCCTCATGTTCGTGACCGTGTCGATGGGCTTCGGCGTGGTCTTCTACCTGGCGCAGGGCGCGCTCACGTGGTTCCTCTGCTGCCTGTTCTTCCTCGGCGTCGGCGGGGCCAACTTCGCGATGTACACGCTGTGGCTGCCCGAGCAGTACCCCACCGAGTGCCGCGCCAGCGCCTTTGCCTTCGCCACGTCGGTCGGCCGGTTCGTGGGCGCCGGCATCACGTTCCTGGTGGGCGCGGGCGTGTCGCACTTCCAGACGATCGGCACGCCGGTGGCGCTGACGTCGCTGGCATTCCTGCTGGGGCTGGCCCTGCTGCCGTTCGGCCTCGAAACGCGCGGCCAGACATTGCCGGATTGAGGGCCGGAGCCCCCGCCCACTATTCCGGTAGCTGGCGCGGCGGGCGGCAGGATCTACTTGCCGAAGATGGCCGACACCGACCGGACCTGATCCATCGTGACCTCGCAGGTCACGCCGCTGCCCACGGGCTTGCAGCCGATCCACTCGACCTTCCAGTCCGTGCCGTAGTTCCCGGCGTTTTGTGCGGCGAGCAGCACCTTGGTGCCGGACAGATAGTTCAACCAGCAGCGCTGGAATCCCGAGCCTCCGCAGATGATGCCCTCGGGAGCGCTGGAGATTCCCGTATACGGCGTGACGCTGCCGCCGACGACCACGGAGAGTGTGTACTGGGCCGCCGAGGCGAACGGCTTGCGTCCCAGTGTCACCTTGACCTTGAAAATCTGGCCCGCCTCCTTGGCCGTCAGCGTGCAGAAGAAGCCGCTGCCCTGGCAGGCGCCGCTCCACGCGGAGACGAATGAGCCGGTCTCCGGGCTGACCTGGAGGGTGATCATCGATCCCTTCGCCAGCGTCGTGCTGCACTTGTTGTATTCCGGGTGCTGGGGCAATCCGCAGTAGATCCTGGCTTTGGCGACAACGGGGGAGTCCGACACCAACCCCGCACCGGCGCGATGAACGGCCAGTGCGCCCCGTCGCCGCCCGCGGTCACTTCTTCACAGGCGGCGCGAGCAGCTCTTTGATCTTTGCATCGAACGCTTCGAACGGCAGCGCGCCGATCACGAGGACGCCGTCGAGCGTGTCGCCGGTCGTGCGGCCGAGCAGAAACGACGGCGTGCCCTCGATCCCGATGCTGCGGGCCGCCTCAATGTCCGCGTTGATCGCCGCGTCGTACTTGGTGCCGGCCGTGCACGCCTCAAAGGCCTTGGCATCGAGCCTGAGCTCGGCAGCGGTCGTCGTGATGAAGGCGGTGTTCAGCTTCGAGGCGTTCCGCACGAGCGCCAATCTCATCTCCCAGAACTTGCCCTGTTCGGTCGCGCACCGGACGGCGCGGGCGGCTGGCAGAGCCTGCGGGTGGAAGTCGAGCGGGAAGTCGCGGCTGACGAAGCGCAGTGTCCCGGTGTCGATGTACGTCTTCTTGATCTGCTCGAACGACGTCGTGCTGAACAGGTTGCAGTACGGGCACTGCAGGTCAGTGAACTCCACCAGCGTCAATGGCGCGTTGGGATTGCCCATCACGGGGCCGCCGACCCGCGCGAGTGTGCCGACGCGCTCTGCGGGCGGCGCGTTGGGCGCCGGCTGGCCACCGGTGATCCGCTCGAGCGCGGCGCGAATGGCGCGCAACTCCTTGAGCATCTCCTCGGCCTGCTGCTGGGTGATGCCCTGCGCCGTCGCCGGCGACGGCATCGCGATCAACAACCCTGCTATCACGCATAGCGCCATCAGACCTCGTCGCACGGCGGCTCCCTTCATGAGTTGGCTCACGACTGTCGAAGAGTAGCACAAGGATAAACGCGGTGAGGGGCGGGGAAAGGGGCAGTGAAGGTCGCGCCGCCGTCGCCAGGATGTGCGAAAATGGCCGCGCCCCTCTTCCGCAACCGTCTTGCTCGGGGAACAGGAGGCGATCGTGACACATCCGCGCATGCGCTCGGCGGCACGCGTCCTCGTCGTGACTGGGCTGACGTGGCTTGGCCCGGCTCAGGCCATCGCCCAGACCGTGTTCATCCATCGGGTCACCCCGCAGAACCTCGTCAGCGGCCACGTGACGGCCATCGAGAATCCGGCCGCGCGGAATCCGTCCGCGGTTCTTCTCGTCACGCCGCGCACCGATGGCGGTGCCCGGGTGACTCGCCCGATCGGCGTCTACTTCGCCGGTGATCGCTGGGCCATCTTCACCGAAGACCGCACGCCGATGCCGGTCGGCGCCGCATTCAACGTCGAGATTCTCCCCGCCGGCCAGACCGCGTTCGTGGCGCGTGTCGGATCCGGACCGGCCGGGAACAACTGGGCGCCGCTCTCCAGCCCGGCCCTCGACGGCAACCCGGGCGTGATGCCGATCGTGACCCAGTTCTGGGAAGCCGGCACCGGTGTGTACAACCCGCACCACATCGGCGTGTGGTACACCGGGGGCCAGTGGATGGTCTTCAACCAGGACCGCGCCGCCATGCCGCCGGGCGCGGCGTTCCATGTCGTGGTGGGGCCCGCCAAGCTCGTCGAAGCCGGATCGCCTGCCATTCAACTGGGCGCCGACGCCGTGCTGCAGGCGACGTCGGTGTACGGCAGTTCGAGCGTCTACTGCGACACGGCGCTCGCCGTGCAGCCGGGCGCCGGCGGCTGGACGCTGGCGGCGGCAGACGGCTCGGCGCTGCCCGCCCGTGCGCTGTTCTTTGTGCGCCAGTCAGCCGCGACGGGGCAGGCGGCGCCGCTGGCTGTTGCCTCTGTTCCCATCACGCTGGCGCCGCTCGCGGTTGCCGCGGCCCCGGCGACCACGGCGCCATCAGGCACGTGCACACCGGGTACCAGTTCCCCCCAGTGCGGGCTGTACGGCAGATGCGTCCCGACGAGTACGGGGACCGGATGGTGTTCCTTCCATCCCGAGGGGGCCATGGCGTTCAACGGTGTGGCCAGCGTCATCAGGCTCGGCGCCCCGGCTGAAGGGGATCGGCCGGCCGCCGGCGAACTGATTACCCTGCACTGGGCCCCGACGCCGGAGATGCGGCAGCCAGACGTCGTGACGATGGCTGCCATCATGGACACACCGCCGCGCATTTCGGCGGAGACGCGGCAGATCATGAACCCGGAGCGCATCCGCTGGTACTGGATCTCGCAGGGCCAGTCTGGCGTCGGCGAAGCGCGCCTGGCCGACGGCTTCGCCGGGGTCTCCGCGACAGGCGTGCCCGGCCCGCGCTGGGCGGCGAACCGCGGCCTCGGCAACGGCCGCTTCTACTGGTTCGTGTACACGATCCGCGGTGGGCAGGTCACCGCATCGTCGACATTCAGGATGCTGCTCGTCGGGCAGAGCTGCAGCACGGCGGCACTCTCCGGAGTCCGGTGTACGTATCCGTCGGACTGCGTCAACCTCATCGAGGTGCCGGCGATGAACGGTTGCGCGGTCGTGGGTGGAGTTCAGCAGTGCCTGCGGCTCTGTCTCTCGAATTTCGACTGCTGCGGCGGGGGGCAGGTCTGCGACTTCGCGAACGTCCCCGCTTCGGTCGTGCGCCAGGGAGTGAGAGCCGGCATCTGCCGCTGACCTGGCTGGTGCGATCCGGCGTCCGTCCCGGCTGGAATACTCAGCGACGTTGAGCGTGGCCTTCGAAGTCCATGTCGCAGCGCAGGCAGCGGCCCGCTTCGCGGCGGGCGGCTTCCTCGGTGACGGCCAGTTCGACTTCGGCGTAGCCGGCTCGCCGCTCGCCGGCGGGAACATGCGGCACTTCGAGGCGGCCGCTTCGCACGGCCGTGACCGGGATGCGCCTCGCGGGCTGCGGATCGACGTAGCGTCCGGCACGGGCGCCGGCGCCAGGCTGCCACAGCGTTTCGCCTGACAGGTAGCGGTCGATCATGACCGCGGCGTTCTTGCCGGCCGCGATGGCGTCGACGACCGTGTTCGGGCCCGTCACCACGTCGCCGCCGGCAAACAACCCCGCGCGGCTGGTCGCCAGCGTGCGCGGGTCCGTCGCAATCGATCCCCAGTCCGTGGTCTTGACGGCGATTCCATCGTCCGTCGCCGACCGGAGGCTCTCGAGCCCGGGCTTCTCGCCGACGGCCACGACCAGCGTGTCGAGCGGCACGACGTGCTCCGAGCCGGCGATGGGCACCGGCTTGCGGCGCCCGCTGCTGTCGACGGGACCGAGCTCGTTCTTCAGGCACGTGAGGCCGGTGACGGCTCCCGCTTCGTTGGTCTGCACACTCACGGGCGTCAGGAGGCACTTGAGGATCGCGCCTTCGTCGATGGCGCCGTCGATCTCCTCGAAGTACGCCGGCATTTCTTCCCGGGTCCGCCGGTAGATGATCGTGACCTGCTCGACGCCCTCCTGCCGGAGCGCAATGCGGGCGGCGTCGATGGCCGAGTTGCCCCCGCCAATCACGCCCACCTTGCCCTTTGCCAGACTGACGCCGTGCAGATTGAACTCGCTCAGGAATCTCAGCGACGGATAGACGCCCTGCGCTTGTTCGCCGTCGACACGCAGCGGCAGGCTCTTCATCGATCCCAGCGCCAGGAACACCGCCTCGAATCCGTCTTCGAAGAGCGAGTCCACGCTGACCGTGCCGCCCGCATTCGCCGACTCGCCACTGGCGGCTCCCAGCGACACGCCCAGCTTCAGCGTGATGTTGTCGTCGAGCAGCGCGGCGATCTCGCGGTCGAGCACCTCGCGCGGCAGCCGGTACGCCGGGATGCCGAGGCGCAGCATGCCGCCCGGCTTGTCGTTGGCGTCGAAGACGGTGACCCTGTAGCCCCGCACCGACAGCATGTGCGCCGCCGTCAGGCCCGCGGGGCCCGCCCCGACGATGGCGACTGTCTGGGGCTTTGCCGCCTGGGCGCGAACCGGTCTGTAGACCGACGGGTCGGTCGTGTCCGTGATGAACCGCTTGAGCGCGCGGATGGCCACCGGCGCCTCGCCCGACGCCGCCAGCCGGCAGCTCTTCTCGCAGCGGTGGTCGCACACGCGCGAGCAGACCGACGGGAACGGGTTCGCCTCGCGGATGGCGACGTAGGCCTGTTCGTACTCGCCGCGTTCGATGTGCGAGACGTAGCGCCACGCCTGCGTGCCGATGGGGCAGGCCAGCTGGCAGGGTGACGTCGGCGGCGGGCCGGCGAACGCGGACGGGAGGAGCTTGTCCGCGATCAGTTCGTCGAAGATCATCGCCGCCTTGTCGCTGCCGAAGAACGCGTTGATCTCGTCTTCCTTCCGCGTCGGCGGGCGCAGCTTCTCCCGCTGCACGAGCTTGACGTAGGGGAGGAGCTTCGCCACCGTGTCGAGGCGCTGCTGCACCGCGGGCCGATCGAGGCCCGCGGCCTTTCCGGGCGGCCCCAGCGCCGTCATCTGCTGCGAGAAGTCGGTCATGATCTCGGCGAAGCGGGTGCCCTCGGACGCCGCGATCCACTCAATCCTGAGCCGCTCGGGCTCGAGCCCGATTCCCGCGAGCAGCTTCCGGCCCAGGTGCACGTTGCACAGGGCGTCGTAGTTGCCCTCGGTCACGTAGTGGCATTCGCCGGGCCAGCAGCCGCCGATGATCACGCCGTCCGCGCCCCGCGCGTAGGCGCGGATGATGAAGGACAGATCGACCCGGCCCGTGCACATGACACGGATGATGCGAACCTCGGGAGCGTAGCTTTGTCTGGAAACTCCAGACAGGTCAG
>Ga0334722_10004868_pt1 | contig 13788 bp, 16 predicted proteins | sample C3_bottom_MG_FD_207210 | JGI IMG/M metagenome (GOLD analysis project Ga0334722, IMG submission 207210) | Sediment microbial communities from Yellowstone Lake, YNP, Wyoming, USA - C3_bottom | ecosystem: Environmental > Aquatic > Freshwater > Lake > Sediment | place: USA: Wyoming | collected...
AGACTGGACGCTGACTTCAACGGCAACTCGAAATTTATCCTTTCGGGTGTAATCAGAACAGGGGGTACTGTTACCGGATTAGAGGATGACACATTCTATTTAGATCCTTCTGGCAACCCCTACAGAATGGAAATATCGGTAACGGTAAGCGGCGTTACTGTCACCATGTCGGGAAATAAAAACTAATAGACGATGCTCGTTAAGTCACAATGAAATGATTATTGCTCTGCCCGAGAAAAATTGCTCGGCCCCAAGAAAGGGTCTTGGTGTAAATTCACTTTCGCCCCTCTCGGGCCAGCCCCCCCGGTCTTCGGCGGACGCTGTATAGTGGAATGTATAGTTGACATCGAGGAACACCGGCCATCAAGACGGAAGCGGCTCCCCGGCGGAAACGGGATTCCCCAAACAAGGCGGAAGAAGGGGGACCATCGGCTAACACCGTGGCCCCCCTATCGTCTCCTTCGTAATCAGCAGGTTGCCAGTTCAATCCTGGCCGTCGGCTCCACTTCAAAATCAACAGATTCCGGGGTTCCTTAACGCACCCTCAGCCCGCCCGGGGCCGCAGGCGCAAGGGGAGAAGGGGAAGGGCCGCCCAGGTTCACTTCCCCCTTGCCGACGACCCATGGGTCGGAAAACAATTCGCTCAAATGCAATTGCCTGTCGAGCGCCCAGACATCATTCCAATTGCTCCAATAAACAGCATCCGGCATGTTCTGTTTGATCGAATTGATAATTTTTCGGCTGTCTTCCGAGGGGCAGTTTGTCCCCGAAGGACCGCACTGTCCCAATTCCGTGAGCGCAAAAGGTTTCCCGAGATTTTTCAAGGTCTGGTACTCGAACGCGGTCGGGAAATCTCCGCTCGACGAATAGTAATCGACACCCACCACGTCAACGTACGGATCCCCCGGGTAATAGGTCAACGTGCTCCCGGTATTTGCATTCAGGGCATACACCCATAACAAGTTGTGGAGGTTCTTCCTTTGGGTCAGATAGTTAAACGTGTAGATCCACAGATTCTTGTATTCCGTCCCGTTACGCGCCCCCCACCAGAACCAGTCGCCGTTCATTTCAAGCAGGGGCCTGAAAAGCACGACGACACCATGGGTTTTAAGCTCGTCAAGGCCTGTCGCGATCCTGTCGAGTTCCGTGTTCCAGCGATTATTTAACGTCGTCCCGGGAGTCACCAGCTGAACGAGATCGACGTACGTACTCATATCCCAGCTTTCGGTTACGGGATTATCGATATGCACGGCAACTTCCACCAAACCTCCGCTGTTCCAATGATCGATGAGGAGAGAATTCGTTGTGCTGAAATCGCCCCAATCTCCTCCGAAGTCCGCATAATTTCCGCTCATGATTGCCGGGTACTTCCCGGACATCTGTTTTATTTTTGGGAACAGTTCCGTGTCTTCCGAATAGAGCCATCCGATAAACTGCCCGGACAAAACCTTTTTATCCGGGCTGGAGGGCAATCTCTTCAGATATGCCAGCACTTCTTTCGTTTTTTCCGTTGCGTTCGGATCCGCTGCAGCCAAAGCGGAAGAAAAGTGAAAGAACAAAACCGAACCGGCGAGGAATACCCCGCACCAAAATTTCATTCCATGGGATCGGGGCAAAACGGGGTTTTCAGATATTTTTTCCATTTCATTCATTGGCGTTCCCCCTCTCCGCGGCTCAAGCCTGCCCGGCGGCTCCAACTTCTTCGAACTTCCGTCCAGTATACCAGCCGCACCCGGATCGTGTGAGGAATTGCTCCGATACCTGCTATACTTACGGAAAATCGTTCCCGGAAGTCTGCCGCCATGAAACAGAAGCCCATCTACAGGGTGCTCTTTCAAAACCAGGGCAACCTGTATGAGCTGTACGCGCGCAAGGTGGGCCAGGGGGCGCTGTTCGCGTTCGTAGAAGTCGAGGACATCATCTTCGGGAGCCGCGGCGGCCTTCTCGTCGATCCTTCGGAAGAGAAACTCAAGTCCGAGTTCGCCGGCGTCAAGCGCACCTACATTCCGCTGCAGGCGGTGGTGCGCATCGACGAGGTGGAGAAGGAAGGCGTGAACAAGATCGTCGCCCTGGCCTCTCCCCCGGGAAACGTCACGCCATTCCCCGTTCCCCAGGGTCCCGCCGGCGGCAAGCCCGGCCGCAGTTGAATCCGGCGAGATCGGCCGCGCTCGGGCAAGCAGGCTTCTTCTCCTGGTGTAAAATGGGGATCGGAGTGGGGAAACCGATGCTGCCGGGTGGCAAGAACAGGGGGATGGCGTGGATCGCGTCCCTCGAGGAAAAACTGGACGAGGGAGACCTCCTCGGCATCCTTCGCAGGTGCCCTGCGCTCTTCCGGAAAGCCGCGGCGGGCGCTTCCCCGAAGTGGCTGGCGGCCCGCCCCTCCGGGGGAGACTGGTCCCGGAAGGACGTCCTGGCCCACATGCTGGACACCGAAGCCGTCATGGCCTTCCGGATCCGGAAGATGATCTGTGAAGAAGACCCGAATATCTCGTTCTTCGACCAGGAAAAGTGGATCGCGGGGCTGCGCCCGTACCGGGAGAAGGACCCGGGGAAACTGGGCGCCCGATTCGCCGCGCTGCGGGCGGAAAACCTCGCCCTCCTTTCCTCGCTGGACGAAGATCAGATGAAACGCACCGGCGTCCACCCGGAGTCGGGGCGGCTGACCCTGATGGAGCTCGCCGCCCGGATGGCCCGGCACGACATCAACCACCTGAAGCAGATTCTCGCCGGATAAGGCCGGCGCGGAATGCCCGACCTCTCGCGGGAGAACCTCGAGCCTTACCTCTCGGCCCTCCTGAAGAAACCCGTCCGCGTCCTTCGTCTCTCCCTGCTCGGCGAAAAGATCGGGACGGGCGCGATCAAGGGATACGGATACGGAATGCCGGTCCTGGTGGAGTACGAGGTCGACGGGCAGCGGCGGAAATCCGTCCTGGAAACCCTTTCGCCGGGGCCTTACGGGCACGATCACATGGCGGACCGCGCCCAGATGCTGTTGTGGGACTTTCACGCCTTCAACCGGCTCCCTCGCCACGCCCGATCGATCGATGTCGGAGCCTTCCAGAAGGAAGGCGCTCTCCTCTCCCTCGGAAAGACGCAGGAATTTTTTCTCCTCGCGGAGTACGTCGAGGGGACCGCGTACATCCACGACCTCTCCCGCCTGCAGGGGGACGGCCGGCTGACCGATCTCGACCTGTCCCGGGCCGACGTCCTGTGCGACTACCTGGCCGATATTCACGAACTGCGCGGAACCGATCCGGGGCTCTACGAGCGGCGGATCCGGGAACTGCTGGGGCACGGCGAATGCATCATGGGCATCACCGACGGCTACCCTCCGAAACACGGCTTCATCACGAGCAGCCTCCTGGAGGCCATCGAGCGCCAGTGCATCGGCTGGAGATGGCGGCTGAAGGGACGCGCCCACCGCCTGCGCCGGGTCCACGGCGATTTCCATCCCTACAACATCCTGTTCCGCGAAGGGACGGCCTTCAGCGTGCTGGACCGATCCCGCGGGGAGTGGGGCGATCCTGCGGATGACGTCACCTCCATCACCGGAAACTACCTGTTCAGCTCGCTGCAGCGCGACGGCCGGCTTGCGGGCGCCTTCGAGACGCTGTTCCGCAGGTTCTGGGACCGCTACCTGGAAAAAACCGGCGACCGGGAAATTCTCGAGGTCGCGCCCCCTTTCTTCGCCTTCCGCTGCCTGGTCATGGCGAGCCCCGTCTGGTATCCCACCCTTTCCGAGGATGTGCGGCGGAAGCTCTTCGCCTTCCTCCAGGCGGTGCTCGACGCCGAAGCCTTCGACCCGGCCCGCGTGAACGCTTACTGCGGGGTGTAAGAACCTATGTGGAGAGGATTCGCGGTCTGGCTGACGGGCCTTCCGGCCTCCGGCAAGTCGACCATCGCGGAAGCCCTGCACGGCGAGCTCGCCGGTCGGGGAGTGAACCTCGCGGTCCTCGAATCCGACGCCCTGCGACGGATCCTCACCCCGAACCCCGCGTACAGCGATGCGGAGAGGGACACCTTCTACGGAGGGATGGCTTACATCGGATGGCTGCTGACGCGGCACGGCGTGTCCGTCGTCTTCGACGCCACCGCCAATCGCCGTTCCTACCGGGACAGAGCGCGTCAGCAGATCCCCGAATTCCTGGAGGTGCACGTCGACTGCCCTCTGTCGGTATGCGAGGCCAGGGACTCCAAGGGGATTTATCGCAGGGCCCGGGAGGGGAAAGCGCCGAACGTGCCCGGCATCCAGGCGGAGTACGAGCCGCCGCTGCAACCGGATCTGGTGGTGCGGGGAGACACTGAAATACCCACCGACGCGGCACGGCGGATCGTTACGGCACTCATCGAAAAAGGCTACCTGAAACGTTGACCATGCCGGATCAAAAAACCGTCGCCAATCGGATTTCCGGCCGTGTCGTTCACGCCCTGCGCAACCGGAAGACGCTCTGGCGGTTTCTGGACACGTTCTGCCGCGCCGTCGAGAACGCCGGGGGAAAGCCCTACCTCGTGGGGGGCTTCGTCCGCGACCTGGCCGAGGGGTGCCCCGGCAAGGACATCGACCTGATGGTTTCCGGAATGGAGTTCGAGGCCCTGGGAAGGCTTCTCCGTTCCCTTCCGGCCAAGAGCCTTGGCATCCGCCGGGTCCTTCCCGCGGGAAAAGCGTTCGCCGTTTACAAGGTCCGGACCGCCTGGGCGGAGGAGGAGATCGACGTCGCGCTGGCCCGGGCGGAAGCGTCCACGGGGCCGGGGCACCGCGAGTTCGACATCCGCACGAAGGACGTCGACGCGCGGGAGGACGCATCCCGGCGCGACTTCACGATCAACAGCCTGCTGTTTGCCCTGCGCACGGAGAGAGGCCGGATGACCGGGGCGGTCGTCGACTTCTTCGGCGGGCTTGCGGACCTGCGCCGAAAACGGATCCGGGGGGTGGGGAAGCCGGAAGACCGGTTCCGGGAGGACCCGCTGCGGATGCTGCGCGCCATTCGCCAGAAGAACGAACGGCGGGGCTACGCCATCGAGAAGGGAACCCGTGCGGCCATTCTGCGCGTGGCGCCGGATTCCTTCCGGACAATCCCCGCCGAGCGCGTCATCGGGGAGTTGCTCCGCTCCCTCCTGGCGAGCCCGTCGGGCACTCTCAGGGATTTGCATCGAGCGGGAATCCTGCGGATCCTTCTCCCCGAAGTCTGCGCCATGAGGAAGGGGCTTGCCCGGACCCTGCGGCGTTACGCGATCCTGGAGAAATCCCTTGGATCCCCCTTGCCGGAGACCCCGCTGCTCGCCAACCTGCTCGTCGGCGTCGCGGAACACGAACGCGGGGGAAGGCAGCTCTTCCGCCTCCCTCGCACGGAGGGCGTCGCCCGGCGCCTTCATTTCCCCCAGGTCCGAAGCGTAGTCCGGATGCTGGAGGACCTGGCGCGGCTCACTCACATCCAACGCATGAAGAACCCGCATGCACGGATCGAAGCCGTTTTCGGGAGGTGGGAAGCGCCTGCCCATCTGATATCGCTCTACGAGGCCGCTCAACGGGCGGCAGGGCGAAAGGGAATCGACTTCCGGCCCTTCCTGAGACATGCGGCCCGGCGCCCCCCTTTGCTCTCGGGCCAGGATCTGCTCCGACTGGGGATCCCCGCCTCCCCCCGGATGGAGGCAATCCTGGCGGAGGTGCGGGAAGCCACCCTCACCGGCAAGGTCAAAAACAGGAAGGAAGCAATGAACCTGGCCCTTTCAACCTCCGGCAGAGGGAGAACTGCGCCCGTCCGGCGCCGCCAGGCTATTCCCCGCGCAAAGAAAGCGGAAAGAGGCGTAAAATAAAGATGAGGGGCGGAGGAGGCGAGGGCCATGAAGCGTGGAACCCTGATCATCCTTCTCGCGTTGTTGATTCCGGCGGTCCTGACCCTGCCGGGAGGCTGCGCGCCGGGCAAACAGGCTGCACGCCCGGACAATCCCCCGGGAGTTTCGGTACACCTTCCCATGGCGGAGTCACCGAAGGTAAGCCTGCACGCGGAAGAACCGCGTCGGCCGCCGCCGGGGCCGCCGTCGGTCGGCGATGAATACTACGGACGCTGGCTGACGCTGATCGAGGTGGACATCAACCCGGTTGAGACGGAGAGGCCGCCCGAACCCGGGCCGGCGGAAACCCGATAGCGGCATATCTCCCGTTATCGGATTCTGTTGCCTCCGGCCCCCCCCCGCTCCCCGCCGCGTCCGCCGAAATTGGACCGGTCGCCTCCGCCTCCCCTGCCGAAATCTCCCTCCGCCAAGGGATTCCGGACAGCCCGTTCGTCACGCCGCCCCTGCACCCGCGCCGTCGAGGCCTCCCTCCTCGGCGGGGGGGCAATCCTCTCCATCCGCCCCGGACGGGTAAATTTCACGCGTTCCTGGCGAATCGCGGATTCCGTTCCCGACCGACGCAGGGAAGAAGAAGTCCCACCCCCGTTGCCCAGGCTGCTCCCCCGGCCCCGGAAATCGCGCTGCGGCGTCCGGTCTTGCCGATCCTGCCCGCGCGGCTGCATCCGTTCCTGCCTGTCGGAACCGGACCTCTCCTGACGGATGGTCGAGCGTTCCTCGCGGTCCGGACCGGGCCGGCCGAATCCCTGCTCGCCGGACCTCCCGCCGCGTTCTCTCACCTGCACCGTGCGGCGACCACCCTGCGAAGAGTTCCATTCCCGCCACCCGCTCTTCCCGCCCCTGTCCGTCCTGACGAAGACCGACCCGCGCTCCAAGGGCCGATTGATCCTGGCCAGCCGCGTATCGGAGCGGGTGAACCCCGAACGGACGAAACGCTCCCCGGGGCGCAGCGGCACAAAACGCACATTGCGGCCGTCCCGCACAAACCGGGCGTTCGCCGGGAAGAAAAAGGCATTCCTGTGGAAATGCGAGAAGCGGAAATTGCCGAACACGAAGTTCACGGAGACAAACGAACGGAAGGGGCACCAGATCCATCCGAAGAAGGGATCGCTCGCCCACCATCCGAAGTGGTAGGGATACCAGCCCCATGGTTCATAAGACACCCAGGTCCACCCGTAGGGAGACACCCAGGTCCAGCGTCCGTAATAGTACGGTGACCAGTCGTCGGCTACCCGGGGTCGCCACACGTACCCGTAGTCGGAGGAGTTGACCCACTCCCCGTAGTCCCGAAGCTCGTAAGCCGCCGCCGGAGGAACGCTCGCCTGCCGCTCTTCTTCGGTCAGGGGAGCGGGAGGCGGAGACGGATCCTCGGCCTTGCCGGAATAGGCGGCGATGCTCACATCCTGGCCGATCGTCGCCTCCTGGCCGGCCTTCACGCCGTAAGCGCCCTTGCCGGTGGAGACGGTGCTCTCCCCCGAACGCACGACCAGGCGGGTCTGGCCGTTTTCCAGGACGGTCAGCCAGTACCGTCCGGGCACGTCGAAATTCACTTTTCCGCCTCCGGGCATCGTCAACCGCACGGGGGAGAAATCCTCCGGAGGAAGGTCGAACCGGACCTCGCCGGACCGGAGCCGGAAGACCGTGTTCGCCTCATCGAACTTCCGGATGTCCACCTCCGTTCCGCCGGTGAGGAGGACGAACTGCCCGCCGTGGAACTGGAGTTCCGCCTCGGACTTCTCCGGGATATTGACCCGCGACCTCTCCGTGATCGGGGAGTTTGTGGCGGTTTCCTCCCATTCGCCGGAATCCGGAGACCGGACCCATGCGGTTCCCTGGAAAATTTTAATGCGGGCCACCGAGTAAGCGGAAAATCCTTCCTCGTCGCCTTCTCCTTCCGCCGCAAGCGCCGGCCTCGACGAAATCGCCGTGCCCAGGGAGAGCGTCACAACCAGGAAAAAAGAAAGATATCGCTTCATCGCGTGCCAGCTCCTTCCCCCATCATGCCCCCCTGTTCCTTAGACGGGGGGCGGCGTCCGAAATATTCAATCCCCGTCCCGGTCATATTCTAATAAACCCGGACCCCGCCGGATAGTTCCCCCGTTTCCAGGCGGGAGGCTGGTATACTGGAACACCCTGATCTTCCCTGCGGAGCGATGCCTTGTACCGGATGGACGAGCGGAACCGAAAAATCGGCGAGATGTTTTCCTCGATCGCGCCGAAGTATGACTTCCTCAATCGGATCCTCTCCTTCGGGCTGGACCGGAAGTGGAGGCGGCAGGCGGTGGCCGGGATTCGTCCGGAGCGGGGCGGGAGGCACCTCGATGTCGCGACGGGAACCGCCGACGTCGCTCTGGAGATCCTCCGGCGGAAGGGGATCGGGTCGTTCGTGGTCGGGTCGGATATTTCCTTGGCGATGATGCGGATCGGGCGGGAGAAGGCGGCACGCTCGGGATGGGCCGGGAGGATGGCGTTCGTGCGCGCCCCGGGAGAGGCGCTGCCGTTCCGCGACGGCGTCTTCGATTCGGCCTCGATCGCCTTCGGGATCCGGAACGTGGTGGACCGCTCGCGGGGGCTTTCCGAGATGTGCCGCGTGGTCCGGCCCGGAGGCCGGGTCGTGGTGCTGGAGTTCTCCCGGCCGGAAGGGGCCCTCTTCGGTGCCTTGTACCGCTTCTATTTCACGCAGGTGCTGCCGCGGATCGGCGGGCTCGTTTCGAAGCGGAGCGCCTACGCCTACCTGCCGGAATCGGTACAGGAGTTTCCCTTCCCCGCGACGTTCGCAGAGATGATGCGGACGGCCGGCTGCGCCTCGGTCGACTACCGTCCGCTCACCTTCGGCATCGTCACCCTCTACGTCGGCGCCCGGTAGGGACGGTCCTGGTGGATGAGCCAACCAGGGATGCCAGGACCGTCCCGGTTCTTAACGTTGGAGATGTCCCCGGCGGGGCGGTTCAGATCGTCGTGGCGGTCGCCTCGTTGTCGAACCACCCCTCGAACAGGACGGTCGTCATGTAGCGCTCCCCGGCGTCCGGCAGAATCGTCACGATCGTCTTCCCGGCGAACTCGGGAAGCTTCGCCAGCCGGACGGCCACCGCCGCCGCGGCGCCGGCGGAGATCCCGGAGAGGAGTCCCTCCTCCCTCGCCAGCCGGCGGGCATATTCAACCGACTCGTCATTGGTCACCTGCTCCACGCGGTCGACCAGGGAGAGGTCCAGCACGTCGGGGATGAATCCCGCGCCGATCCCCTGGATCTTGTGGGGGCCGGGCTTCAACGGCTCGCCGCGCAGCTTCTGCGCGATCACCGGGCTGTGGACCGGCTCGACCGCCACGGAGAGGATCTTCTTCCCCTTGGTATTCTTGATGTAGCGCGACACCCCGGTGATCGTCCCTCCCGTTCCGACGCCCGATACCAGGACGTCGATCGCGCCGCCGGTGTCCTCCCAGATCTCCGGTCCCGTGGTGTCCTCGTGGATCTTCGGATTGGCGGGGTTCTTGAACTGCTGGGGCATGAAGTATTTCGCCGGGTTCGAGGCGACGATCTCCTCCGCCTTCTCGATCGCGCCCTTCATTCCTTTGGCCCCCTCGGTGAGGACCAGCCTGGCGCCGAACGCCTTGAGAACCATGCGGCGCTCGATGCTCATCGTCTCCGGCATCGTGAGGATGATCTCGTAGCCGCGGGCGGCTGCAACGAACGCCAGCGCGATTCCCGTGTTCCCGGAGGTCGGCTCGACGATCGTCTTTCCGGGGCCCAGCAAACCTTTCTTCTCCGCGTCCCAGACCATGGAGGCCCCGATCCTGCACTTCACGGAGTACGAGGGGTTGCGACCCTCGACCTTGCCAAGGACCGTTGCGCCCGAACCGTCCACAATCTTGTTGAGTTTCACCAGCGGCGTGCGGCCGATCGAAAGCGAATTATCCCGGAACCATTTCGTCATATACGCCTCCCATATTATGTCTATCGTCTATATAGTATTTATTCTTCAGTCCCCTTGTCAACACATTTCCCCCGCTTCCTTTTTTCTTCGATTCGCCGTATGGTTTGCAGGATGAAGATCCGGCGCCTGTGCGTCTTCAGTTCCTCCAGCAACCACGTCCCCGAGCGGTTCCGGCGGGACACGCTTGCGCTCGCCGACCGGATGGTCGAAGAGGATATCGCGCTGGTCTACGGAGGCGGGTCGGTGGGGCTGATGGGAGTCCTGGCGGACCGGATCCTCGAGGGGAGAGGGAAGGTCATCGGCGTCATCCCGAGGTTCCTCTGCACCAAGGAACTTGCCCACGAGGGACTTACGCGGAGGATCGTCACGGATTCCATGCACGAGCGGAAGATGGAGATGAGCCGCCGCGCCGACGCGTTCGCGGTTCTCCCCGGCGGATTCGGGACGATGGACGAGTTTTTCGAGATCCTCACCTGGAAGCAGCTGGGGCTGCACGCCCGGCCGATCATGGTCGCCAACACGCTGGGCTGGTTCGACCCGATCCTCTCTTTCTGCCGTCGCGCGGTAAAGGTCCGGACCGTCGCGCCCCGGAACCTCGACCTGTTCGAGGTCGTCCCCTCCGCAGCGCAGGTCGTCGATGCGCTGTTGCGCCGCCGGCCGTCCGCTCCCCCCGCGCTCTCCCTCCTCGTGCGTACCTGAGCCTACCCCTGGCGCCGGGAGAGCAGGTAGTTGACCACCGAGGAGCAGAAGACGACGAGGAAGGTTGCCTCGGGGAGATCCACCGGCTCACCGCTGTAGGGAGCTCCGGGCAGGCCGCTCAAGGCGTGACAGCGACGCAGCGTCGCCTCTATCCCCGCCAGCAGATCCGGCGGGATTTCCATGGACTTCGATACGGGGCCGACGGTCCCCAAAGCGATCTTGCCTTCCCCGCTTCCGAGAGTGCGGACCACCGCCGCCACGGCGAGCAGCGCCTCGCGAACCGCCTCCTGCGCCGCGGCGTCCGGGCGCCGCGACAGGAAGGCCAACGCGGAAGCCAGGTGCCGGGATCCCGCGGCCAGGTCGAACAGGTTCAGCTTTTCCTCCGCCGTCGCCACCGCGTCGAACCCCAGGGAATCGGGCAGGGGGACGAACCGGTCGCGCAGCAGCCGCACGGGGGCCCCTTCCTGTTCCAGTACCCCGTTCAGGCTGCGGCGGATCAGCTTCCGGTCCATTTCCTTGATCCCCGCCCTGTCGTCCCCGAGCAGGAATTCGAACAGGTCGTAGACGCGATGATCAGGGAGCGCGAAGAAGCGCTCCCTGAAGGACAGGCGCGAGGCGTCGTTGTCCGCCGCCGGCAGGTCGTCGATCGGCTCCTTGAAGAAGGCCAGACACGCGCCGCGCAGCACTGCGGTCCACACGGTCCTGGAATGGTCCGTGGCGGAAACGATGCGGTACAAAAGGTTCCAGAGCGAGTTTTTCAAGGAGGAGGTCATTGCTTTTTAAGGATAACCGCAAAAAATAAGAGGTCAAGAAAACCGGGACGGTCCTGCCAAGTCCAAAGATCAGGGCCGTCCCAAAAAAAACCCCCGGATGGCCGGGGGTCTCCTATAAGGTTGGGTGGACGTGCCGACGGGTCAGGCGTCCCGCCGGATTACCCCTCCCAGTGGCCGGGGATCCACACGCTCATCTCGGCCTCGCGGTAGTGGCCGGGAATCCAGACCCGGCGGGTTTCATGGCGGTAGTCGTCGTCATCGTAGTCGTCCCCGCGGCCATGCCGGCCGAACCGCTCGATCTCCCAGTGCCCGGAGATCCACTGCCGCTGGATCCGCGTCTCGTAGTGACCCGGGACCCAGACCTGTTCGGGAGGATAATAGGCCCCCGGCGGAGGGCCGTACACGGGTGCCGGGTACGGGTAGGAATTCGCGATGGCATGACCGAGAATATTCAGCCCGATGATCCCCGTCAGGATCTTTCCGGTCGTGGCCCACCCGCGGTCCCCCGCGGAAACCGGTGCCGCCGCTATCGCCGCCAGCAGGCCCGCCGCAACGATTATGGCCAGAATCTTTTTCATCGCATGCTCCTCCTTCAGGACCTGTTTCTCGCCCTGCCGGTATAAACCCGGCCCCCCTCGGAAAAGTTCCCTTTTGCAACCATCAGACGAGGAAAGAAGGAAGGATATTCAAAAGCGCCGGCTATTCGGCGGAAATGAGAAGGATCATCACCCCGGACGGGTAGGGAGGGCCCCCCACCAGGACCATTCCTCCCCGGCTCAATCCCAGGGTCGTCGTCAGGAGGTTCCGGCCGCCTTCCAGGATCTGCACGGCGAGCCGGACCTTGTTCCCCGGTGCGGGAACGGGCGTCACCCGCATGTTCCGGCCGCCGGGAAGCACGAAATCCCCCGTCTCGCCTACCGCCAGGGTGCGCTTCATCCGGTCGAGCATCTTGTAGGAGGAATAGTTGAACATCGACTGCAGCTTCGTTCGAAGAGCGGAAAGCGCGGGGTCGATCGAGGTCCCCTGGTTCGAGGCGACCACCACGCCGATATCGACGGAGACCGAACCCGGGGGAGCGGCCTCCGCAACACCGGCCGCGAGGAGGATTCCGAGGAGGGCGATCGCCGGGAGGAGGAGGCCCGGCCGGGGTTCAGGTCTTGTCATTTTCGATGATCCAGATCACCCGGGGAAGATCGTCCCCCTTGTCCACGAGGGCCACCGTCGCGGTGTCCGACTCCAGGTCCTCCACCGCGACCTCGAAGCTGCTCGGGTGAAACGGCGCCCTGCTCACATCCGAAGGATAGAACAGGAGGACCAAGACCGCAAGCGCGGCGCCTGCCGGCAGCCAGAGCCATCTCCGGACCCATGAGGCGGGCTCGCTCGGTTGTTTCCGCTCCTCGATCCCCGCGCGCACGCGGGTCCACAGGGAGTCGAGCTGAGGCGCTTTTTCCCCGGCCCGGGACGTCGTCCAAAGCCGGAGCATCTCCCCCACCCGCCGGTATGCAGCCGCCTCCGCGGCGCAGGACCCGCAGGATTCCACATGACGGCGAACCTCGGCCGCATCGGAAGGAGGGAGCCGTCCGTCGATCTCGTCCTGGAGCATCCGGTTAACCTTCTTGCAGTCCATCGTCCTACCCTTCCCGAAATCCTTTCAGCGCTTCCTTCAGCTTCGCCCGGGCGTAATGGAGGCGCGACATCACGGTGCCCACCGAACAATGAAGCACCTCGGCGATTTCCTCGTACGCGAGCCCGTCCACCTCCCGCAACAGGATGACCGCCCGGTGGTACTCCGAAAGGTCCGCGATCGCCCGGGTGAGCGCGCCCGAAAGCTGCCGGTTCTGCGCGAGATCCTCCGGAGTCCTGGGATACATCACGGACTCGGGCGGCGACACCTCCTCGGAGAGCCACTTTTCGTCGAGGGGGACCGTCTGGGACCTCGACGACTTCCTCCACCGGTCGATCGCCTGGTTCACCAGGAGCCGGTAGAACCAGGTGTAAAAGTTCGCGCCGAAGCGGAACTCCTTCAGGTTGTAATACGCCTTCACAAAAGCTTCCTGAACCACGTCGAGCGCGTCGTCCGGGTCCCCGGTGATCCCGAGCGCCACGTGGAACGCCCGGTTTTTATACCGCTCCATCAGCTCCCGGAAAGCCTCCTCCTCGCCGCCCAGCGCGGCGCGGATCAACGCCTCGTCGGGGGTGCCCGGTTTCTCCTTTTCATTCATAGGACGGAGCTTTTCCCGGATCTATTCATCGCCCCGCGTCCCGAATCAATGGATTTCCCCCCAGTTTTTCCCCCGGCTGAGAGAGACGGTCAGGGGGACCGAAAGGGAGACCACCCCCACCATCGCCTCGCGCACGATCTTCTCGGTTTCATCCGCCTCCTGCACCGGGGCCTCGGCGATGAGCTCGTCGTGGACCTGGAGGACCAGCCGGGCGCTCATCTTCCGCTCCCGGAACTCCCGGTCGATGCGGATCATCGCCAGCTTGATGATGTCCGCGGCGCTCCCCTGGATCGGGGCGTTGATCGCCATCCG
>Ga0334722_10004869_pt1 | contig 13785 bp, 12 predicted proteins | sample C3_bottom_MG_FD_207210 | JGI IMG/M metagenome (GOLD analysis project Ga0334722, IMG submission 207210) | Sediment microbial communities from Yellowstone Lake, YNP, Wyoming, USA - C3_bottom | ecosystem: Environmental > Aquatic > Freshwater > Lake > Sediment | place: USA: Wyoming | collected...
CCCTACGGAAGTGACTTGCGCCCGAATTGCTGCGGCGCTGTCAGGGCAGACGCATCTAATTTCTTTATTCTGTCGAAATTGGTTCCGGGGCGTTGCGGAGGCGATGATGTGCGGCGGTGCGGCTTTATTCGAGGGGAATTTAGGCGACGGGAATGATCGATCAAGTAGAAAAGGATGTCCCGATCACAGGGAGACGCGCCGGAATGGTTCCGGTGTGAGATATTGGATATGAGTGGGTGCGGGTTAATCCAGAGAGACGCCGAGTAGACGGAGCAAATAGGCGTGATTCCATCCTGCGTTCTTCTGCTTGCCGCGGATACCCCGCTTCTTGGTCTTCTCGCGTTTGAGCATATTCAAGGCTAAGCGTCGCAAAGTGGCGAGGTTTTCCGCAGCAAATCCCGTACGGGCACGGCTCTGATCCTCCCCGAAACTGACATCCATATGCCAATGGACGTTGTTTTCCACCCCCCAATGGGAGCGCACGGCGCGCGCGAAGCAAAGGATATCCCGGGGCAGGCTGGAGAGGTAATACCGTCGTTCAGTTGTGACCTGGCCGTTGATGTCGCGCACAGACTCCACCACACCGACACTACGCAGACCCTCCCACTTGGCCAGGTCGGCGAACCAGTCCAGCGTTTGGCTTTGCCAGTACCGGCGGGTCTCGATGCGGCCATGATCTTTCTCCACCGTCTGGTGGAACGCCAGCGGGGAAGGTAGCGGCGGGATTGCGGTTGGCTTGATCGCCAATTGCGCAATCGCGTCATCCAAATAGCTCTTCACCTCCTCGTGAACCGTCTCCTGATTACCTTTGAGTGCCAGAACATAGTCGGCGTCGGACTCGATAATCTCCTTGGCGATCTTTTTCTGGCAGCCCATGGCGTCAAGCGTGACAATACAACCAGCCAGTTCTAAGGCGCGTAGAAGTTCAGGCACCGCAGTGATTTCGTTGGATTTATCGGCCACTTTCACCTGTCCCAACACCAGTCCATTCTCCACTGCCCACGCGCTGACGATATACGGAAGTGGTTGCCCCTTGTTCAATGCCCGTCGCAGGGCTTTGCCATCCATGGCCACGATCTCTTTATCTGTGGCATTGCGCAACCCTTGAGTCCATTGCAGGAAGCATTCCAGGAACCGGTCCGGATCCAACGCCGCAAAGACCCGGTTGAAGGTATCGTGCGAGGGAATGCCGTTGGGCAGTTCCAGAAAAGTCTTCAACCAGTCCTCCTTGGACTCGCCGAAGTCCTCCATATCATTGAACCCTTCCCCTCCGCACAACAAGGTGCAGATCCCGATCACCAAAATGTCGATCAGACGGTGATCCTGCGTCCGATCGATCCGGGGATCGGGAAGTTGCTTCAGGCATTCCAGCAGGCTGGCGGGCCTGTCTGCATCAGACGGCAAAAGGGGTGTTGACATAATGTATAGAATACTATATATCTGCCCCATTATGTCAACACCCAAATCTATTCTTGATCAGATGGCCAAAATCCACCGCATGGAGCGTGGAACGATCTGCCCCATGCAGGGCGGGCGATTCTTTAACCACCAATCATGGGAGAAGGGCCGTAACGTGGTCCGCTACGTCCCGGCGGCGGACGTTCCCGCCCTCCGGAAGAGCATCCAGGGCTACAAGCAGTTCTTGGCCTTGGCCAATAAGTATGTCGATTTCATCGTCCAGCTAACACGCGCCGAATCAAAAATGACCAAAACTGGAACCAAAATGGCCAGAAAATGAGAAATTAGATGCGTCTGCCCTGTCCATGTTCCTTTCCAACGGAGTACATCCACCACAATGCCTCCAGATTCGTCCCGTCCGGATATCCGCCTCCAATATCAGAGTGTGCACCTGCAAAAGGTTTCTCCCAATACCTTTGTCCGCGGAGTTCCGCGTATTCTGAAGGACTGAATTTATTCGGTCCGATTCTAATGATAGTAGGTAACTCGTCAGTCACAAGTTCTGAGGCATAGGCTACGCCGCCTTTCGCTTGCGCGCAACAGTTTTTCCGCAGGATTCTTGAGGCGGGGTTTGCTTACGCCGAATTGATTCGGTTACGGGGTTTTTGCCGAGACCGCGCATATCGGCGAAGAGCAGATTGGCCAAGGCGGTGCGGCTGACGAAATCGGATGGCACGCTGCCGCTGGGAGTGCGCAGCCAACAGCGGGCGTGTTCCCGGACGGCATCGGCGCAGGTGGCGGCCAGGAGTTGAAGCGTGCCCAGCACGATGAGATGCAGGGCCATGAACTTCTCGATGGCGGCCAAGGTGTTGGCAGTGCGCTCCGGTCGTGACGAGACGGGGGCCGGGTGGGTTCCCCGGGTGGGACGCCGCGAGGCGGGGGCGAGGTACTTGGACCAGAAGTGATAGGCGAGGCCGCCGAGTAGATTCTTCACGGATGCGAAGAGCGATTCGATCCGCACGCGCGCCGTGTAGAGGCTGAGAGCTTGTAGAGCGCCGAGGGTCAGGTCGGAACTCATCAGGATAAGGCGACCGCGCGAAGTCTCGATGAGGATGAATCGCACGAGGCCCTTCGCCGGTTTCCAGATGAGATCCAGAACAAGGTAGCGGACGGTTTCCCGTTGCTGGTAAACGAGGGCCTTGGCGGAGCGGAAGTCCCCAGGCCGCGTGTCGTACAGGTTCATGAGTTTTAGCTTCTGGCCATACACGCGACGCCGTCCCCGCTGGTGGGGGCGGGGTGGTGGCGGCAACCGGTAAGCCACGATGTTCTTCTTGGCGCGGGTCAGGATGTGCAGACGGCCGTTGGATTCGGCGGCAGCGTGGAAGACCGGACCGACAGAGAAGAAGGCGTCGAGCACCAGGAACATCTTTTCCTGCAAACGCAATCCGATCGCGGCGGCCACATGGACGAGGCGTGTGGTGCGCTTGTCCGGAGAGTCTTCGGGATGGATTTCGGCCCATAAAGGCAGGGCAAAGCGCTTCCCGGCCGTCTGGCCGAGCAGGCTCAGGCAACCCCAGTGATGGCCGCGGAAGAAGGATGGCTTGCTGGAGGTTTCCGAATCCTGGTGCATCGTGGTGACCTGCGGCATGCGCCGACCATCCTTCGGTTGTTTGGTGTGGTCGCCCAGAATCACGATCCGCCCTTCAACCCGTTCCACGACCGGTTGCCCGATCAGCCATCCTTCCCACTGCCGGTAGAGTTGTTCGGCGGTCCAGGCCGTCGAATGAAAGAAGTGCAGCAACGCCGGATAGTAGACCGGGGCCAAACTCAGAGCTCGGATAATCGAACTGACGCCATAGACATCCTGCCGCGTGACCACACCGGCAAACGCCACCACGAACCAGGCGAACGTCGCCTGGCGCGTGAAAGCCGGGCGTAGCGCTCGCAACAACTCATCCAGAACTCCCATCATTGAAAAACCTCCATTTTGTTGTGGACGGCAAGGCCGCCCGTAGACTATGCTATACAGCATAGTCTAATAACGCAAGGAGGTTCGATGAAAAAGTCAGTGGAAACGATGCGCCGACAGGTCCGGAAACTTCAGGAGGAAATGGGCCAACTCGGCCCCGTGATGCGCGGCTCAGTGGTCATCATCGGCACGCGCAACAAGCAGCCCTACTTCTCGCTCAATAAGGATAAGCGTACCCGCCTGATCTACCTCGGCCAGAAACGGGTCGCGGGCGCTCAGGAGTACTCGAAGAACTACAAGCGACTGCTTGCCATCGTGGAGGAAATGACTATCCTGAACATGGAATTGATCAAGCGCGATGCCGACCTCTGATGGTGGTCAGAGCAAGGCGAGAACTTGTGACTGGCGAGTTGTAATAAATGTGTCACAAAAAGACCGGAGCCTTTCCGAATATGACCCTTGCCGCCATATGAAAGGTCCACTTATTTTCAAATCACTTCGCGATTAGTTCTGCCTTGGCGCTAAACGAGCACGCTACCAGTTTCGAAAACCAGCTCGCGAGGCGGCAGCTGCTCTCAGCAATCGGAGCGAGCTTGATCTGCTGTGGGACCGGGATAGCGTGGATGGTGCCCGGCGACGGATCCCTCTTACTCCTTGTGGTATCCCTAGTCGCCCACGGGATAGGGTTTGCCATGTTCTCGTCTCCCATGGAGCTGAGCGGCTCGTCTAGAACCACTGTGCTTCAATACTATTCCCGGATGAACACGGGTTTCCGGTATCTTACCCGGCCTGTTCCTTGGTCAGACTGTCCGCTACTTTCGACGGACCGACCCTGCTTGAACTGCACAATCCGAAAGGCCAAATGATGGCCGGACAGCCAAAGAAGCCATCTAGCCCGTACAAAACAGGAATCTTATACAAGCAACGGCGCGAGGTGGGCGCGGAGTTCGGCGTCGTAATCGCGCGTGCGGAAGGCTTCAAGCCGCCGCTTCTGACGCGCGATGACCGCGGCGCGCAAGGGCAGGTTGCGGATCAATTCCCCCATGAGTTCGGCAATCACGGGGTACTTTTTCTCGCGTACAAGGACACCGGCGCCGTCGAGTGTCTCCGGTATGGCGCCGGCAGCATAGGCCAGGATCGGGAGGTCGTTGACCATGGCCTCGATCAGCGGGATGCAAAAGCCCTCGTGCTCGCTCATGCACAGGAAGAGGCTCGCACTGCGATACCAGGCGTTTAACTGGGCCTGCGGGATTCCACCCGTGAATACGACGTTGCGAACGCCAAGATCGCGTACCCGGGACTGCAGGAAGACGTGGTAGCGTTCCATTCCGCCGTGCGAACCTGCAAATACCAGGCGCGACGCCGGTTCGACGTGGTGCTGAAAAACGGCGAACGCCGTCAGCACATCGTCCAGTTTTTTGTTCGGCGCACAACGTCCCACGAAAAGCACATTCACCAGTTTGTCGCGGGAAACAGCCAGCGTGCGGGCATCGGGCTTGCCGAGAAGCATATTGTAATCGAGACAGAGAGGAAAAACCGCGGCCGGCGGGAAACCCTTGGCCGCGAGATCGTCGGCATTAAACCGGCTGTCCGCAAGGTTGACCTGCGCGCTGCCGGTGAGGCTTCGCATCTGCTCCAGACCCTGCCGCAGAACCATGGCGGTGGCCGGCTGGAAAAAACGGAAAAAATCGGGCGGCGTGAGATTGTGGTACAGTAATGCCCGCCGGCAGGTGAGCCGGCCAAACACCGTGTTGACCTCCGACCCCGTGGAAAGATGGAGAAGCACGATGTCGTCGGGCTGGACAACCGTTGGGGCCGTGGCCACATCGTGAACCTCGCCGCGCAGTTCGCGCATCACACGCCGCGCCTCGCAGAAAATTTCGGATGAGTATCCCCAGCCCTGAAAAACCCGGCGCAGGAGCACGGCCTCGTTGCTTATGGCGTCGCCGCGGTGAAAACCCGCGACAAACTGGTGGATGGCGCGGTTCATGTGCCGCCTCGGGCGGGGGTGTTGCCGCCGGTGGGGATTGGTGGATGGATGGTGCGAAGGAGTTTTTCCACATCGACACCGGCTTTCGACAGTTTGTCGGCCAGGGCCTTGTTGCGGGGATCGGTCATGAACGCCGCCCGCCAGTGCGATACCGCTGCCGCCACCTGCTGTTGCGCGGCCAGGACATCACCGAGGTGCTCCCGTATCGTGGGATCGTCACGTAATGCGATATGCGCGCGCCGGAGATAATATTCGGCGTTTGTATAATCCTGCTGGCGGTAATAAATCCAGCCAAGGGTGTCGAGATAGGCGGGATTATCGGGCTCTTTTGCCAGCGCCCGTCCGGCATACTCGCGCGCCCGCGCCAGATTGGTCCCCCGCTCGGCCCATACGTAGGCCAGGTAGTTGAGCGATTCATGCATATCAGGAAGCGCCGCCACGTGTTCCTCGAATATTTTCTCGGCCTCTGCAAACCGGCCACAACGCTCAAGCGCCATGCCATACCAGTGATAAAGCATGGGAATCGCGGCCGGCCGCTTGTCGGGCGCAAACGCCTTCAGCGCCGCCACCGCGCGGGCGAATTCAGGCACGGCATTTGAAAAATCGTTCTGCCTCACATACAACAACCCCAGGAATGTGAGGAACGAAGGATGATCGGGCAGGCGTTCCAGCCCCTGGCGCATCACCTTTTCCGCCTCCGCGGCCCGCCCGTTGAGCAGATAGGCCCCCAGCGATAAAAACGGCTCGTGCCGCGGCGGCGATCCGGCACAGGCCAGCCGCCAATAGCGCTCCGCCTGCGTCCAGTCTTTCTTCTGCGCCCAGGCGTCGCCGAGGCGGTACTGCAACCCGGGGAGTGCCGCCCCGGATTCCGCCCGCATCAGGGGGGTCAGCAATGCGACCGCTTTCGTGGGCTGGTCGTCTGCCGTGTACAGCGCGCCGAGCAATTCACGGACGGTCAAATTGTTGGTTTGCACTCCGGCGATCATTTCGAAACACCGGATGGCGGATCCATACTGGTTGGCGCCCATCGCGATGCGGCCCTGGAGATCCAGGAAAAGGAGAATCTCCTGGGGATCGCGCACACGGTACAGCCCGCGCTGCAGCAGGTCCAGCGCCTCCCGTTGCTTGTGTTGCTGCATGAGGATCAGCGCCGCGCGGTTATACACCCGTTCCGCATCGGGCTTCAACACCAGCGCCCGGCGATATTCGCGCAAGGCGGCATCGGGCTGTTGTAACTGCTGGTACGCGTATCCGAGCAGGATGGCGACATCTGGATTGCTCGAATCGCGTTGCCGGCAATCCTTGAGTAGTTCGATTGCCTCGGTGAACATCTTGTAGTCATCGACATACAGCCAGGCGAGTTGCATCGACAGCGCCATCTGGCGGCGGTCGAGTTTGGCGGCGGTCTCGAAGTGTTGCAAGGCTTGCGCGCCGCACCGTTCGGCATCGCCTTTGCGCCCGGCGGCATATGCGACGGCAACATCAGCCTGGGCGATGAGCCCGCAACTGTAACGGGCCAAGGCCTCAACGGTATTGGTGGCGGCGACCGAAACGGAATCACCGCCAATACGCACCCCGGAGGGCGCGATGGTGGAACAACCTGCCAGCGCCATCAGCAACACCGGTATGGTCAACCGGACGTACGCATGAAGGGCCTTGAACACAGGCAACTACTTGTTCTTGTGACGATTCGCATGCCGGCGTTTGCGATACTTGTGCTTCGACATCTTCGCCCGGCGTTTTTTCTTAATGGACCCCACAGCAGTCTCCTTGCCGTTTACAGAATAATCTTATTCAACGGAATCTCCACTATACCCTCGGCCCCCTGCCGTTTCAACTGCGGAATTATCTCCCGCACCACGCATTCTGCGACCACTGATTCGATGGCGACCCAGCCAGTCTTACTGAGCGGATTGACGGTCGGCGCATTGAGCGCCGGCAGAATCTTCGAAATCGCCTGCACCTTGGCTGTCGGGGCGTTCATTTTGAGCAAAACCCGCGACTCGGCCGCAAGCGCGCCGCGCAACAGGAGCGCAATCTGCTCGATTTTTTCGCGTTTCCACCCGTTATGCCATGCCTGCTTATTGGCGATAAGCTTGGTCGTCGATTCGAGTACCGTGGTCAGGATACGCAGATTATTGGCCGCCAGCGATGACCCCGTTTCAGTCAATTCAACGATGGCGTCAACCAGTTCCGGCACCTTGGCTTCCGTGGCACCCCATGAAAACTCCACATCGGCCTTGATGCCATGCTGTTTGAGAAATCGTTTCGTGAGTCCAACCGCCTCTGTGGCAATGCGCTTGCCTTGCAGATCGCGAATTGTCCTGATCTTCGCATCGTTATGGACGGCCACGACCCACCGCACGGGCCGCATACCCTGCTTGGCATAGATGAGATCAGCCACCTCAATCACATCCGACCCGTTTTCCTGAATCCAGTCATAGCCGGTGATGCCGGCATCGAGAACGCCGAGTTCGACGTAGCGACTCATCTCCTGCGCGCGAATCAAACGGGCCGCGATCTCCGGATCGTCCACGTTCGGCGTGTATGAACGGCTGTTGGCGGTAACTTTGAACCCGGCCTTGCCCATCATGGCAAAGGTTGCGTCTTGCAAACTGCCCTTGGGAAGGCCGAGAATTAATTTTTTCGGGGCTGCCGTCTGTGTTCTCTTCATTCCTCGCTCCTGCGTTTACAACGGTCCGGTATAGTATGCAACGCCCCCTCATGCGTCCAGCAGAAACGGGCATCGCGGGTAATCGTGGTAATCGGTCGGTACCGGGTGGCAGAAAGATGGCGGCACACGTCGAAGATCTCGATCGTATCGGGATCTTCACTGTGTGCCGCCATCCTCGCCGAGGGCCTCACATCACCAGACCGCCATTGACGCCGATCACCTGACCATGAATATACATGTGTTCTTCCGAGCAAAGGAAATCGACTATGGATGCCACATCCTCGACATTGCCAAACCGGCCCTGGGGAATGAGTGGAAGAATCTGTTCCTTCGGCAGTTTTTCCGTCATCTGTGTTTCGATGATACCCGGCGCGACAACATTGACGATCACGTTTTTCTTTCCGGCTTCGCGCGCCAGCGCCTTGGCCGCCCCGATCAGGCCCGCCTTTGAAGCCGAGTAGTTGGTTTGCCCAGCCTGCCCCACCTGTCCCGAGGCCGATGAAATCACGACAATGCGGCCGCGCTTTTTCCCCATCATATGGAACACGACCTGATGCGTTACGTTGAAGAACCCGTCCAGGTTGGTGTGCATGACCTCATCCCACTCAGCCTTGGTCATCCACATCATGAACTGGTCGCGCGTGATGCCGGAATTGTAGACGAGCACATCCGGTACCTGCCGCTTGAGGGCCGGCCCAATGATGCTTTTCGACTGGGCATGGTCGGCCACGTCGAATGTCATGACCTCACACGCGCGCCCAAGTGCTTCAATCTCGGCCTTGACGGCGTTGGCTGCTTCGATTCCCTTGTGACAGGTAAGCCAGATATCGAAGCCCGACCGGGCCAGACGCAATGCAATCGCCCGTCCGATACCCCGACTACCGCCAACAACCAGTGCCAATTTCATGCGCATTCTCCCGCTTACGTGATGTGCGGTTCACAATACCATATCGGCCCCACTCTGCAAGGATGAGGACGCGGCCGGTGCCGTCACTGATATGGCGGCTACAAAAATATGGTGCGGGGCGTCACCTTCCCGATACGATCGGGATATATGATGTGTGACACCATCTTCCTGCCACCCATTACTGACTCAATATCAGAACCAGAACTATTCTGTTGTGCTGGCGGCAACCACGGGATAAATTCGCGCTATGAGCCTGACTCCTGACATGCTCCGCGCCCTTCAACAACGCAGCGTGGTCATCCATGATCCCGCGTCGGTCTACATCGCCGCCGATGTCGTTCCGGACCGGATTGCGCCCGGGGTCGTCATCCATTCCGGCTGCCGCATCACCGGCGCGGAAACCTCCATCGGCCCGGGCTGTCAACTCGGGGAAGAAGCCCCGGTGACCATCGCCCAATGCCAGTTGGATCGCAATGTCGTCGTGAAAGGCGGATATGTCGCGAACAGCGTGCTCCTTGCCAACGTCACACTCGGCTCCGCTGCCCACATCCGCCCCGGTTGCCTGCTCGAGGAGGCGGCCACCGCAGGTCACGCCGTGGGTTTGAAGCAGACTATTCTCATGCCCGGTGTCACGCTGGGAAGCCTGATCAATTTCTGTGACTGCCTCATGGCCGGCGGCTCGGGCCGGAAAAACCATAGTGAGGTGGGATCAAGCTTCGTCCACTTTAATTTCACACCGCATGGCGATAAGGCCACCGCATCGCTCCTCGGCGATGTGCCGCGGGGCGTCATGCTCGACCGCCCGCCGATCTTCCTCGGTGGCCAGGGCGGCATCGTTGGCCCGGTCTCGATCGATTTCGGCGTCACGGTGGCCGCCGGTGTGATCGTGCGCACCGATGTGCGCGGCGGCGCCAAGCTGGTAACCGGCAACCCATCACGCGCGGATTCCGCAACGCCCTACACGCCCGGCCTGTATGGCGATATCGACAGGATCGTCCGCGCCAATCTCGCGTATATCGGCAACGTGCGTGCGCTCCTGGCCTGGTATCGCGATGTGCGCCAGCGCTTCATGACGGCCAACCCCTACTCGTCCGCCTGCCATCGGGGCGCCCAGGCAATCCTCGAAAGCATCCTTATCGAACGCGTCCGGCGCCTGGGCGAACTTGCCTCCAACATGCGCCACTCTCTCGACCTCGCCGGCAGCATGCCCGGATTTGATCTGCGAAGCCCGCGTTTCGCCGCCCAAGCCGATCTCCTGCACCGCGGACCGCTCCTGACCGGGGCCCTTGCGCAGGATCTCCTGCATTCCAGGAACGAGCCGGCCCGCGCCCGTTTTCTGACCGCCATCGATGCGACGCCGGCGGAAACCGATTATCCCGACTCGATCCGGTCGCTCGATCAATCAGCCCGCGATTCAGGCACCGCCTGGCTGCAATCGATCGTCGATGGCACGCTGAAACTATGGTGAAATATCATCCCGCGCGTTGCCGCCCCCTGCGGCATGTCCGGTGGAGAAGTCTATGAATAAACTTTTCGGAACCGATGGAATCCGCGGCGTGGCCAACATCGCGCCGATGACCGCCGAGATGGCGCTGGCGATCGGCCGGGCCACGGCGCATGTCTGCAAACGCGACCGACGGCGGCATCGCATCGTCATCGGCAAGGATACCCGCCTGAGCGGATACATGCTCGAAACCGCGCTCACGGCCGGCATTTGCTCCATGGGCGTGGACGTCCTGCTGGTAGGCCCCCTGCCGACCCCGGGTATCGCCTTCATTACGCAGAGCATGCGCGCCGACGCCGGCATGGTCATCTCGGCTTCGCACAATCCCTACCAGGATAACGGCATCAAAATATTCTCCCACGATGGACTTAAAATCTCGGACGACCTTGAGGCCGAAATCGAATCGCTCGTGTCGAACGGCCACATCAACGACATCCGGCCGACGGCCGAGGACATCGGCAAGGCACAGCGGATCGACGACGCGATCGGCCGCTATATCGTCTTTTGTAAAAACACATTCCCCCAGTCGCTGACGCTCGACGGGATGCGCATCGTGATCGACTGCGCCAATGGCGCCACCTACAAAGTGGCCCCGATCATTTTTTCAGAGCTGGGCGCCGATGTCACCGCCATCCACGACAAGCCGAATGGCAAGAACATCAACAGCAACTGCGGTTCCCAGTTCACCACCGATCTCGTGGCCGCGGTCCGGGAGGCCAAAGCCGATGTGGGTCTTGCGTTTGACGGCGACGGCGACCGCCTGATCGCGGTCGATGAGCGCGGTGTTGAATTGACCGGCGATCATATACTGGCAATCTGCTCCCGCCACCTTAAACAACAACACGCTCTGACGGGCGATCTGCTGATCGTCACACCCATGAGTAACATCGGCCTTCGCACGTTTCTGGCCGATCAGGGCATCCGCTTCGAGGATGCGGATGTCGGCGATCGCAATGTGCTCGATCTGATGCGGAAGCGCGGCGCGGTTCTCGGCGGCGAACAGTCGGGCCATGTCATCTTCCGCAATCTTCACACCACCGGCGATGGCATCATTTCTTCGCTCCAACTGCTGGCGGTCATGCGTAGTTCCGGAACCCCGCTCTCGACCCTGGCCGGTATCCTGACGATCGCGCCGCAGGTGACTCTCAACGTGCCCGTCACCGATAAACAGCCGCTGGATGAACTGCCCGTGGTGCAAACCGCCATCCGGCAGGCCGAACACGAACTTGGCGATTCCGGCCGGGTTCTGGTGCGTTATTCGGGAACCCAGATGCTCTGCCGCGTCATGGTGGAGGGACCCACCGAAGCGGTCACCGGCCGCCTGGCGGCGGCCATTGCCGACACGGTGCGCCGGGCACTCGGCTGAAAATCGCGAATCCCGTGATCACCGCAGGCGCCCGAGCAGCAGCGGCGTATTCCCCTGCCCGAAATCAGGAATGTGATCGAAGGGAATATAGGTCTCGGTCAAGGCTTTGTTCAGCACCAGTTTTTCCGCCACGGTCAATGGCCGCACTTCGGGCGATGCGATGCTGAAGCTGTAGCCGCTGATGGCGGTCACCCGGCATTTTGAATTGCGTATGATGCCGGTGAGCAGCGGCGTGTTGACCACGCGTAATTTCCGGGCGGCGGCGGTCGTCAGCCCGGGATAATAGCTGAAGGGACCGAGTTCAAGCCCGCGCGGCACGCGCAGGCGCGCCTCCACGGCCAGATAGGTATCCTGGGTCAGCACGTCGCGGCAGTCGCCGCCAACGGCCCGGATCTTGCGCGCTGACTCGCGCAAAACCTGGAGCGCAGTTTTTTCCTTCAGCCGCCACCAGATCCGGTCGCGACCGCGGGTAAACCAATCCTGATTGATCGGCGATGAAAACGCCGCCGCCGTGGCGAGCAGTGCCACCAGGCAGATAACCGGCACGGCGAAACGCTCCTCGCGAATGGTCTGCACAACCCCCACGGCCAGCAGGGCGGCGAAGAGGGGATAGAGCATCACCTGGTAATCGTCATACGGCATCGGCGCCAGTGCGTGCACCATGGTGATGCCGATCACGCTTACCCAGGCCGCCCACACAAGCCGGTCCGGGGCTGGCATGCCATCGCCCGCGGATTCGCGGCGATGGCACCAGCGGGCGACGAGAGTGGTGGCCAGAACACCGAAGGCCACGAAGTAGGCCTGTACCAGCCGCGAAGTAAACGCGGCACGATAGACCAACCAGGTTTTGAATCCGCCCTCAGCGCCGCGCAGGGTATGGTATTTGAACATGCCGAAAATGAATCCGTCGGGCGCCATCAGGTAAAACGGCATAAAGATCGCCAATGCCGCGAGCCCGGCGCCGCCCGCGAACCAGAGCCATTGGCCGGGACGTTCCGCGCGCACCACCCACAAAAACAAAGCCACGGCCGGCACTATCGCCGCCGCCGAAATCCGCACCCCGGCTGCCAGGACGAACAGGACCGCCGCGGCGCATGCCATCCCCCGGGCGTGGCGTTTGCCGCGCGCGGTGAGAAAAAGAAAACCGGCACTGATAAACAGGGCCGACAGCGCATACGTTTTCACTATCGTTGTGAAATAGCTCTGGTGGACATTGAGCGCAATAAGGATGAACGCAAGCAGGGCCGTGTGTCGGGCGCGGGTCGGTCCCGCCACACGCGCTGCGAAAAAGGCCGCGCACACGGCCGCGGCCAAACCGAGAATCATGGTGAACAGCCTGCCGCCCGCCACTCCCCAGCGATCCACCAGAGGATGAGCAAGGGCATATACCATCGGCATCACCGGTCCCTGGGTGAACGCAAAATCGAGATACGGCCGCTCGCCCCGGGCCACCAGGCTGGCCGTGTAGAGATACCAGCCCTCGTCCTGGTTCAGGTCGCCGTACCAGAGATTCGCGGCGCCCAGCGCGATGACCACTGCGGCGGCGCCGATCCAGAGCGCTGCATATACTCGGTTACTGCTCATGCTTGACTCGACACTCACCTGCGGCGTCACGCATCATAGATCCCGATCGTATCGGGAAGGTGACGCCCTGCATGCTCCACTCTTTACACCGACAGCATCATGACCCCGGGTGCACTGCCGTGGACCCCTGCTTGCACAGCGGGCAGACGGAAGGCTCAAAGGTCACCGGCTCCATTTTCAGCAGGCTGAATGTCGGATGGGAAAACCGCGCTTTGCCGCCGCTGCGGTCGACCAGCACGGCGATGGCGGCGACGACACCGCCCGCCGCCTCCACGATATCGATCGTCTCCTGCACGCGCCCGCCACGGGTTATCACATCCTCGGCAACAACATACCGGCAGCCCTTATTGATCGTGAAATTCCGGCGCAGGACCAGTTTGTTATCCTGCTTTT
>Ga0334722_10004870_pt1 | contig 13784 bp, 11 predicted proteins | sample C3_bottom_MG_FD_207210 | JGI IMG/M metagenome (GOLD analysis project Ga0334722, IMG submission 207210) | Sediment microbial communities from Yellowstone Lake, YNP, Wyoming, USA - C3_bottom | ecosystem: Environmental > Aquatic > Freshwater > Lake > Sediment | place: USA: Wyoming | collected...
AAAGAAAAATCACCAAATACTTTCTGCATTCCACATCGAAAGAAAAAGTCTTTTCAATGGATTTAACTTTGGCACATGAATATCAATCTAATTTTGGATATTCTGTTTTGCTAAATAGATTGAATTCTTGGTTTGCAAATCAGGCCGTAGAAAGTGCAGAAAAAAATGGAGGCGGCATCGTCAATGGAGTACATGTCAAGAATATCACTTGGCAAAATGGCATAGAGAAAACAATTATTGAAACTGATGAACTAGAAGAGTTTGAAGTTAAAGCGATAATTGCTGCGGATGGAGTAAACTCGGAAGTAGCTGAAATTACCGGCATCAGGCCAAAATTTTCACCTCAGCAGTTGTACCAAGGAGTCAAGGTCATAATCAAACTGCCTGAGAAGATCATAGAAGAGCGCTTTGGAATTAATTCTGAGGAGGGCGCTGCTCATCTTTTTGCTGGTGATGTTACATTAAATCACATAGGTGGAGGATTCCTATACACTAACCGAGATACATTATCAGTTGGTGCCGTCTATCATTACGATTCCTTGATGGAAAGGCCAACTGAACCTTACACGCTTGTGAATGCAATGTTGAATAATCCTTTCGTACGGGAACTTATCAAAGACACAGTACCCCTTGCGGCAGAAATTGACAAGAATCTGCAAAAAGAAGAACAGATGAGAATTCGCTATGCTGTAGCTAAATTAATAAAAACATGGAATGAGTTGCGAGGAGAATATCTTTCTTCTAAAGGAAGAGAGAGATTAGTTCAAAGCGGCAAGTACAAGTCAGATGAAGAGATAAAGTCAAGACTAGCGTCAATTTATCAAGAACTAAACGAAAAATACGGAACTAAATTCGTAACAGATTATGTAGAGTTAGAGTATGGTGCAAAATTAATTCCAGATGGCAAACGCTGCAGAATGAAAAGACCCTATTACAAAAATATTCTATTTGTCGGAGATGCTGCAGGCAGAGGTATTTTTGTAGGACCTAGAATAGAGGGCCTTAATGTTGGCATTGATGATGCTGTAAGGGCAGCCGATTCTGTTGCAAGATCAATTGACAGAAATAATTTTGATGATCACTACCTTGGTGAATTTTACACCAAATCTGTTAATGAAAGTCCTTACACTAGAGACATGAAAGAAATTGATAAAGATTATCTGAAAATATTTTTAGATGCGTCTAAAGACGTGCCAAGAGATATTGTAAGCTCCAAGTATGGTATGGTTTTAGGATTAATGTCAAGCGGTACCATGCGAAGCGTTGCTGTGAAATTTGCAAATTTGTTAGGCTATGATAGGTTATTGCCGCTCTTAGAGAGTGAGGACACATATGTTAAAGTGCCAATAGAGATTGCTAATAGACTAGGTACTACTGTTTCGACTACATATTCGCCTGAATTTCCCTCCATTGCAGACCGTATTGCTAAGCTAAAGTATGATGAAGATAGCATTTCACACATCAAAGTGCTTGATCCCTCAAGTGAATTTATGAAAAAAATGATCACTCTCTGTCCTACTCAGTGTTATACCATTGAACAAGACAAAGTGATGATACAACATGAAGGATGTATTGAATGTGGTACTTGTTCCAAAGAAACTGATTGGAAACATCCACGGGGCGAAAGGGGTGTAAACTATCAGTATGGATAAACAAGTGCCCTTTTCGTTGGGGATTGCAGGGTTTACTTATCCAGATCTTTATGAACCACTTCGCCTCAAAGAATTAGCGGAATATTTCTACAAGGAAGTTGAAACTGATGACCCGGAGCTTGGTCAGCAGTACACAGACTATCGCCGTGGAAATTTACTTTCCACTGTAGATGAATCAAATCTGATAGTCAAACTTGCTCCGTCCGACCTCTCTTTTTTCATGCCAATGGTTTTAAGAGTAGATGAATCAAATCTGATAGTCAAACTTGCTCCGTATCTAGGTCGCTTTATTGCACGATTATTCCAAATAGAAAATTCCACTAAGAATGAGCGGGAAAAAGCAGATGCGGTAAAACCAATCTTTCAGTTTAAGAAAAATTTCATGATCAAGCGCGCAACAAAGGCGTTAAAACCAGAAGAGGTGACACAGTTTGATCTTTTCAAGTTGGATCGACAGATGCAACTTTTAGAACAAGTGATTGTTGGGGAGGTTGGTCAAAATGCAGACCGGGAACGTACATTCTCCATTGTGGTGAATACACTCATGCAGATAGAGACCAATCTGAATCAGAAAGTAAAAGGAGCTCAAGTCGATGCTGAATCAAGCCGCCAAAGATTGATCAATATATGTGATCATGTTCGCAATCATCCACATGGACCGTCACTGTTTGATTTCCTCCCCGTTGAATTGGGACAGTATGAAAGTGCTCGTGATATAGCACAGAATTTTCTCAAGATTGCTGAGCAATGGGTCTATGCCAATCTTTACAATCCTCAAGCGTCTGGGGAGATTAAAGATTGGGTCTCCTTGAAGATTCCGGAGAAGACAGATTTCTTACATCTTGTAGATACTGTCCATCCGAAGGAGACTCTTTCGGAGCTCGCTGTTGGACCAGAAGAAAAACGCCGACGTCGTACTGGTTTTGATCTTACTGACAAACGATACAATTTACTTCAGGTATTCAATGAGGTCCATTACTGCATCTTCTGCCATGAGCGGGATAAAGACTCCTGCTCCAAGGGATTTCTTGAAAATGAGCAGGTGAAGAAAAATCCGCTTGGGATCTCCATCACCGGTTGCCCGTTAGATGAGAAAATCTCGGAGGCCCATATTTTAAAACGGGATGGAGAGACGATTGCTGCACTAGCTACTATGATGATCGATAACCCGACGATCCCGGCCACGGGCCATCGAATATGTAATGATTGCATGAAAGGATGTATTTACCAAAAACAAGACCCTGTCAACATTCCACAGATTGAAACCAGAATGTTGACTGACTGCTTGGACCTTCCATGGGGCTTTGAGATTTATTCCCTCCTTACTAGATGGAACCCCCTCAACGTAAAACGACCCTTCTCTCTCCCATACAACGGAAAAAATGTCATGGTAGTTGGGATGGGACCTGCAGGATTTACCTTATCACAATATTTACTTAACGAAGGATTCGGTGTAATGGGAATAGATGGACTCAAGATAGAACCACTCCCAAAAGCATTGATAGGTGATGCTAACAACCCACCACAACCAATCCGAAATGTCAGCGACATATACGAATCTCTTGATGAGCGGATCATGGCAGGGTTTGGAGGAGTTGCAGAGTATGGAATTACCGTTAGATGGAACAAGAATTTTCTAAAGCTTATCTACATAACTCTTGCCAGAAGAAAATATTTCCGCATCTATGGTGGTGTGCGTTTTGGTGGAACCCTAACAATTGAGGATGCTTGGAATCTTAACATTGATCACGTTGCGATCGCTACTGGTGCTGGACGACCAACTGTGTTAGATATGAAAAATAATCTCATCCGCGGAGTTCGCAAGGCAAGCGATTTTCTTATGGCACTTCAGTTGACCGGAGCTGCAAAGAAAAGCAGCATGGCAAATCTCCAAGTGCGTCTACCAGCTGTTGTCATAGGAGGCGGCCTGACCGCGATTGATACTACGACGGAGTTGATGGCATACTATCCCGTTCAGGTCGAGAAAATCCAAGAAAGATTTGAGATCCTCTCCCGTGAATTTGGGGAAGAACGTATCTGGAAAATGTTTGATGCAGAAGACAAAGAGATCCTAAAGGAATTCCTTGCCCATGCTGAAGCGATTCGAACCGAGCGGAAGCGAGCAAAGGCTGCAGGAGAGATGCCTGACTTGGCTTCCCTAGTTCGGTCATGGGGTGGTGCCTCTCTCGTCTACCGCAAAAGCATGGTAGACTCACCAGCATATCGCCTCAACCACGAAGAGATCATCAAGGCACTGGAAGAGGGAATCTTCTTTATCGAGAACATGAACCCAGTTGAATGTATCCCAGATGATTATGGTGCCCTAAAGGCTATTGCGTTTGAACGACAGAAAAAAGATGAAAAAGGAAAGTGGTGCGGGACAGGAGAGATGGTGACCCTTCCGGCAAGAAGCGCCCTTGTCGCAGCTGGTACGACACCCAACACCATCTATGAAAGAGAATGGCCAGGTTCTTTCAAGTTGGATGACAAGAAAAAATTCTTCCAAAAATTTGAGCCAAGATGGAATGGAAAGGCAACACCAGAACTGGTCGAGATCAAAGAATCTGATACGGTCTCGACTAAGACTCCCAGTGTCTTTACATCCTACCAGCAACAGGACCGGTTCATCAGCTTTTTTGGCGATAACCACCCAATCTATGCAGGAAATGTAGTAAAGGCCATGGCCTCTGCAAAAAAGGGATATCCTTACATTGTGAAGCTCTTTGAAAAGGAGATCAAATTACTTGATCCTAAAAACCAAGTTGCACGTGAGAACCGTTTCAAAGAAATTGTCCAGCACTTGGATGAAGGACTCTTAGCTTGGGTTCATCAGGTCAACCGCCTAACGCCAACGATTGTGGAAGTGGTGGTAAAAGCTCCTTTCCAAGCACAAAAGTTTGAGCCTGGTCAATTTTATCGTCTTCAAAACTATGAGACTCTGGCGGAAAAAATTGAGGGCACCATCCTTACCATGGAAGGTATTGCTCTCACAGGTGCTTGGGTTGATAAGAAAGAAGGACTACTTTCGTTGATTGCCCTCGAACTTGGTCACTCCACGCGACTGTGCGCCACGCTCCGCAAAGGAGAACCTGTGATTGTCATGGGGCCGACTGGACATCCCACTGAGATCCCCGATGGTAGTGAGACCGTCATTCTGGCAGGAGGTGGACTAGGTAATGCTGTTCTCTTTTCAATAGGAAAGACCATGCGGGCAAAAGGAAACAAGGTGATCTACTTTGCAGGATATAAAAAAGCCGAGGATGTCTTCAAGCTCGATGACATCGAGGCAGCCTCTGATGTGATTGTATGGAGCACAGATGTTGCTCCATCGATTCAGCCAAGGCGTACTCAAGACAAAAGCATAGTTGGAAATATACTCCAAGCCATGGTAGCCTACGCAGAAGGCAAATTGGGCCAAACCGTAGTTCCATTTAGTGGAGCAGATAGAATAATTGCAATCGGCTCCGATCGTATGATGGCAGCAGTGCACCAAGCTCGCAAGACAATTATCAAGCCCTACTTCAAGGAAAACCATGTGGCGATTGCATCGATCAACTCGACGATGCAGTGCATGATGAAGGAAGTTTGTGCTCAATGTCTTCAGCGCCATATCGATCCGAAGACAGGCGAGCAAACTGAACCTGTTTTTAGCTGCTTCAACCAGGATCAAAAGATGGATGAAGTCGACTTTCCCAACCTCAACGCCCGCCTAAAACAGAATTCGGTCCAAGAAAAAATTACGAATCTCTGGTTTGATTATCTCCTGAAGAAAAAAAATGTCATCAGGGTATAGCTTGAATCTCATCTTAGTTGAATTACAAATTATGTTCAATTATCTTTTTTAATACCAATTCTGAAAGAATAAACTGTGAATTATGAAAAATTGTGTATGGATGTAATGGCCATAGATAGCTACATACGTTTTGCTTGTGTTTACAACAAAATTGGTGATGTTTTAGGCGGAGGCATGCACAAAGATAAAGAAAGTCTTCTAATACCTGAGGAAACCACAATGTCGTTATATTATTCCAAACACGCGTATGAAACACGTAAAAATCTATCTCACATTATTGGAAAAGAAAAATATTCCATAATAGAATATGAAAAAGTCAGTATGATCAACGTTCCACTAAAAGATGACAATCTTCTTTTGATTAGCACTGAACCAAAAGTCGATCATTTTAAGATCATCGATTACATACTGAAGATGGTATAGAACCATTCAAAAGAAAATTAATTTTTTGATTTGTTGTTATTATAATCTATATGAAAACCGTTATTTGATCTTTTATTATTTTGTCTTGAAGATCTTGATTGCTTGTGGTGGACAAACGTTTTCACATGCCAAGCAAAATATACAGTCTGGCTCTCGTGCCATCAGTGGTTTTTTCTCAGATGCCTTGTGACCTGGAGTATCAAACCATTCAAAGACATTGACAGGACACGCATCAATACATGCGCCATCTGCTACACAAATATCAAAATCAACTGATACATATTCCCCCCAAACACCCAATCTTCCGTTAGTAGCTCCTTTCCCCCATGTCTTTATGGCATTCTTGTTTGATGGAACAACATATGATGTGCTCTGAGGCATATGTGATTTGTATTCCACATCAATTGGTCCTGGTTTTGGACCATCTAGTGGCCCACCTACATCTTGTTGTGTTGCTGTTTCTTGTTGTTCTTCAATCTTTAGTTTTGGTTTTGCGTCTGGTACAATTTTTGCAAGTGGTGTGAGCTCTTCTAGTTTTTCGACAGCTGCCTCTTGTCTAAGTTTTTCTGTCTTGACATAGTATACAATCATCTTGTCTGCTAAAATGGTGTTTCGTAAAATTGTGTCAATTATCATTTTTGCATAGTGATCTGCCTTTTTGCGATAATCTGTTACCCATTGCGGGTCGCCAAACTTTTCAATTGGAAAGATTTGGTAAATCATGTCAAGTACTTCACCTGTTACAATTTCAACTGTGACGGAGAGGTCAACCTTTTCGTATCCTCTAGCATCACGATCAGGCATGTTTTCTTCAGTCCATGTGTATGTTGCATAAATTCTGTCAGCAAAGGTATCCATTGTGAAGGTCTTTTTGAGTCCCTCTACAATCGATTTCATCTCTAGCGGTTCATCTAGTTTGATTGGCAAACGATAAAGACCAAGCTTGTAGCCATGTAGTGGATAAACACCCCTTTTTGTGGTTGAGGATTCCATGGTGTATACTCGATCTTTTAATAGAAGTGACATATTGTAATTTTGTCAAATTTATTTAAAAAGCTTCGCTATTCTGAATCGCTAGAAAATACCTCCTGAATGGATTAAAATTAGATCAAATTAAACTACATAGATTTTGCAATCATCTTAGGATCTGATTTAGACTCAAAACATATGATAGAAACTTAAAATTTAACCCCAAATGATGTAATTACATTGTCTGATGAAAATCTACAGGATCCACCAAAAAAGAAACTAGGATTTACAACAGCAGAAGCAGCAGAATTAGCAGAAGCAGCAGCAAAAGCTGCAGCGGCAAAAGCTGCAGCGGCAAAGGCTGCAGTAGAAGCAGAAGCACAGAAAGAATATGAAGAAGCAGTAAAGGCAGTAGCAGCAGTAAAGGCTGCAAGCGCATCGTTTACTGATAAACATAATCAAGAGAGGATATTTAGACGAGAATTAGGAGAACCAGAATTTTTCCATCATAAAAAAGACCTTATTCCACCAAGGCCCGTACTTACAGAAGAAGAGCAAGAAGAAATTTCAAGAAAGGTAGAAATTCCAACAGATCAGACTCCGTCATACAAGCCAGAACATATCCTCAGTCCTGAATTCGGTGGGACATCTGATTATGAATCTGGAATAAGAAATCTTTTAGAGGAAGCTAAACAAAAACTCGATCGATTAAAAAATGATCCTAATGCAATCGCATATGATATCACACAAACTGAACAAGATCTAAAGTATTTGGTTTCATTACATCAAAATTTTTACTTTGGAATGAATGTTTTCCGTACAGCAAAAGGTGGAAGAGGCAAACTTCGGGAATAAATGGTGATACCAAGTGAGTGAAAATAATTTTAAGATCATTAATTTTAGAGTTACTTTCAAAAATATTCCAATTCACAAGTTAGAAAAATTTGCATTCAAAGACATCCTAGCCGCATGTGAATCTTTTAAGAAAAATTCTGGTGTTTCAGAATGTGTAATTGTTCAGACTGCTAGCAGGGTTGAAGTATTTTTGGTAAATAATCTGGAAACAGGAGAAGCCCCAGATGTGAGGAGGAGTGAAGGAAAAGGCCTTGTTTTAAATAAAATCAAAGAAACATGGATATCACTAACAGAACTAGAACAATTTGAGCTTGACCACTTTGACCAAATTCTTGAAGTGTATGAGAATACGGATGTTTACCTCCATCTATTAAGACTAGCATCTGGTTTGGAATCAATAGTTGTGGGAGGTGAAGCAATCCTTGAGGAAATAAAAGCATCAATTTCAAATGCAAAACTAGCTAAAACATCTGGCAGAATATTGAATAAATTATTTGATAGTTCTATACGAATTGCAACTCGTATTAGAGAGTCTACTGGAATTAGTATAGGAGCAATATCAATTGGTGACGTTGCTGTCAAAATTGCAGAAGAACATGCAGGTTTAGATGGAAAGAAACGTGTTCTGCTAATAGGTACAGGCGAAACAGCAGCCATGGTTGCAAAATCTCTTAATAAAAAAAAATATGTATTTGATATTTCCAGCATGACCATTGAACGATCCACCGGTTTTTCTAAAGTGTTGGGTGGTAAACCAATAAACTTTGATGATGTTTTATTGGGATTCGATAAATTTGACATAATCTTTGTTGCAACTACGGCAGATTATTTCATAATTAATTATGACAAAATAAAAATAATCATGGAAAGTAAAACAAAAGGTACAATGATATTGGATGTATCAGATCCCAGAGCAGTTGATGAGAAAGTCTCTACGCTTCCTGGAACTAAATTAATGTTTAGAGATCAAATTATTGAGATGGATGAAAGAAATTTGAAAGACAGAAAGGATAAAGTTCTCGCTGTAGAAAAAATGATTAGTAAAGAAGTTCCAATTATCGAGGCAACAATGAAACGACTTGAGCCAGAACCCTTAGTTAAGGATGTATTTGCTAGCGTAGACTCGTTAAGGAAAAAAGAATTAGAGAAAGCATTAGAAATGCTAGGAGAAACTGATGAGAAAAAAATCAAAATCATTGATGCGTTAACAAAGGCTGTTGTAGATAGCATTGTTTCCATTCCTGTGAACAATCCAAAAAAAGCATCAGAGCAAAATAATCCATAACTGCTTGAAACTGCAAGCAAATTTCTAGGTATTATATAACCAAACTGACAACATTTGAGATAAGAAATTGATGGTCATATTTGCAGTAGAGCAGAACCCTATAGAGGCTCAAAGATAATTGTCGAAGATAGTTCCTATCGTTCGCAAAAACCAATGAAACGAGATATATATTGCCTATTTTTTGTTATTAATAATGTCAAAGTTTGTTTGCAGAGATTATGGTTTTGACTGTGATTTTGTTGCAGAAGGAGACGATATTGCAAAGGTGATCGTGGATTATAGCAAACATTCTGCTGAGGAGCATGGAATCGAATATTCCAAAGAAGCCTTAATGCAGTTCATATTAAGAAAAGGCTGAAAAGCCAAAATTTATTGCCAAAAAATTTGGCAAAATATCCACGCGCCAGAGGTTGCAACATGTCAATCTAACCTAACATCTCGTAGTCAGATCTAGAATGCGTAATATTATTTCTTAAAAAAGTTTAATGGTCAACCGTATGATTCGTATTTTGCCTCGAAGCTTCCATCTTCACGTTTATCATGCATAGTTACAAAACCTTTTGGAGATAGATAGTTCATTACACCATCAATTGTTCCTTGCCAGCCACAAATGTAGAATATTGTATTATCTTTTGTAATTTTTTCTCCTACAAGTTTTTCTAAAGGTGATATTCCTCCATCTTTTGATCTTAAGAAATTTTCAACCCTGCCTGTTTGACCTGTCCATAATCTGTTAAACCATTCTTCCGGTCTGCTTATAGAAGCTCTATATCTAAAGTTCCACTTGTCTCTTCCTCTGTCAAGACTTTCTTCTTCTAATCTTGTAAAGAGCCCTCTGTAACTTAATTCGTCTACATAACTAACGCCGTGTAAAACAACAATCTCTCTTTTGTCTCCTATAGCATGAAGATGTTGTGCAAAACTTACAAAAGGTGCAATGCCCGTACCGCCCCCAACGCAGACAATTCTTCGATTATCTTTACTGCCATCAGGCAATGTTTCATTAATTGTTAAAGCATTTCCCGTTGGTTTTCCCAAAGTTACCTGATCTCCTTCACTTGAATAGAATAACTGGGTTGTAACACGGCCAGGTAAAGGCTTTCGAACCCACCTAAGTACAAATTCAAAATACTTTTTGTTTTCAGGATGCGAAGCAATTGAATATGCTCTGCGAACAATTTTATAATTTTCAGCTACTACTGGAACGCCAACGGTAACAAATTGACCTGCCTCATAATCTGGTATGATACCATCATTTGGAGTAATACGTAAAATTACAAGATCTTCTTTGAGCAATTGAACATAATTAATGGTTGCTTTAATGTCTACGACCATTCTTGATTAATCTTATACTCAGCGGTTAAATATCTTATGATGTTTCTGACGATAATGTAAATGGTAGATTTTTCAAGTGGAATTGCAAAATTGTAGTCAAAAATAGTCAGGGCTCGGACTCATAGTGAAAGCGGGCCCGATGGGACTCGAACCCACGACCTGACGCTCCGCAAGCGTCCGCACTATCCAAGCTGTGCAACGGGTCCAATAGAAAGTCAAGTCTGCCCGTTATAATACATTTCAAAAATGTTTAGAAAAGAAACTATGCTTGTTGCTCTGCCTTTTTGACAAAGACATAGTTCATTATCAGTCCAGCAATTATTGCACCAATTATTGGTCCGACCCAATAAATCCAATGGAACTCCCAGGATCCTGAGATCAATGCAGGACCAAATGTTCTTGCAGGGTTCACGCTTGCTCCAGTAAGTGGTACGCCCACCAAATGGATTAGGAAAATCATTCCACCAATAGCAAAACCTGCAAATCCAGGAGCTGCTTTTTTATGAACTGCTGTCATGAATATGGTTGTAACTAAGAAGAATGTTAGAATAATTTCAACACCAAGTCCAGCCATTACACTATGGTTCAAAAGTTCACTTGGCCCGCCTTGTGTTCCAAAGTTTACTTTAGCACCAAGTTCTGGCAGAATTGCTTTGTGTGCAGAGGCAGCAGCTACTGCTCCAATTAATTGAAAGACAATATACCCAATTCCATCTTTTATGTTGATTTTTCTAGTAACAATCATAGAAATTGTAACAGCCGGATTGATATGAGCGCCAGATACGTGACCAAATGCATAGACGCCCAAGCCGATTGCTGCACCATGTGCAAGTGAAATCATAATTATACCCTCAATAGAAAGACCATTTCCAAATACAACAGCTGCAAGAGTTATTGCAAGTGGTCCAAAGAAAACTAGTCCGAAGGTAGCAACTGATTCAGCAAACCATGCTCTTGGATTAACCATTATTCATCAAACCTTGAGATATGCCATATAAAACATTCGAATAATTTTTGATAATATCTAGGAAAAAATAAGTAGGGAAAGAAGAGATGCATAACACATGCTTTCTGTTGGAGATGCAGTGCCTGATTTTAGCTTAAACGATGCAGAAGGAAAAACAGTCAAAAAATCTGATCTCAAAGGCAAAAAATATGTTGTCTATTTTTATCCTAAAGACTTTACTCCAGGATGTACTACTGAAGCAGCTGAGTTTGCGCGCGATTATAAGAAGTTCAAAAGCGCTGGCATAGAAATAATAGGAATCAGTCCAGACGATGTGGACTCTCATAAGAAATTTGGAGAAAAAATGGAGGTTCCATTTATCTTACTTGCAGACACAGAAAAAGAAATAGCGAAAAAGTTTGGAGTGTGGGGGAAAAAACAGTTTATGGGACGCGAATATATGGGAGTGAACAGAACAACTTTCTTGGTGGATGAAAAAGGAAAAATTCTCAAAGTATTTGAAAAAGTAAAGGCTGCAGGACATGCACAGGAAGTCCTAGAGGCTTTTAAAAATTAAAACAAAATTTGCTTTAAGACGGTTTCCAACCAGATGGCATTGTGCCATGTGGTTTTGTGGTAGAAGGAGCAGGTTCTGCTTTTTCAGCCTCTGCTTTTTGTTGTTGAACTCTTGCAAGGTACTCTTCTTCATATTTAGCTAATTCATCAGCCCTTGATCTTTTCTGTGAGGACGATGTTGATTGTGATTGCGAGCTTGTTGAGGATTCTACTTGAGCTGCAGTTGGTGCATCTTCAAATTTTATTGCAACAGTTTCAATGAATTGTTTGTCAGGAGGATGATATGCTAATCTTTGTCTTGTTTTGTAATAATTGATACCAGTGTATTTCACAGTAGGTGCAGGTGGCTCAATTCTTCTTGGTTCTTCTTTTTGCTTTTGTGGTTCTGGCTCTGCTCTTTCTGGTTCAGGCTCTGGCGCTGGTCGAGAAACTTGAACAGTAACTTGTCCTGTGAATTGTTTGTTAGGTGGATGGTATGCCAGTCTTTGACGTGTAGCATAGTATCTGTTACCTGTATATCCAGATGAGCTTGTAGTGGAATAGGCTGGTGCAACTTCTGCTTCTTTTTGTGTAGAAGAGCTTGAAGTTTGTGCAACTTCTGGTTTGGGTGCAGTTGGTTTTGCTGGAGGTGGTGTTTGTTGAACTTGTGGTTTTGGTGCAGGCTTTGAAGCTTGAGCAGCTAGTGCGTTAAGCTTTGCCTCTAGTTCAGCAATCTTTGCTTCAAGATCGGCTTTAGTTTTAGTAGAACGTGTTTTTTTAGCGGGTTTATCAGTAGACATGTTACTTTGTCAGGAGGTTGGAGTTTATTTAGATTTTGATCATTCTCAGAGTAATAAGCCATAATCTGATAGAAGTTTATAAGAACCGTGAATCAAGTTATCTTATTGGACGATTTTGAAAGAGAATATCCTGAATTTGACTGGAAAAATACACCTGCATACAAGCATCCAAGGGGCAGAAACTGTCCGTGTCCCAAACACGAATACATCAGAGAACAGATCAACGTAGCAAAGACAATAAATCAATCAAGTAAGGAACCCAGCCGTCTTACTTTGAAATTCTGTCCAGATCACTACCGGGTTTATCTAGATGAAGTAATTCCTGGAATGCCTTTCAAATACAGAATGCTTACAAAAATAGCGCTAAAGATTGGTGCGATACAAATTGAACAATTAAAGTATATGCAGTCAGATCAATGCTTTTACTGCAAATTTGGTTCTGGTGGCCACGATAAGAAAAGTGAGCTACCCCCAATAAGCTAAACTGGTCCAAGCATAATCTTTGGTTTGTTTGGTGTGTCATGATGACATTTTTTACCACACAGTGGACATGTCACTCTATCCAAGAAAACACATTGACATATGTGGGATTTTAGGTAACTTTCAGCTGACTTTGTGTATTCACCTGTACCATTACAAAATGGGCACTGGGTTTCTAAAAGAGCAATCTTTCCCTGTCCGTTACAAACAGCACATTTTTGCTGACTCACTGTAAGAAATTCCTCTAGGAGTCTAATTAAAGTCCTTTTGTTAAAACTTTTTCCTAATTACTTGCTTGAGTACAAAATCTAGTTAAGCTTATACTATATGTAAAATCAGTAAAGTTGTGCCAATTGAAGATCTTGGTGAATTTATAGAAAAGATAGAAAAGACTGGCGAGTTACGGCGAGTCAAAACTCAAGTTGATACAGATTTAGAAATTGCCGAAATTTTACGAAGAGTAATGTATGCAAATGGACCGGCGATTCTTTTTGAAAATGTAAAAAATCACAGCATGCCAGTTTTAGGAAATGCTTTTGGTTCTATGAAAAGACTTGAGATTGGTTTAGAGACAGATGATTTTACTCAGATAGGTCAAAGAATTGTAGACATGACAAAGATGGATATTCCATCGGGGTTTTTTAACAAGATTAGAAAATTGCCAGAGCTCTCAAAGATGACAGACATTGCA
>Ga0334722_10004871_pt1 | contig 13783 bp, 20 predicted proteins | sample C3_bottom_MG_FD_207210 | JGI IMG/M metagenome (GOLD analysis project Ga0334722, IMG submission 207210) | Sediment microbial communities from Yellowstone Lake, YNP, Wyoming, USA - C3_bottom | ecosystem: Environmental > Aquatic > Freshwater > Lake > Sediment | place: USA: Wyoming | collected...
TCTTCCGGCAAGGTGAAGCTCCGCATAAAGCTCCCGTAGGCCCGCTCGACACGGTGGTACTTCTTTCCTTTTTCCTCTTTCTCATACTTCCGCTCACCGGAGATGCTCATCACGTCGTCCTGGACCGTCAGTTTGACGTCTTCTTTCTTCACGTCCGGCAGATCCGCCTTGATGAGATATTCCTTCTCGTCCTCTGTAATGTCGACGAGCGGCGACCATTCGGCGACGGTCATGGCTTCCTTCCCGGCCTCGGTCCGAACAGCGGGGCGACCCAAATAGGTCGAGAGACGCTGTTCCATCTCCTCCAAATCTTTGAAGGGATTCCAGCGCGTCATCATCGGTTCCCAACGAGTTAACGCAGACATAATATAACCTCCTTGTGATTAAGATGGGAGTGAACGTCGATCAGGCCGACCGTCCTGCCGCTGCGGGAAGGTCACAGTATAAGCGCCCCGGCCCCTGGGCAGGAGCCTGAGCTCGCCGCTGCGGCTCAAGCGGTCGACAGCGAAAAACACTTGGTTCCACGTCAGATTAGTGCATTGCCGCATGACCTCTTCGAGGTCGCACATGCGCGTGTGAAGCATGATGTCGATCACTTGAGCTTCCACGGTCGAGTGTTGTGCCATCGTCTTCCTCCTACATAACAACCATTGCCAGTACGAGGCATGTGCATCGACGGTGCCAGTGTCCGAGATCTGGAGGCCGTACAGAGTCCTCTTGGAAATGCGGCATGTTAGATAACAGGTGAATTTCAGTCTGGCGAAGAGAGAGCAAAAGCCTGTGGCATTACGGGGCAGGTGATGTCTGTGGGCTGTTGCCTCTTTCGACATTGATCGGAGGATGTTCGGCGCCATTCCAATCGAGAAGGGGGGGTGCCAGGGTAACCAGGTGCCCCCCTCTGTACAGCGTGCGAGAGGGTATCGTCCCTGTTTCAGTGGCTGGTCAGATTCGAAGAGACACGCTTCCATCTCGGTCCTAGGAGCCTGTCCGACATTGACCGTTCTACTGCGGCGAACGATCTGCGACCATCTGCGTCGTTCTCGGCCCTGAAAAATCCTCAACGTATTCCAGTGAATACGCCTCCGGTTTTTCCGGGCCTGCGGCCTTGCATCTGGTCGTATCTCCTTCGCCTCGTCACGAAGGCAATGTCGGACAGGCTCCTAGTAAAAGGCACAGTTCTCAAAAGAGCCCGAAGACTGGGCAGCGAGGGACAGCCAAACGTGGATCGTCCGCTGGGTTGTCCGGATAGCCGGGCTAGTCGACAGACCCGATATCCGCAGGGAGGCGGGTTTTCTTATTTCGGGGATGAATCCTTTTCTGTCCAGTTGGCTCACACAGGTATCTATTACATTCAACCGGAGGGAGGAATCTGTTCATGACCAAGGTTGTTGCCGCCAAGAACACTCAGACCGATCAGTGCCATCGCTGCGGCGGACTTATGCTGGAAGAACGAGTTTTCGAGATCGGATCGATCAACCTGCGTTGCGTGAGCTGCGGCGAGCGAATCGATCCTGTCATTCTCGCCCATCGCCAGAAAGACCTCGCGCGGGTCGAAGCCGAGAGACTCTTTGCTGGTAAAGGCAAAGCCCGTCTCAATTAGGCCCCCACAATCTCGTCAGGTCCTGTAATGCCACAGCCTGCAGTTCGGTGAGGCATCTTGCCCTGGTTGATTCCGACAGGATCGAGATTAACTTACAACTGAAGGAGGTGGACAGAGCTTAGATAGGTCAGCAGCCTGGTTCGAGTTTGATCCGCTCTTGTGCAGCCAGCGTGCAAAGGGCCCCGCTTCTGCTTTAGTGGCGGGGTGGCGGTTCGAGGTACGCGCTATCGATCGTCGGTGCCACTAGGCACGGCTCCTCAAACGGAGCCCATAGGAAGATGGATGCGCGGGGCAATCGGCCTTGAGCGACTGAAGGATTGCTGAACGTCACCCTGTTCGGATGGCAGTCTCGGTGTTCCACATAAGGGCGGACCGTTTTTTCAGCATTCTGGGGGGTGTTCTCTTCTTGTCCCACACGTGCTGGCCATCGAAGTTCTGCGATGCCGAAATGGTTTTTCCGCAGTCTGTTAGAGCTTGGTTCCTTCCCACCGACATTTCTGAGTCCCCTTCTGTAAGCGTACCCCTCCCCCCAACGGCGACTTACGACAGACAGGTCTCTAAAAACAACACCCCATTGCTGGGGAGTTCGTGAGGAAGATAATAAAAAAAGCGGAGCGGAAGCGGGTCAGAGAGCTTTTGTCTCTTGTGGAGGTCTTGGAGGAGCTTTAGGCTTCCCACCCTTGGGCGGGCCTGCACACCACCCCTGCGCTTGACCTCGATTCCCTTAAATGTTCCTCTCACCGAGGCCTCCGCCCGGTTCTAAGATAACCCTACTTAGCGAGAGGTCAATCGTTGGAGCTATCCCGTCAGGCCAGGACTCGTCATCGAATCACTGGGGCGTAAGAGGGCAGGGGCGGGTCATGTCAGGAGTCATCAAGGTCCGCATGTTCGCGGTCAGGGCGTCACAGAGTCGAAAAAGTCCTGTCGTTGCTGTAGGACGGCGAGCTATCGTCTTCTGTTCCCATCAATGGCATGGCTGATGCTTCCATCGACTCATACACGAGGGGGGGGTCGATGACCATTCGTCTGATCTCTGTGAAGGTTCATATTCCGAGTCCTCCGGCGGTCCAAGTCATTCTTGGTCAGGCTCATTTCATCAAGACGGTCGAGGATCTCCATGAAGCCCTGGTCACGACTGTGCCGGGCATCGCGTTTGGATTGGCGTTCTGCGAGGCCTCGGAGCCCTGCCTGGTGCGATGGAGCGGTACCGATCAGGAGCTGATAGAGTTGGCGCGGACCCATGCCAAGAACATCGGGGCGGGCCATAGTTTTCTGGCGCTCTTGAAGAATTGTTATCCCGTGAACGTGCTGCCTGCTATCCGACAGGTTCCGGAAGTCTGCCTGATCTATTGTGCGACGGCCAATCCGGTGGAGGTGATACTGGCGGAGACCGAGCAAGGGCGGGGGATTCTTGGCGTGGTCGATGGATTTCCTCCGAAGGGGATCGAGGCGGAAGCAGATATCGTGGAACGGAAAGCGCTGTTGCGCCGGTTCGGGTACAAGTTCTGAGGCACAGGAGAACATGCCGAGATCCAAGCGGCCGATCTTCACGGTCCAAAAGCATCAGGCCTCTCACCTTCATTATGATTTCCGTCTGGAAATCGGTGGCCTGCTCAAGTCATGGGCCATCCCCAAAGGCCCCTCGATGGACCCATCGGTCAAACGACTTGCCGTGGAAGTGGAGGATCACGATCTCGGGTATGCGGACTTCGAGGGGGTGATCGAAGAAGGCCAGTATGGAGCAGGACCGGTGTTGGTGTGGGATAGAGGCTGGTTCGAACCGCTCGGCGCGAACCAGGGCTCCGAGTCGCTGGCGATGATGCTCCACGCGGGCAAATTGGAAGTGTATCTGCACGGAGAACGGTTGCGGGGTTGCTTCACCTTGGTGCGCATGAAAGACCGGCCGCGGCAGTGGCTGCTGATCAAACAGCGAGACGAGGATGCTCGTTCCGGTCACGAGGTGGTGCAGGAATATGATACCTCGGTGTTGTCCAATAGGACGATCGAAGACCTGGAGGCGGCCGTCGCAGCCGGAACGTTGGATACATACTACTGCAGGTGACGTGCGTATCGAACGGCGAGGCCATGCGGGTGACACCCACAGCCAGCCACTGGAGCAGGAACAGGATCACACGCTGCTCGCGCACTTACGGGAGCAGGGCGCCGCGCCGCTCATCGGCTTCAAGGATCCGGATGCGATTGGCGCAGTGGAACTGATCGGGGATGAATGTGGAGTGGGATTGATCACCCTAACGATGCGGGGGCGTTTCCCGTTCGTCAAGGTGCCATAATCCTTCGATGCGTGCTTCGCACCTCAGGGAGTACAGAACATCGGAGATCTCTATCGTGAAACAGATCTCGGACATGCTGGAGCGCACTGCCGACGGCGCGATGCTGGTGAATGAAGATGGTACCGTGATCCTGTGGAACAAGGCTGCTGAACGATTGCTGGGATTTCTCGCGCAGGACGTGATCGGGCGTCCTTTTTTGTTGGACGAGTGTGAGCATCGGCCTGGTGCGAGGGAGGAAGCCTGATCGATGAGCACGCGAAAATGAACACCAACCACCCCTTCTTCAACCTCTACAACCATGGTTTCGTGCGGGTCGCCATCGGGATTCCAACGGTTCGCGTGGCGGACCCGGGGAATAATGCACGCGAGACGATCGCACTCATGACACAGGCGGCGGAACGCAAGGCGCTCCTGGTCGTCTTTCCCGAGCTTGGATTGTCAGCCTATTCCTGCGATGATTTATTTCAGCAACAAGCGTTGCTTGACGGTTGCACAGAACAACTAGCCTCCCTCCTTCATGCATCACAGGACATCCCCGTGATCGCGATCGTTGGCTTGCCGCTTGTCGTCGATGGGCTTCTGTTCAATTGCGCGGTCGTGCTGTCTCGTGGGCATCTGCTGGGCGTGATCCCGAAAACCTACCTTCCCAACTATCGCGAGTTCTATGAGATGCGTCAATTTGTGCCTGCCGATTGCGCCCGATCTCAGACGATCCAGCTGCTGAACCAGCAGGACGTGCCGTTCGGCAACCAACTACTGTTTCAGCTTGAGGGCCAACCGCTCTGCACCTTTCATGTCGAAATCTGCGAGGACCTCTGGGTGCCGATCCCCCTCTCTTCTTATGCGGCCCTGGCCGGAGCCACCCTGTTGATCAACCTGTCTGCTTCGAACATTACTATCGGGAAAGCGGAGTACCGGCGTCAGTTGGCTGCCAGTCAATCGGCTCGGTGCCTCGCGGCGTACCTGTACACCTCCGCAGGGTTCGGAGAGTCTACCACCGATCTGGCTTGGGATGGGCACGGGATGATTTATGAAAACGGGACAGTCGTGGCCGAGAGCTCCCGCTTTTCTTACACGTCGCAACTGCTCACCGGCGACCTCGATCTGGATCGTCTGGCCCAGGATCGCCGACGACAAACCAGTTTCGGAGACTCAGTCCGCCACCACAGGAATGACCTGTCAGCCTTTCGCACGGTACGAGTCCCTGTCGAACTGCCCTGTCATGAACGGCTGTTGCTCGACCGGGCATACAACCGCTTTCCCTATGTTCCCAGCGACCCTGAGCAACGAGACGAGCGCTGTCGGGAGGTGTACGAGATTCAGGTGCAAGGATTGGTGAAACGTCTGCGGTCGGCTGGAATCAGCAAGGTCGTGATCGGCGTGTCCGGCGGGCTGGATTCGACTCAGGCCGTGATCGTGTGTGCAAAGGCGATGGATGTGTTGGGTGTTCCACGCACAAACGTGTTTGGCTATACCCTCCCGGGGTTTGCCACCAGCAAGCGGACTCGAGACCAAGCCTGGCGTCTCATGCGCGTGATCGGGTGCACCGCGCAGGAAATCGATATTCGGCCAAGCGCCGAACACATGCTCAAAACTATCGGCCATCCTCATACGGCTGTCAAACCGGTGCATGATGTCACCTTTGAGAACGTCCAAGCGGGGGAACGAACGAGCCTGTTATTCCGTCTCGCTAACGAACAGGGCGCGCTCGTGGTGGGCACAAGCGATCTCAGTGAACTCGCGCTGGGTTGGTGCACGTACGGAGTCGGCGATCACATGGCGCACTATCATGTCAACGCGAGTGTCCCGAAAACCCTGGTCCAACACCTGATCCGCTGGGTGGCCGCAACGAACCAGCTTAGGGGCGAGGCCAGCTCCGTGCTCACGGATATCCTTGGGACGAAGATCAGTCCCGAACTCGTGCCTGGTGAGGATCATGCTGGTCAACCCGTCCAGCGTTCAGAGGACGTTGTGGGCCCGTTCGAATTACAGGACTTCTTTCTCTACTATGTGCTTCGCTTCGGCTATGGTCCTCCCAAAGTCGCATTTCTCGCCTATAATGCCTGGCGTGAAAGGAAAGAGGGTGAAGGTCTCGACAGTTCGGATCCTACACGGCGGGAGTATGGGATCGGCGAGATCAGAAAGTGGTTGCGGGTCTTTCTCGATCGATTCTTTCATCAGAGTCAATTCAAACGCAGTGCGATTCCCAACGCCCCCAAAGTTGGTTCTGGTGGTTCTCTCTCTCCTCGAAGCGACTATCGGGCGCCAAGCGATAGTGAAGCGACGGTGTGGCTGTCCCAACTGGATGGAATTCCGGAGAGCGACTCCTAGTCGCTCTCCGGTGTCAGGGACAAGGCATATTGTTCTGAATATGAACGAAGTGATTGAATAGCTACACGAAACAGATCTCGGACATGCTGCAGCGCACTATCGACGAGAAGGAAGAGCTGATTGGGCACCTTGAACGATACATCACCTCCTGGCCCGTTCTTTTACGACGATGTCTAAGGAATCTCGGCTTTTGAGAAGAAAGATAAGAGGGAGGGCATCATGGTAAAGGTAGAGGAACGCACAGGAATGAAACCCGAGAGAGAAACAGAGAAGAAACCGCTGTACGAAAAGCCGTGCCATTGTTTGCTCTGTGGACAGCTGGGACCTGCCCTGTTGTACGGTCACTGAATTTGCGATCACTGCAAGAACGTAGTCCAGGCGGAGGCGGTGGCGAGGAAGCGCAAGATTGAAAAGGAGGGCGGTGGTCCGGCGTAGGCGGGACGGCACCTCTCTGATTCTTTTCCGGGAAGTGCAGTGATCTGAAGGGAGGGAGGAACACATGACAGTACCGAAGCATTTGAATGAAGCAGCGGCCAAGCTCAAAGAGGCATCGTTCAGGATCGACGAGGTCCGAGAAGGTCCTGTGACCTGCGAGAATCAGAAGGTTTGGCTGGAGGCGCTGATGGACTATTGCCTGGCGCTCTCGGAAGTCCAGTCCTATAACAACGAGTCGGTCCATGAAAAACTCCATGAGCTGGCTGGACGCGCGGGGTTCAGGCCATTCCCCGGGGCCGGCTCTGCGCATACCTGAGTACGTGAGGCGGAGGTCACTAGACCGCGAGGCTGCGCGGTACTGTCGTGAGCGAGGCCTTCTTTTTCTTGTCCTCGCCAACGGTGCGCTCGCGCAGCCGGCGGACTAACTCCTGGTAGGACGACGTGCGGATGATCTTCTCGAACTGACTGCGGTAATTCTTCACCAGGCTGACCCCGTCCACGATGAGGTCGTAGGCATGCCACGTCCCGTCTTTCATGTGCAGCCGGTAATCCATCGGGATTTCGACTTTGCTCGACCGCAGCTCGGTCCGCACCTCCGCATAGTCCCTCTCGATCCGTTCAGAGAGATAGGATACCTGCTCGCCTGAATACGCTTCGATTTTTTCGGCATAGCGGTCGGAGAGAAAGCTCTTGAAGAGTTCGACGAATTCGACGCGCTCGCCGGTCGTGAGTGGAACCCAGTGGGCCGCGAGCGCTCGCTTCGACATTTCCGCGTAGTCGAAGTGGGAAGCGATGACCTCTTCCAGCATATGCCGGCGCGGGATGAGCTTGGCTGGATCTTTGAGCTTCTCGTCTTCGAGGATGCGGAAGACTTCTGTGAGCGTCGAACGGACCGCCCCCGTGGGGGGCTCCGAGATCTGGCCCGATGAGCCGAACGCGCTGGAGCAAGCCAGCGAGACAAGAAATATGGGAAGGGAGAAGGCCGTGCTCTTGGCCATCCAAGGCTGGCGCCAGAGACTGTGGTGCGTTAAGCGCGAGACATGCGAGAAAGGAGCGACGTGGACAGATTGGATTCCCGCCTCGTCTCGCCCGTCCCGCCAGTCTCGCGCTGCTATCCTCCTGGGGTGCTCTCCTCTTGTCATAGAGGTGCAGGCCATCGAAGTTCTGCTGTGCTGAAATGGTTTTTTCACAGCCTGTTAGGACCCTACTCCCTCCATGACGCGTCAATCCAGCACGAATGTTACCTTCAAATCCACGCGATACAAAGTGACCTTCCCGTTGCCGATCACCACGTGTTGCTCCTTCACCCAAGCCGATTTGATGCCGTGTACGGTTTTGGATGCCCGGGTGATCCCGTTCTGAATGGCATCTTCGAAACTCTTCGGCGATTCGGAACTAATTTCGATGATTTTCGCTACGGACATGGGACTCCTCCTTTGTTGCGCGCGTGAACGCGGTTGCTGACAGAGTAATTACTGGACTGTGTGCGGGCTTCGATGATTTTCCGACACCTCTTGTGGCGGGGCCTCACAGTTGCGGTTTCTTCAGAAGACATCGGGCGCCTCGTTGCGTCGTCACTCGAATGGATAGTTAGTTGAACAGCAAGCGCCATGCCGGGAGACCATGGCCAAGCTGATTCAATAGAGCCTTGATCACACAGGGGGTTGACGTTTGTGAGACAGGACGGAGGAGGCCGCTCGTATGTCTGATTGACCAAGGTGCCCCAACTTGGAAAAGTCAACTGTTGCAATAGGCGACAGTATCCCGCTCGGTTCACTGCCGAGGGCCGATTTCTGAACTGGCCGCTCTCTGGACAGGGACGCCACCCCGGGAAGGCTAGGTCTTGAGTTCTGAGTTGGAAATGAGTCAGAACTCAGCACTCAGAACTGTCTGTTAGATTCCCACCAGCACCCGGTGCGCGCTGATCGTCTTCATCGTCCGCACGACATCCTCGTAGGAAAGAGCCGGCACCTTTCCCCCTTTTGCCTCTCCGGCGAGGAGGACAAAATCGTTCATGGCGACGATGCCCTGGAGCACTCCGTCTTCATCCACGACAGGAAGCCGTCGGACTTTTTCCCGTTTCATGATGTCCAGGGCTGTATGGACATCATCGGATATGTGGCAGGTGCGGGCCTTTCCGGACACTGTTTCCCAGACCGTGATGTCCGATGCCGGCTTATTCTTCGTGGCTGTTGCCATGCAGATGTCGCGATCCGTGATCATGCCCATCACCTGACCCTCAACATTCAGGACAGGGAGAGCCCCGCAGTCGCTATCCCACATCATTTTGGCTGCGGCAGCCAGATTGGTGTCGGGGCTGCAACATTGCACATCGCTGGTCATGATATCTTGGACTTTCATCGGAATCCTCCTTTAATAGAAGCAGTTGGTTTTGTTACGGGCTTTTCAGCCGTAACTGCTTGTTCTCAACCATCGTATCCTGGACCAACTTGCCAAAACTGTCGTTCAAGACGTCATTCACAAGCGCTTGGGCATCCTCCGGATCGAACCAAAAGACATCGTTGGCTCCGCTTCCATTCAGGGTCATGCGGATCGTGCTCCCGTCTGCGACATTCTGTGCTTGTAACGCGAGCTTCGTCTTCGTCGTGACCTCGGTGAAGCCGACCCGACTCTTGGCCTGGACTGATAAGTCGAGGATTTTTCCCGTGAGGACGACATCGGCCCCGGCGTTGCCGGCCCCTCGCTTGGTCACCTGCCAGCCCTTCGCGGTCAGATAATCGGCCAGGGCCTGGGCGACCACGTCAGCGGGGTTGCCTCCTGGGACATCGAAATAGCTGACACCTCCCCCGAGATGTGTCCGAACTCCAAGGCCGGTCTTATGGCTCCGACCATCCTCGACCGACCCCACCGCCACCCGAACGGCAGCCCTCTGCCTTGCGCCCCCCTCAGATCCGGTCACGATTGGGTGGATCTGGAGTGGGATGACCTCGCCTGTGCCGGCGCATCCGGCCAAGGCAATGAGACTGACCACACACATGAGCGGTGTCCGATGTCTCTTCACAGGACCCTCCTTACATTCAAGGACTCTCAAGGACCGTTTTTCCGACCGGTGTCTTCACATGCTCGCTGACTATCTGGTGAAGTGAGCCCGTCGATTCGACTGCCAACAGGCCTCACTGTGTTCCGCACAAAATGGGCGTTCCTTTCCATAACTCGTGATTTGGATCTGAGATGAAGGGACTCCGAGGTCTCGGAGATACTGTGCTGCAGCCTGCGCGCGACGTTCGCCCAAGACTAGGTTATAGGCACTCGTTCCCCGCTCGTCGCAGTGGCCTTCGAGCAGGATCTTCTCGCCGGATTGCGACTTCAGAACACCAGCATTGGCTTCCAGCACGGATTGAGCATCATTGCGAATCACAAACCGGTCGAAGTCAAAAAAGATATCAGATAGTTCTGGTATCGGCCTGGCTTGAGGCATCGGCGGCTGCACCGGAGGTGCAGGGGCAATCGGGTGTTGCGCGATCCGTGCTTCTTTCAGCACAGGCGGGGGTATTGGCGGGGAACCCTTTGCTTCCGACACAGGCGCTTGGGCTTGGGGTGCCGGCCCTGGGACATAACTCTGGTCTTCTACCGTCGTGACGATCTTCCGGCTTGCGCAGCCGGACAGCATCGCGACAACAAGCAGGCAGAGGCAGAAATGGAAATAGGACAGGTTGCACCGGGTCGACATGGGGGCTCCTTGGTTATCGAACGTGAATGGATTGTGCAATCAAACCATCCGGCGATTTCAGGTAAGTAATCTCGGCTGCTTCTCCCACCTTGAGTTCGGCCAATCTGGTAGCTCGCGTGCCTCGCGTGATCTTGGTGTCAGTCGGGACACGAGCCCCCACAATCAACTCTTCCTTATTGGGCAGCACGACTTTCACGACGATCGTCTGAGGATCGACGGCAGTGCTTGTCGCCATCACTGAACCTTGCACCGTCCGCTGGATGGTCTCTGCTGCGACGGTCGCGAGGTGGGTCGTCAGGGCTACGAGTCCAATGGCGAAAACAAGACAGAGCGAGCATAACTTCGTTCTCATAACATGAGTCCTTCCTTCTGTAGGCTGACCCCCGAACCAATGCGTTTTGTGACCGGTACTGTGATCCCAACAGCAAGAACGGGGCCATGCCACTTGAGCATCGATCTGCCGTCCACTTGTAGAAAATTCCTGGACTTGAAATTGACTAACGAAGGGACCACTAGAGATGTTTGTGGAGATCCGCTACAGGTGCAGCAGCCCTGCTGTGGCGAAAGGTCGCCAGGATTCCCGGAGATTAGAATTCGTCGTCCTTCTTACCTGATTTGTGAATCCCTCGGAATGATCCGATCTCATCGTGATTGCTCTGCAAAGGGAGATTCTAGGGGGAAAGAATGCTAATCGTCGGCGCCCGGCATTCGGATTGCTCATTGAAGGAGCTGGCAAGATTGGCTGGAACGCAGAAGGAGGACACGATGACATTTCCCGACGCATTGCGATTACTTGAGTTGTTTCTTGCACGAGATTATGCCCAGGCCAGACCTCATTTGTATTTCAAGTCCTTGAAGTCGGATACCTGGGTCCGGCCGAAGGGGATGAGAGTGTTTCCGTCGAGTCTCGAAATCGGGATTTTGGATGCGGAACAGGAGCAATGGGAAACGATCCCGTTCAGGGACGTGAACTTTGGTCTCTGGTAGGATCCGCGCTGCGAGATGGCCTGTACTCCCGTTCTCGTCGCACAGGCATGGAGGGATGCGATGGACGTGATGGAAGCGATCTACAACCGCCGCTCCGTGCGAGCCTATAGCGATCAACCGGTCGATAAAACGGCTGTCGAGGCCCTCATCAAAGCCGCGACTCACGCTCCCAGCTCGATGAACGAACAGCCCTGGGCATTTGCTGTGATTCAGAATCCAACGCAGCTCGCAGCTTGGTCCGACCGTATCAAAGTCTACGTGCTGAAGCATCTCAAGCCGGATTCCCCGCTCGCGAAGTATCGCGACATGATCTCCATTTCCGACTACCATATCTTCCATCGGGCGGGGACGCTCATCATTATCTGCGCGAGACCGGATGTGCATAACGGAGAGGAAGACTGTTCCCTCGCTGCGCAGAATCTGATGCTCGCAGCCTGCTCGATGGGCTTGGGCACCTGCCCCATCGGGTTTGCGCGACCGTGGTTGAATCAGGCCAGGATCAAGCGGAGCCTCGGCATTCCGGACGATTATGTGCCGGTGTTCCCCGTCGTCGTGGGCTATCCGAGCTGGGAGACGCCGCCGGTTCAACGGCGGGCGCCGGAGATTCTTGTCTGGCAGTAGGGAGAGGATGTCACCCGTGAAACCATTGCGTCTCGCAGTCGTCGGGTTCGGCAGGGTGGGACGGGTCTGCGCGGAACTCATCTCTCTGAGCCACGATCTCAGTCTGGCGGCCATCGTGCGTCGCCCGGCCAGTGCGGGGGGGAAGCTCCCGGAGACACTCCGATCCATTCCAGTGACCACCCACATCGGTCAGGCGAGGGACGTCGACGTAGCGCTCCTTTGCGTGCCGACGAATGCCGTCATGGAGACCGCGTTTCAGCTTCTTCAGCACGGAATTCCGATCGTGGACTGCGCCATGCTGCATGGAGAGGCGCTTCATGCCCATAAGAACGCAATCCACAAGGTGGCCTTCCATCATAGGGCGCAGGCCATCGTGGGGGCGGGCTGGGATCCCGGCGCGCTGTCGGTGTTCCGCTCGTGGTTTGCCCTGCTGATACCGGAAGGAGCGACGGAGACACGGCATCACACAGGCATCAGTCTCCGCCACACCACGATGGCCCGGAGCGTGGCCGGGGTGAAGGATGCCCTGTGTGCCGAAGTACGAGCCACCGATGGGAGATTGCAACGGTATGTCTATGTCGAATTGGAGAAGGTGGCAGATCAGGACAAGATCACTCAAGCCATCCGTGCCGACCCGCTCTTTCTCGGAGAAGACACGCAGGTCTTTCCCGTGGAGAGTCTCGCGGAGCTGGAACAAGAAGGGCGGGGAGTAGTCCTCGATCGACGAGGTTCTCCAGGACGACTTGGACACCAGCACATGCTGCTGGAAGCGCGCTTTGACGAAACTATTCTGACGGCCCGGGTCATGCTCGCCGCCGCTCGCGCACTCCCGCAACTTGAATCGGGGGCCTACTTCCTCACAGAGATCCCGCTCAGTGAGATGTGGGGGGAAAGGGCGGAGAAGGCTCATCGGGACTGGCTGTGAGAGAAGAATGGTACGGCACCCACGCACAGCCACCGTGAAACGTTCCGTGACGATCTGCGATCTTTACGAGGATCATTAATCATGCAGCCCCCTCGTTCAGAGACCCTGCAAGGAAGTTGGGAACATTTCCCGCATCAGGCCGATATCGGTGTGCGAGGGATCGGTGCGACCAAGGAGGTGGCGTTTGAACGTGCGGCGCAGGCTTTGACGGCCGTGATCACCGATCTGGGGTCTGTCGCTCCGGCACAATCGGTGCAGATCGTCTGTGAGGCGCCTGATGACGAGTTGCTGCTGGCCGATTGGCTGAATGCGCTCGTCTACGAAATGGCCACACGGAAGATGCTGTTCAGCCGATTCAACGTTCGCTTCAACGACCATTCATTGCACGCGACGGCATGGGGAGAGCCGATCGAGGTGGCGAGACATCAACCGGCCGTCGAAGTGAAAGGCGCGACCTACACCGAGCTGTCCGTGAAGCGGGATGAGGAGGGGCGCTGGGTAGCGCAGTGTGTGGTGGATGTGTAGCAGGATGCTGAAAAAGTCCACCAGCAGCGTTCTCGCATCGTTCAGACCCTCACCGTACCCCAGAGGGTACGCCTCGGATCTTCACTCGCTGCGGCCTTGCTGGACGGCCTTTTTGAGCATCCTGCTAGAGTGTTTTCCTGTTGTGCCACACGAGCGGACCATCGAAGCTCTGACGTGCCCAAACAGTTTTTCAGCAGCCTGATAGATCACATTGAGAAATGAGGCAGTGATGGATCTCAGCCGGTTGAAACGACGAGGGCCTGACGAATGGCACATTTCTCCCCGCGGCAAGATGCTGGTGCCAGGGGTAATCTACGCCACCGAAGCCTTGATTCGCGACATGGACGAGAAGGTCTATGAACAAGTCACCAACGTCG
>Ga0334722_10004872_pt1 | contig 13782 bp, 7 predicted proteins | sample C3_bottom_MG_FD_207210 | JGI IMG/M metagenome (GOLD analysis project Ga0334722, IMG submission 207210) | Sediment microbial communities from Yellowstone Lake, YNP, Wyoming, USA - C3_bottom | ecosystem: Environmental > Aquatic > Freshwater > Lake > Sediment | place: USA: Wyoming | collected...
TGAACCGGGTGGTACCCAACGAACGCTGCCTGGATGAAGCCCTGGCACTGGCTGCCAGTGTGGCAGAGCGCGCTCCGCTGGCAGTGCGGATGGGAAAGGAAGCCGTCAACAAAGCCTTCGAGCTACCACTTAGTGAGGGCTTGGTAGCGGAACGACGTGCTTTTTACATGCTGTTCGCGACCGAAGACCAGAAGGAAGGCATGCAGGCGTTTGTGGATAAACGCAAAGCAGAGTGGAAGGGGAAATAGAGGCAAACAAACAGGTCTGCCTCGTTGAAGATATCTTAATTACTGAAAAAGTAGTGGTTCGATGCGGATATCTTTTTCAGAAACGATCTTCTTGATGTCATCCAATAACTGGGGGGAGATGTGGGTGGTGTCGTTCGGAAATTCCATCAGGAAAGCCCGACCGTTCTCTTTGATGTGCAGGGTAAAATGATCCCTGCCGGGGCAAGAGATGAAAGCACCGTGCAAGCGCTGGATGCGGCGTTGGTCTTTGACAGATTCACCGGTGGAATTCAGAATGACGGTTACCATGCGGGCAGGATTTTCGTCCTGGTTGGGTACCTGGACGGTGGCAGCCCGGGTGGTAGCCATGAGTTGTGGTGAACTGACAGGTTTATTCTGCCCGGGGGATGGCACGGTTTTCGGTTCAGCCACAGGGTTGGCTTTTGATTCCACTTTTGTCGCTGTCTTCTGTTCAACCAAGGGTTCTGCATTGGGAGCTGCCACAATCACGGAACCCGCACCAGAATTTGGCAAGTTGTCCGAGGCTTTGGTCGCAGAGGACTTGACATCAATTGCGGAATTCCGGCGCGCAGAGTTGGAAGGGTTGGGAAGGTCTTCCCAACCCGGGGGGAATGCCTCGGGAGGCGGTGGCAAGTCTGGATCATCCCCATCAAATTCAGGAGGGGCTGGTTCTGCCACCATGGTAACCTGGGCTGGACGAACAGTTGCCGGAACGGGTGTGGATTTTCTTTCTGCTGAATTGCCATTCGGGACGACCTCATCCGCAGGAATGACCAAATTAATTTCAGTGCGGATGTTATCCACCAGGATCTTGGGCGGGGTGCTGCCCGTATCGGCTTTCCCTTCTGCGATAACAATGCTGCCGACATTCAGGATAGTTTCAAATTTGGACCAGAGGCGCGGGAAGAGTACCAAATCGATATTGCCCTGAATATCTTCCAGGGTAACAAAACCCATCATTTTTCCATTCTTAGTCTGATATGGACGGACTGCCGCCACCAGACCTGCCACGCGCACAGCTTCCTGATCGGAAGCCTCAGAGAGCTGCCCGGAGAAGTGGCTGACAATGCGGGTAAGGGTGGGCATCATGGCAGTGAGCGGATGCTCAGAGACATACAGACCGAGCAGCTCGCGCTCCCAGTCCAGTTGCTCTCGACGATCGATATCGACCATCTCGGGCAGGACGAGCGATTCATGAACCCCGGTCGCCTCACCAAACAAGGAAAGCTGACCATCCAGGGCAGAGCGGAAATGAGAGGCACTAATGGCGACCAGACGATCGATGGAAGCCAACATGGCAGTGCGGGTACCAAAGGAATCCAATGCACCCACCTTGACCAGGCATTCCAGAGAACGTTTGCCAACCGCCCGCAAGTCAGATCGACGAGCCAAGTCATTCAAATCTTTGAAGGGTGTTTCCCCACGCCCCAGGATGATCATATCGACCGGTGCCTGACCGACATTCTTAATGGCTCCCAACCCGAAACGGATGGCTGTCTTGCCATCGGGTTGATCTTCAATGGTAAAGTCCCAGGAGGAGGTGTTGATGCAAGGGGGGAGGACCGGGATGCCCATATTGCGGCTGTCCGCACTATACAGAGCCACTTTGGCGGTATCATTCTTGTTCACCGAAAGCAGGGCGGTAAAGAACTCAGCCGGGTAGTGGGCTTTAAGAAAAGCCGTCTGGACTGCAATCACGCCATAATCAGCGGCGTGGGACTTATTAAAGCCGTAGCGGGCGAACTCCTCCCAATCAGAGAAGATGGCGTTGGCAGTGGTCTCGTCGATCTCGTGTTCCTGGGCACCTTTGACGAACCTGGCGCGGTGTTTTTCGATCTTCTCCTTGATCTTCTTGGAGATGGCTTTACGTAGGTCATCTGCATCCGAGGGAGTATAACCCGCCAACTCGACTGCAGCGCGCATCAACTGCTCCTGGTAGACCGGGATACCGTAGGTGGATTCAAAGATCGGACGAAGGGCGGGGTGACGGTATTCGGTCGGTGCCTTGCCGTGCATGCGGTCGATGTAGTCGGGGATGAAAGCCATCGGGCCAGGGCGGTAAAGTGCTACCATGGCGATCACATTTTCCAACTTCTGAGGTTTCATCTGCACCAGGTAACGGGTCATACCGCTGCCTTCCACCTGGAACATACCAGCTGTGTTTCCAGCACCCATCAACTCAAAAGCCTTGGGGTCGTCAAGAGGAATATTGTCGAGCGTGTATTTCACCCCGTGCCGGGCTTCGATCATTTCGCAAGCGCGTGCCATGATCGTCAACGTCGCCAGACCGAGGAAGTCCACTTTCAGCATGCCCAGCGATTCCAGGATGCCCATCTCGAACTGGGTGACCGATTTGATGGGTGTCTCTTCTGAATTGCTGGTGGGACGGTGCAGGGGAAGGTAATCCACCAGGGGAAGATCACTTATGACAACTCCGGCAGCATGCGTGCCCGCGTTACGAACCACACCTTCCATCTTGGAGGAAGTCTCCAACAGCTCGTGCATGGTGGGACTCGAATCGTACACGGCTTTTAACTCCTTGCTCGTCTCGAGGGTTTCAAGCAGAGTAACCGTTTTACCAGAAATGGTCGGGACCAACTTGGTGACCCGGTCCACTTCATTAAGAGGGATATCCATGACACGTCCTACATCTCGGATGGCAGCCTTGGCACCCATGGTTCCAAAGGTGATGATCTGAGCCACCCGGTCATCACCATATTTTTGAGCGGTATATTCCAACATCTCCGACCGGCGATTATCCGGGAAATCCATGTCTATATCGGGCATGGAAATACGACCGGGATTGAGGAAACGCTCGAAGATCAGGTCTTGCTCAATCGGATCCACCAGGGTGATATCCAGCGCATAAGCCACGATCGAACCAGCAGCCGAACCACGAGCGTTATACCAGATGCCTCGTTCACGCGCATGTTTGCATAGATCCCACACGATCAGGAAATAGGCATCAAAGCCCATGTCATGGATGATTTTCAGTTCGTAATCCAGGCGGTTGCGGACGATCTCATCACTTGCACGTTCCCCATATCGGTGTAGGAGACCCTCCATGCATAGAGAGCGCAGGTAACTGGCTTTTGTATGACCGTCGGGAACGGAAAATTCGGGCAGGTGATAACCTTTGAAAGAAAGGTCCACATTGCAGCGCTCGGCGATCAGGAGGGTATTACTGAGCGCTTCGGGCACATCCGCAAATAACCTGGCCATCTCCTGCGGAGTGCGCAGATAATAGGACGGGTCTGACATGCGCATGCGATTGGGATCCGATAGCAGGGAACCGGTCTGGACTGCCAGCAGGATATCCTGAAGACGGGCATCCTCCGGGTTGATGTAATGGACATCGTTGGTAGCCACATAGCGGGCTTCGTAACGCGGACCCATTTCCAGCAATTTCTTATTCAGGTTCTCCAGCTCCTTGATATTATGCTGCTGGAGTTCCATGAAGAAATTTTCCTTGCCAAACACATCGTAATACCAGTCCAATTGGCGGCGGGCATCGTCGATTTTTCCGTTTTCAATGAGGCGTGGCACTTCCGCCGCCATGCAACCGGTGGTGGCGATCAAGCCTTCAGCATGGGTGGACAGGAATTCTTTATCCACACGGGGGAAGTAATAAAAGCCATCCAATTGAGCTGCACTGGCGATCCTGAGCAGATTGCGGTAGCCGGTCTCATCCTTCGCCAACAGCAATAAATGGGAGGATCTTTTATCCTCCTTGGAATCCTTTTCAGTCATGCCGCGTGCTGCCAGGTAGGTTTCGATGCCGATGATAGGTTTAATACCGGCGGCACGGGCTTCATTAAAGAACTCGATCACCCCGAACATAGTGCCATGATCCGTGATGGCCATGGCGGGCATTTCCATTTCCCTGGCGCGTTTGACCAACTTCTTAATATTACTGAAACCGTCAAGCAGGGAGTATTCGGTATGTACGTGTAAGTGGGTAAAAGTCATGGAAGGATACCAATTAATATGGAAGGATCAATGCGATTATAGCACGCTGATCAGTGAAGAGAACCTATGCTTAACTTAAAGATTCATTAGAACGCGGGTATTTTTAAGGTTGGAGTGGACTTGAATCGGTGCATTTCAATTCCTGTTATGCAAGTACAATATAATCTGATTAATATTAGTCATCGACCCCGAAAATTTTTAGAGAATCACCGGGATTGCATTTCTTAATCTTTCAACTAAGAAGAAGAATTTACCAAATGAACCGAAAGCATCTTTTTCCCATTGCCCAGGCACTAATAGCCGCACTTTTATTTGGAGCAAGTGCTCCCTTGGCAAAAAAATTATTGGGAGAGATCGCACCGATCCCATTGGCAGCTTTTTTATATCTCGGAAGTGGTTTTGGTTTGCTTGGGATAAAAATCTACCAAAGCATTTTCCAGAGATCATCCCAAAAAGAAGCTCATCTTAAGAAACCGGACATCCTATGGCTGGCAGGCGCGATCGTAACTGGCGGAATTGCCGCCCCGATCACTTTGCTCTCCAGTCTAAAAAATACGCCAGCCGCGACCGCCTCCCTGCTCTTGAATTTTGAAGGTGTGGCAACGACTCTGCTGGCAGTGCTGGCATTTAAAGAATCGATCAGCGGAAAGGCGTGGCGTGCGATCGCATTGATCACTCTTGCCAGCATCCTGCTATCCGTCAATCTGAGTGCGCGTTGGGGGTTTTCAGTTGGAGCCCTGGGCATTATCGCTGCCTGTCTCTTGTGGGGAATGGACAACAATTTTACCCGCCAGATCTCTGCCAAAGATCCATTAATGATCGTGACCATTAAAGGGTTGGGAGCTGGCATTTTCTCATTGTTCCTGGCAATGACCCTGGGTAACAAACTGCCTGGTGCAGGTATTATTGCAGGAGCCATGATTTTAGGCTGTTTGAGTTATGGAGTGAGTATTGTCTTATTCATCCATGCCATGCGCGGGCTCGGAGCCGCCCGTACAAGCGCACTATTTGGCATCGCCCCACTGGCTGGCATGTTGCTGTCTTTTATTATTTTCCAGGAAATTCCCACCTGGATGTTCCTGGTCGCCTTACCTCTAATGGTGGTCGGAACCCTTTTATTGGTTAATGAGCAGCACGAGCATCATCATATCCATGAAATGACAGTCCATGATCATGCCCATACACACGATGATGAACATCACGCCCATGATCATGATAAGTTGGTTGAGGGGAAGCATTCACACAACCACGAACATGATGAATTATCCCATGAACACGATCACATGCCTGACCTGCATCACCGGCATATTCATCCGACAGAATAATTTATTAAGATAGTTCAACTTGATTAGATCGAGTTGACCGAATTTCCAACCCGAACACCAGGTTAATCCCCCACAGGGTTATTAAGTAACTTGTCTAATGTTGTAAGAAAATTGCGAGCGCAGCGATCGCGTATCATACCCGTAGGGTAAGTACTCCCCTACCAAGCTTGGATTACAATATTTCCCGGAGATTGCTTCAGTCGCTCCGCTCCTTCGCAATGACAGTAAATAAAATTAGTTGAGTAGCGGATGAGATTTTATTCCCACTTGAAAGCGGGATCCAGTGACTTTCATTTTTCTTTCTTTTTTCCCCAGCCGCCTCCACCGGGGGTTTTGATAATGAGGATATCACCAGCTTTTAGTTCCAGGCTGCCTTTGCCCGGTAATTTGATCTCCTGTCCATTACGCAAGACGGTATTGAGGCCAACCTGCCCGGGTTCACCACCCGCCAAACCATAAGGCGGGAAGATCCGGCGATCACTCAACAGGGTGATCTGGCAGTCTTCCAGAACCTGCAGGCTGCGGCAGATGCCATCGCCTCCGTACCACTTGCCTGATCCACCCGTACCACGCCGGATGGAATATTCCATTACCTGGATGGGATAGGCATACTCAAGCGCTTCAACCGGCGTGTTGAGGGTGTTGGTCATATGGGAATGGGTAGCCGAAGGACCATCCGAGCCCGGACGTGCTCCCATCCCACCCCCAACGGTTTCATAATACGTAAAAGCCCGTTCTCTGACCGAGTCCCAGCCGCCGATGGTCAGGTTGTTCATGCTGCCCTGACTGGCAGCCGGCACTTTGTCCGGGCAGGCCTGGGACAGGGCACCCAAAAGGACATCGACGATGCGTTGCGAGGTCTCAACATTTCCCCCCGCAACCGAGGCAGGCATGCTGGCATTGACCACGCTGCCAGGTGGCGCAATAACCTGGATGGGAACCAGGCAACCGGAGTTATTGGGCACATCCAAACCCAGCAGACAGCGGAAGACATAATACACCGCGGATAACGTGATAGCATAAACTGCATTGATCCCGCCAGACTGCTGAGGTGCGGATCCGGTGAAATCGATGACAGCCGAATCCCCCTGGATTTTGATGACAACCCGGATGGGTACGGGACCGGTTGAGATGCCATCATCATCGAGGCGATCCTCGAAAGCATAACTGCCATCCGGCAGGGCCGCGATCAGACTGCGGGTCATGCGCTCCGTGTAAGCCAGGAGTTGGCGCATGGTCTCTTCAACCTGGTCCGACCCGTAACGCTCTGCCAAATCCATCAGGCGGCTGACGCCGCGCTGGTTGGCGGCGATCTGTGCCCACAAGTCTCCAGCCCGCTCGCGCGGCGTGCGCACATTCGCCAGGATGAGATCCAGGATCTCCTGATTTATTTGACCAGCCCTCACCAGGCGAACGGGTGGGATGATGAGACCTTCCTGAAAGATCTCACGCGCTACGGGCATTGAGCCGGGAGTCATGCCGCCTACATCGGCATGATGGGCACGAGTGGCTGCAAAACCCAACAGGATCCGGCTGGCAGAAAAAACCGGGGCAACCAGGGTGATATCTGGTAAATGGGTGCCACCCCGGAAGGGATCATTAAGGATGATCATGTCACCCGGCTTAAGTGAATCGGCGCCTGTAAAGCGTTCGAGGGCAGACAGGACAGAGAGCGGCATGGAACCCAGGTGAACCGGGATATGAGCAGCCTGGGCAACCATGCGACCACCTGCATCAAAAAGAGCACAGGAGTAGTCTCGCCGTTCTTTGATATTGGGAGAGTAACTGGACTTGCGCAAGACAGTGCCCATCTCTGCAGCGATAGCCGCGAAGAGATGTTTGAAGATCTCGAGCTGGATGGGGTCATAAGAAGGGAGAGTCATTTTCCCACCTCCACCAGGATATTATCAAAAGCATCCACTTCAGCCGAGTCAGTGGGACCCAGCAGGAGCGTGGTATCCGCCCGGACAACCAATGCCGGACCTGTGAGATGATTGCCAGGCAGAAGAGCTTCTGCACGGTAGAGTGGGACCTGCAGATCACCTTCGAGGAAGGTGACCCGGTTGCTTTCAAGCAATGCCTGCCCGGGATCAGGTGGATGCAGGGGTTTGGCCTGCATCGGTGGTGGTGCGACCTTGCCAACCGCACGCAAGCGCAAGTTAACGATCTCAACGGCTGCATCAGGATGGGAATAGCCATAAACTTGTTGATGATGTGCGTGAAAAGCGGCCATAAAACCCGGAGAAAAAGGGGTGATCAATTCATAGGACTGCCCGGTATAGCGCATATCCAGGAAAATCTCAATTTGAATATCAGAAGGGGGAATACCTTCTGCCTGGACTTCCGATCGGCCGCGTTCCGCCATTGGATCGAGCAGATGTTGGAGGTCCACCAGGGGAGTCTGCCCGGGAAGCATGACCGTGCGGGTATAGTCCCTGACCACGTCTGCAACCAGCATGCCGTACGCTGAGAGGGTGGAAGCCAGGGGAGGCGCCAGCAGGCGGGGAATGCCCAACCCGCGAGCCAGGTCGGCGGCATGCAAGCCCCCCGCCCCTCCAAAGGAAAGCAGGGTAAAAAGGCGCGGGTCGTGACCGCGCTCGACACTGATGACACGCAGGGCTCGCTCCATATGGGCATTAGCCACCTGGATCACCCCGAGGGCTGCACGGGTGACACTTAATCCCATTTCCGTCCCCAGGCGTTGCATCACTTTGAAGGCGCGACCTTCATCCAGTTGCATCTGCCCACCCAGGAAATAGGCGGCAGGCAGGCGTCCCAATACCAGGTTGGCATCCGTGACAGTGGGCAAGTCACCTTTTCCATAGCAGGCTGGACCCGGATCCGCGCCCGCGCTATCGGGACCCACATTAAGTGCACCGCCGCCATCCAGGCGGGCGATGGAACCGCCTCCCGCCCCGATGGTTTGGATATCCAGGATGGGGATTCGGATCGGGCAGCCGGAAATGATGGCCTCGGTGGTGATGCGGGGATCTCCATCCAGCAGAGAGACATCAGTGGAGGTGCCACCCATATCAAAGGTGATCACCTGCAATTTTTCACCCAGTCTCGCCAGGCTGGCGATGTGGCGTGAAGCCACCAATCCACCCGCCGGACCGGAGAGTATGCAGCGCACTGCCATTTGGCGAGCCTCGGCTGGTTGGAAGGTGCCTCCATTGGACTGCATGACTTGCAAGGAAACCTGTGGAGCTGTTTTTGTCAACTTGTTTTCCAGATTCACCAGATAGCCATCCATGATTGGTGAAACATAGGCATTAACAACGGTAGTGCTGAGACGTTCGTATTCGCGATATTCGGGCAGGATCTCATTTGAGGCGGAGACCAGGATGCCTGCAGCCCGCAGTTTTTCCGTTACCAGGCGTTCATGGGCAGGTTGCAGGAACGAAAACAAGAAACAGACCGCCACGGAGGTGATACCGGCAGACTTCAGTCTTGTGACGACCGCATCCACCTGTCTGGGATCCAGTTCCTGGAGGATCTGACCGAGATGATCGACACGCTCATCCACTTCCAACCGCCATTCGTGGGAAACCAGTGCCGGGGAAGGATCTGCAAACAAGTCATACAAAGATGGACGGTTTTGGCGACCTATTTGGAGCACATCTGCAAAACCTCGAGTTGTGATCAGGGCACAACGGCTTCCCTTGCGCTCGAGCAGGGCATTGGTGGCGACAGTGGAACCATGAATGACAGTAGCCAGACACCCAAATCTCTCAAAGACCCGTTGAAGACCCTGCATGACAACCAGGGATGGGTCGTGAGGAGTACTGATTAATTTAAAACTTTCCAGGGAACCGCTGGCTGGATCAAAAACAACAAAATCGGTGAAGGTGCCACCAATATCAATGCCTATGCGCAGATTACCAACCGTCATACCAACTGCCCTTTCGGGTCATCGCGGGTCAACGCAATATCAACTCCACCTGTGGCTGGCTGATGAATTCAGCTCCTTCTGCGGTGACGAGGACATCCTCCTCAAGACCGATATAGCCATAACCGGGTACCGCCAGACCAGGTTCCACTGTATAAATGTGCCCGGCTTCTAGCGGATAATTGGGAGTCTCGCCATAGCGTTCCCACCTGGGAGCGAGCATGCCAGCCCCGTCATGGGTGGTACGTCCAAGGTGGTGCCCCGTGCCATACATATATTCGGGGTAACCAGCCGAGGTGACCAGACTGCGTGCAACGGCATCCACCTGCCAGCCAAGAACACCGGGGCGCATGGTGCTCACCGCAGCCTGGACGGCTGCCACAATGGTGTCAAAACCGCGCTGGACAGGATCAGGCGCAGTCTTTTCTCCTGGAGCCAGGAAATAAACGACGCGCTGAATATCAGAACAATATTCAGCCTGCTTGATTCCAAAATCGAAGTGCAGGATATGCCCGGGTTGGATAACAATATCGGTGGGACCACCATGACCAACAACCGAGTCCGGCCCGGAATTGACCGCCGGGCAGCCATCTTTTTCCCAGGAGGCGGTCACACACAGAGCGTCCATCTGATCCCACATGAACTGCCCCACCTGCTTTTCGGTCAACCCGGTCTGCAGGAAATCGAAAGTACGGGTAAAGATCTCTTCGGTGGTAAGGACAGCCTTGCGCAGGAGGTTGATCTCAGTGGCTGTCTTGCGACTTCGCAGGGCAGTGATGACTGCCTCAGCTGAAACCAGTCGACTGGCAAAAGGTGTACCGGAAAGGTATTTGCTCAAAAGCAGATACTGCCCATGGCTGAGTCCATCGGCATGGGTATCGTTCAGCGAGTAATTGATGGCGATGCTGACCGGATCCAATTTTTGAAGGACTTCAAGAAGGATCGGCTGGATGGATTGGTCATAGGGGATGATCCTGGAGAAAATCCCGGTCCGACGGGCTGTTTCCTCTTCGTAACGTCCAAGGATGACTATACGCTCGCCCGATCGAGTGAGCAGGATGGCACTCTGCCAGGTGAGTCCGTGACCGTAAATGAGCGGAAGCACCGGGTCTGCAACTGCAGAGGTCTCACGTGCAAAAGTCAACCACATATCGATATTTTTATCTTGCAAGATGGTGAGCGCCTGGGCAACTTTTTCCTGGGTGATGGTGGTCATGAGTCCTCCAACGAGTTCTATTCAACAAGCAAGTTTGGTGAACTGATTATAACGGTTAAACCAGGGGTACGAAAATAAACGAATAGCACTTAAGATTTTATGTTATATTAATGCGAAGTAACAGCTATTTTTTCTTTTACTCAAGCCCCGGAGAAATACGATGGATGATAAAAGGCAGAATCTTGTTATTGAAACGTTTAATCCAGCTCGTTATTGGGATTATATTTTGGGGGGACATTTCAACTTTGAAGTGGACCGGGCGGCAGGAGACTTGATCATTCAAGTTGCCCCGGATGCACGGCTGGGAGCCCTGGCGAACCGGGCTTTCCTGCGAAGGGCAGTGCGTTACCTGGCACAGCATGGGATAGACCAGTTCATCGACCTGGGGTCAGGCATTCCAACCGTGGGGAATGTGCATGAGATTGCCCAACGGGTTAACCCCGAAGCGCACACTATTTATGTGGATAAAGACTCGGTGGCTGTCACTCACAGCCAGTCCATCCTAAAGAATGACCTCAAAACCACCGTGGTGGAAGAAAATTTACTAAATTTTGGGCAACTCATCAAGAGAAAAGAAGTGAGTGATCTGATCGACCTCAAGAAACCACTCGGAGTCCTCCTTATCTCAGTGCTGCATTTTATAGGCGATGATCCTCAGGCTTACGGATTGCTTAAAATTATCCGGTCGTTGTTGCCTCCTGGCAGCTATGTGGTCATATCCCATTTCAGTCTCGAGAATGCACCCCGCAGTACGGTGGAACAACTAATGGGTTTGGGAAGATCCTCGTCGGATCCTTCCAAATCACGCAGCCTTATGGAAACGGAACGGTTTTTCGATGGATTTAGACTGATCGATCCCGGAGTTGTACCCGTCCCCAGTTGGCAGCCGGAATCAGATGATGATCTCCTGGTTGCGGAACCTGAACGGGCTCTCAGTTATTGCGGAGTGGGATTAAAAGAATAAGGGCTCGCTAATACCAACAAGGGTTCATTTGATCAAACCAATGAATTTAAATTTCGAACAAACTTTACGATCCAGGCGGGACGAGATCGCCTACCGATGGTACCAAGCGATGCAATCTATCGGGAGTATGGTTTATTTCCGCGAGGAGGCGATCCAAAAATTTGGGGAATTAACGGATGCGGTCATCGAATACCTCATTGGAGTTGACAACAGCCCTCAGGTTGCATTTACCATCGGGGTTAACCTGGCCAAACTCCACGTCATCAACCCAAGAGTGATAGAGGTCACCGGAGAACTTTGGTCAGCAATACTGGATCAGCTTGGTGAATTGGATGAATCTGAATTCAATTGCCTGAGGCAGGTGAAGTTTTATCAAATATTTGCAGGTTATTTTGAACGATCACGCCAGGTCATCCTGACCGAGCAGGAGCAGATCCGCCAGGCATTGGTCACGACCATCGATAAGACCAGCAACGAATTACGTACTTATCAACACCATCTTCAAGAGATACTGGCAGAGCGCACCCAGGAACTCCAACTTACCGCCAGAAACTTCCAGCAGATCACGGAAACATCCATGGAAGGCATCCTGCAAATGGATATGGTAGGCAGGGTTTTATTTGCCAACCAGGCGTACGCCCAGATCCTTGGATACAGCGTGGAGGAGTTAAGAGGAAAATCGATCCGAGAATCGATGGATGAAAAGCGATTCGCAGATGTTGGAATATTATTTCAGAGAGTATTATCCGGTGAGCCTGTTCGAACCGAATTCGTTCTCCGCCACAAGAATGGGCAGCCAAAATATGTAATGGGTAGTGCTGTCCGCACCGAATTAACCGACCAGATTATTATCACTGCCTTCGTAACCGATATATCCGCCAGGATTAACACAGAGAACGAATTGCGCCTGAGTGAGAACAGGTACCGGACGCTGGCAGAGACAGCACAGGCACTCATCATCATTATCAACAGGGAAGATCGGGTGGAATATATCAACACTTATGCCGCCAATTATCTTGGACTGCAACCGGAGGATATTATCGGCGGACTGCGTTCCGGTTTTTTTGACAGAACAGCCAATGCAACGATGGGAATTACCCTGGATAAAGCCTTTCAAGGAATAACCAGCCGGTTTATAGAAAACAGGATCCAATTTCCTAATGGTCATTTGTGGCTTAGTTCCTCTCTCGTTCCAATGGTAAGTGACAATGGAGAGGTCAATTCTGTATTTATCATTTCCACCGATATCACTGCGATCAAGGATTCCGAAAGGGAATTGTTGAAAAACAAGCGCCAGCTTGAAAAACGGGTCAGGGAGAGAACTGCCAACCTGGAAGCAAGCCAGGAACAATCCCGAAAACTGGCGAGGCAGATCGTAAGAACCCAAGAAGAGGAACGACGCAGGGTATCACGCGAGCTGCACGATGAAGCCGGGCAGGTGCTGGTTTCACTCAAGTATGAACTGGCTTCCAGTTTCCAGGATCTAGGACAGGACCCGGGTCAAACCAGGAAACATTATGAAAACATGATGGTCGCCATAGACAAAACCATGGCACAGATACGACAACTATCGCACAGCCTGCGACCACCCACCCTGGATGTGGCAGGAATCAACCTTAGTCTCGAAGACTATTGCCTGGAAACCGCCGAACATACCGGGATCAACATTGAATACCATGGGGTGGAATTAGATGACCTACCGGAAGAGATCGGGATCAGCCTATTCCGAATATTGCAGGAAGCGCTGACCAATGTCTGGAAACATGCCCGGGCGAGCAAAGTGTTAGTTGGCCTGGGAAAACTGGAAAAAATGATAACATTGTCAGTGAAAGACAACGGCAAAGGTATGGCGGGATCTTCTCCACAAGATGGTATTGGCCTGTTGGGTATCCGGGAGCGAGTGGATATTTTAGGAGGAAGTATTAAACTACAATCCCTGCCAGGAAAAGGCACACACCTGGTCGTATCCATTCCCTGGCAGGATGGAAAGAATTAAAACTTAACCTCCATCAAGCAAACCTTGCTTATAAAAACAAACAACCGCTCGTTTGGTCCAAGTTGCAGAATTGCAACCTTGCTGGAAAAGCAGAATTCCATGGATTATAATATTGGACATGAATTATCACATTTGGACAGAAGGATGTCAGATGAATGTGGCCGACTCGCAGCGA
>Ga0334722_10004873_pt1 | contig 13780 bp, 14 predicted proteins | sample C3_bottom_MG_FD_207210 | JGI IMG/M metagenome (GOLD analysis project Ga0334722, IMG submission 207210) | Sediment microbial communities from Yellowstone Lake, YNP, Wyoming, USA - C3_bottom | ecosystem: Environmental > Aquatic > Freshwater > Lake > Sediment | place: USA: Wyoming | collected...
CGGGCTCGCCGATGCGCGCGCCTTCGCTGATGCGGATCTGCGCCTTGACGATGTCGACGCCGGTGATGGCTTCGGTGACGGTGTGCTCGACCTGGATGCGCGGATTGACCTCGATGAAATAGTAGCGGCCGCTGTCGGCGTCCATCAGGAATTCCACCGTGCCGGCGTGCGTATAGGCGGCCGCGCGCGCGATCGCGAGCGCCGAGCGACACAGCTCGTGGCGCAGCTCCGCGGACAGGTAAGGCGCCGGGGCGCGCTCGACCACCTTCTGATTGCGCCGCTGCACGGTGCAGTCGCGCTCGTAGAGGTGCACCAGATTGCCGTGCAGGTCGCCGAGCACCTGCACTTCCACATGGCGCGCGCGCTCGACCAGCTTTTCCACGTACACCTCGTCGTTGCCGAACGCGGCCTGCGCTTCGCGACGCCCCGCCTCCACTGCAGCCGCGAGCTGCGCCGCCGATTCGACCACGCGCATGCCGCGCCCGCCGCCGCCCCAGCTGGCCTTGAGCATCACCGGATAGCCGACGGCGGCGACCATGCGCTTCGCCTCTTCGAGATCCTGCGGCAGCGCCCCCGTGGCCGGCATCACCGGCACACCTGCCGACAGCGCCAGTTCGCGCGCACTCACTTTGTTTCCCAGGGTGCGCATCACTTCGGGCCGCGGACCGATAAACACGAATCCGGCCCGCGCACAGGCCTCGGCAAATTCCGGATTCTCGGACAGGAAGCCGTAGCCGGGGTGGATCGCGTCCACCTGCGCCTCGCGCGCAACGCGGATGATATCGCCAATATCCAGATACGCGGCGACCGGCTTCTTTCCGGCGCCGATCTGATAGCCCTCGTCGGCCTTGGAGCGGTGCAGGGCGAAGCGGTCCTCGGCCGAGAATACGGCGACCGTTCGAATTCCCATCTCCGCGGCTGCGCGCATCACGCGGATCGCGATTTCACTGCGGTTGGCGACGAGGATGCTGCCGATTTTTCTCACTATCCGGTCCTGATCAGAAGATGTTCATACCGCTTAGGGATCGCCGCGCGCGGCAAAACCTGAATCATGCCAGAGTTCGCGCCGCAGATCCCAGATTTGCCCTTCCCCAGCGCCCTGTCATTCCTTACCTCCGGTTTCCTCGCCGCCATTTGCGCGCCCCTTGCGGAAACGGTATATTTCCCATATCGGGAACTGCAGACTCCCGGTCAGACGGTGTCCCGTCCAAGCTCTGCGACTTCTGCATTGATCGAGGACGCTCATGGACACCTTAATCTCCAGCAATTCAATCGCCGAACTCCTGCGCCATTCCCACTCCAAATGGGTCACACGCCAACGTCCCAAGATCGATCGCATCGCCTGTCCCTGGCTGATCCGTCGTTTCATTGACCCGAATGCGGAATTTCTTTACGTACCCTCGGCCGAGGTGGGCGCGGTGGCGAAAGCGCAGCAGGCGATCCCCTATGACGTCCCGGATGTGCAGTTCGCCCACCGCGGCGAACGGTGCAGCTTCGATGCCTTACTCGCCGACTTCGCCATCGACGATCCGGTGCTCGCCGATCTGGCGCTGATCGTGCGCGGCGCCGACACCGGACGACCCGAACTGACGCCGCAATCGGCGGGTCTGCTCGCAATCTCGCTGGGTCTCTCGATCAACTACCCCGACGACCAGGCAATGCTTGAACAGGGCATGATCGTCTACGATGCCCTCTACGCCTGGCTGCGTTCGGCGCGGACGGAGACGCGCAACGCCGATCCATCCGGGAACAAATCATGAGCGAAGACGCGCGCGACCCCCCCGCTCCGATCAGCCTTGGGGACGCTTTCTGGTACTGGCTCAAGCTCGGCTTCGTCAGTTTCGGCGGGCCCACCGGGCAGATCGCGATGATGCACCAGGATCTGGTGGAAAAGCGGCGCTGGATCTCGGAAAAGCGCTTCCTGCATGCGCTCAATTACTGCATGCTACTGCCCGGCCCCGAGGCCACGCAGCTCGCCACCTATATCGGCTGGATGATGCACCGCACCCGCGGCGGCCTCGTCGCCGGCGTGCTGTTCGTGCTGCCCTCCATGTTCATCCTGATGGCGCTCACCTGGATCTATCTCGTGTTCGGCACAGTGCCGCTGGTGGCGGGGATACTCTACGGCATCAAGCCGGCGGTGACCGCGATCGTCGTGTTCGCCGCCTACCGCATCGGCTCGCGCGCGCTCAAGAACGCGGTACTGTGGTCGATCAGCGCTCTAGCCTTCGTCGCCATCTTCGCGTTCAAGGTCCCGTTCCCCTACATCGTGCTGACGGCAGGCATCATCGGCGCCATCGGCGGCCGGCTGGCGCCGTCCAGGTTCGTCACCGGGGGCGGGCACGGCGCCGCCGGCAAGCGCTATGGCGCCGCGATCATCGACGACGACACGCCGACGCCCGCGCACGCGCGCTTCACTTGGATGCGTCTCATCGGTTTCACCACCGCGGGCGCCGCGATCTGGGCCGGTGCCATGGCTTGGCTCTATCTGCGCTATGGCTGGGACGGAACGCTGACGCAGATCGGATGGTTCTTCACCAAGGCCGCTCTGCTCACTTTCGGCGGCGCCTATGCCGTACTGCCTTATGTCTATCAGGGCGGCGTGGAAACCTATGGCTGGCTGACGCCGACACAGATGATAGACGGCCTGGCGCTGGGCGAAACCACCCCCGGGCCGCTGATCATGATCGTGACCTATGTCGGTTTCGTCGGCGGCTGGACCAAGCAGCTGTTCGGAGCCGATGCCGCTTCGCTCCTCTGGGCCGGCATGGCCGGCGGTGCGATCGCGACCTTGTTTACGTTTCTCCCCTCGTATCTGTTCATCCTCATCGGCGGGCCGCTGGTCGAGGCCACGCACGGCGACCTCAAGTTCACCGCGCCTCTTACCGGCATCACTGCGGCGGTGGTCGGCGTGATCCTCAACCTCGCCATGTTCTTTGCCTGGCATGTGCTGTGGCCGGCCGGCTTCGGCGGCAACTTCGAGTGGTTCCCCGCCATCATCGGCGTGGTCGCGTTCATCGCCCTGTTCAAGTATCAAGCCGGCATCATCCCGGTGATCCTGGCTTGTGCCGCGGCGGGATTGGCTTACACTTCGGTTTTTTGAATCGATCGAGAGGAGAGGACGATGGCAGCTTACCTGGTGGTCGACATCGACGTGACCAATCCGGCCCAGTTCGAGGAATACAAGAAGCTCGCGCCGGCGGCAATCGCCAGGTACGGCGGGCGCTATCTGATTCGCGGCGGCGCCTACGAGGTGCTCGAGGGAGAATGGAAGCCGCAGCGACTGACGATAGTCGAATTCGATTCCATGGAAAAGGCGAAGGCCTTCTACACCTCGCCCGAGTACAAGGTCGCGATCGCGACACGCGCGGGAGCGGCGAAATTCAAGGCGCTGCTGGTGCAGGGAATCTGAGCGCGCGATGCGGCGCGCGCATCGCCACAGCTCGTTCGCGCCGCATGCGCTGCGGCGAATCGATGCCTGAGGTATAACGCGTGCGCGACGCTATTCGTGTGCTGTTCCATTTGAGACCTCCCATGCCGTTGACCGCGTTTCGCTCTATTTTGTTTGCGGCTACCTGCTGTTGCGCCGCCGCCGTCGCCCAACCCGCCGCTGCCGAGGCGCCAATTTGCGGCCCCACCGAGCGCACGGCATTCGCTCCCATCGCCGGGCGCGGCATCGCCGAACTTCGCGGTTTTCTGTTTGCCAAGAAACAACTGGACCAACTGGCTCAATACCTCGAGTCCAAAGAGGGCGCAGTTAAATGGGCCGGAGCCACCCCAGCCTCCCGGCTGCAGCTCATGGAGGCGGCGGCCCGCAGCGCCACGATTTCTGGTTCGGCGGCCACGCAGCTTCCTTTCTTGTCCTCGACTCGTTATGCGTTCGAAGGCCAATTCCCCTTCGAGTGCTCGAAGTCCGCGCAGCTCCTTGCGCAGATGCGCGAACCCAGCTTTACCCGCTACCTGGAGGTTCGTGCACGGGTGGCCGCTGCCGCCGCGGATTGGTACGCGCGCGGCCTGTTCGCCAAACTACCGCATGGCGCCGCAGCGCCGCTGTTGCGGCCATTCGCAGTTTCTGCGGGCGATATTCCCTCCAAATCCGGCCCCGCCAAAGCGCGGCCTTCCGGACGAAAAAGCGCGACGGCGAAGCCGACGCCTGCGGAACGCAAGATGTTCCTGGCCAAACGGCATGCCGACGTCGACTTGCTGCTGCGTGAAATCGGCGTATTTGGCGTGGGCATGACGGCGATCGAGGACGACCTGCTACTTACCGGAGCGTCGGCAACCGTTCCCACCGACCTGCTCAACGAAGCCGTCGAGGTGTTGGCGGATCCAAACCTGAAGTCCCTTTTTCTCGACCCGGCGTATCGGGTATTCAACTATGCGGTGATGATCACCGCGCATAATGCCGAGCCGTTGCTGATTCAAGACTACCCGCACCTCGAACCGCTTAGCCGAAATATGGGTCAAGCTTGGGCTGCCGATTTGCTGCGGGCCGCTCCCAAACCATTGCGCCGCGACCCGAAATCGGAGCCCGTTGCGTCCGATGCCCCGATTGCGCCCATTCCCCCCGTTGCGCCCGTCGCGCCCAAACCCTGAACATCTGAGGGGCTGCTCCCGGCAATCGCCGATGTTGCCGTAACAGCAACGACCAAGGGGCGCCGCAGCGCCCCTTGGTCGAGTGCATGTCGGACTATTTTTTGGCAGGCGGCGCTGGCGGTTTCGCGGTCCCTGCCGCAGACGCAGACATTGCGCCCTTGCCCTGCCCCTTCTTGTAGCGCTCTGCCACGCGATCCTGGGCTTTCGCGAGCATCTCGGCCTCTTTCTTGGCGGCATCGGCGGCCTTGGCTTTCGCCTCCTCAGCCTTGGCCTTGGCCGCGTCGTCCATGGGCACAACCGGTATTTTCGCCTGAGCCCATCCTGCGCTCAAGGCCAACGCCAACATTCCGGCAGCTAACAGTTTTCCGGTTTTCATTTCAGCCTCCTCAGTGTTGTGCCTGCGGCGCGGGCGTTGCAGCAGCGCCTGCGCCCGGCTCGCCCGACGGCAGAGCTCTCCTGCCGGACTTGACGTCGTCGTACCAGTATTGCGCGTGCTCGCGGGCGTAGGTTTCGTCCACATAGCCATTGCGCATTCCCTCGTAGGCGCCGCTGGTTCCCACGGTGCCGAGATAAATATGCGTAAGCGACCAAATGATGAACCAAAGCCCGGCGATGACATGCACGATGTTGGCCAGCATCATCGTCGAGCGCGTCTGATCGAAGTTGGGGAAATCGAGCACCAGGCCGCTGGCGCTCGAAACCACGCCCAAGCCTATCACCCCGCCCCAGAACCAGATCTTCTCGCCGGCGTTGAAGCGTCCGCAGGGCACGACTTCACCGGAGAGCACGCCACCGCCCTTCGCGAGCCAGGTAAAATCGTAGGCGCGCAGCCAATTATCGCGAATGAAGGTCACCACGAACACCAGGATGCTGAATATGAACACGGGCCCGACGAAGTTGTGCAGGTTCTTCCCCAAGGTCGCGAGCCAGCCGAACAAGGTGTGACCGATCAGCGGCAGCAGCACGTACTTGCCGAACAGCATGACGAGGCCGCTCACGGCGAGAACGCAAAAACTGATCGCCATCGTCCAGTGCGCGACGCGCTCGAAGCTGGAGAAGCGCTCTATCATCTTTCCGCTCGGGGGGCTGTGCAAACCGATCGGCCCGTGCACCTTGTAGAACACGCCGATGGTAATCAGTGCCAGCACCACCAGCCAGCCGCCATAAAAGGCGATCGGGCCGTTCCGCAGCCTGCGCCAGGTCTCGCCTTCGGTCTGGATCAGTACGCCGGTCTCGCGCCCCTTGACCGAGGTGTACTCTTCCTTTCCCGAGCGCACTTCGCGCCAGGTCGGCGCGTTGTTGCCCGGCTGCACCTGCTGGCGCCGGGCCTGAGTTTCCGCTACCTGGCTTTCCTGCGCCCGACCGGCGGTCGCCGGCCCATCCTTGGCCTGGGCATAGGCCGTCCCGACCAGCGCAGGCAGAAACAGCATCAGCCCGAAAAGGAAGTGCCGCAGTCCTGCAACAGATGTTCGCATGACTCCTCCTCAGTTGGCGCGCGTGTATTCGTTCTGATACTGGTTGCGCGCCCTGATGGCGGCTTCCCAACTGCTCTTGTCGCCCTTGGTCCATTTGGACGTCGTGTACAGGCTGCCGCTGGGATCGTTGTCCGCCGGCTTGGTATCGGGCTTGCCCTGGTATTTGCCCTGCTGATAGCTGACGACCTGTTCTTTCTCGCCGCAGCCGGCAAAGCCGGCCACCGCGACCAGAGTCGCAACGGCAGCGATGAGTTGGCGTGCGCTGATCATGATTTCGCTCCTTTCGGTGGCTGCTGCTGTGGATCGTCGGGTTTGCCGTAAGCCGTGCCCCAGCCCCACACTTCCGCGCCCTTGCCGCGTTTCAGCGCGCGGTTGCGGAAGATATCGGCAATGACATCGCCATCCCCGCCCAATAGCGCCTTGGTCGAGCACATCTCGGCACAGGCGGGAAGCTTGCCCTGCGCCAGGCGGTTGGAGCCGTACTTGGCGAATTCCTCCTTGGAATTGTCTTTCTCCGGGCCGCCGGCGCAGAAGGTGCACTTGTCCATCTTGCCGCGCACGCCGAAGGCGCCTGCCTGCGGGAACTGCGGCGCGCCGAACGGGCAGGCATAGAAGCAGTACCCGCAGCCTATGCACATGTCCTTGTCGTGCAGCACCACGCCTTCCTCGGTGCGGTAGAAGACGTCGACCGGACACACCGCCATGCAGGGCGCGTCCGAACAATGCATGCAGGCGACCGAGACCGACTTCTCCCCGGGCACGCCGTCGTTGATGGTGACCACGCGGCGGCGATTCACGCCCCAGGGCACCTCGTTCTCTTGTTTGCAAGCAGTCACACAGCCGTTGCACTCGATGCAGCGCTCGGCGTCACAAATAAATTTCATGCGGGCCATCGCGTGCTCCTTCTATTCTGACTTGGGGGATTTGCAAGGGGGCATCGCCCCCTTGCTCGATTCGGCACAGCCGTTGCACTCGATGCAGCGCTCGGCGTCACAAATAAATTTCATGCGTGCCATGATGGTTTCCTCCTATCCTTGAAATTTTTCGATCTGGCACAGGGTAGTTTTGGTCTCCTGCATCATGGTTACCGAGTCATAACCGTAAGTGGTAGCGGTGTTGACCGCCTCGCCGCGCACGATGGGCGCCGCGCCATCCGGATACTGATCGATCATGTCCTTGCCCTGCCACCAGCCGGAGAAGTGGAATGGGATGAAGGCCGTATCCGGACCGACGCGCTCGGTCACCATGGCCTTGACCTTGATCCTGGCTCCGGTCGGGGTCTTCACCCAGACGAACTCGTTGTTGCGTATGCCGCGGTCATTGGCCGCCTTCGGATTGATTTCGACGAAGTTCTCCTGCTGCAGTTCTGCGAGCCAGGGGTTGGAGCGCGTCTCTTCGCCGCCGCCCTCGTACTCGACCAGACGGCCGCTGGTGAGGATGATCGGAAACTGCTTGGAGATGTCCTTGTTCTTCTCCTGCACCGACTTGTACAGCGTCGGCAGGCGCCAGAAGGCTTTCTTGTCGTCGTGCGTCGGATATTTGGCGACCAGGTCCGGACGCGGACTGTAGAGCGGCTCGCGGTGCTGCGGTACGCCGTCGGGGAAGTTCCACACCACCGCACGCGCCTTGGCATTGCCGAACGGATGACAGCCGTGAACCTTCATCACCACGCGCTGGATGCCACCCGAGAGATCGGTCTTCCAGTTCTTGCCCTCGGCCGCGGCTTTTTCCGCGTCGGTCAGATCGTCCCACCAGCCCAGTTTCTTCAGCAGCACGTGGTCGAACTCGGGATAGCCTGTGGTCAGGTCGGCGCCCTTGGAGTGCGAGCCGTCCTCGGCGAGCAGATTGACGCCGTCTTTTTCCACGCCGAAGTTGGCACGGAAATTCCCACCGCCGTCCATGACGTGTTTCGACGTGTCGTACAGGTTGGGCGATCCCGGATGTTTCATTTCCGGCGTGCCGTAGCAAGGCCAGGGCAGACCGTAGTAGTCGCCGTCGCAGGGACCGCCCTTGGCGCGCAGCGTCTTCACATCGAAGGTGTGCATGTTCTTCATGTGCAGCTTCAGGCGCTCCGGGCTCTGCCCGGTATAGCCTATGGTCCAGGTGCCGCGGTTGATCTCGCGCAGGATGTCCTCGACCGAAGGTTCGTCCTTCGCCACCGCGATGTTCTGCTTGCCGTCCTTCTTGCCCAGCAGCTGGTCGGCAAAGCCGAGCTTCTGCGCGAACAGGTACATGATGGTGTGGTCGGGCTTGGATTCGAACAGCGGTTCGATCACCTTCTCCCGCCATTGCAGCGAACGGTTCGACGCGGTGACGCTGCCGACGGTCTCGAACTGCGTGGCCGCGGGCAGCAGGTACACAGCGCGTTTCGGGTTGGTCGCAATCCCGTCCACCTTCATGTTGGCCATCGCCGCCGTGGCCGAAGGATAAGGATCGATCACTACCAAGAGGTCGAGCATCTGCATCGCCTTGACCATCTCGATGCCGCGCGACTGGCTGTTGGGCGCATGACCCCAATAGAACACACCGCGCAGGTTCGACTCCTGGTCGATCAGTTCGTTCTTTTCCATCACGCCGTCGATCCAGCGCGAGACGGTCATGCCGGGTTTGGTCATCATCGCCTCGGAAGCGAACTGTTTTTTCAGCCAGGCGAGATCGACGTTCCACACCTTGGCCCAGTGCGCCCACGAACCGGGCACGATGCCGTAGTAGCCGGGCAGCGAATCCGGATTCGGGCCGACGTCGGTCGCGCCCTGCACGTTGTCATGACCGCGGTAGATATTGGTGCCGCCGCCCGAAGTGCCGACGTTGCCGAGCGCGAGCTGCAGGATGCAGGTCGCGCGCACCATCGCATTGCCGATGGTGTGCTGCGTCTGTCCCATGCACCACACCACGGTGCTGGGGCGGTTCTTGGCCAGAGTCTCGGCGACCTTGAGCACCTCCGCCTCAGGCACGCCGCAGGCTTCCTCCACCTTGTCCGGGGTCCATTTCGCCATCACGTCCTCGCGCACCTTGTCCATGCCGTAGACGCGATCCTTGATGTACTGTTTGTCTTCCCAACCGTTCTTGAAAATGTGATGCAGCACGCCGAACAGGAACGGGATGTCGGTACCGGAGCGGATGCGCACGTACTGATCGGCCTTGGCCGCGGTGCGGGTGAAGCGCGGATCGACCACGATCATCTTGGCGCCCGCTTCCTTCGCGTGCAGCGAGTGCAGCATCGACACCGGGTGCGCCTCGGCCGCGTTCGAGCCGATGAACATCATCGCCTTGGTGTTCTGCATGTCGTTGTAGGAGTTGGTCATGGCGCCATAGCCCCAGGTGTTGGCGACGCCCGCGACCGTAGTCGAGTGGCAGATGCGCGCCTGGTGGTCGCAGTTGTTGGTGCCCCACAGCGACACCCATTTGCGCATCAGGTAGGCCTGCTCGTTGTTGTGTTTGCTCGAACCGACGAAATACAGCGCGTCGGGTCCGGATTCTTTGCGCAGCTCCAGCATCTTGCCGCTGATTTCGCTCAATGCCTGATCCCAGGAGATGCGCTTGTACTTGCCGCTCTCCAGCTTCATCGGATATTTCAGGCGGTGCGAATGCTCGGTCATGCCGTGTTCGCGCACCGCCGCGCCTTTGGCGCAATGCGCGCCGAGATTGAGCGGCGAGTCGAACACCGGCTCCTGCCGCACCCAGACGCCGTTTTGCACCACCGCATCGATCGAACAGCCGACGGAGCAGTGGGTGCACACGGTGCGTTTCACTTCGACTTTGCCAGTCTCGTTCGCGGCGCTCGCGGCCTCGGCCTTGGTTATCAGATTGAACGGCAACTGGCTCGCGAATGCGCCCGTTCCCACGACCACACCGGAGCGCTTGAGGAAGGAGCGGCGGTCTATGGTCTTGGCCAGTACGCCGGCCAGCCCCCGGGCCAGACGGCTCTGCGCCGAGGGCGCCATTGCGGATTTGCGGGTGAGTAACATGGCGCCTCCTCAGACCTTGGTGGTCTTGTAGTAATTGCGGATGTGCTCGGTGGCGTGGTAGCCCCGCGTCTTGCGCTTGTCGATTGCGCTCGCCGCCGGCAGCGGCGGCGCGACGCTGGTCGACACGATGGCGGCCGCGCTCGCGGCGCCGCCCGCACCAACGGCAAAAAGGAAATTTCTCCGACTCAGGCCGGACTTGTCTTGGCTCATGCTCTCCTCCTTACAAACAACCGGCGGTGCCGGCTAAATCATTGCGAAAGAATTCCGTTCCACATCCATGAATGCCTTGGTGAATCGGGCCACATTCTTATAGAAATCCGTATCTTGCGAGGCCATCACCGCGGCACAGAAATTGCCATACCACGGCTCAAGATACTCCAAAAAGAAGGTTTTTTGTTTCTGCACCGCAACATCGCCAGGCCCAAAAAAAATGAGATGACGCATGATTTCGCACAATCCTGACAGATGATCCTCGTACTCGGTCGCGCTCTGGCTGCGCGCGAGTCCCATGTCCGCTAGTTCTTCGCGCAGCCGCACCAATACCCGTTCCTGCATGACTTCGGCCAGATAGTGCGAGGCGTAAGGGGTGATCTCGGCCTTGCCGGTGCCGACGAACACCTGGTCGTACTCTTGCCGCGCCGCCTCGGCGTCCGCAGTTGCCGCAGTCGCAACCAGTGCGTTCCAGGCCGCGAGCAACGGCAGGTCCGCGTCATCGCCGCCAGGCGCGCTGGCAGCGGCGATCGCCGCGAGCAAGGCAGCGTCCGGTCCGGCATAAAACAGGCGCGCGATCAGCGCGTAGAAATCGGCGCGCGCGCGGTCTTCCTGCAACAGCCCGGACTCGGTCGGCGGCGTGGCAATCGCGGAGTTCATGGTCCGAAGTTCATGCTCTAGTGCCGAACACGGTCTGCTCGTCCTTGTTATTCATCATGTCGATGACGCGGCAGTCGGCGCACATCTGCAGCCGCGCGAGGCCGCCGCCGGCAAACATCGAATGGGTGCCGAGCTTGCCCAGCATATTGTCTATCATCTGCTTGTTGCCGAACGGCGACCCGCAGCGCACGCAATGGAAGGGAACCGCTTCGTGCAGCACCTGTTCCACCTTGGCCTGGGGGCTAAGCAGCAGCCGCGGCTCCAGCGTGACCGCCTGCTCCGGACAGGTGCTCACGCACAGGCCGCATTGCACGCAATTGCGCTCGATGAATTTGAGCAGCGGCCGGTCGCGACCGTCGACCAGGGCCGAAGCCGGACAGGCGCCGACGCAAGCCAGGCACAGGGTGCAGGTGGCGCGGTTGACCACAACCCGGCCCCAGGGTGCGCCTGCTTCGAGGGACACCGCTTCCTGCGGCGCCGGCGCGAACCTGGCCAGATGCTCGAGCGCGAATTCCAGGGTGTTGCGTTTGTCCGTGCTCAGGTTGAAACCTGCGGCTTCGGGAACGGTGCGCGCCGGCCGCAAGGCCCAGAGTTCGCGCTCCAATACCGCCCTGTCCTCGGTGGCGAGCCACTTGAGATGCACGCCGGCGTAGCCCAGCGCGTTGACCACGGTCTCGGCATGGCGAATTTGCCGTTCCGATGCCCTGCCGTATTCATCGTCCTCCTGATCGCACGCCAGCAGCACGACCTGGCTCGCGCCGTAGGCGAGCGCGCCCAGCAGCGTGTCCATGCCGAGCGCCGCCACGCTATGGACCTCGAGCGGAATCACCCGCGCCGGCAAACCGCCGCTCTTGCCCGGCCGTGCCCGGCGGCCCAGCTTCGCGATCAGATCCCGGCTTGCGCTTGCATTGTGAAACAGAATGCAGGCGTCTTTGCCGCCGGCCTCGCGATAGGTGCGCAGCAAGGTCTTGAGCCTGAGTCCGAGATCGGACACGCGCGGATAGGCATGGGTCATCGCGCCGGAAGGGCAGACGGTGGCGCAGCCGCCGCAGCCCATGCACAGATGCGGATCGACTTTGACGTAATCGCCGTCGGCGGCAATCGCGCCGGTGGAACAGGTGTCGATGCAGTTGTTGCAGCCGGCCTTGCCCGAGCGGCTATGCGCGCAGAGTTTGGCGTTATAGGCAAAGAACTTCGGCTTTTCGTACTCGCCCACCAGCTGTGCCAATTGCGCAGCCGCCAGCGCCTGCGCCAGCGGATCGCGCCCCGGCGCGAGATAACCTTGCGGCGGCTGTTTCAGTTTTATCGCCGGCTCGGCGCCGAGGTCGAGCACCAGATCGAAACGTTCGCTGCGTGCGCGCTCCAGGCGCTCGAAATCGATGGCGCCGATGGCGCCACAGGCCGTAACGCAGGCGCGGTGCGACCTGCATTTTTCGGCATCGATCTGATAGCTGAAGTCGATGGCCGCCTCCGGGCAGGCGCGAATGCAGGCGTTGCAGCGGGTACAGACTTCCAGATCGATCGCATTCGACTGTTCCCATTCGACTTCGAAAGCGCCGAGGTAACCGCTGACCGACTTCAGCTGGCCCGACCAGACCGGATAACTGCGCACGGCCGGCAGCTCGCCGCCGGAGGCGCCGGTCAGGAGCACGCTCACCTCCAGCTGGTCGTGCAGCCGTTCGGCCCACTGCAGCGCGGCGTCCGCCGGACCGGCGACGAGCAATTGCCCGCCGGAGCGATAGCTGGTGCCGGGCACCGGTTCCGGCTCGGGCAAGTCGGCCAGCGCCAGCAGCGCCGCGATCTTGGGCGTGACTTGGCCGGACTCCTTGGTCCAGCCGGCGGTTTCACGGATATTGACGAATTTGAGTTCGTGCTTGGCGCCGGCCTGCTCGGCGAGTTCGGCGAACAGCGGCGCTTCCTGGGTGCAGGCAACAAGGCAATCGCCGCTTTGCAGCCCCTCGTGAAACGCGCCGACTTCGCGCCGGCACAGTTCGGTATGGATGGTGACGGGGGCGCGCAGCTTCAATGCATTTGCCACGACCTTAGCATCGATGGCAATAGTGCCATTGCAGTCGCACAGCTTGATCGTTCTGTGTTCGGACATGATGCTTATATTTATGGTTATCGCATTCGGGCGAATACCCCTCCTCCAATGCGGCGCTCCTTCAACGCTGTCACCGATTATACGTAAACAAGCAGTCCGCGCTATTTATTCCCCACAGGGTCCGGCGGTGCTGCGGCGGAGACCGGGGCGCCGTTCGCAGCGGGCGCGTCCGCCGCAGCCGCATCGACCGGCGCGTCCGCGGCTGCGGGAGACGCCGCATCGGGCGCGTCGGCAGTGCCGGTTTCATCGCCGGCGCCTGACCCCGCCTTCTTCTCTTCGTCGAACAGCAACAGATCCTTCGCCTGGTTCAGTTGGCGCAGCATGGCCGCAGGTATCGGATCGGGCTTGGAGTAGTCGTCGATGTAGGTGTCCAGCCCATCCATGACGTTGAACTGCGGCTCGCTGAACAGCTTCTTCAGCGCCACCCGGCGCAGCGTCTCATCCACCTCGGGGTCGAAGAATTCGCGGTACTCCGGCGTGCCGGTGTTCGGCAATGTAGCGGGTGGCGGTTCGATTGCAGGCGCGAGCGGCGACGCAACGACCGCGCTGCGCGATTGCACCGCCTCCGGGACGCTGGCGGGCGCATCGTCTTTCGCCGCCAGCTTGCGGCGCGACCAGCGCGAGAGGAACGGCTCCTTGTCACCCATGTCCCTATCCCCTCTTGGCGCCCTTGAACGAAGGCGGGCGGCTGCGCTTTTTCGGTTCGGGCCGGTAGTTGTCGTTGACGAACTCTCCCAGCCAGTCGCACAGGTCGCCAAGAGGGGATA
>Ga0334722_10004874_pt1 | contig 13779 bp, 9 predicted proteins | sample C3_bottom_MG_FD_207210 | JGI IMG/M metagenome (GOLD analysis project Ga0334722, IMG submission 207210) | Sediment microbial communities from Yellowstone Lake, YNP, Wyoming, USA - C3_bottom | ecosystem: Environmental > Aquatic > Freshwater > Lake > Sediment | place: USA: Wyoming | collected...
TCTACGACATGGCCAAGAGCGTCGACAAGGCCATGCAGATTGATGGCGTACGACTGCTCGAGAAGAGCGGCGGCAAGTCCGGCACTTGGCGGGCGCCCGGGGAGCCTGCGGCGCCTTAGCGAGCGGCAGGCTTGGTCGTCGGCTTCTTCTTGACCGCAGGCTTCTTGACCGCAGGCTTCTTGACCGCAGGCTTCTTGACCGCAGGCTTCTTGGCCGCAGGCTTCTTGCCCGCGGACTTCTTCGCGGCACCAGCCTTCGACGCCGCGCGCCCCGACACCACCAGCACCTGGCCAGGCATCACCTTCTGCGCCTTCAGGCCGTTGAGCTGCATGAGCGTCTTCACGCTCACGCCGTACTTCTTGGCTATTCCCGACAGCGTCTGGCCGCTGGCCACCGTGTGCCGCCGCACGCCGCTGCTGCGGCGCGGATAGCGCTCGATCGTCGGGTTGGGAATGTCGCGCGCGAGCGCCACCACGTCATGCCGCGGCACCTGAATTATCTGCCCCGCTGCCAGCGCGCCGCTCTTCAGCTTGCGCACCTTCGGGTTGTACCACCCGAGCTGTTTCGACGTGAGGCCGTGCGCCTTGGCGATCGAGACCATCGTCTGGCCCCGCTTGCTCTCCACCCGCGTGAGCGCGCGCCGCTCGTCCGGATCCAGCGCGCCGAAACGCGTCGCGAAGTCCGTCGCACGTCCCACCGGCACGCGCACCCACGCCGAGTCGCCCGGCGCGGTCATGCCGCGGAGCACCTGCGGGTTCAGCTCGGCCACCGCCGCGCCGTCAACGCCGAGGGCGTTGCCAACCGCCGCCAGCGGCGTGCCGCCCGGGGCGCGCACCGAGTCGTACGCGTACGGCGGCAGCGACTCGACCTTCACGCCGTAGCGCGCCGGCTCCTCGCCCACCAGCGCAGCCCCGATGATCTTGGGCACATAGTCGCGCGTCTCGGGGCGCAGGTAGCTCTTCTCGGCCAGCGCGAAGAACCGGTCGTCGCCCTCCACACCCTCCAGCGCGCCGGCATAGCGCGCCAGCCCGCGCGACACCCGCCCCGAGCCGCCGTTGTACGCCGCCGCGGCCAGGTAGAGCGAGCCGAACTCGTCGCGCAGGCCCAGCAGCAGCCGCGCCGCCGCCTCGGTGGAGCGCACCGGGTCGCGGCGCTCGTCGATCCACCAGTCCACGCGCAGCCCCATGCCGCGTCCCGTGCTGGCCATGAACTGCCAGACGCCGACGGCCGCCGCGCGCGAATAGGCGTGCGGATTGAACCAGCTCTCGACCAGCGCCAGGTACGTGAGGTCTTCCGGCAGTCCCACGCGGCGCAGCCGCTCGCGGATCATCGGGCCGTAGCGCGTCTGCCGCTGCAGCGCGACCTCGAACACGGGCTTGGCGCGCCCGCTGAAGATCCGCACGTAGTCCTCCACCCGAGTGCGCGTCTCGTACGAGCGCACGTCGATGTCCCAGAGCGGCGCACCCGGCGCCGCCATGGTGTCGGTCACCGGCGGCGGCGGCGCACTGCCGAAGACGCGCGACGTCTCGCGCGTGACATCGGCGGTCGATACGCTGTCCGCCGCACCGGGCGCCGGCGTCGAGGCCCCCGGCGCCGGATGCGGACGTGCGGACGTCGTGCCGACCGTGTCGGCTGCAACGGTGCCGGTCGTCGAAGGGACCGCGACGGGGGCCGGTGCGACGCGGCCGCCATTCTGCCCGCCGCCTGGTAGCCCGCCGCGCGCCCCGGCCGGATCCACGCGCGCATGCACACACGCCCCGGCGAGGGCGGCGACGAGCAGGATCGGGACCGTGGTGGCACGCATTCGTGAAACCTATCCCGCGGCCTTCCGGACGCATATACTCGGCCGCATGCGCCGCCTACCCGTTCTCCTGGCCGCCGCCCTCATGGCCGGTTGCTCCGTCGTCGGCCGGCGGCCGTCGACCACGCCGACGCCCTCGGCCACACGATCGGCCACGCCCTCGCCCACGCCCTCGGCCGCCGACTTCGGCGCCCTGCGCGCCGCCATCGAGCGGCGCCTTGCGGCGGTGCCCGGCGCGCAGGCCGGCGTCTGGCTGCAGGATCTCGCCACCGGCGACACGCTAGCGCTGAACGCCGTCGCCTCGTTCCATGCCGCCAGCACCATGAAGGTGCCGGTCATGATCGAGCTCTTCCGCCGGGCCGACGCGGGCGCGCTGCGCCTCGACAGCACCATCGTGCTCCGCAACCAGTTCGCGTCCATCGTTGACGGCTCGTCCTTCGCCCTCGACGCCGGCGACGACTCGGACTCGTCGCTCTACGCCCGGGTCGGCCAGCCCGTGACGCTGCGCGCGCTCAACGAGCACATGATCACGCGGTCGAGCAATCTCGCCACCAACGCCGTGATCGAGCTCCTCGACCCGCGGCGCGTCGATGCCACCGCCCACGCCCTCGGCGCCTCCACCATCCAGGTGCGGCGCGGCGTCGAGGACACCAAGGCCTTCAACGCCGGGCTCAACAACACCACCTCGGCCCGTGACCTGGGCGTTCTGATGGCCGCGCTCGCGCAGGACCGTGCGGCGTCCAAGGCCTCGTGCGAGGCCATGCGCGCCATCCTCCTGCGGCAGGAATTCAACGACGAGATCCCGGCCGGACTGCCCACGGGGACGCCCGTGGCGCACAAGACCGGCTGGATCACGGCCACCACGCACGATGCCGCCATCGTCTACCCGCCACGGCGCGCACCGTACGTGCTCGTCATTCTCACGCGCGCCATTCCCGACCGCGCCGTCGCCCAGCGCCTCATGGCCGACATCTCGCGCGACGTGTGGGCGGTGATGACCAGGTGACAGCATCACCGCGACGGACGCGAAACGGACAACGGTGAACTGACAACGGGTGTTCAGTTCACCGTTGTCCGTTCTTCGTTCGTCGTGCGGTTCCCGTCAGCGCGCCGCGGGCAGCGCCACGAAGAACGACGTCCCCTCGCCCACCGTGCTTTCCACCCAGATGCGCCCGCCGTGCGCCTCGACGATGCCGCGCGCAATCGACAGCCCGAGCCCCGAGCCACTCTTGTTCGCCCCGCGCTTGCGCGTGTAGTAGCGCTCGAAGATGCGCGGCAGCTGCTCGGCGGGGATCCCGCTGCCCGTGTCGCGCACCGCGATCAGCACCTCCAGGTCGTGCGACACGGCCGACACCGTCACCGACCCGCCGCGCTCCGTGTACTTGAGGCTGTTGCCCAGCAGGTTCGTGAGCACCTGGATGAGGCGCGCCGCATCACCGTGCACGGCCGGCACGTCGTCGGCCACCTTGGACGACAGCAGCACGCCGCGCTGGTGCGCCTGCGGTCCCACCATCGCCACCGCCTGCCGGATGATCGGCGCCACCTGCTCCGTGCGGCGCTCCACCGAGAGCTTGCCGACCTCGATCGTCGAGACGTCCAGCAGGTCCTGGATCAGCCGCGACATCCAGTCGGCCGAGTTGCCGATGGCCTGCACCAGGTGGCGCTGCTCCATCACTTCCGTCGGCGGCGCCTCGAGCAGCGCGGCCGCGCACAGGCGGATGGCTGCCAGCGGGTTGCCGAGGTCGTGCGACACCACGCTCAGCACGTCCTCGCGCGCCCGCGTGGCGCGCTGCGCCACCGTGTAAAGCCGCGCGTTGTCCAGCGCGTAGGCCGCGCGCGTGCCGAGCGCCTGCGCCAGCGCAATCTGGTCGGACGTGAACGGCGCGCTGCTCGTGCGGAAGAGGGTCAGCGCCCCCAGCACGTGGTCGCGGGCGATCAGCGGCACAAAGAGCGCAGTACGCGCCTTCAGCGCCTTGAGCCGCGCCAGTTCCGCCGCCGTCTCGGTGTGGCCCTCCAGCCAGTCGTCGGTGATGACGCCCACCACCTCGACCTTGCGCCCGCGCATGGCGTCGATGGCGCGCCACGGGCTGTCCCACGTCAGCACGTCGCGGGCCACCGCCTCGATGGCCGCCTGCAAGCCGGCGTCCTCGCTGCGGCTCACCTGGCGCTGCCACGAGCCGTCCGGTCCCACCACGTCCACCACGCAGGCTTCGGCGAGGTACGGCACCGGCACGTTGGCCAGCGCCTGCAGCGTCCGGCCCACGTCGAGCGAGGTGCCCAGCAGCCCGCCCGCCTCGGAGAGGAAGCGCTCGTTCCGCGCGCGCAGCGTCCGCTCGGTGATGTCGCGCAGCACCACCGTGTAGATGGGCCCGTGCCGCGTCTCGAGCCGCGAAATGGACGCCTCGGCGGGGAACTCGGTGCCGTCCTTGCGCACGCCGTAGATCTCGCGGCGCTCGGCCATGCGGCGGGCGCGCTCCCCGCCGCGGCGGAACCCCTCCACGTGGTCGCCGTGCGCCCCGCGATAGCGCGCGGGCATCAGGTCGGAGAGCGGGCGCCCGACCATCTCCTCGGGCAGGTAGCCGAACACCTGCGACGCGCCCTGGTTGAAGTGCAGCACGTGCTGCGAGGAGGAGACCACAATGATCGCGTCGACGGCGATGTCCAGGATGCTGGCGAACAACGCGTCGGGCGCGGCAATTGTGGCGACGGATTCCTCGTCGGGCACGGAGTCGATACGCAGGGCTGAGGGGGGACTGAGGACTATGAAAGGTGAGAGGGACTTCTCCTCTCTGAAGATGCACTCGGTTCTGCCCTGCGCAAGGCATTCTCGGGTACCGCGTCGGGGGAATTCCCGCACCATATTTTGGCACTCTGCCCGACTGTCCGGCGCCCCACCAACCCGTAGGCTGAAGTTGAGAACCTTGGGAGCCGACATGTCCGTCATTGCCGACACGCATGACGCCACCACCACATTGAGACCGCCGCAGCCCGAGCACCTCCTCGACGGACGCGTCCTGCTGGCCACCGACGGCTCGGCGAGCGCCGACGGCGCGGTGGCGCTCGTCGCGGAGCTGCACCGGCGCGGCGCATGCACGGTGCGCGTGCTCGCGGTCTTCGAGCCCGCGCCGATGCCGGTGCCGAGCGCCGATCCGTCGCTGGCGGCCATGACGACCATGTCGGGCGACGCCGCGCTCCGCCACGAGTTCTTCGCGCACGTCGACCGGCAGATGGAGCTGTGCTTTGCCGGGCAGGCGCCGGTGGCCGTGCAGCGCGTCGAGGGCTCACCGGTGCGCAGCATCGTCGAGGCCGCGGTGGCCGATGAATGCGATCTCATCGTCACCGGGCTGCGCGTGCATTCGCTCATGGACCGCCTCGTCGGCGACGAGACCGCCTTGCGCGTGACGCGCGCCACGGATCGGCCGGTTTTCGCCGTCGCCCCGACGCTCGCCCAGTACCCGAAGCGGGCCGTGGTCGGCATCGATTTCTCGCGCGCCTCCATGCGGGCGGCAGCGGCCGCCGCCGGCATGCTCGCCAATGGCGGCACGCTCACACTGCTGCACGCCCGGCCGATGCTCGACGTCGCGGCCGCCAGCGACGACGGCATCGACGTGCCGTACGCCCGCGGCGTGACCGCCGCCCTCGACGGACTGCGCGGCACCATCGCCGCCGGCCATCCGTCCATCACCGTCGACGTTGAGCGGCGCGACGGCGAGGCCGCCGAGGCCGTCCTGAACTACGCCATCGCCACCGGGGCGGACTTCGTGGCGGTGGGCCGCCACCGCCGCAACGCCATCGCGCATGCCGTGCTCGGCAGCGTGGCCACCACGCTGCTGCGGAAGGCCAAGATCTCGGTGTTGGTGCTGCCGCCGACGGAGACGGATTGAGGATTTGGAATTCGGAACGGGAATCCGGATTCCGACGGCGGATGGCGATTGGCGATGACGAAGGGGCGCCCAAGCGGACGCCCCTTCATCGTAAGTCGCGGTCTTGGATCGGAATCCGGAATCCCGTTCCGAATTCCATATCCTCAATCGGCCGTTAGGCCTCTGGCGTCAGCAGCCCCAGCCGCAGCGCCAGCTGCACGTACTCGTGCCGGTGCGACAGGCCCAGCTTGTCCTGGATGCGCTGCTTGTAGGTGTCCACCGTCTTGGGGCTGATGAACAGCTTCTCGCCGATCTCCGGCGCGCTGAAGCCCTGCGCCGTCAGGCGCAGCACGTCGCGCTCGCGCTCGGTCAGCTTCTCGAAGCGCGTGCGCTCCTCGTGCAGCGGATCCTTGCGCGTGTAGCCCTTGGCCAGGATGCGCGCCGCATCGGGGCGCACGTACACCTCGCCGCGCGCCACCGTGCGCACCGCATCGAGCAGCTCGCGGTCGGCCGCCGTCTTCAGCACGTAGCCGGCCGCCCCCGCCTCGAGCATCGGGACCAGGTAGTCCTCCTCGGCGTGCATCGTGAGCGTCAGCACCCGCGACGGCATCCCCTTGGCCACCAGCTGGCGGGTCACCGCCATGCCGTCCATGTCGCCCAGCGAGATGTCCATCACCATCACGTCGGGCTTGAGCCGCTCGGCCATGGCGAGCGCCTCCGCCCCCGACCCGGCCTCGCCCACCACGTGCACATCCTTGGCGGCGCCCAGCACCGCCTTCACGCCGGCGCGCACGACCGCATGGTCGTCCACCAGCAGCACTCGAATCAGGTCTCCGGTCATCGTCCGTCCTCGTCATCGAGAGCCACCGTGGCAACGACACGCGTGCCGCTACCTGGCCGACTCTCCAGTTCAAAAGTCCCATTGACCAACGCCACGCGCTCGCGCATCGAAAACAGCCCGAAGCCGCCGCGCTCGGCCTCGCCGACATCCATCCCGTGCCCGTCATCGCGCACGTCCAGCCGCGCCTTTCCCTGCTCCGTGGTGAGGTGCACCTCCACGTGAGCCGGCGCCGCATGGCGCGCCGCGTTCGCCACCGCCTCGCGCGCCACGTCGTAGAGCACGCTCGCCACGTGCGGCGGAATCGCCGCGTCGGCGCCGGCCGTGTCGGCGGTCGTCGCGATCCCCCGCTCCGACGTCTTCCGCGCCAGGTGCTGCAGCGCGGGCGCCAGCCCGAGATCGTCCAGCACGCGCGGATGCAGCGTCTCGGAGAGCGAGCGCACCTGCTCCATCACGTGCTGCGCGGTCTCCTGCATCCGCGCCAGCTGGGCATGCGCCTCCGGATCCGCCGCGTCACGCGCCATCGCCGCCAGTTCCAGCGTCAGCCCGGCCAGCCACTGGGCCGACGATTCATGCAGTTCACGTCCCACGCGCGCCCGCTCGCGGTCGCCCACCGTAATGGCGTGCAGCGCCAGGCGCCGCATCCGCGCCCGGTCGCTGTGCATGCCGTCGAGCAGCAGGTTGATGGCCGATCGCACGCGCCCCAGGTCGGGATCTTCCGTGCCCGACGGCCGCGCGCGCACCGACAGGTCGCCAGCCCACACGCGATGCGCCGTGCGCTCCAGCTCGCGCAGCGGACGCAGCGCCACCGTCACCAGCGCAATGTTCGCGACGATGGAGAACGAGATGGCCGCCACCGACACGACCAGGCTCTCCGTCAGGGTTTCGCCGCCACTGCGCGCAAAAAGGATCGAGGCCATCGCGATGACGCCGACCAGCAGGTTCGCCCCGAGGAGCTTTCCCGACAGCGGAACCCTGAAGATCCGATCGACCCAGCCACCGAGCGGCGCACTCATCTGAACGCGCGCGTCAGCGCCCCGCGCACTGCGCGGTGTCACCGGCGTGTCTTGGATCTCTTTGGCGAGCGGCATAGCGTAAGTAGGTTATCGGGAAACGCCCCGCACGAGCCATAAGGGGCTGTCGGATTTTCCCTGAAGGATTACCCGACTCGATCTCCGGAATTGCCCTACAGAACCCTTACGCCACGATCCCCACGCTCCCCAAAACAAATGAAGCGCAGGCAACCCCATCGCCCGCGCTCCCCCCACCCAAGCTCTGCCATCCGCCATCTGCCGTCTGCCATCTGCCATCTGCCATCTGCCATCTGCCCCTGAATGACCCGGGTGGGAATCGAACCCACGACCTGGCGGTTAAAAGCCGCATGCTCTACCGACTGAGCTACCGGGTCTCGCCGCGGGTCACGGCCCGCCGCGCTGCTGCGTAAGATAATGCCCCAGCGCGCGCACCGGACGGTATCTTCGTGCCGACCGCCGAACGCGCATCCCACCCGCCGCTCGGCTCTCCTGTGGCCCGCGTCCCAGAGTGCACGCCATGAATAGCCGGTTTCCGGCCGCAGAGTTGAACCGGCGCCTCGGATGGGCGCTGCCGGCCCTCGCCGCGCTCGTTTTCGGCATCGTGCGCCTTCCCGAGCTGATCCGCAGTCCGCTCTGGTACGACGAACTCTTCTCCCTCGGCGTTGCGGGCCTGCCGCTGGCCGATTCGCTGCGGCGGATCGTCGCCGATCACACGAATCCGCCGCTCTTCTATCTCCTGCTCAAGGCGTGGATGGCGTTCGGCGGCGACGGCGACCAGTGGGTACGGCTGCTGCCATGCCTGTTCGCCATGTTCCTGGGCGCCGCCCTCGTCTGGCTCGCGCGCGAGGCGCGCGCGGGGGCGTGGGCTGGCACGCTCGCCGTAGCGCTGGCCGCCGCCAGTCCGCTGCTGGTGGACCTCGCCAACGAGGTGCGCGCCTACTCGCTGCTCGCCCTGCTGGCCTGCCTCTCGCTCGCCGCCACCCTCGACGACCGGCACCGGGGCACGCGCAACTCGTTTGCGGTGATGACGCTTATCAACATCGCCCTCGTGCACACCCACTACTTCGGGTGGCTGACGGTGGGCGCCGAGTGCGCGGCAGCGCTCTGCTGCACGCCGCGCACGCAGGCGTGGCGCACCTTGCGGAGCGCGCTCTACACGCTGCTGGCCTTCCTGCCGTGGGGCGTGACGGTGGCGGCGCATGCGCTGGGCAACCGGGCGCCGCTGCGCAATGTCGCGTGGATCTCGGCGCCCGACGCCGCCGCCCCGCTCTGGCTGGTGCGCGACCTGACCGGGCGCAGCGGCAGCGGCATCGCCGACTTGGCGTGGCTGGCGTTCGTCGCCGTTGCCGTCGTGATGTTTGCGGCGGCGCTGTGGCGCAGGCGGAGTGCCCCGGTTGGGGCCCTGCCGGCCTCCAGCGACGCCGTGGAGGCCCACACCGCCGTGCTGCTCGCCCTGGCCGGCCTCGGCGTCCCGCTGCTCGTCTGGGGCTGGTCGGTGGCCAGCGGGCACTCCGTGTGGGTGCAGCGCTACCTGCTGGGCACGGCCGCCCCGGTGGCGCTGCTTGTGGCCATGGCCGTCGTGGCGCTGCCGCCGCGTCGATGGGCGCTGACGGCGATCGCCGGCTTCCTGTGGGCGGCCGCGTCGTTCGCCGAGCTGCCGCTGCGGGCGCCCACCAAGTTCGACTGGCGCCGGTTCACGCTGCGCATCGAGCGGTCGGTGGGGAGCCCGGCGGACGTCTACGCGCTCGAGGCCTTCACGGCGGCGCCGTTCCAGCGCTACGCGCGGGCCGGCATGCGCCTGCACATGGTGAGCGCGCTCGACCAGTTGCCGAGCGGTGACCTGTGGCTGCTCTACCGCCGCGACTCCTTTGCCGCGGGCTCACCCGCCGAGGCGCTGCGGGCGCTCGGGTTCCGCACGGTGTCGTCGCTGTCGGCGGAGACGGCGGGGCAGAAGATCGTGGCGGTGCGGATCCAGCGGTAGGGCCGCTGGGCCCGGCAGCTTGCCGGAGGGCCACCCGATGGACGGCCGGGGTATCGATTGGGCCGCAGGGGGCGCGCTGCGGCGCGCTACGCCTGTCCACAGAACGACGGATAACGACAGAGGGGCCCGGCAGATCGCCGGGCCCCTCTGTTGCCGTGAGTCGTCCGGCGCCCGCGGCGCCCTTAAGCCAACTGGGGCCCGGTCTTTCGACCGGACCCCAGCGGGTTTTCGCTTTCAGCGATGGAGCCGCTGATTACGGGTTGGTGACCGTGATGTTCGCGTTCACCGGGGTCACGAGGGCGTCGCCCGAAGCGTTGACGCCGATCGCGTACAGGTTCGCCGCACCAACTGCGAACGAGGAGCCCGGCGTCCACGAGATCGAGTAGCGATGACGGCGGCCGAAGGCCGAGCCATTGTCAACCGTCGAGTACGTCGTGGTCGTGCCGACCTGCACCAGCTGGCCGCCGACAACCGCGTAGAGATCGACACGGGCGAACGGAGCGTTGAACGTCGCCGTCGGACCGAACACGTCAGCGTTGATCGTCACCGAGGTGGCGTTCGTGGCCGGCGAGGTCGCGCCGTTGGAGATAGCCGTCGCCGCGTTGCTGATCGACCACGTGTTCACGAGCTGCGGCGCCAGGGCGGCGGTGTACGAGGTACCCGTCGTCACCTGCGCAGCAAGGATCACCGTGTTCACGGCGCCCGAGTTGTTGCCCACCTGGTCGCGGACAGCGCCCTGGAGGTTATTGGGCTTGTACGCGCCGCTGACCGTGATCGGATTCTGGCCCGTGACGTCCTCAACCTGACGGACGAAGTTCGGGATGGTGATGCCAGCCGACACGCCGGTGTTCACGAGCGTCGTGTTGTACGTGTTGAGCACAACCGCCGGGTACACGATCGGGCCAACGAGGCCGCCGGCGTACGCGAGGTTGTAGGTCACGTCGCGGAGGTCGAAGTTGTCGGCCGCCGTGGCGCTGAACGTCACCGAGCCGCTGCTGAGCGGGGCCGTGAAGACCGCCGTCGTGAGCGTCGGGGTGTTGGCCGGCGCGTCATAGGCCGTCACGCGGGTAACCGTACCAGAAGCGTTACCAGCGGCGTCCTGCGCATACGCCGTGTAGGTGTAGTAGCCGGTCGTCACCGAGGCGGCCATCACCGTGGTGGCCACGAGCGGGAAGGCCGGAGCCGCGTTGACCGAGGCCACGCCGCAGACGCTCGAAGCGTAGACACCGAAGAAGCAGGTGGCAGCGCCCGTGGCGGTCGCATTGCGCAGCGCAATCGTGCCCATCACGGCCGAACCGGACAGCATGCCCGAGTTGCCAACGGTACCCGTGTCAAGCACGGTCACCTGGAACTCGCCACCAACGGCGGCGCCATTCAGGCGGCCGTTCGAGGCCAGACCGCCCGAGAAGGCGATCGTCGGCGGGGCAATGTCGACACCGAACATCGTGCTCTGGGCGGCAAGCGCCGTGGCGGACGCAACGGCCGGAGCCGAGCACGCCGCGCCAGCGGCCGGAAGGGCGGACTCGTTGCCGAGCGCATCCTTCGCCGAGATCACGAGGCAGTAATCCGTAGCCGAGGTCGACGGAGCCGGCAGGGTCGGGCTCGAGCTCGCCGTGGCGGCAAGCGCAGCGTCAACCAGGCCGCCCGTGGCGGCAGCGGTACGGGCATAGCGGGTGTAGCCACCGATGCCGGCGTCAGCAGCGCCGTTCACGACCATGCCGTTGGCGGCGCTGGAGGCGTTCGTCGTCGTGAAGCCGATCGCGGCGTTGACCCAGCCGTTCTGGCGCGCACCCGGGTTCTGGATGAGCGTCGGAGCGCCAGGCGCCACGTTGTCCATGCGGTAGAGGTTCGCCGCATTGTTGGCCGGGGCGGCCGCCGCGAACAGCTGGTTGCCCAGGTTGTCCGTCGCCGTCACGGTGAAGCCTTCACCGGTCGCCAGCGGGCAAGCGCCGTTGGCGGTGATGAGCTGATAGTTGCGGAAGTTCGTCGCAGCCGAGGCGCCCGTGCTGTTCGTGAACGTCGCGGTGTAGGCCGGAGCGGTGCCAGCGGCAAGCGCGATCGTGCGCGGGCCGGTGACGTCGCAGCCAGCGCTGCCGAAGGTGATCGTGCCGGCGTTGAAGGCCTGGCCGGCGTTGTAGATCACCGCGATGATGCTGGCGTTCAGGTTGCCAGAGGCGTACTTGTAGCCGTTCGTGCCCGTCGCCGTCGTGCCGCTGTTCGACGTCGTGAGGACGTAGGTGTTCGCGTTGGCGAACGTCAGCGTGGTCTGGGCCGTGGCGGTCGCCGCGGTCGCCGTGCCACCCTGCGTCGTGTAGAGCTGGGCCGACACGCCCTGGGCGCCGTTCAACCACGTCGGCACGCCCGTCGCCGCAACGAACTTCGCGGTGTTGACCGAGAAGAGCACCTGCGGGAACGTCGACTGCGCCGCAACGGCCTCATCGGCCGCATAGCGGAGCGCCGCGGACTGCGCCGCGGTGAAGGTCTGCGAATCCGTGCGAACGCCGCCGACGACCAGGACGATCTTGCTGATCGTCTGGTTGCCCGGGTTGACGTTCAGGCGGACGTCGATCTGGCCAGCAACAGCCGCCGGGTTGACCGGGGTGTTGAGGTTGGCAGCCGTGATCGAGGCGATCGAGACCGAGGCGCCGATCGGCGTGATGGGCGCGGTCACGACGACCGAGCCGCAACCCTTCTTGCCGGTGTCAACCGTCGAGGTCGCGCAGATCGCGACGCCCGGGGTGGCGGCAACGGCCGTCACGACACCCGCCGAGCTCACCGACGCCTTCGAGGCGTCAGAGGAGGACCACGTTACCGTGGTGGCGAGGCCGGCGTCCGCGTTCACCGCGGCCGTCAGCGTGATCGTCTGGCCGACGTTGAGCGTCGCCGTCGCCGGCGACACTTCAACCGAATTCACCTTCGCGGGCGTTACCGGTGGCGTGTAATCCGTCACCGACACCTTGTCACCGCACGCCGCGAGCAGCGCGGCGCCGACGACGAGAATCGTCTTACGAGAGAAGTGCATGGAACCCCCAGTGGAAGTAGCACCAACTACAGGAACATTCACGAAAATCATCGCCCTTGCGTGCCCGCAACGCCTCCATCCACGGTAAGACGTCCTTGCAAGGCAAAACACACTGCTGGCCAATCTCGTGGAATATGACGACGGTGCGAGCAAGCGGCAACCCCAATTGGGGTCACGTTTTGTCCGCGCCGACCGTCACTTTCCGTTGCCCAGACCGGCCAGCCACTCAAATGAAGTGGTGATCGGACCGGGAGCCGATAACCTACGGCCCCCGCAAATCCCCGTCAAGCAATTACTTGGGGGATTCTGTGCCACCCTAGGACGAGCCTGAACGGCGGGCGTCACAGGGTCGCAGAATAAGACGGGGGAAGACGGGAGGGACACGGGCACGGGCACGGTGTGGGGCAAGGGGCAATGAGGGGGGTGTGAAACACCGTCAAACACCCCCTTCAGATCCCCTTGCCCCACACCGTGCCCGTGCCTTTGCCCCGCGGTCACGAATCCCGCAGAATCCCCTCGCAGAACTTCACCCGATGATGCGGCGTCATCCCGCGCTCCCGCAGCCCCGCCATGTGCGCCGGCGTACCGTACCCGGCGTTCGCCTCCCACCCGTAGCCGGGGTGCCGCGCCGCCAGCGCCCGCATCAGCCGGTCGCGGGCCACCTTCGCCACGATGCTCGCGCACGCAATTGTATAGATGCGCGAGTCCCCGCCAACGAAGGCGCGATGCGCCACGCCCAGCGTCTTGATGGGCTTGCCGTCCACGAGCACGGCGTCGGGACGCTCGGCCAGCCGCCCGAGCGCACGGCGCATGGCCAGCGCCGTGGCCTGGTAGATGTTGAGCGCGGCGATCTCGCGCACGCTGGCCGCGCCGAGTGCCGCGCAGACCGCAGTCTCGCGAATCTTCACCGCCAGGCGCTCGCGCTCGGCGGCGCTGAGCTGCTTGGAGTCGTCGACGCCGGCAATGGCGCGGGCGGCGGGCGGCATGATGATGGCGCACGCGAAAACGGGACCCGCAAGCGGGCCCCGTCCGACTTCATCGACCCCGGCGATCAGCCGGGCGCCCTCGGCGCGCAGCGAGCGCTCGACGGCGCTCCACCGCCCCATGGGGCGTTACGCCTGTTCCGTCGAGCCGGTGACCGGCACTGCGACACGCACCTTCTTCTCCTTGATGCGCGTGGCCTTGCCGGTGAGTTCGCGCAGGTAGAACAGCTTGGCGCGACGCACGCGGCCGCGGCGCA
>Ga0334722_10004875_pt1 | contig 13779 bp, 9 predicted proteins | sample C3_bottom_MG_FD_207210 | JGI IMG/M metagenome (GOLD analysis project Ga0334722, IMG submission 207210) | Sediment microbial communities from Yellowstone Lake, YNP, Wyoming, USA - C3_bottom | ecosystem: Environmental > Aquatic > Freshwater > Lake > Sediment | place: USA: Wyoming | collected...
GCGACCGGTCGGCATCGCTCCGGCTCGCCCGCCGCCGCCGCCTTCGCCGATGGGCGCTCCTCCGCGACCGCCCTCGGCAGCTGGTGCCTGGGCTGGTGGACTCTGCGCGCCGCGACCGGCCGGCGCCGGAGGCGCCTGACCTGCCTGTGTCGCAGTCGTTCCGCCAGAGGCCTGCCCCTGGACATCTGAGAATCCACCGCCCCCGCGCCCACCCGCTGGCGCGCCCGGATCGCGTCCCGACTGCGTCTCGTACATCTTCATCAGGCCGTTGTGGTTGTATGCCACCGACGCGTAGTAGCCCGGCGACCAGCCGTCCATGAACGCGTGCGTGTAGACGCCTGGCATGCCCCACTTCGTCATCTGCGCGAGTTCCCAATTCGAAAACCACGGCAGTTCGGCAAACAGGATCGGATCAAGGTTCGGGTTCTGGGGCGGACCGCCGCTGTAGGTGTACATCAACGCCATCGACTCGTGCAGGTCGTGCATGATGGGCGGATGCGCGGTGTAGTACCAGTCGGTGAGCGCGCGCATCTGCATCAACGAGAGGTTAATGTCGCGGTTGTTGTCGTGGTAGACGTACTTGCCCCAATACGGCAGGCTGCCGATGCTGGCGGCCGTAGCCGCCGGAGCCGGAGCCTGAGCCGAAGCCGGAGGAGTCGCTGGCGCGGCCTGGGCCGGCGGCTTTGTCGCGGCCTGCGCGGCTGCGGACAGCGTCGGAGCGCCAGCCACTACCGGGGAGGGCGGCTTCGCTACGGCCTGCGCGGCTGGAGGCGGTGTCGATGTTCCCACCGTCGCGGGCGCGGTCGCTGCCACCGTGGCAGTCGGTGTGGCGGGCTTCGCGGTGACGGGCGCCACCGTCGGAGCCGTCGAAGCGGCCTTTGCGGCCTCACTCGCAGCCTGATCTGCGGCTTCGAGCCCGCGATTGAACCAGTCTACCTGGCGATCGCGGCCGTCGGCGTCGGCCACGGGTGTCACCGACAGGTACACGTTGTTGCGAATCTGCGAGATGAAGGGCGAAGTCTCTACGGCGACGCGGTAGACCAGCTCCATCAGCATCTCGGGCGGGCCGCTCTCCGAACTGTGGAGGCCTCCCGTCACGTGATAGTGCGGCTTCGTCGTCGCGATCAACTGCTTGATCTGCGCCTCGGGCAATCCGCGCGGGTCTGCCAGTTTCGCCAGGTTGTCGCGATTCTGCGCCAGCCCCTTCATGTTGGCGTCCGACGACACCCACACGACCACCAGCTCGCGGCCCTCGTCTGACTTGCCGATGCTCTCGACTTTGACGCGCGGCGTGGCGGCGGCCAGCGCCCGGTAGTACTTCAGGATGTCGGCGTAATAGGTCAGCTTTTTCGGGGCGCCAATGTAGTAGCCGAGCACATCCTTCGGCGTCGGAATGCCTTTCGCAATCGGCAGATGATCGACCAGCGGGCTGCCGAACTTCGCGTCACCAGTCCATTCGGTGTATAGCTTCGCGAACGCCTGATCCTGCGCCTGCTTGGGATCCCGGAGGTCCGGCGTCATCTGCCGGGCTTGCGTCAACCCGACGGTCAGCACCAGCAGGCAGGCGACGATCACGACGGCAGGCAGGCGGCGACGAATGGTTTCAGCGCTCATCGGATACGGCTCCTCGAAGGAAGCGAAACGGACAGCGGTTTGGACGTGGATTCCGTGAACAGGGAACCATAGCACGGGTCGCCTGAAATTGGGTCGGTTCGCGTCGGCCGCCGCCTGACCCTACCAGATCGTGCGGGCCGGATAGTCCATGATGAACGGGTCTGGCGTGAGGATAGCCAGGCCGTGGACGATGGCCTGGCTGACCAGTATGCGGTCGAACGGATCGCGGTGGAGGGCCGGCAGTTTCGACACATGCAGCGCCGAGTCTTCGTCAATGGGCAGCGGCGCGATCCCGTGTGCCTCGCGGTGCTCACGCACGAATCGCTCAGGCGGCGCCGGCAGTGGCAACCGCCCGAGCCCGTGCTTGACCGCAATCTCCCACGCCGACGCAGCACTCAGGTACACCTCGTTGTCAGCCGCGCGGAACAGTTCGCGCGCCGTCTTCGACAATGCCGGCGCATCAGCCACGAGCCAGAGAAACGTGCATGTGTCGAGCAGAAGCTTCATGGCCTGCGGCTCCGGCGCGCCTTGCTCCCGTGACCCTTCCGAGACACCGGCCCGTCGTCTTTGGCCCCATACGCGACCGAGGCTGAATGGTCGGCCACCTGGAGCATCGCTCCGGCCCCATGCCCACTCCCATCGAACGCGTCGAGAATGTCGTCGGGCAGCGGCTGGAAGAACGAATCCGGCACGACCATTTGTCCCCGCGCCAGACCAATCGGCCGCGGCTCGGTCCGCGCCGACTCCACAGCCCGCAATTCCGCAATAGGCCGGTTCCGCTTGCAGATCAGCACCCGTTCACCCCGCGCGGCGAGATCGAGGAACTCCGATAACTTCGCTTTGGCCTCATATATATTGACTATCATAATAGTCATATACTTGACTATGTAACAGGCGCTGTCAAGCGGAATCCCACGTGTATCGCTCTTGCCAGCACGCGCGGCCCCGGCCGCTGCCGCGCACTTTCCCAAGCTCAGCCTGATTGCGCCGCAGGCGGCGCTACTTCTTCGCCGGCGCCGCCGGGGCTGGCACCTTAGACGGTGGGATGACGTGGTCCAGGGCCCAAATCTCATCGAGCCTGGGCAACGTGGCCACGGCCATCCGCGTGCCGTCTGGAGATGGGAAGGGTGTCAGGCCACTTGCCACCAGGCCGGTATACTCGGGCTCGCCGCCACCCATGGGGATTCGGATCAATTCCTGCTGGTCGGATGTGTCCGGAGTTGACTTGTAGCGGGTCGCCCAGATGGCCCTGCCGTCGGCGGCCCAGACGGCCCATCGGATATTGTTCGGTGGCGTTCCCGTGAACACCGTACGGGGAGGATTTCCGGCGGCGGGAAACACCATCACCGAACTCGCCCGGCCGTCACCACCAGCAAGAGAAACGTCGCCATCGCGCGACACGCTCATCATCAAGAACCACAGGTAGGGCGGCCCGGTCATGGTATAGCGCTCGGTCTCCTGTTCGGTCTTCGCGTCGCGATACATGAGGCGATAGTTAGTCCCATCCACCCGAGGGAAGTAGAAGCCCTTGCCATCAGGCGTCCATGTCCCGGCGAGGATGTTGTCACCGGTGGTGGGATTGGTCGTGTTCTGCACGAGGAGCCTTGCGGCCCCGGTTGCCGAATCGACGCTGTAGATTCCGAACACGCCGTCCTTGCTGCCGAACACAAGGAAACTGCTGCCGTCTGGAGACCACTTCGGGCGCCGGATATTGCTCAATCCCGGCGACAGAACTCGCTCCCGACCGTCGGCGAGCGTGCGAATCGCCAGAAGCGTACAGGGTCCGGATTCATCGCCCGGGTTTCTGAGCAACTTGACACCGTGAACAAATGCGCTGCTGTCCGGCGACCAGTCAAAGCCGCAACCACTATGCATGCCAGGAAACGGAGTCAGCGGCTCGCCAATTTTCCCGCTCGTGCGATCCAGGCTGGCCATGATCCACCGGCTGCCCAGTGATTGCTTCCAATAGTAGAGTGTGCCTTCGCCACTGACACGCAACAGCGTGATGTCGCCAACGCCAGGCCTGGCGAGTGTCGGCTCGCCCTGCGCCCGCCCGTCAGCCACGCGCACCACCCACAGATCCCGAGTGCCGGATCGATCACACAGGAACAGGATGCGCTGGCCATCCTGGGTCCACACGGGATTCGAGCTGATGGCGCCAGGGGCCGTCAGCCGATTCCTGGTGCGGGTCTTTGGATCGAGCAGGACGATGGTCTTCGAGCCCTCAACCGTGTCGATGCTTGCGAGGAATCGACCATCGGGAGCCAGCGACTCATCCTCCATGTTCTTCTTGTCCAGGGTCCAGAGGACGGAACCGTCGCTGACGGCCACCAGGCTCTGTCTGATGGACGTGTAATCGGCTGGCATGTCCATCACCAGAAGGCTCTTGCCATCGTCAGACCACTGAGCGACCAGGCAGAAACGGTTGCTCAGCGTCATCAGCACGCGGGGATTCCCACCATCGACTCCGACAACCTTCAGAACAGAGTCGGGAGACGCCCCTTTCATCCTGACTAGCGCGTAGGCCAACTGACGCCCATCCGGAGCCACTGCGGCCAAGATCTCCTCGTCCTTGCCCACCGGCTCTGGTCGCGGGATCGTTCGCTCCGCACCTGAAACCAGATCCCGCACTGTCAGAATGCCCAACTTGTCGCCGACACCGTTGAAGACCGCGTAGCGGCCATCGCTCGAGATTGTCGGTTGTGGCCGGCCGGATCCATCGTAGACACGTCTGAGTGTTGCGGCTGCCGGCGCGGCGGCCGAACCCGAAGTTCCCAACGCCGCGAGCCTCGCTCTCGCCTGCTGGGCCGCGTCGCGCTGATCGGCGAAGTCGCGCACGAGGCGCTCGTACGCCTTCCTGGCCTCCGCGGTCTGCGCGCTGCCGAGCTTCTCGTAGCACTGCCCCATCCGCACCAATGCCTGCGCCGCTACGGCGCGGTCCGAGCCATTGGCGAGCCTGCGGTAGAGCTCGATGGCCACCTTCAAATCGCCATCGACGACTTCCTTGTCGATCGCGGCTTTCAGCGCAACTTCGGGTTTGACCTGGGCGGACGGCGACACCACCGTAAGAACGGCGAGCGCCAGGATGCACAATGTGGCGGATAGCACGCGGCGGGCGGAAGCAGTGGTCATAGCCTATCTCCTCGCAGCTAATCTACAGGGCGGCCGTCGAGCGTCCATGCGCCCCGCGTGGAGATTCGGTCGAGATGCGCGCTCATCCGTCAAACCGATAGCCAATGCCACGCACGCCGACGATGTGACGCGGTACCGCGGGCACGGATTCAACCTTCTGTCTCAGGTGCAGGACGTGGGTGTCCACCACGCGATCGGTGACATTGGTGCCGGGATCCCACGCCAGATCGATCAGTTGCGCGCGGGTCAACACCCGCCCGCGCCGCGCGAGAAACGTCTTCAGCAAACGCCACTCGAGCGCGGTCACAACCACCAACTCGCCCCCGCGTCGCACCTCGGCCCGGCCGACATCCACTTCCACGTCGCCGAATCGCTCCACACCTGCCGCCTCATCGTCGAATCGGCGGACAACGGCCTTGATGCGGGCACGCAGTTCTCGTGGACTGAACGGCTTGGTCACGTAATCGTCGGCGCCCAGTTCGAGACCCAGCACCTTCTCGGCCTCCTGCGTCTTCGCCGTCAGCAGGATGACGGGCGTCCGATTCCCGCGCCGACGCAGCTCGCGACACACCTCGAAGCCGTCCAGGCCAGGCAGCATCACGTCGAGCAGGATCACATCCCAGCGCCCGGCGTCCGCCCGCGTGAGCGCGGCCGTGCCGTCACCCACGACCTCGACGTCGTGCCCGTGACGGACGAGATCGTCTTGCAGCCCAAGCGCAATGTCTGGCTCGTCTTCGACGACCAGGATTCTCACGACAGACTCCTCTCGATGACGATGGTGAATGTGCTGCCGACGTTGGGCTCGCTCTCGACGAGGATGCGGCCGCCGTGCGCCGCAACAATGTGCTGCGCCATCGCAAGCCCGATGCCGGTGCCCTTGATGCCCGCCGCGGTCGCGCCGGCACCGCGGACGAACTTCTGGAAGAGGCGCGCCTGCTCAAGGCGCGGAATGCCGATACCGAAGTCCCGGACCGCGACGGCCACCTCGGGGCGCGAGCCGGGGCGCGCCGGCGTGGCCGCACAGACGGTCACCTCGACCTCGCGGCGATCGCGCGAGTACTTCACGGCATTGTCGAGCAGGTTCCACACGGCCCGATCCAACGCCTCAGCATCCGCGGCGATCGTGTGATCGCCAGCGTCGATCTCGCACCGCACCACGAACCCGCGACCGTCGATTTCCGCGCGGAACTGGTCCACGACGCCGCTGACGAGCTTTCCGGCATCGACAGGCTGGAAGGCATACGGATGCCTGCCGGCTTGCATCCGGCCAAAGTCGAGGACCGACTCAACCAGCCGGCGCAGCCGCACGGTCGCTCGCGCCTGGGCCTGGTGGTAGGCGCGGCGCTTCGCCGCAGGCAGTTCGTCACCGTCTTCGAGCAGTTCGTTGAACTGACTCAGCGCAGTCAGTGGCGTTCTGAACTCGTGCGAAACGGCGGCGACAAAGTCCGATTGCAGTCGCGCGAGCGCGATTTCCTGACGACGCCAGCGGAAGACGAGAAACCCGCCCGTCGCCACCAGGATGAGCACGGCCGCCAGCCCAACCAGCAGTAGACGCTCACGCGCGGCGAGCGGGCCGAGATCCAGGTGCACCGGCACGTCAGTGACAATCGTCCAGGGAAGGCCGGTTTCAGAGGCTGGGCGCGTGCCCGCAACAACACCAGTGCCCGAAGCCGCTGATGCAGGGCGGGCGTCTCCAGCCGCCGAGAGCACGACCGTCGCGGGCCTGGCCGCGCGCTCGGCGGCGGGCCGCCACTCGCGAACCACGAAGCGCTCCAGCGCGACGATGGCGGCAACGCGATCGGGAGTACCCGCCCAGATCACCACGGCCATCCCGCTGCCAGTCTGCACGCTGCGGCACCCGGTCGGCGCACGTGTTTCAGCGGTCGCCGTCTGAGGAGCGTCGTCGCCAGCGCGTCGTCGTCCAGAACGGAGAGCAAACCACTCCACCGCGGCCGCCATCGCTTCGCGGTCGATGTCGCGCCTGGCATCCGGCCCGAGCCACCGACTGAGTCTCTCCGCAACAAACTCATAGGTGGGCCGGTCCAGTCGCCATCGCCCTGCGTTGAGATCGGTCTGAAGGGCCAAGGCCGCGCCCCGTAGCGCGCCTGCGCGGCCACTCGCGAGCGCAAGAGCGCACTGCGCCTGCCTGGCGATCAGATCGACGGGCACCCCATCAATCGCGATGTTGTTGGTTCCGCCGAGTTGAGCGAACACGGCCTCCGCCTCGTCCTTGCGGTTCATCTTGCGGAGTACACGAGCCTGTCTCAACAATGCGCCCGAGTGGATGGCCACATCCGGCCGCACAGCGAGGCCTCGATTCAGCCTCAGAGCCATCTCGAGATCGACTGACTGAAACTCAGCCGCTTCGGCCTCGGCGAAGACAGCGGCTGGGGGCTCGGGCAGGTGCGACGCAGAGGGATACCAGGCCAATGCGGACGGCGGTTCCACCTGCAGTCCAGCGTTCGATATCAAGACGCGAACCGTGCCCGGCGCTGGACGCTCCGCCATCCACGCCGGATCTGCCAACTGCCGAGCGACCGAATTGACTTCGTGCTCGAGCGCTCGCACGACGCGATCGGCGGCGCTCTGCGCCATCTCGCCGCGTCGCTGCACCGCCAGCGCACGGTCCTGCTCCAGCAGCCTCACGCCCAGGACGACGAGCGCGATGGCAGGCAGCGCGACAACGAGACCGAGCAGGAGCGGAAGGCTGTGGGGCGATCGAAGCCACCCCGGGATCTTGGCCATGGGAACGCGCAATCTTCGCCGATCCGAACTCAACACGGGTAGGGATTCTGTCAGACCCGCGTCGAGATTGTGTCGAGGCGGCTCCTCTGTGCCACAATCGCGAGGTGGGCAATTCGAACGCACCCGTGAACGCCGTCAGCTGCCGCGGGCTGCACAAGCGCTATGGCAAGGTGGTCGCCGTCGACGGGCTCGATCTCGAGGTGCGGACCGGCGAGTGCTTCGGCCTGCTCGGACCAAACGGCGCAGGCAAGACGACGACCATTGAGATTCTCGAGGGCCTGCTGCAGCCGGATGCCGGCGAGGTCGAGATACTGGGGCTTCGGTGGGGCAAAGACGACACCGCCCTCCGCCAGCGACTGGGCATTCAGTTGCAGGACACGCAATTCAGCGACAAGCTCAAGGTCGAAGAAGTCATCCGCCTCTTTCGGTCGTTCTACCGTCGCGGACCGTCGGTGGACGACGTGTTGGCGATGGTCGAACTCGAATCGAAGCGCAGCAGCTGGGTGAGCAAACTGTCTGGCGGCCAGAAACAGCGGCTGGCCGTCGCCTGCGCGCTCGTCAACGAGCCCGACCTGCTCTTCCTCGACGAACCGTCGACGGGACTCGATCCGCAGTCGCGACGTCAGCTCTGGTCGTTGCTCGAGCAGTTCCGTGAGCGAGGCGGCACGATCGTGCTGACCACCCACTACATGGATGAGGCGGAGACGCTCTGCGACCGGGTCGGCATCGTCGATCGCGGTCGGGTGATCGCGCTCGGCACGCCGCGCGAACTGGTCGCGACGCTCGGTGCCGAGCATGTGATCGAATTCGAATTGGAAGGCAACGCAACGCTCGACACGGACGGGCTGAAGCCTCTGCCTGGTGTTCAGGACGTGCGCATGACGGACGCATCGACCAGTCTGCACGTCAGCCACTTGCACACCGCCGTGCCGGCGCTGCTGGCCGAGTTGGACCGCCAGCACCGGAACCTCACCAGGTTTGCCACGCACCACGCGTCGCTCGAAGACGTTTTCGTGTCCCACACCGGACGGCATCTGCGCGATGAGTAACCGCCGCGTCACATACCATCCGCTCGTCGAACTGGTGCTCGCTCGCGTGCGCGAATTCGTCCGCGAACCCGAGGCCGTGTTCTGGGTGCTGATCTTCCCCATCGTGCTCGCGTTCGCGCTGGGCATCGCGTTCCGCACGAAAGGCGACGAGCCGGTGTACGCCGGAGTCCTGGCCGGCCCCGGCAGTTCGGAGATGGTTGCGGCGCTTGGGTCGTCGCACGGCATCCGCGCGCGGATCGTGCAGCCTGATCAGATCGATCGGGCGCTGCGTGACGGCGACGTGCAGGTGATCGTCCTCCCCGGCACGCCGCCGACGTACCGTTTCGATCCGACCAGACCTGAGAGCCGACTCGCCCGCCTGGCCGTTGATGGTGAACTGCAAAGACGGGCGGGCCGCTCCGATCGCTTCACCGCCGGCGAGCAGCCGATGCAAGTGGTGGGCGCGCGCTACATCGACTGGCTGATCCCGGGCCTGCTCGGCATGAACATCATGGGCACCGGCATGTGGAGCATCGGGTTCGCCATCGTGTGGGCGCGCACCAAGAACCTGCTCAAGCGCCTGGCCGCCACGCCGATGTCGCGCCCGCAGTACCTGCTCGCGCACATTCTGGCGCGCATGGTGTTTCTCGGGATCGAGGTGGGCGCACTGCTTCTGTTCGCGCGGCTGGTGTTCTCGGTGTCGACACGCGGGTCGCTCGTTCTGCTGGCGGGCGTGGCCGTGCTTGGCGCGCTTGCGTTTGGCGGAATCGGCCTGCTCGTCGCCAGCCGGGCGCGGACCATCGAAGCCGTGTCGGGCTGGATGAACGCCGTGATGCTGCCGATGTGGGTGCTCTCGGGCGTGTTCTTCTCGTCGGCGAACTTCCCGGCCGTCCTTCAGCCGTTCATTCATGCCCTGCCGCTGACGGCGCTCAACGACGCGTTCAGGGCGGTGATGCTGGACGGCGCGTCGATCCCCGCCATCGCGCGCGAACTCGTCACGCTGGGCGCCTGGACGGTGGTCTCGTTCGGATTCGCGCTGCGTCTGTTCCGCTGGAAATAACCAAGCCTGTCAACCAACACGACACTCGCGTTGTATATACAGTAGCGACGGCCGGATCCGCCGGCCACGCTCGTGGGAACGGTCATGGCGCGTGTGTCGCGCCTGGCCGAAGAGCGCTCGCCCGCTGCCATCGCCTCTCCGGCCCCGATGGAGAGCGCCCGCGGGCAACGAGCAGAAGTTGTGAGGGATTGGAGCGACGTTCCATCGTGGGTGGCAGCGACTGCCGGCCTCGCCATCGTCTTTGTCTCGTGGGTCGGCGGCCGGCTCCAGCCGGGTTCGGCGCTCGATCTCGCTTCGACGCAACTCGGGGCGACGGACATTCTGAAAATGGCGCCCAACGGATCGGCCGCGCTTGGGCTCGCCATGGGCCTGCTGCTCTATCTGACAGGTCTGTTCGCGCCGCTCCGCCACAGACAGTAGCGCTCGCGCCACGAGACGAGCAGCGGTAGACCCACTGATATTATCATCGCGTAAAAGACATATATGAGTTATATTGTCTTCTGTGGAAAGACAATATAGACAGATCCTCCGCGAGCTCATGGCCGACGCCGCGACGGCCACCGTTCCGCCGCATACGCTCCGCACGGTCTACGTTCCCGGGATCAAGGGGAAAGTCCTCGCCGTGGTCGGCATGCGGCGCAGCGGCAAGACCACGTTCCTCTGGCAGTGCCTTTCGGATCGCCTGGCGGCCGGAGTGCCGCGCGAAGCGCTGGCATACGTCAACTTCGAGGACGAGAGGCTGACGGGCATGACCACCCTCGATCTGCAGTGGGTGGTCGAGGAGTACTTCAGCCTGCACCCAGAACGCCGGAATCTCGAGCCCGTCACCTTCTTCTTCGACGAAATCCAACTGGTGCCGGGATGGGAGGCGTTCGTGCGGCGGCTGCTGGATACCGAACGCGTGGAACTGTTCGTCTCAGGATCGTCCGCCCGCCTGCTGAGCCGGGAGGTGGCCACGAGCCTGCGCGGACGTGCCCTGGATGTCCTCGTACACCCGTTCAGTTTTCGGGAGTCTCTGCGGCATCGAGGGGCCGAGCCGTCGGCGCCGTGGGAAGATATGCCGAGCGCAGCCCGCTCCACCCTCACCAAGCACTTCCGCGACTATCTGGTCACCGGAGGGTTTCCCGAAGCACAGGGAACGACGGCCCGTGACCGCAGCCTCCTCTTGCGATCGTTTGTGGATGTGGCACTCCTGCGGGATGTCATCGAACGCCACCGCGTCTCCAATCCAACAGCCCTGCGCTGGATGCAGCGGCACCTGCTCGCCAATCCAGCGGGACGATTCAGCGTGCAGAAGTTCTTCGACAGCCTCAGGTCGCAGGGCCTGCCCGTGGGGAAGAATACGCTGCACGACTACCTGGCTCATCTGGAGGACGCGTTTCTGATTCGCACCGTCTCGCTGCACACCGCATCCGAACGGCAGCGCATGGTCAATCCCCGCAAGGCGTACCCGGTCGACCCTGGCCTCATCCCGCTCTACGATCCGGCTGGCCGTGGAAACGTCGGGCATGCGCTCGAGACGGTCGTGCTGCTCGAACTGGAACGCCGCGGCTGCGAGGTCTCGTATGTCCGTACGACCGATGGGTACGAAGTCGATTTCCACGTCCGCGATCCTGATGGGCGCGTCATGTTGATTCAGGTATGCAGCGATGTCGGCGAGGTCGGCACCTGGGAACGTGAGATCCGCGCGCTGGTGTCCGCGGCGACGGCGTATCCGCACGCCCTGCCGCTGCTGCTGACGTTCGATCCCCAGCCTCCGCGCGTGGCGCTGCCCAAGCCACTGGTGTGGCAGGCGGCAGGAGCCTGGCTACTGGGCGATCCGACCCAGAAGCGACGCGCCCGCCGCGCGAAGCGCTGATGACGACCGCGCACCGCTGCCGGTCGAGCGGCCGCCGTGCAAGAAAACCGCCCCCCCACGTTCTATCATCGAAGACCATCGTGGACGCGCGGCTCGAATAGACGCGTTCCCGGGATGCGGGAGGATCAGCCATGCGACGCTCAATTGCCCTGCTCACTCTGGCGCTGATGTGCGCTGTGCCTGCCGCCGCCCAGAACGTTGTGGTCGTGCCCGCCCAGAACGTCGTCGTCATGCCCGCGATTCGCGCGCCGTGGCAGACGCGCAACAGCACCCCGATGCGGCTGCAGTCGCTGCGCGTCGACGTCTCAATCGTCGGCCACCTGGCCACCACCACATGGGACATCTCCGTCTTCAATCCCCAGCGCACCGTGCTCGAGGGTGAACTCGTCTTTCCCCTCGGCGACGGCCAGACGATCAGTCGCTTTGCGATGGACGTGAGCGGCGTCCTGCGTGAAGGCGTCGTCGTGGAGAAGGACAAGGGCCGCCAGGCATTCGAGGACATCGTGCGCCGCGGCGTTGACCCGGGCCTGCTCGAGAAGACGTCAGGCAACAGCTTTCGCGCCCGCATTTATCCCATTCCCGCCGGCGGCTCCAAGCGCGTCGTCATTGCCTATGAGCAGGAACTGAAGGACGCCGGCAAGGGTTCCGCTGCCGGGCTGCTCTACCACCTGCCCCTGGCCTTCACCGACAAGGTGGACACCTTCACGCTGCGCGTCGAAGTGCTCGACCAGACCGACGCGCCCCGCGTCCGGTCGTCTCCGTTCGCCACCTTCGCCTTCAAGTCCTGGAAACGCGCGTTCGTGGCCGAAGAAACGCAGAAGGACATCGTCATCGACAAGGCCTTGACCGTGGTCGTCCCCAAGGGCGAAGAAGGTCGGGGCGCGTTCGTCTCTACCGATCTGGGCGAGCGCTATTTCTATGTGACCGTATCGCCGCGCGTGAGCCGCCAGCCGAAGGCCCTGCCCGCTCGATTGCTCATCGTGTGGGATGCGTCCTACAGCGCGCGTTTGCATGACCGCAAGAAGGAACTCGACGCGCTCGACGCCTACGTCCGGCGACTCGGCGGCGCGAAGATCCGGTTGGCGATCCTTCGCAACGAACTCGAACCGGCACGATCAGGCACGTGGGCTGAGTTGCGAGCGGCCATCGAGGGAGCCCCGTCTGACGGCGGGACGAACTTTGGCGCGCTTGACCTCTCGAGAGAACTGGCCGACGAGGTGCTGCTGTTCTCGGACGGCCTCGGCACCTTCGGAGGCGGCGAACCTAGATTCCCGAGGTGTCCGCTGACCGCCGTCAACTCGGCGCTCGCGGCCAATCATGGATGGCTGCGTGGGGTCTCTGAGCCGACCGGGGGCGGGTACCTCAATCTGGCCACGCAGACAGCGGCCGAGGCAGTGCAGGCACTGACGTCGCAGCCGCTCGCGTTTCTCGGAGCGACCTTCGACGCCGCGCAGATCGGACAGATCTACCCCAGCCGAGGGGCGGCCGTTCGCGGGCTTTTCGGTGTCGCGGGCAAGCTGCGCGCGGACCGCGCCAGGCTGGTCCTGCACTTCGGGTACGGCGCGAAGGAATCGTACTCTCGCACTTTCGATCTGGACGCGTCCGCTCAGCTGAAGGCACCAGTGGCGCGCATCTGGGCGCAGAAGAAGCTGGCGGAATTGAGCCAGGTTCCCGCGCGCAACGCCGCCGCGATACTCGCGCTCGGACGCCAGTTCGGCATCGTGACCGACGGCACGTCGCTGATTGTGCTGGACACCGTCGCCGACTACGCGCGCTACAAGATCGAACCGCCGCAGGAGTTGCTGGCGGAGTATCAGCGCCTGGTGAAGGAGGACGCGGGCCGGAAGGTGCGCCGCGACAAGGACCATCTCGACCGGGTGGTCGCGCAGTTTGAAGAGCGCAAGACCTGGTGGCGAACCGAATTCAAGGCCGACCAGATCACCGCCAAGCCGCCAGCGGCAACGATCACGGAGTCGATCGCCGTGACCGGAGACCGCCAAGTCGACGTGCGCACGCAGGTAATGGCGCCGTCTGCCGCCCCGCTCAGCACCCAGGCTATGGCCATGAGGGTGGGGGGCGTCGCCGCACCGCAGGCTGCCGAGAAGAGCGGCGCCGGACGCGAGCCCGAAGTCACCGGCACGATTGAGCTCAAGGCCTGGACGCCAGACACGCCTTACCTCAAAGCGTTGAAGGCGGCAGCCAAGGATCAGCGCTACGTGCTGTATCTCAAACTGCGCGGCGAGTACGGCACGACTCCGGGCTTCTTCCTCGATGTTTCAGATCTGTTCCGCGAACAGGGCGACGCGGCGCTGGCGTTGCGGATTCTGTCCAACCTCGCCGAG
>Ga0334722_10004876_pt1 | contig 13774 bp, 10 predicted proteins | sample C3_bottom_MG_FD_207210 | JGI IMG/M metagenome (GOLD analysis project Ga0334722, IMG submission 207210) | Sediment microbial communities from Yellowstone Lake, YNP, Wyoming, USA - C3_bottom | ecosystem: Environmental > Aquatic > Freshwater > Lake > Sediment | place: USA: Wyoming | collected...
GACGGGGATGCAGGTGGGATGGATCTGGGTGTAGCAGGGATTGGCGAGGTGGGCGCCCTTCTTCCAGGCCTTGACGAGGGCCGAGGTGTTGCAGGCGAGGGCGTTGGTGGAGAGGTAGAAGGCATTGCCGTAGCCGCCGGTGGCGAGGATGACGGCGTTGGCGAGGTGGCTCGTGATCTCGCCCGTGACGAGGTCGCGCACCACGATGCCGCGGGCCTTTCCGCCGACGACGATGAGGTCGACCATCTCCTTGCGGCCGTGCAGCGCGACCCCGCCGTTGGCGACGTTCCGCATGAGGGCGGAGTAGGCGCCGAGGAGGAGCTGCTGGCCGGTCTGGCCGCGGGCGTAGAAGGTGCGCGAGAGCTGGGCGCCGCCGAAGGAGCGGGTGTCGAGGCTACCGCCGTACTCGCGGGCGAAGGGCACGCCCTGGGCCACGCACTGGTCGATGATGTTGCCGGCCACCTCGGCGAGGCGGTAGACGTTGGACTCGCGGGCGCGATAGTCGCCGCCCTTGATCGTGTCGTGGAAGAGGCGCCAGACCGAGTCGCCGTCGTTGGCGTAGTTCTTGGGCGCGTTGATGCCGCCCTGGGCCGCGATGGAATGGGCGCGGCGCGCGGACTCGTGGTAGGTGAAGGCCTCGACCTTGTAGCCGAGTTCGGCGAGCGAGGCCGCCGCGGAGGCCCCGGCGAGGCCGGTGCCGACCACGATGACCGTGTACTTGCGGCGGTTGGCCGGGTTCACCAGCTTCATGTCGAACTTGCGCGTCGACCAGCGTTTCTCGATGGGCCCGGTGGGGACCTTGGGGTCGAGTTTCATCGGACACCTCCGAGGATGAAGACGAGGGGGATCGAGGCGAAGCCGGCGGGGATCACCAGCCAGACGATGACGCCCACCGCGTCGATGAAGGGGCGATACTTGGGTGTCCTGAGTCCCAGGCTCTGGAAGAGGGCCTGGAAGCCGTGCTTGAGGTGGACGCCGAGGATCACGAAGAGGATCTCGTAGAGGACGACGATCGTGGGCTGGCCGAAGGCGATCTTCACCAGGTCGAACATGTCCACGGGGCCCCCCGCGAAGCGGCTGGCGATGAAGAACTGGATGATGTGCCAGACGAGGAAGGCGAGGATCGCGAGACCCGTGAAGATCGGGAGCCGCGACGAGAGCTTCACGGTCCGGGCCGTGTGGTCAACCGCGTAGCCCTTGGGCCTGGCGCGGCGGTTCAAGAACCAGATGAGCCCGCCGAGGCAGAAGTGGAGGATGAAGCCGCCGAAGAGGATCCATTCCACGGGCCGGACGATCGGGTAGGTCCCGAGGAATTCGGCGTAGCTGTTGAACGCACCACCCGCCCCTCCGAAGAGGAAGAGGTTCATGGTGAGATGGAAGGTCAGGAAACTGACGAGGAAAAAGCCCGTGAGGGCCATCAGCAGTTTCTTGCCTATGGAGGAAGAGAGGAATTTGAGTGCTCCTGACATCCTGTGGCCTTTGTCGGCACGCCAGAATGGAGGGTGCCGGCGAGATTGGGGTTGTAAATGGGGTATCACGAAAAAAAGAGAGACGCAAGGCATAAACCGTCCCTCAAGAACCGTGCCAAGCGTCTTTAGCTCGCGAGATCACGTTCTCGATATATAGCTATCGAGTCTAAATGCCCCAATTGCGATTTTCTTCACTTCGCGGCGCCTTCGAGGACGAGGAGACCTTCGCGGCCGAGGAGCCCCAGTTCTTCCGCGCTCAACCCCGAGGCTTTGCGGAATTCCCCGTAGCCGAGACCCTCGGGCCGCGCGGCCAGGTCGGCGATGGCGGCCCTGGCCCTCTCGGCGCGCGCGGCGCTTCCGAGCTGGAGATCCTCGAGCTCCCCGCGGCGCGCCCAGGCGATCCGGCCGGGCGAGCCGCCGGGAAGGTCCCCGCGTGGAAGACCGGCGGTCCAGTGGGCCGTGCCGCGATCGGACCACTGGCGCGTTAGGCGATTTTCAAGTGAGCCTTCCGCCTCCGCGATGAGGCCCTCGACCCGGGAGACGCCGTCGCTCGGCGCGCCGTCTTCGGCCCCGGCGGCCTTCCTCGCGGCGGCGGAGGAGGAGGGGCGGAACCTGCGGCCCTTGGCAGCCGCCTCGTCGAACCATTCGGCGGCCGGCCGGTCCAGGTCCTGGCCCTCCATCCAGGCGCCCAGGGCCGCATCGAGCACCTTGCCGTAGCTGTCGAAGGCCTCCTCGCCTTCGAACTCGAGGTCGTTGGCCGCGAAGCTGCCGCCCCTGTCGCGGGGGCTGAGCTCGGGCCTCCCGCCCTCCTTCCACTCGGCCATCATGCGCGAGTGCCGCGTGAGGACGAAGCGGTGCCAGAAGGCCGAGTCGACGAGGCCGGCCGCGAAGAGGCCGCGCACGAAGTCGGCGGACTCGAGGATGGAGGCGCGGTCCTGACCCGGGAAGCCGTAGATGAGATAGGCGTGGACGAGGAGGCCCGCCTGTCTGAGGGCGACGAGGGTCCGGACGAGGGAGGGGAGGTCGAAGCCCTTGTCGGTCATGGCGAGGCCCGCCTCGCTGGCTACCTCGATGCCGCCCGAGACCGCCACGAGGCCCGAGGCCGCGAGGAGCTCGCAGCGCTCCGGGGTCCAGGAGGCGTCGAAGCGGATATTGCCCCAATAGTGATATTGTTTTTTCCCGGCGGCCGCCCGCTTCCGGTTGGCCTCGGCGAAGGCGAGGAGCCTGCCCATGGGGAGGGCCTCGTCGACGAAGTGGATGCCCGAAAGTCCGGTGCCTTCCGAGGCCCTGTCCATCGCCTCGAGGAGGGGCTCGAGCTCCGACCGCAGGAAGGAGGAAACGTAGTCCAGCTGGGTGTCGCAGAAGGCGCAGCGTTTCCAGTAGCAGCCCTGGGCCAGGCGGTACTTGAGCCAGGGGCTCTCGGTCCACAGCCGGTGCATGGGGTTGGTGGAGTCGAGGGGTCTGAGGTAGCGGGAGGGGTCGAAGTCCCTCCAGTCGGGGTGGCAGTCCGCGACGGCCTCGCCCTCGAGGGCGAGGAGGGGAAGGGGATCGGGGCCGGCCTGGATGCTCCGGAGGGGCTGCCGGGAAGCGGGGCCGTCGCAGCCGGCGGCCTCCGCGGCCAGATCCCCGGCGGGAAAGCCCGAGGCGAGGATGGCGCCGCCGCGGCGGGTCATCGTGCGGTAGAGCCCCTCGGCGGGCCAGGCCGGAGGCGCGAGACCCTCCCGCCGGGCCTCGAAGATGCGAGCCAGGGCCCCGTAGCCCGCGTCGAAGCAGAGGTAGTCGCAGAAGTCGAAGAGGCGGGGATCGCGGAGGCCCCGGAGCTCGGTGGAGACGTAGCCGCCGCCGAAGACGATGCAGGTCGACTCGCCGAAGGCCCGCCGTGCCTCGGAGGCGCAGGCGAGGGCCCCCGTGAGAGTGCCCGGGAAGGGGAGGCTGAGGAGGAGGAAGTCGGGGGCGCCGCCCTCGGCCAGCTCGGCGAAGCGGGAGGCGAGGAGGGGCCGGTAGAGCTCCCGCGCGATCCAGGCCCCTTCGAGGCCCTCGAGGACCTCGCCGAAATCCTCGCGGCTCCGACCGAGGCGCTCCCCGTAGTGCACGGTGCCGAAGTCGCGGTCGACGGCATGCACGATGAGGTCGCCGAGGTCCTCGAGGAGGAGGGAGGCGAGGCGGGGCGCGTCCTCGGTCCCGGGTCGGCGGCCCCGCGTGTCGAGGAAGGCCTCGACCCTGGCCCCGCGGGGGAATTCGACGGCGGCCGCGAGGCGGTGGGCGAAGGCGGGGTCGCCGCCCGAGAGATAGTCCAGGACGGGCCCGATCCACTCTTGATAGAGCCTCCGGTAGGAGAGGTAGCGGACCACCTCGACCGCTCCCTCCTCGGGGAGGGTCCCCGAGCCGAGGCGGCGCTCGGCCTCGGCGAAGACCAGAGCGAGCCCCCGGCGCGAGAAGATTTCCCGGTAGAGCTCGATCGAGTGGTCCTCGACTCCCACTTCGAGGCCACGGCCGCGGAGCCAGGCCGCGAGGTAGTGGACCGCGGGATAGGGGGCGTTGAGTTGGACGAAGGGAGGCTGGATGACCAGGCTGCGCATGGCGCAGTATAGCCTGTCCCCGGGAAGTTGAAGAATGGCGGGCCGCGAAGTCTGCTATACTGCCCGGCGAATTTCCCCGCCTGTCCGGAAGGAGACCACATGAATCCACGCGAAGACGCCGAGGCAATCTTCAAGGCCGCGGTCGCCCGGGTCGATCCCGCTCCGATGATCGAAGCCGCCCTCCGCCTCGTCGACGGGCCCTCCGGCCCCCTCCTCCGGGTGAAGGCCGGGCACGAGGAGCAGGACTACGATCTCTCGGCCTTCGACCGGATCTTCGCGACCGGCATGGGCAAGGCCTCCGCGCGCATGGCGGCCGGCCTGGAGCGGGCCCTTGGCGGGCGCCTGACCGGAGGGCTCGTCGCCGTCAAGGAGGGCCACGTCGAGGCCCTCGCGAAGATACGACTCGTCGAGGCGGGCCATCCGGTCCCCGACGCCCGCTCCCTCGCCGCGGCGGCCGCCCTCCTCGATCTGGGAGGCTCCCTCGGCACGAGACTCACGGCCCGCGATCTCGTCATCGTCCTCGTCTCGGGCGGGGGCTCGGCCATCCTCTGCGCCCCGGCCCCGGGCCTGAGCCTCGAGGACAAGGCGGCGACGACCCGCCTGCTTCTGGCCTCCGGGGCGACCATCAACGAGATGAACTGTGTCCGGAAGCATCTTTCCGCGGTGAAGGGCGGAGGACTGGCGGCTGCCCTGGCCCCCGCGACCGTCCTCGCCCTCGTCCTCTCCGACGTCGTGGGCGACGATCTCGACGCCATCGCCTCGGGTCCGACCGTCCCCGATTCCTCGACCTACGCGGAGGCTCTGGCCATCCTGCGGAGCCGCGGCGTCGAAGCGGCCCTGCCCCGGGCGGTCGCGGAACACCTGCGCGCGGGATCGGTCGGCGGTGCCTCGGCTCCCCGGGAAACGCCCAAGCCCGGCGATCCGGTCTTTTCGAGGACTCGCACCCTCCTCGTAGGCACGAACCGCCTGGCCCTCGAGGCGGCGGCCGCCGAGGCCGAGGCCCGCGGCTACCATAGCCTGGTGCTCAGTTCCCGCTTGAGCGGCGAGGCGAGGGAGGCTGCCCTCCTCTTTCTCGGAATCGGCAAGGACATCGCCGTCTCGGGTTTTCCCCTCGCGCGTCCGGCCTGCATCCTCGCGGGGGGCGAGACCACGGTGACCCTTCGGGGGAAGGGGAAGGGCGGCCGCAACCAGGAGATGGCCCTCGCCTTTCTCGCGGCCCTTGAGCGCCAGAGCAAGGACGGCGAGAGCCTCGTCTTTCTCTCCGCCGGCACCGACGGCAACGACGGCCCCACGGACGCCGCCGGGGCCCGGGTCGACCTCGACCTCCTCGAGGCGGCCCGGCTGGCCGGTCTCGAGCCGGCGGCCTTCCTCGCCGACAACGACTCCTATTCCTTCTTCGACCGGGTCGGCGGCCTCGTGCGGACGGGACCGACGAACACCAACGTCTGCGACATCCAGGTCCTTCTCGCGCCCTGAGAGGGGCGCAAAGACATGACCTACCGCTTTTCGCCGGCCAGCCCGCTCGCCTCCCTCGGCCTTGAGATGAATTCGGGCATCGCGGCCTCTGGTTCCTCCTTCGATCTGCCGGCGGGCGAGGCAGCCCTCTTTGTGAGGACGGGAAGACTGAGCCTGGAGTCCGAGGGGAAAAGGCGCTTCGAGTGCGCCGAGGCCTCCTGCCTCCTCGTCCCCGGCAGGGCCCGGTCACGGTCGGTCGAGGCACGGGGCGAAAAGAACTCCTTTACCCTTCTCGCCTTCGAGGCCGACCCCCTCCCCGCCCTGAGGAGGACCTTTGCCCTCGGGGTCTGGGCGAGGGGTCTCCCGAGCCCCTGGGCCGGCGGCTCCCGCCTGCTCGAGCCGGCGCCCGCGGCCCCGGGCATCCTCGCGACCCTAGATTCCGCCCTCGGCGCCGCGGCCCTCCCGGTCTCTTCCCTCCGACCCGATCGCGCGGCGGAATACCTCGCCGCGGCCTCCCTCTCCCAGCTCCTCGCCCTCCTCCTCGAGGCGGGGAGTCGGATCGGGGAGGCGACCCAGACGCGCGGCGGCGCCGTCCCGGATTCCCCCGCCGGACGAGGCGGGGAGGAGGGGAGACCCTGGACCATCGAGGAGCTGCGCGCCTGGATCGATACGCATTATGAGGAGAGTTTCACCCTCGAGGAGATGGTGGGCCGCTGCGCCCTCAACACGAGCGACTTTTCGCGGCGCTTCAAGGACGCGACGGGCTCCCCCCTCTTCGAGTATCTCAACCGGAGGCGGGTCTCGCGAGCGGCCCTCCTCCTCCGCGACGGCGAGCTCCCGATCACGGAGATAGCCTTCTCGGTCGGCTACAACAACCTCTCCTTCTTCAACCGCTACTTCCTCCGCCTCATGGGAATGACGCCGGGAGAGTACCGGCGCCGCAACCGCTGAGGGCCCCCCCGCCGGCCCCGGAGCCGGGGAGCTCCTCAAAATCGTGTCAGCCGATCCCCTCGAGATCCTCAAGATCGTGGAAGCGCCCCGGTCCGCCCCGCGGCATCCTGGAGTACAAGGATTCCATGAAGGAGGCCGGAATGGGCGAATACGAAGGCTCGAAGGCGGCGATCGAAGAGGCGCTGCGTCTCGACACCAGGGTGGTCCTGGCCGAGACCAGGCTCTCTCCCCTCGAGCTGGCCGAAGCGCGGAGGAGGGGAACACTGGAACTGACGGCCCCCGCGGGGGACAGGGTCCTCCTCGAAGTGGGCGGGCTCGCGATCGCGGAGGGCCGCCTCGTGAAAAAGGGGGGCGCCTGGCGCTTCAAGGTAGAGCGTTTGTTCGCCGAAGGCGAGGGGAGGGTGGGGGCATGAGGAAGGGAAACATCGACGAGGTGGAAGTGCCGGTGGAGGTCGTCCTCGGCGGGGCGAGCCTGAGCCTCAAGCGCCTGGGCAGGCTGACCCAGGGTTCCATCGTCCAGCTCGAATCCCTCGCGGGAGAGCCCGTCGAACTGCGGGCCGCGGGCGAACCCATAGCCAGGGGCGAGGTGGTCATCATCGACGAGAATTTCGGCATCCGCGTGACGGAGCTCCTCGCCAAGGGAGCCCTCCCATGAGCGACCCCTCCACCGGCCTCAGGGTGAAGGGAAGGGAGATCCTCGGCGCCTGTCCCTTCCCCGATCGCGAATTCGAGGTGAAGCGCTACGACTTCCGGCGCCCCGACAAATTCTCCAAGGACCAGATCAGGACCGTGGCGATCCTCCACGAGGCCTTCTCCCGCCTCCTGGACACCAGGCTCTCGGCCCTGCTCGGGACCGCCGTGAATTCCTCCCTCAAGCAGGTCGACCAGATGACCTTCGCGGAGTTCATCGACACAGTGGAGTCGCCCAGCCTCCTCGCCCAGGTGACCATGGAGCCCCTCAAGGGCCCGGCCCTGGTGCACATCCAGCCTCCCCTTCGCGAGGCCATGCTCGACCGCCTCTTCGGAGATCCCTCCCCTGTCGCCACGGCCGAGAACGCCCGCGAGTTGACGGACATCGAGTTCGCCTCCTTCGAGGGCCTCCTCGGGGGATTCTGCGTCTCCCTCGGCGAGGCCTGGAGGACCATCCTGGAACGCTCCTCCCCCACCCTCGTCCAGGTGGAAACGAATCCGCGTTTCGCCCAGATCGTGCCGCCCCAGGAGATGGTCGTCCTCGCGGCCCTCGAGGTGGAGGCGGCCGGGGCCAGGGCCCTGGTCCACCTGGTCTACCCCTACCTCACCCTCGATCCCATCACCTCCCGGCTCTCGGCCGCCTACTGGTATTCCTCCCAGGACCGGAAGCCAGTGCCCAAGGAGCGGCTCCTCCCGGCTTCGACGACCTGGCGCCTCTCCGGACCGGCCGAGCTACTGATCGACGGGGCGAGGCTCTCAGCCGCGGAGCTGCGCGGCCTCAGGCGCGGTTCCCTCGTCGACCTCCCGGGCTTGGACGAGGGACGGGCTTGGTTGCGGGCCGGCGGGGTCCGCGTCCTCGAGCTGGGCCTCGAAGGCCGCGACGGGCTCGCCCGCGGCGGCTACGGCCGCGAAGGTCGCCTCGGGCTGCGAGTCGAGAAGGGCCCGGAGCAGGCTCTCCCCGAGGAGCTCCTGCCGGCCATCCCGGGTCGGGAAGGAGGAGTCGCTGTGGAGAGGCTCGAGGCCGGCCTCGGCTCCCTGCGCGAGAGCTTCGAGAAGGCTCTCGCCGGCCTCGCCGAGGGTCTAAAGCGCGTCGAGAGCGGGCAGACAGCCTTCGCCGATCGCCTGGCCTTCGGCGGGGACGAAGTCTCGGGGGGCGCGGCCGCCCCCGGAGAGTCGCGCCCCTTCGCCTCCCTCGGCTCCGTGTCGAGCGAGGACCTGGGCCTCTTCCTCGCCATGGAGAGGCCCCAGCTCGTGGCCCTCGTGCTGTCCTGGCTCGACGACAGCCCGGCCTCCCGGATCGTGGACCTCCTCCCTCCCGGGCTGCGCCTCGAGGTCATCCGCCGCCTCGCTCAGATCGAGCGCGTGGCTCCCGAGATCCTCGCCGCCGTGGAGCGGGTGCTCCTGCGCAAGATGAAGACGGTGGGCACGGAGAGGCGGAGCTCGGGAGGCATCGCCAAGATCGTCGGCATCCTCAACCAGACCCGACGTGAGACGGAAAAGCAGATCGTCGAGGACCTCGACGGCATCGACAAGATGCTCTGCGAGGAGATCAAGAAGAACATGTTCGTCTTCGAGGACCTCAGTCTCCTCGACGCCGAGTCCATGTCCCTCCTCCTCGGCCGCTCCGACGAGAACGACATCCTCCTGGGGCTCAAGCCCCTCGACGCGGCGATGCGCGCCAAGGTCCTGGCCAGGGCGGAGCCCCCGACGGCCTCCCGCCTCCTCGCGCGGGTCGAAGCCATGGGCAGGGTGCGCCTCTCGGAGTGCGACGCGGCGGGCCAGCGGGTCGTCGCCGTCGCGCGCGACCTCGATATGGAGGGCCTTCTCGGCCTTATCCTGCCCGGGGAGGAAGCATGAAGTCCTGCACCAGGGAGCTCTGGTTCGAGACCAGGAAGCGCCTCGAGTTCATCGACATCACCGGCCGCGTCGAGGAGGCCCTGGCGGAGTCGGGCGTGAAGGAAGGGTTGTGCCTGGTCAACGCCATGCACATCACCGCCTCGGTCTTCGTCAACGACGCCGAGTCCGGCCTCCATGCCGACTTCGCGGCCTGGCTCGAGGGCCTCGCGCCCCATGAGCCGGTGTCGCGCTACCGCCACAACGTCGGCGAGGACAACGCCGACGCCCACCTGAAACGCCAGCTCTTCGGCCGCGAGGTCGTCGTCGCGATCACCGAGGGGGCCCTCCACTTCGGTCCCTGGGAGCGCATCTTCTACGGCGAATTCGACGGCCGCAGGCGCAAGCGCGTCCTCGTGAAGATAATCGGCGAATAGCCCGAGGGGAGGGGCGCGGCCGCCGTTGCGGCGGCGCCCCACCTCGGGCATACTCGGCCCCATGCAGCCTCATCCCGCCGCTCCCCCCGACCGCCCGCAGATTTCCGTCCCGGGGCCCGGCCTCGTCGAGCGGATCATCCGCGCCCCGGTGGATGCCCTGGCCATCGCGGCCGCCGTCGCGGTCGTCGTCCTTCCCATCGCCGACCTGGCGGCCTCGCGCCTCTTCTACCATTCCATCCCCGGCGCCTCGGGCTTCGTCGACCACTCGGTCCTGGTGCTGGCCTTCATGGCCGCGGCCCTGGCCTCGATGGACCGGCGCCACCTCGCCCTCGGGAAGAGCGAGGGGGAGGCCGTCCGACTCGAGGGCTGGAAGGGTTTCGTGGCGGACCTGGCCGAGCTCTTCGCCTCGACCACCCAGGCGGCCCTCTTCTGGGCCTCCCTCTCCCTGGTCTTCATCGGCTTCGAGCCGGGCGAGAATGCCTGGGGCGTCCCCCTCCAGGTCTTCGCCCTCGCCCTTCCCCTCGGTTTCGCCGTCATGGCGGGCATCGGCACGCAGCGCGCCTTCAAGGACTCGGCGCTGCGGGGGAGCGCCGCCGCCCTGGGGCTCCTCCTCGGAACCCTCCTCGCCTCCTCCTCGATCGTCAATCTCGCCACGGCCCTCGCCGGCTCCTCTCCCCCCCTCCTCGAGGCCCTCGCGGCCGGGACCGGGGCCTTCGTGAAGGCCTTCATAGTTCCCCTCATCCTCCTCTACCTCGCCTCGGCGGCCTTCGGCGCCCCGATCTTCACCGTGCTCGGCGGCCTCGCCACCCTTCTCTACGTCTCCTCCGGCGGCGTCATCGAGAACGCGCCGAGCGAGGCCTATCGCCTCCTCCTCGGGGGCTCGATCTCGGCCCTTCCCCTCTTCGGCCTGGCAGGCCTGATCCTCGCCGCCTCCGGGGCGGGCAACCGACTCGTCGCCGTCTTCCGCGAATTCTTCGGCTGGGTGAGGGGAGGGGAGGCCATCGCGACCGTCCTCGCCTGCGCCTTCTTCAGCACCTTCACGGGGGTCAACGGCGTCACGATCCTGGCCTTGGGCGGCCTCCTTCTCACCATCCTCTCGCAATCGGGGATGAAGGAGGGTCGGGCCCGCGGCCTCATCACCTCGAGCGGGGACATCGGCCTCCTCCTCCCCCCGAGCGCCGCCGTCATCGTCTACGCGGTGAACGCCCAGTTCGCCTACAAGGACGGCACCGCCTTCGACGTCTCCCAGCTCTTCCTCGGTGCCCTGCTTCCCGGCCTCCTCCTCATCGGCGGCATGGTCGCGGCGGGCATCTTCTTCTCTCCGGGGCGGGCGAGGGGCCAGGATCTGAGGCCCTTCGCGCCGAAGGCCGCCCTCGCCGCCCTCAAGCCCGCCACCCTCGAGCTCCTGATCCCGGTCTTCGCGGTCTACTTCTTCTTCTCGGGCCTCGCGAGCCTCCGCGAGATCGCGGCCTTTTCGGTGTTCTACATCGTCCTCGTCGAGACCCTCGTGAAGCGGGAGTTCACACCGGCCTCCCTCCTGGCCGTGGTCAGGCGGGCCCTGCCCGTCATCGGCGGCACCCTCGTCATCATCGCGGCCGCCCGCGGCCTCTCCTACTACGTCATCGACTCCGACATCACCGGTCTCTTCTCCTCCTGGATCCTCGAGCGCGTGCATTCGCCCCTCCTCTTCCTCCTTGCCCTCAACATCTTCCTCCTCCTCGTGGGCTGCATCATGGACCTCTACTCGGCCATCCTCGTGGTCTCGCCCTTCGTCATCCCCCTCGGGGTCGCCTTCGGAATCCATCCCATCCACCTCGGCGTCATCTTCATCATGAACCTCTGCATCGGCTTCCTCACGCCCACCGTGGGCATGAACATCTTCCTCGCGAGCTACGCCTTCAGGCGGCCGGTCATGGGGATCGTGAAGGAGACCCTGCCCTTCCTCCTCGTCCAGGCCCTCGTCCTCCTCGTCATCACCTACGTGCCCTGGCTCACGACCTTCCCCCTCGCCCTCCTCGGCGGGAGCAGGTAGGCCGAGGCGGGGGGCGGGGCCGACCCGGAACCCGGATCGAAGTCGAAGAGGGGGAGTTGACGTGCATGGGGGGTTTCTGTATAAATGACCCCCGTCGAACGCCGCTGTAGCTCAGTTGGTAGAGCAACGGACTGAAAATCCGTGTGTCATCAGTTCAATTCTGATCGGCGGCACGATAGGGCCGGCCCTTAGGGGTCGGCTTTTTTTGTCCGGGGACCTCGGGCGCCTCAGCGGGAACCGCCTTCGGACCGGGTCGGCCATCTGGCCATATTTGCCCTTTGAGTATAAACTTCCCCGCTGATCGACCCCCTCCGGCAATGACCGGAAGGGATAACGAGGAGTCAGCATGAATATCCTGATCATCGGCGGCGCCGGTTACATCGGCAGCCATGTGGCGCGCGAGTTCCTCGACGCCGGACATTCCGTCACCGTCTACGACAATCTTTCCACCGGCACGCGCGAGAATCTCTTCGCCGAGGAGACCTTCGTCGAAGGCGACATCCTCGACTACCCCCGGCTCCTCGGTGCGATGAAGGGCGGCTCCGCGGGGACCTTCGACGCCCTCGTTCATCTCGCGGCGGCCAAGGCGGCCGGCGAGTCCATGCTGAAGCCCGAGAAATACAGCCTCCAGAACCTCAACGGCACGGTGCACATCCTCAACGCCGCCCTCGAGGCCGGAGTGAAGAAGGTCGTGTTCTCCTCCTCGGCCGCCACCTACGGTGAGCCGAAGTACCTTCCCATCGACGAGAAGCACCCCACCGAGCCGGAGAACTACTACGGTTTCACCAAGCTCGAGATCGAGCGCATCCTGGCCTGGTACGACAGATTGCGCGGTCTCCGCTTCGCCGCCCTGCGCTACTTCAACGCGGCGGGCTACGACGTGAAGGGCCGCATCAAGGGCCTCGAGAAGAACCCCGCCAACCTCCTCCCTGTCGTGATGGAGGTGGCCGCCGGCATGAGGCCGGAGCTCCAGGTCTTCGGCGAGGACTACGACACGAAGGACGGCACCGGCGTCCGCGACTACGTCCACGTGAACGACCTCGCGCGCGGCCACGTCGCCGCCCTCGGGTGGATCGGGAAGAACGACCGCAGCCTGATCGTCAACCTCGGTTCCGAGGAGGGCATCTCGGTGAAGGAGATGATCGACTCGGCGCGGAAGATCACCGGGCGGCCCATCGCCGCCAAGATCGTCGGACGCAGGCCCGGCGACCCGGCCAAGCTCGTGGCCTCGTCGAAGCTCGCGCGCGAGCTCCTCGGCTGGGAGGCCCTGCATTCCGACGTCGACACCCTCGTGCGGACCACCTGGGACGCCTATCGATCCCATCAGAAGTGACAAGGAGAGGAGAACATATGAATTCCAAGGAAAAGGTCTTCGCCGCCATCGAGGCTTCCGAGAAGGAGGTCGTCGAGCTCGAGACCCTCCTCAGCTCCATTCCCGCCTTCGCCCCCGAGTCGGGCGGCGAGGGCGAGCTCGCCAAGTGCGAGGCCCTCGAGAAATGGCTCAGGGCCCACGGCATCGACAGGCTCGAGCGCTTCGATTCGACCGACGAGCGCGTGGCCTCCAAGAAACGTCCGAATCTCGTGGCCACCATCCCCGGCAAGTCCGAGGAGGGGAGGCTCTGGATCATGTCGCACACCGACGTCGTCCCCGAGGGCGACCGCTCGATGTGGAAGAGCGATCCCTTCAAGGTCGTCTACGAGGGCGGCAAGCTCGTCGGCCGCGGGGTCGAGGACAACCAGCAGGGCCTCGTCGGCTCGGTGATGGCGACCCTCGCCCTCCTCCGCGCGGGCATCGTGCCCGCCCACACGGTCAAGCTCCTCTTCGTCGCCGACGAGGAGGTGGGGTCGAAGCACGGCATCCAGCACCTGATCGCCAACACCAAGCTCTTCAAGCAGGGCGACAACTTCATCGTGCCCGACGGCGGCAACGCGCGGGGCGACGAGATCGAAGTGGCCGAGAAGAACATCTGCTGGCTCAAGGTCATGACCAAGGGCCGCCAGACCCACGCCGCCATGCCCGACAAGGGCTCCAACGCCTTCCTCGCGGCCTGCGACCTGGCCCTGCGCATCCACGCCCTCGAGAAAGACCTCTTCACCGACCGCGACGCCCTCTTCGATCCCGACCGCTCCACGGTCAATCCGACGAAGAAGGAGGCGAACGTCCCGAACGTCAACACCATCCCGGGCGACGACGTCTTCTACGTCGACATGCGGCTGTTGCCCCAGTACGGCGTGGACTTCGCCCTCGCCGAGATCGCCAAGCTGATGCGCGCCGTCGAGGCCGAATACAAGGCCGAGTGCTCCTACGAGATCGTGCAGCGCAACGAG
>Ga0334722_10004877_pt1 | contig 13774 bp, 13 predicted proteins | sample C3_bottom_MG_FD_207210 | JGI IMG/M metagenome (GOLD analysis project Ga0334722, IMG submission 207210) | Sediment microbial communities from Yellowstone Lake, YNP, Wyoming, USA - C3_bottom | ecosystem: Environmental > Aquatic > Freshwater > Lake > Sediment | place: USA: Wyoming | collected...
AAAGCTCCACATGCCGTTTCGAATTTTTATCGTTTATGATTCGGAAGAGGATACGACACTGCCTGTAGTCAGAAAATGGCAAAAAGAGCACCCGACCCAGAATATCCATCTGCTGAAAAACCTGTTCGGCCAAGGCGCATTGAATGCGATTAGGACGGGGTTTGAAGCAGTCAAAGAAGGCGCCATTCTAGTCATGATGGCGGATCTCTCCGACGACCTGTCCGCCGCTGACGAAATGTTTGCCAAAATCAACGAGGGCTATGATATTGTGTGCGGGTCTCGCTACATGAAAGGAGGGAAACAACTGGGCGGGCCGTTCTTGAAAAAATGCCTTTCGCGACTGGCAGGGGTATCCCTGTATTATTTGATCGCCCTGCCGACCCATGACGCGACGAACAGCTTTAAGATGTATACAAAAAAAGTGCTGAACAGCATCACCATTGAGAGTAGAGGAGGGTTTGAGCTGGGCATCGAACTTGTGGTGAAGGCTTTTGTGCAGGGCTACAAGATAGCCGAGGTGCCATCTGTCTGGCGGGACAGAGTAGCCGGAAAATCACGATTTAAGTTGTGGCGGTGGCTTCCTCATTATTTGACTTGGTACTGGTATGGCATTAAAAACGGCATATTGAGAAACAATTCCTTACCAAAATAAAGCGGGAATAATGACAAATAGTACAAAACCACAGGGTATGGCCTCATTCGCAAAACACACCCCGCGCCTTGTATATCGGCCCTTTTGCTTAGCCATCCCGAGACTTTTTGCGAGACTGTCATTTTGGGAACAGCTAGACATGAGGCACCCCTTTTGATCCTAAAAAGTTACTCGCCATTTATTCATCACCTCTGCGACCGATACATCCGGTAATAATTGCCCATCTTCTCCTTGAACTGAAAAAAATTGTTCAGCGGCAGAAAACACAGTTTAATGATCGTCCGTAACCACCCCAGGTATTTGCGGGTCAACAACCAAAAAAGAAAGAGCCCCATGCGCAAGGGTAACTTAGTAAGGATGGGCAGCAACGCAGAGGCGGATTCGGAAAGTTTTTTGTCCGGCAGGTTGAGAAACGAGTCATAATGATACGAGCCCTCGCCCTGGTAGATCCGTTCCAGATTCTCGGCATCAAGCCCTCCAGAGCCTTTTAACTCATCCAGAATGGTCGTGCCGGGAAAGGGGTACAGGGTAAAAGTCGATGTGTTGGCCGGATGCAGTTGCCGGTTGAAGACAAAATTCTCCTTGATCTCCTCATAGCCCTCATCCGGCAGACCGAAAATATATTCAAGATAGATCGGCAACTTATATTTTTTGAACAGCGACACGGCCTGGACGATATCCTGGTTGCTTTCCGGACGGTGCATCAGATGCTTACGGATACGAGGCACCGCGCTCTGCACACCCATACAGACCGAATCGCAGCCCGCCTCCTTGAGCAAACGGACAATATCTTCGCTGACAAAATTCGGGTGGACGTTGCACTGAAAAGGCTTTCGTATCTTCTCTCGATAGAGTGCGCTGAACTGTTCCAACCATTTTTGGTTCATGGTCAGGATATCGTCTTGGAAATTAAAGCTCGTGATCGGCAGGGTCTTTAGGGTGAAGTTTAGTTCTGCGATCATCCGTTCTGGCGAATACTGGCGGACATAACGGCCCAATCCCTTGTAAAGCCGCCGGTTGTTGTCGTTGACGCAGAATGTGCAGGAAAACGGACACCCCCGGCCGGAAAGGACAACCACGGTCGAAGAGAACGCCCCGGCCTTATAGAAAAGCTCCTTATCGGGAAAAGGGAGGGTGTCCAAGTCGCTGATCAAGGGGTTCAAGGGGTTTCGGATAAGCTCCCCATCCCGGATGAAGCAAAAGTTATTGACCTGATGCGGACTCTCCCCCGCGGCAAGGTGGTCAAGCAATTCGACCAGCGCCTCTTCCCCTTCGCCTATACAGACAGCATCAAAGAGCCCGTCCCGGATTAAGAACTCGGGGATAGCGGTGGCATGGACCCCACCGAGAATCGCATAACAGTGGTAGCTCTCCTTGATCTGCCTGACAAGTTGCCGGATATAGGGATAGGTGTTGGTCAGGGATGAAACGGCAAGGACATCCGGGGCGAAGGCCTTAACGCGGTCAATGAGAATTGGCCAGCGGTTCAGTCTTTTCAAGAACGGGGCCTTGAAAAAAAAAGTGTCGTCAAAGCCTGGATCAAAGATCAGCTCAGTCCGGTGTCCCTTGGCCTTCAGGCAGGCAGAGAGGTACTCAATGCCGAGATATTCTGCGCCACGGCAGAGAAACATGACCTTCATCGAAATCAACTCCCCCGCTGTTTGAACTTCCGAAGCCCAAACAGCATCAGAAAAAGAGAGGCCATGGAGGTCATCGCGCCGACCACAAAACTGGTTGGCAGGTAGTAAAGTTCTACAGTCCTTATCTGCGGCGTCACCTTGACCGCCAGCAAACCGTTGACCTCTTCGACCGTGAGTCCGCCTTTTGCCCGCCACCCCTTGTAATAGTTCTGGTTGATGACGACATATCCTTCTCCCGCGGCGTCAACGTTCACCTTGAGCCGATTGGGCGTCCACAGGTCATAACTTGCCTTGCCGCTCGTGCCTTCCAAAAACACTTCCCCGCGATAATCGGGAGCGGTGAAGATAACTGCGTTGGTAGGCACAGGAACCGACTCGAGGGCGTACACTGACCCGGCATTGCTCAAGTAGGCCGGGTATAAAGACCCAAGGGCCTCAAAAAGGACATAGCCATCTTTGGCTGGCTCGATACCATTTCTGCCATAGGCAGGAAACCCGCCGATCTGGATAAACGATTCGCTGTAAGGGGTATTGAGCGGGGGAATGGAAAAGGCGTCTTTCAGGATCGGGGAGTCCACCCAAAACAAATCGCCAACGATAACGATGACAACGGTTACGGCCAACAGATTCGGCCATTTTTGATCATTGAATCTCCGGGCCAGCAGGTCCATGATCGTCTGCAGGCCAATACCTGCGAAAAGAGCCACACAGATCATAATCAAAAACCGGAAGCGTTCGGCGGTCCGCATGAAACTAAAGGGCGGGAGTTCGTTCAGCAGCTCCCACAGGCTGACGGGTTCGGCCCGGTTGCCAAACCCGAGCCACAGGAAAATAAGCAGGCAACCGGCCAAGGCCACATATTTTTTGGCATTCCTGACCAAGCCGACGGCAAAAAGAATAAAGGGCAGGATGCCGATGTACATGCCGTTCTCATCCATGTCATGGGTGAACCCCTGCAGGAATCCATTGACCCTGGATTTGCCGACAATCACCGCCAGGGTCTGATCCCGTCCGAAAAGGCCATAGAGCAGTGACTCCAGACTGAACCCACTGTAAATCTTAATATGCCTTGGGTACTGGAAGGTGAATTCCATCGAAGGAAAAAAACGGACCGCAGCCAATAGAACCGCGCCGCAGACAATCGCCGTCAGGATCACCGCTGTCTGCTTGATCCCGCGTTGCCGAGCAACAATATCAACGCCTGAATAGATCCCCATGAAGAGCAGGATGAGAAAAAAATTATAGGTTCCGCCCTGAAACCACATGAGGGTGAACACCCCTGCCGCCACAAAGGCATAGCGGAAATCCTCATAGGCCTTGAAAAAGAAGAACAGCGCCCAAGGCATATAGGCGACGGCATAGCCGATGGATGAGGCCCCGGTGGACAAAAAGACCACGTACATGCTGCTCAGCATGAAAATAAAGGCCGAGACCATGGCGGCGGGACGACTCAGCTTGAAGTAACTCGCCAGACAGTACATCCCGGCCAGACCGATAAAGAGATGGAGGGTGATGTTTATCCTGGTTCCGAGCAACACGCCAAACAGCAATTCAACAAAAAAGCCTAAGGAGAGGACATTGGTTTCCGGATGGGCAAGATGGGGGACGCCGCCAAGCGAGTAAGGGTTCCACAGGGGGAACTGGCCGTACTTAACCACACTGTCCCGGCTGACGCTGCTCCTGAAAAGAAAGGCATCCCAATCCTGGATGCCCCAGTAGTCAAGGTGGGTGAATGTCGGTAGTAAAAAAAGAACGGCGATGCCTGCAAAAAGCAGAAAGATGAGGGCGGTATCTCGATGGATCGGGCCTATGGCCTGGCGTTTCATCATGATTTATAACGGCTCAGGTTGTTTGTAGGCTGAAGGCTGTTAGCAAAAGAGAACAGAGGAATGGCAAGGGCCGTAATCACCTTCCGTTTCAGCCCCGTTGGCGGTAGAGAGTGTTATCCACCACCTGAATCATCCTACTTTCGTCAAGGGCTCCGCCCAAGAAGGTGTTAATCCTGGACGCCTGCTGGGCCGCATCGCTAACCACCTCGGCGTACTTGACATCAAGCACCTCAATGCCGCTCTGCTCCAGAAATTTACCGATCTTGCGCAGATGAATGGAAAATTTGGCGGACATAACCGCGTCGGAAACCGGGCCTTGAGGGTGCCCCGATCGTTCGAGCATCTTCTGCTGGGAGGCCAGAATCTCCGGCATCTCCCGGCGCATGAAAATGATTTTATACCGGAGGTCGGACGGCAAGTAGGTCAGGAGCGAGGAGATGATCTTGATCGCATGGCCTGCTGCCGCAGGCAACCAACTGGCGTCCCGGGCCAGATCCTTCACCCTTTCGGCCTCGTAATAGCCCTTTGGATTATCGGCATCCGCCAGGCGTTGTCCATCCTGAAAAATCGGCAGACCACCTGCCTCCAGCATCTTCATCATCATGGAGGTGCCTGAACGCGGCAGACCGGAGACAACAACGATGTATGGTGGTTGACTGATAGATGGTGACATAGTTTAATCCAGTTCGTAACGGTCCCGCCAGTTGCCGCCTTCCTGCCATTTTGGTTGCTCGGTCTTGTTAAACAGATAGCCGCCGACCACCAGATAATCCATCTCAGTACGCATGAAGCATTGATAGCTATCTTCCGGCGTACAGACGATGGGCTCGCCGCGGACGTTAAAACTGGTGTTGACCACAAGGGCGCAGCCGGTCAACTCCTTGAAGTCCTTGATCAACTGCCAGTAACGCGGATTGGTCTCCCGGTGCACGGTCTGAATCCTGGCCGAATAATCGACATGGGTGATGGCGGGCAGGTCGGAACGCAGATGGTAGAGGCGCTCATACATGGGGAGCGCCTGATAATCCGCTGGCGGTGTGGTGCGGCGGCCTTCCCGTACCGGCGCCACCAGGAGCATATACGGCGATGGCGTTTCCAGATCGAAGTATTGGCCCGCATCCTCGGCCAAGACCGAGGGCGCAAACGGCCTGAATCCCTCCCGGTATTTGATCTTCAAATTCAGCCGCTTCTGCATCTCGGGGTGCCGGGGATCACCCAGGATGCTGCGAGCCCCCAAGGCCCGCGGCCCCCACTCCATGCGGCCCTGGCACCAGCCGACAATCTGACCCGCGGCCAACAGTTGGGCGACGTTTGCCGTAAGCTCCTCGAACTCTTCAAACTTGCGGGCCGGGGCCTGGTATTTCCGGCACAGGCGTTGGACTGTGAGATCGGAAAACTCCGGGCCGAGATAACTGCCCCGCATGGCGTCACCGCCGCTTGGGTCCGGCGTTCGTTCCTGTTGGCGCCAGATATGGTGCGCCGCAAAGGCCGCGCCTAAGGCCCCGCCAGCGTCACCGGCTGCCGGTTGTATCCAAATTTCATCAAAGATGCCTGCCCGCAGCAATTTGCCATTGGCCACGCAATTGAGCGCCACGCCTCCGGCCATGACCAGATTCCGGCAGCCGGTGAGCTCCCGCGCCGTGCGGGCCAAGCGGAGCACCATCTCTTCGGTCACCTGCTGGATGGCGAGTGCCAGATCCATGTACTCCTGCGACAACTCCGATTCCGACTCCCGCTTGGCAAGCCCGAACAGTGCCTGCCACTTCTGGTTGTGGCACATCTTCATGCCGGTGGCGTAATCAAAATACTCCATGTTCAGGATGACACTGCCATCGTCACGCAGATCGACGAGGCTGTCCAAGATCAACTGGCGGTAACGCGGCACCGCCTCGCCGTCAGGATTGCCATACGGGGCGAGCCCCATGAGCTTGTACTCGCCGCTGTTGACCTTGAAGCCCAGGAAGTAGGTAAAGGCCGAGTAGAGCAAGCCGATGGAGTGTGGAAACAGCATCTCCCGCAGGATGGAGATATCCTTGCCGGAACCTTTGCCGATAGTGGTGGTGGACCATTCGCCAACCCCATCGATGGTGAGGATCGCAGCCTCGGCAAATGGCGACGGATAAAAGGCCGAAGCGGCGTGGGAGAGGTGGTGTTCGGGAAAGAGCAGCGGCGGTTTGCGCCGCAATTCACCGCCCTCAAGTTTTTTGAACTCGTCCCAGAGCATCTTCTTCATGAAGAGCTTTTCCTTGATCCAGACCGGCATGGCCGCCAAAAAGCTCTTCAAGCCTTGGGGGGCAAAGGCGTGATAGGTCTCCAGCAGACGCTCGAATTTCAAGAGCGGCTTATCATAGAAAGCGATGGCGGTAAGTTCCGAAATGCTGAGGCCTGCCTCGGAGAGGACATAGGCAACTGCATGGGCCGGAAACTTGTCATCATGTTTCGTGCGGCTGAACCTCTCCTCATGGGCGGCAGCGACGATCACGCCGTCTTGGATGAGGACAGCGGCGCTATCGTGGTAGAAGGCGGAGATCCCGAGAATGGATATGGGCATTGACAACAATGCCTAGAACAGGGTGTAGACGAACGGGGCGATGGCCGAACCGCTGGTAAAGACGATAAGCGCCCCAAACGTCAGTAAGACGATGACAATGGGCAACAGCCAGAATTTTTTCCGGACCTTCATGAAGTCCCAGAGATCTTTTAAGAAATCCATAGTTATTCCTGTGTTGTTAGTTAACAGATCAAAAAGGCTTCTCCAGATCAGCGGCGGTAAAGGTATGGTCGCGCCGGGTGAATGCCGATTGCCGGCCCATTCGCCATTGGCCAAGCCCCATGGCATCCTTGCCGGAGAGCTTGCGAACCAGACCCATCGGCGTAACCACCCCGAAAAAAACGATGCTGAGCAGGATTGTGGATACGACTTGCCCTAAGTAATGGGAGAACCCAAACCACAGGCGGGCCAAGGGGGTCAACAGCTTGGGCGCGGTCATGGTCAAGATCAAGACCACGATGGCCGGGGCAATCAGCGTAAACGATCGATGTGCCCAGACGACAAGCAAGGCGATCAGGATGATGGCAAGCCCGGTGTCCTTACATTGATCGAGGGTAATTTTTTCTGTGCGCATAGCGTATTGCCCTTTGCGGTAAACAGATTAGGAGCCGTAAAGTAAGGGGCGGAATTGTACAACTTATTTTCGTGACGGCTCCTAAATTTCACCTCCTAGGCAGCTGCCCTTTCTGGTGAATAGTTGATGATTGAATTCATAATGTCAAGAGAAATAAAATCTGCTATGATACCTCAATTTCTTTGCATCAAGGCTGATAGCGTCCCGGAATCTCACTCCGTTCGCTTACCTGCCGCTTGGCCCTTTCGGAATTTTGCAGGATCACTTGCCTGTGCAGCCATCCCTTGGCTTTTTGCAAGTTCATCAACTAAGGACATAGAATCATGAAGGGAATTATCTTGGCCGGCGGTTCCGGCACCCGGCTCTATCCGCTGACCAAATCAGTCAGCAAGCAATTGATGCCGGTCTACGACAAACCGATGATCTACTATCCGTTGGCCATTCAAATGCTGGCCGGTATCCGCGAGATCTTAGTCATCACCACTCCCGAAGATAATGAGCAGTTTAAACGGCTGCTGGGCGATGGCTCGCAATGGGGGATCAGCATTCAGTACGCCATCCAGCCGGAACCAGGCGGGTTGGCGCAGGCCTTTATTATTGGCGAAAAATTCATCGCCGAAAGGCCAGTCTGCCTGATTCTGGGCGATAACATCTTCTATGGGCATGGTTTTTCAGAGATCCTGCAAGAGAATGCCAAGCTGACCCGCGGCGCTACCGTCTATGGCTATTATGTCCGCGACCCCAAGCGCTATGGCGTGGTTAGCTTTGACGAGGCGGGGAACGCCACCTCGATTGAAGAAAAACCAGAGAACCCCAAGTCAAATTACGCAGTTACCGGCCTCTACTTTTATGATAACGACGTAGTCTCCATCGCCAAACAGATCAAACCCTCGGCGCGTGGCGAACTAGAGATCACCGACGTCAATAATGTCTACTTGAAGCGCGGCGATCTGCGAGTGGTACGCCTTGGACGCGGCACCGCCTGGCTGGATACCGGCACCCACGCCTCACTGCTTGATGCCGCTAATTTCATCAAAGTCGTGGAAGACCGCCAGGGCTTGAAACTGGCCTGTGTCGAAGAGATCGCCTACCGGATGGGCTATATCGATCGCGAACAATTGGCCAAACTTGCCGAACCCCTGAAGAAGAACGGCTACGGCCAATACCTGTTCAGAATTCTTGAAGAGGATTCAGTTCAATCCTTGCTTGACAAGGACTCTTTTCAGTCCCCGCTTGACGGGGGGGCAGGCCGATGAAATTCACCCCGACCAAAATTCCCGATGTGGTGGTGGTTGAGCCCAAGGTCTTTGGCGATCATCGTGGTTTTTTCATGGAGACCTGGCAAGCCCAAGTCTTTGCCAAGGCCGGGATCGATCAACCCTTTGTCCAGGACAATCACAGCCGGTCAGCCCATGGCATTTTGCGGGGTCTGCATTATCAGATCAAGCACCCGCAGGGAAAACTGGTCCGGGTGATCAGCGGCGAGGTCTTTGACGTGGCGGTGGATATCAGGAAGCGCTCGCCGACCTTTGGCCAATGGGTAGGCGAGCGTTTGTCCGCCGAGAATCATAGGATGCTCTGGGTACCGCCAGGTTTTGCTCATGGCTTCTACGTGATCAGCGAGTTCGCTGAATTCCTCTATAAGTGCACCGAGTTCTACGCCCCGGAGCATGAACGTTCCATCCTCTGGAACGATCCGACCCTGGCCATTGCTTGGCCCCTGGTCAACGGAGCGACCCCGATCTTGTCGGCCAAAGATGCGAATGCCCCCCTGTTGCAGAATGCCGAGATGTACGGATGAAGGTTCTACTCACTGGCGCCAACGGGCAACTGGGCTGGGAATTACAGAGGAGTGTCCCTTCCGGCATTGAGATCGCCGCCTTTGGCTCGGGGGATCTCGATATTACCGATCAGCAGGCGGTAGCGCGGACGGTGGCCGCCCATGCCCCGGACGTAATCATTAACGCTGCGGCTTACACGGCGGTGGACAAGGCGGAACAGGATTCCGAACGGGCCTTTCTGGTCAATGGCCAAGGCGCGGCGAACCTGGCCCAGGCGGCTCGGGATGGCGGGATACGGCTTATCCATATCTCGACGGATTTTATTTTTGACGGCCGTAAATCCAGCCCCTATCTGCCAGGTGACCCGCCAAACCCCCTCGGCATCTACGGTAAAAGCAAGCTCCTCGGCGAAGAGCGAATCCTTGCCATCACCAAGGGTCAGGATACCGCCATCATCCGCACGGCCTGGGTCTATTCCAGCCACGGCCATAATTTTGTAAAAACCATGCTGCGCCTGATGCGTGAACGGGACTCCTTGGCAGTGATCGACGACCAGATCGGCACCCCGACTTGGGCGCACGGCCTGGCGCAAGCGGTGTGGTCGGTGGTGATGGAAGGCATCAATGGCATCCACCATTGGACCGATGCCGGCGTGGCTTCCTGGTACGACTTCGCCGTAGCCATCAGGGAGGAGGCCAATCTCTTGGGCCTTTTATCGAAGCAACCGACGATCCGCCCTATTCCTGCCACAGCCTATCCCCTGCCGGCGCGACGCCCTCCGTATTCGGTCCTGGATAAAACCAGCCTCTGGCAAGCCCTTGACTGGACTCCCAGCCATTGGCGGGTAGAGTTGCGGAAGATGTTGGGGGAGATGAAATAATTGAAAGGAAGACCATGACTCAAGCCGCTAACCTTCTCGTCACCGGTGGCGCCGGTTTTATTGGCGCCAACTTTGTCCATTACTGGCTCGCGAAGTACCCCGCCGATCGTGTGGTGGTGCTTGATGCCCTGACCTATGCCGGCAACCGCGCAAGTCTTGCCTCTGCCGAAGGCAATCCGAATTTCCGCTTTGTGCACGGCAATATCCTGGATATCGATCTGGTCAAAGGCTTGTTGCGAGAAGAAAAGATCGGCACCATCGTCCATTTTGCCGCCGAGTCCCATGTCGATCGCTCGATACACGGTCCGGACGCCTTTATCGAAACAAATGTTGTCGGCACCCATGCCATGCTGAAAGCAGCCAAGGCTGTTTGGCTGGACGGGAATTCAGAAAACGTCCTGCCGCATCGCTTCCATCATGTATCAACCGATGAGGTCTACGGCTCTCTGGGGCCTAACGATCCGGCCTTTGCCGAGACCACCCCCTATGCCCCGAACTCGCCGTACTCCGCCAGCAAGGCGGCATCCGACCACCTGGTGCGCGCCTACCATCACACCTATGGACTGCAGGTAACGACCAGCAACTGTTCCAATAATTATGGTCCGTATCAATTCCCAGAAAAGCTGATCCCCCTCGTCGTCTTAAATATCCTGCACGGCAAGTCCCTGCCGATTTACGGCGATGGCAAAAATATCCGCGATTGGCTCTATGTGGAAGACCATTGCCGGGGCATCGACCTGGTGCTGAAAAAGGGATCCATCGGCGAGGTCTATAACATAGGCGGCAATAACGAGTGGACCAACATCGATATTGTCACCCTGATCTGCCGCTTGGTGGATGACGCCTTTGCCAAGGACCAAACCCTGACCCACCGCTTCCCCAAGGCCCCGGCCAGCCTGGGCGATGGGGCGGCCTCCCTGATTACCTTTGTCAAGGATCGGCCAGGCCACGACCGCCGTTACGCCATTGACGCCACCAAATGCCGAGCCGAACTGGGCTATGCGCCACAGGAATCCTTTGAGACCGGCATCCGCAAGACCATCGCCTGGATGCTGGACAATGAATCATGGTGGCGGGCGGTGATGGACGGCTCGTATCGGGACTGGCTGGACCGGCAGTATGGCGGGTAATGTCGGATATTTGTGACATTATTCATTGATTTTCTGGTTAATGTAGTGTTTTCTTTACACCGACCCTCCATCCCCATTGCCGCGCCCACACTCCTGACCAACGAAAAAGCTAATAATGACCCTCCCCTCTGAAGCAGAACAATTTTTCCACGAGCTTGGCCTCAGGCTTCGTACTGCCCGGATCGACAGGCGAGAGAGCCAGGCTGATCTTGGCGCCAGAGCAGGAGTCTCAAGGCATATCATTATCAAAATGGAGCAGGGCGACCCCTCCGTGGCCTTGGGGAAATGGGTCAGGGTAAGTTACGCCCTTGGCCTGCTGAAGACATGGTCCGAGGTCTTGCAGCTACCTGTCGACCCCTTTGCCGAATATGATCGCAAGCAGCGTCAGGAACAGCAATTGAAGGCTACGCGAATCAGAAAAAAATGAAGCCCGAGGTCAATCTCTATGTCTCAGCTGTATTTCCGGATGGCCAGATTATCCCGGTTGGGCGGCTGTTATCCAGAAATCTGACGCGACCTGCGGCCTATGAGGGGTTCTTCAAATACTCCCCGGCCTATCTAGCGCATCCCTTGGCCTACCCCATCGATCCGGTTCATTTGCCCTTGGCCGAGACAATATTCGAAGCAGGAAATCGTGAAACCGGAATCCATGCCGTGTTTGATGATTCCTTGCCAGATGCCTGGGGTAGACATATCCTGGCCCGCAAAGGCGGGTTGGAACAGACACGATATGCCCCGGCTCATTTGCTCGGCGTACTGCAAGGCGCTGGTCTTGGCCGCTTGCTCTTTTCTGAGAGGGAAAAGGCGCCGGCCCTGCAAGAGGTCAGCATCGATTTTGCCGATATTACCGAGGCGATTGACGAGGCAGGGCAATTGGAGGGATCCATTGATATTGCGACAGGTGACTTGCGGCACCTATTGGCCTGCGGCAGTTCGGCCGGTGGCGCTCGCCCCAAGGTGCTGACGAGGCATGGAGGTGATTTCTGGATCGCCAAGTTCGCCAGCCGTAAGGACATTCACCCGGATTTATCGGTCGCGCTGGAAGAAACGGGACTCACCCTGGCGGGCATGGCCGGTCTCACTGTCCCGGCCTTCAAACGGCAGAGTGTCGGCGGCAGGGGCGTCCTCCTTGTCCGCCGCTTTGATATAACGCAAGAGTCTGGCCGTAACGCCTTGGTCAGCTTTCGAACCTTGATTGGCGTCGAAGATCAGTATTCTGTCGCCTATTCTAATCTTGCGGAGATGGTCAGACGCTTCTCTTTTCAGCCACAGCTTGACCTGGAATTGCTCTATCGGCAGATGATCGTCAATGTCCTGCTGGTCAACACAGATGACCATCTGCAAAATTTTGCCATGCTGCATACGGAACAAGGTTGGTGTTTGTCGCCCACCTATGATATTGTACCCAATATATATCAGACTGAGCAGATTCTGCTGATCAATGGCAAGCACACCGGGCTTCGGTTTGTCGATATCCTGCTGGAAGGACAAAATTTTGGCCTCTCCCGTCACCGGAGCAAGCAAGTATTGCTTGATGTGCTAACGAGAATCTCCACCGCATGGCAAGGCGTCTTTACGGCATGTCATGTCCCGGAAGCTCATACTGGCAGACTCAAGACCCATATCCACCAGGGCCTGGAGCGCATGAAATCTGATGCCGCCACCTGACCTGACTCCTTACGGGCACGACATTCTGTTCAGTCCCCGCTCGCGGAGGGTGTCGTGCCCCTACCGCTGCCCTTTGGCATTGTTGAAATCCATATGAAACTCATCGTCCAAATCCCCTGCCTCAATGAAGAGGAAACCCTCCCCCAAACCGTGGCGGATATCCCCCGTCAGATTGAGGGCATCGACCAAGTCGAGATTCTGATCATCGATGATGGCAGCACCGATCGTACCGTAGAGGTTGCCCGCGAGATCGGGGTGGATCATATTGTCCGCAACTTGAACAACAAGGGGCTTGCCGCCTCCTTCCGCATCGGCCTTGACACCTGCCTGCGTCTCGGTGCGGACATCATTGTCAACACCGATGGCGACAACCAGTACAGAGGTCAGGACATCGCAAAGCTTGTCGCCCCCATTGTCAGCGGTCAGGCGGACATAGTCATTGGCGACCGCCAGACCGACACCATCCCCCACTTTGATTTGCACAAACGACTCCTGCAGAAATTCGGCAGCGCCATTGTCCGTATCCTGTCCGGGGCAAAAATTCCGGATGCGGTCAGCGGCTTTCGTGCCTTTTCCAGGGATGCAGCCATGCAGCTTAATATCCTGACCCATTACTCCTACACGGTAGAGACCATCCTCCAAGCCGGCAAACGCAACCTGGCGGTCGCCAGCGTCTGTGTCGGCACCAATCCCAAGACCCGCGAGTCCAGGCTAGTCAGGAACATCCCCAGTTTCGTCATCAACCAGTTCAACACCATGGCCCGCATGTACGCCATGCACCAGCCCCTGCGCTATTTTTTCATCATCAGCCTGATCATCATGTTGGGCGGACTTATTCCCATGCTTCGTTTCTTGCATTTTTACATGCAGGGGCAGGGCGATGGTCATATCCAGTCGTTGATTCTTGGCGGGGCGCTGTTGATGATTGGCTTTCAAGTCCTGGCCATCGGTTTTTTGGGAGACGTCATCTCCTTTAACCGACGTTTGATCGAGGAGGTGCTGGTCAGGGTGAAAAGGATTGAGATCGACTACCTGAGCCAGGATAAAAAGTAGGGTCATGTCTTACGGC
>Ga0334722_10004878_pt1 | contig 13772 bp, 13 predicted proteins | sample C3_bottom_MG_FD_207210 | JGI IMG/M metagenome (GOLD analysis project Ga0334722, IMG submission 207210) | Sediment microbial communities from Yellowstone Lake, YNP, Wyoming, USA - C3_bottom | ecosystem: Environmental > Aquatic > Freshwater > Lake > Sediment | place: USA: Wyoming | collected...
CGGGTGTTTTAATTGATAGCACCCGTTTATCTTTGAAATGCATTTGATGCCTTCACCTATTAGCATCAGAGGTAAAATTTGACTACAATTTTCTACATTGATTTAGACAGACAGAATGGAAAAATATACTCCTCCTAAACCTGCCGCACTTCCAGCTGACTTTGATGAATTCTATGCTTCTTTAAGTCCTCAGGAACGGGAACTCCATCAGCTCGCAATTGATAAACTACAGTCATCATACTTCGTACAATGGACACACTTTTATAAAAAGTGGAAGAAGGCTAAAGATGCCGCATCCACCACTATAGCTAAGTAAGCCACCCACACTTTTCAGGCGATAAATCCCTATCTATATCCCTTTCAAGTATATTTCGCTCATCTGAACGCATCTTCATAATAGGCGCCTGATAGGATTTGTCACTACACGCTAATTTCATTCCCTTCTCAGGATACCACATAGCATCCTTCAAATACCTAAATGCTGTATCCTTTGAGTCTCTTAGAATAAGTGTATCTTGGGGATATTTATCTACTTCAATCACCTTTAAAGCAGAAACATATGCGGCTAAGTAGTGTGGATCTCTTAGCCCGCTAAAATCAACACCCATTTTCTTCCGTGAATCCAAATACCCCTGAATATCTTTAAAGTTTGCCATTTCAAGGAATTCTTGTTTCCAGAGCTTAATAAATTTACTATTTTTATTCGCCGCAAAAAACCAGTTCTCTATTACTGGTGCTTTGGGGTCTAATGTAAATGGCCCACTATAAAATCCAGAATACTCTGCATATTTTGGAAATAACCATTCATCGAAATGTTGTTTTATTAAAACAGATGCATCTATCCATACTCCACCGTGCTCCTCCACTGCATATAATCTTACTAAGTCTGAAAACCTCTGCGGAGAATCATTAAAATGCGGATGAGTTCTATATGCATCTGGAATAGTTACGTAGCCCTGAAAGTTCTTCTTTGTCAAAAGTACAATTTCATAATCTGGATTAAATTTCTTCCAAGACTCCATACATAGTTTAACAGCCTTTGGTATTTTATCGGGATTATGCCAATAAGTCCATATTTTTTTCGGAACTACATTATATATCTTCTTCTGTCTAAATATCAAAGATAGCACTGACATTATAAACCCAACAAGAATAAATATAAGTATATTAGGCGATATCATTTTCTTATACTAAGAAATATTTATTCAGATTTAATCCTACTTAGCAGAAAAAATTGATATCTTTAGTTTCGAATATTAGTTGTATATCCTTCCAAGCTTATAATTTAAACACTCTCATCCTTAAAACCGTAAAATGAATTTCCAAGCATACACTCTCTCCAAGCATCCTGAATGGGCCTGCCTCCAGGTCAAGGCGCCTGAATCCGAGACTCGGACTCCTGTTCATCTATGTTGCGTCATTGACACATCGGCCTCTATGGAATCCTACAACAAACTTGAGAATGTCAAGCGATCTCTCCAATTCCTCCTTGACTTCCTTGGTCCTCAGGATTCTATCTCCGTTATCACCTTCAGTGAGGCTGCTCGTACTATCCTAACTCAGACTGCAGTGTCCTTAACTGAAAAAGACAATATCCGTACCCGTATCTCCATTATTCGCGTTGAGTCTAACACCAATCTTAGCGCAGGTATTATTCAGGCACACGAATCCCTTCAAGTCGATACTAGTGGCTTAAAACAAGGCATTCTCCTTCTTACCGATGGTATTGCTAATATAGGTCTTACTAACTCAACTGACATTATTGAGCTTGTTCGTAATACCATTACTAAGTTCAATGGCACTTCCATCTCATCTGTTGGATATGGTACTGACCACAATGTCGAGCTGCTCCAAAGTATTAGTACTGAAGGCGGTGGCTCTTACTATGTTGTCAATAACCTTGAAGATGTAGCCAGTGTCTTTGGCGATATCCTCGGTGGCCTTATATCCTGTTCCTCTCAACAGGTTCGAGTTGTTCTTCCTGTTGGCACTGAGGTAAAGAGTCGCTATGGCACAAATACTGTTGGTGACAAGGTTGAAATTGTCATTGGAGATATGCCTGCTGGCACCGAGGCAGCATTCCTTGCAAAGATTCCTAGTGGAACTATCGCTACACTCAAGGGATATGATCTTATGGCACATAACACCTATGAAATCAACTCGAATGTAGTCACAACAACAGATGCTTTACTTCAGGTTAATGGAGAAGCACATTACATTCGATTTGAGGTACTGGCACTACTCGAACAAACTAGAAGCATTATGTCCTATTTTGGTACCTCAGCTGATACGGCTGCTCACATTCTGAAGATTAATGCCTGTATCGCAAGTATTACAGAGTATCGTAGAGAACACGAGCACTCTCTATGGGATATTCTTCTTGAAGAACTAAATACTTGTAAGCTAACTCTTGAGAATCGCCATTTTGCCACTGCCAATTCAGCTCAGATTATGACACAGCACGCAGGATATCTAGGTCGTATGCGCGGCCTTCCTGCTGCTCTGTCTCAAGTGCCTAGTAGTGGCGGTTATGGAGATCCTCAAAACGGCCCCTCACCTCCTCTTCCTCTTTCTGTTACCCGCACATTCTCTAACTCCGCACAACGCCATATTAGTTCTGAACTATGCGCAACTGTTAGTGGAGGAGCTCATCAGCGCGATGCACTTTCTCCCAACCTTTCTCCCCTACAAAGCATATATACGGCTCTTCCAATGTCTCCAATGTCTTCAATGTCTCCAATATCTCTAATGTCTCTAATGCCTCCAATGCCTACTGGCCCTCTAGTTCGTCAAATTGCGTGTGATATTAGCTCTCGCTCTTCATCAGTTGATAGTTAATAATATATAAAACCAAAATATTAAAATATAAAACTATAAAAAATATAAAGATTTAAAGAATAAACATTATATATTTTTAGTGAGATGTCAACTGCTTCCCAAAAAGAATTAATGCCTGATAGCATTGGGTTTGTTGAATGTCTTGAAAAGTTTGGTGATGACCTTACTGTTGTAAATGCTGCCCGCGTATCTTTTGATAAAATCTCTACTGAACTTACCGAGGGTGATAAAAAACTAATTAACTATTTGGCAAAACATAACCATACAAGTCCTTTTTTTCATCCTCAAGTTCGCTTTCGTATCAAGATGCCAATCTTTGTAACTCGCGAATGGTACCGTCATACAATCGGTTTTGCTCGTAATGAAGTCAGTCGTCGTTATGTAGATTCTCCTCCTCAATGTTGGGTACCTCAACCTGACGAAATCCGAGAACGTGATCCTAAAGCAAAACAGGGCTCTAAAGCTACTCCTGTAGAACAATCTGAAGAGGTTCGTCGTATCATCGCAGAGCAAACCTGTCAGCTCATTAAGACTTATAATGATCTTCTTGCTTCAGGTGTAGCCCCTGAAGTGGCACGTGGCATTCTTCCACAAAGTATGTATACAGAATTTGTGGAGACTGGGTCTCTTGCTGCATATGCTCGTCTATGTCATCTTCGGCTGGGTGCGGATGCTCAAAAAGAGATTCGTATGTATGCGGGTCTTGTAGATAAATGTCTTGCTGAAGCCTTTCCTGTTTCTTGGGAAGCATTGCGTAAAACTTTTTAGGACTGGTAATCTAAAGATTTATGTATATAGTGAAGTAGATTACTATGATCTCTGCTCTCCTTTTACTGTTTATTACGAGTTGCTATGCACATCCTGCTACGGTACCTAATCATACTCTATCAGGCACAACAGTCTGTTCCTCAACTTCAGCACTTGCCAAGAATCTTGTTGTAACTCTATCAACAGATACTCCCACCAAAGGAGAAAATGTATCAACAATCTTTGATTTTGACTTGGATGTGCCAATTACAGGCGGTACAGCATATTACTCAGCTACACTCAATGGATTTCCCTACACTAGCCAGGCACTTCTCTGTGATGAGACTCTAAAATCTGGTGACCCTTGCCCTCTTCTAGTTGGTCACCATCATCAGGTATCAACATCAGAAAACAGTGTATCAGGTAAGCTAGTTGTAAAGATTACCTGGAACGATCCAAGCGGTACAGAGATTCTTTGTACGCAGATTACGACGAAGACCGCTTAAACTTTCATTTCATTTTTTGATATTGCTGATATAATACATATCCAATTAAAACTACACCAACAACTTCTGCTCCACGAGCAATATTCCATTCTACATTTGATATCATTGTATGCGTTTTCCCATAATCTATAGGAACATTACATACATCACATCCCTTTTCTGACTGGATATCTGTCTTTACTTTTTGGTTCTGTTGTAGAATCAAATCTGTACATCCAACCATTCTGAAATCGTGAACATATCCATATATTGATGTCCATAAATCTATATGGGAATGAATAGGATATACATCTTTTAATAATAATTTAGCACCGTGTAGAGTCATTATGTATGCGTGAAATAATACAAATTCTCCTATACGAACTGCTCTTGGTTCTCCAGGAATACGTGTAAGATTCTCCCATTTTCCTCCTAAGAGCCACATATCCCATTTTTTAGGGTCCTTTAAAATGGTTGATTCTTGAATACATTTATTAGCCATTTCTCTAAAATCTGGTGGAACCATTGCATCATCCTCAAATACTAAACAGACCTCTTGATTATTATCCACCATCCATTGCCAAACGGCTATATGCGATAGAGCACAACCAACCCCACCAACACTATCCAGCTCCTCGTGAGAACGCCGAGTTTTTGCTAAAATGTTTCTTTTAGTACATAATGCCACACGGTCATCTGTTCGTATATCAATTGTCTTCCCATCTACGCCCATAAATCTCTTTAAATTCAACCCATCGATTCCGGACTGATCCTGAAAACGACGCCATCTGTCTTGACGGCGTTCCAACGTAATACAAAATGCTGGTATTGAATCTATAGACCAACTGGACATCTCTTTTTTTATAACCGAATTAAATTGCGTAAAATTTGACTCCTAAAGCCCACCAACCAAAATAGCAAGGACATAAAATGGGCTATATTTCACTTATCATCGGCTGTATGTTTAGTCAGAAAACTACCGAACTCCTTCGTCGTGTTAGACGTTATAAATCTATTGGCTACAAAGTACTCGTTGTAAACTATATTGGTGATAATCGTTATGGAAAAGATTGTGTATCTTCTCACGACAAAGATGTTGAAAAAGCGGCTTGTGTTGAACTACTCAAATCAATTGATCACCTTGTACGCTCTGGTGATTACAATGTAGTCGCAATTGATGAAGGCCAATTCTTTACAGATCTCTATGAATACGTCTCTGCCTGGGCGGATGAACTACCTATTCATATCGTAGTTTCAGGCCTTGATGGTACATCAGAACGAACTCCATTTGGCGATATGCTAAAACTCATTCCTCACGCAGAAGAAGTTGAACGCCTTAGCGCATTCTGCTCAGTATGCCGTGATGGAACAGTAGCAGTTTACTCTAAATATTTTGGAGAAGTACCCAAAGATGAAAATGGTGTTGCAATTGGTGGCGCTGAAGCATATCGCCCCGTTTGTAGAAAACACTTTCTAAATTCAAAATAAAGTTATCATACAATTATAATAATCATTCAAATAATATTATTTTTAGTATTATTAGAATGTCTAATCGCATCTATGATAGTTCACAACTTACTAAGCGCAGAGGTGAACGAGCTACAGCTGGTTCTTTTTTAACACGTCTATATCCTCCGAGTACCACTACACAACCCCAAACTGGATATGGACCATTACCTGGTATTTATGATAGCTCCGTTATGAATGCTGTTAAAACTGGACATATGACCGAATATACTCGTTATCCTACTTGTATTGGTATTAGTCCTGGTTGCCCTTGCCCTGAACTTAATGCGTCACTTATTACTGCCCCATATGTTCCCGCCATTCCTGGAGCCATCTCTGGAATTACCTTTACTGTTGGTTCTATTGTCATTTCCTGGAATGCTCCTACCACTGGCGATGGACCTTTTACCTATATTGTTACACCATACCTAAATGGAGTCTCACTTTCTCCAGTTACAACTAGTGAAACTACATATAGATTTACTGGTCTACAAGATTGGCAACCATACACTTTTACAGTATGTGCTATGAATGCTGGTGGCCAAGGACCAGTTATTCCATCATCTTCTTATTTCTTAGCACCTCCTGATAGTCTATCTACTATTATGGATGGTGGCTCAGCAGCAGATATTGTTCCATCTCTAAAATATGTCCTCAATGCTGGACTTGATAGTATGTTACAATATGTAGCTACTAACAATCTTGGCCCTACAAAGGGCTCGCGAATGATGTATGTATGGATTGCGTCAGTCACACAAGCCTGGAATTGGGTTTCTAGTGAATCTCGTATCTCTGCTACACATGACAATTGGAACTGGTCTAATAAAGCAGCATCCCCTTTATCAGATAGTGATTCTATTATTTGGCTATGTAATGTAATTGATACTGTTACTCCTTATTTTGTTGGTGCTAGTTATAAATCTATATATAACTGCCCAGCATCTATTGTGGCTAGTGTAAAAGCCGCTGGTAACTGGACAGGATGGTTTTCATTATGGCAAACCTGGTATAGCTACCGAGTAGCTGATGGAAATACCGCAGCTGCTGCAATAGGACAACCCAATTCTACACAAAATCTAAATTTTGGTAAATCTATAATTGTTGATGGTTTAACTGTAACTGATATAAATGGATTTCCCGCTCCTATATTATGGGCGGCTCTTTGGTTAAAGGGTGCTGGTGCTGCCGCACCTCAAAATTATATGACCTATGGTTGGGATACTGTCCTCTCCACTTGTCTAACTGAAGCAGATGAAGCAGCAATTCAACAAGCGCATCAGCCACTTACTGGCGCAGCCCGTGATGCTGAAGTAGATGAAGTGATAGCAATTACTGCTAGTTTAAATGATACTCAAAAATGTTGCGCGGAGTTTTGGGCTGGTGGGCCTGGAACGGTCAGTCCTCCATTAATGTTTATTTGGTTTTGGAAAGAATATATGCGTACTTCTACTATTACTAATAAGGAAAATATAGTATATTCTCTTCTCGATTTATCAATTCATTTGTTTGAGGGTGGTCGTGTAACTTGGAGATTGAAGGCTGCTAATATGGAAGATCGGCCCATTCAAGAAGTTAGACGCAGATATGTTGGTGTAGATGTCCAATCCTGGAATGGAACTGTAAAAGGTGATCAATGGATTCCATATCAAATGGCAAACTTTATAACGCCCCCATTTGCGGATTTCCCATCTGGGCACAGTCAATTCTCTTCAGCATTCGCCTTAACAATGACTAAGTGGTTTACTGCTAATATTACACCTACCACTATATATTATGATAAACAGACACTAATTTCTCCATTATTTACTTCAAATGATACACAGCCATTCGGTACATTTACTATTGGAGCTGGTAAGTCTGAAATTCAATCTGGAGTGGTTCCTGCTGTGCCACTAACTTTACAATTTACTACTTGGGATGAAATGTCATCTGGTGAATATGGTGCTGGTAAATCGCGCCTCTATGGCGGTATTCACGCTGGTACAGCAAATTTAGCAAGTCAATCGATCGCAGATGAATTAAATATACTAATTAATGCCAGTTGGCAGATTAATACCGCTTAGAATTAATAATAATACTTATATTTTATAAGGCATATGATTAATTATATTATTATATTACAACATTACCACTTATAATGCGCATACGTTCAGAGTTACTATACCATCTTCGCCAATTATCTACACGTACCCATCCTTGTCTAACAGCGTATGCTACATTCTGAACAAAAAGTGTATATTCACATTTAGGAATAAAACATCCAGCATACAGTCCAGCACATTCATCCGCTGAGTTTAACATAATAGGTCTGCCCTTTGTAGTACGAATGTGATTATGAAAAGTAAAAAGCCAGTTACGTACAGTGGTGCGGAGTTGTTCATTATAAAGGCCTTTGAGGGATGGAATAGGGTTGCTGCTAATATATGAGGCGGCGTGAGCTTGGCATTCTGGGCAGGGGATTACAAGATGTAGTGTTGTTAAAAGTGTTTCCATATAATTTGCTTGATCTGTATCAACAATCTTATTTCCAGTTGTACCTATCTTTTCAGTAAGACAATGTAGATATTTCCATACAATGGGTCCCCATTCTTCGGGCTCAGGAACATCTGAATTTTGCTGGCCCATAAAATGAATGGTACCTGTTCTCTTTTTTCCACAACCACAAGGCATACTCTACACTTATAAAGAATAACATTTCAGTCTTTATATCCGCAGTAATATTAGCAACATATCCACCAAGGTTTTTTGACTGGAATTGCGGGAATCGCAGTTGCAGTTGGAGCAGTAGTTGGAGTGACGGAAGGCCATTTTACAGAGTTTTTATTTATAGATTGTTGTATATTTTGTTGAATAGTTTGACCCATTCTTGACCATTCCTCTATAGAATAATAGTTACTCATAGATAAGTTACATCTAGCGCAAATTGGCTTCAAATTCGTAATATTTGTAGCACCACCGCGACTTTCTGGAATATTATGACCAACGTGATAATCAAATACATTCATAGTGTTTTGACACCAGACAACCATACATTTTATCTCAAACTTATTACCTACATTTGTTATCCAAACCTGCTCCCTTAAAGCGCGTGGAATATTTGCCTTTTTCTTAGCTTTTGGATATGATACCAATGTGGTATTAACCGTATTTGACATTAACTTAATTATTTATGGCATAGAAGCTTTATATTATTATTAGGTATAACTTAATAATAATATAATTAGGCCCTTGTGGGGTTCGATCCCACGACCCTTTCCTTAGAAGGGAAATATTCTTCCACTGAACTAAAGGGCCATTAAGAAACTAATAATTTCTTAATGACCCTAATATTTGCTCTCAATGAGATTCGCACTCACGACCTCTTCATTACTAATGAAGCGTTCTACTCCTGAACTATGAGAGCTATAGCTATGCTGACTGACATAGCTATTAGGAGACTTTAGAAAAATCTCTTAATAACTATATGCCTTCTGACAGAATTGAACTGTCGACCTTTTCTTTACAAGAGAAACGCAATGCCACTTTGCTAAGAAGGCTTTCGCAGATTTTACTCTGCTATTTAAAATCCATAATAGGGCTTTAAATAACAAAGATTTGATCTTACTCGGATTCGAACCGAGGCATTGGGATTCAAAGTCCCACATCATAACCAACTAGATAATAAGATCTATGGGATATTACCCCCTACTTACCTTTTAGTATGTAGGGCAAAATATTTGCCATTTGGTCCATCGTGGAGTTGAACCACGCCCTCTTGAGTCAGAATCAAGCGAACTACCGATATTCTAATAGACCAGATTTAAGATACTTTGAGTACCTCAAAAATAGTTCAATATGTGAAGAGTGGGAGTTGAACCCACGCAGATTTCTCTACAAGAACTTAAGTCTTGCGCCTTAACCAGACTCGGCCATCTTCACTTGTGGATTTCTCCACAATATATATATTTGTAGGGTTCTTTAAGTTCTTTTCACATATTTAACTAAAAAAATAATTGAAATCCTACTTTAATATCCCACACGAACCCTGAAATTTCCTTATCGCATCCCTCGATATCTCATCCGTTGAAATCGGCTCATATGAATATATAATCGTATTAAAAAACATTAACTCATACAATGCCAATAATACTACCATCGATGTATTCTCAAATATAATATACCACCAATTAATTTTTATACGACGACACCTTATATATACAGTCAATGCCATAAATAATCCCATTAAACCACCCACATACGCCCACGCACGCCTTGATATTAATTCATTATATATCATCCTCTGTATCCCCGCATTATTACCTGTAGCTATAACTTGCGTCGCATTTATATAAGGATCCAAAAAATCATCTATAACCTGAATATCTAATGGACTTAAATTCATACAATTTGTTACAGCATCATTTATAAATGTATTCACCGTTGTCTCTATACCATTATTCTCTAGCGATGAGACATATAAAAAGTAAAATAATGTCTCAAATATAGAAATTAATACTATATGAAGCAATAACTTAATAAATACCTCCACTATTGCTTTTTCATACTTCCAATATTTTATACTTGGTTCTACCACTACCACTACTGGACATATATCATCTATATCTACTTTATCAGATAGTGATATAAGAGGAATTCGATTGGCACGTGCTATATTTTCTGGCGTCCACGCAAAAGATTCTGATAATGACGGCGGACGCTTTAAACGATTATTTGTACTTATTAATTCATTTATACTTCCTGGCATAGAATCAACAGTCTTTAGTTCATTCACATTCTCATACATTCATCCACCCTATACTTTAGAGTATCATTATTTTAAACTCTCCATATATTAGAAAATGTTTGAATATAATTCTATGCAAACACATACTGAGTTTAAAAATGGTAAAGGACATATACGGACAAATCGCGTAACTATTAAAGGAAAATCTGGATATAAAATGATTACCATTCGCAATAAATCTGGCCGCGTCACCAAAAAATCTAAGAAACGCTTATCACGTAATGAAATTAAATGTATTAAAAGATGCCAATTTGTACCTGGCCTTTTTAAGGACTGCCAACAATGCTTAGAATAATTTATGTAGAACGCCGTGTTGGCACTGGGTTAAATACTACGTGTGAACTATTCGTATAATTCAGAGGGTTTGAAACAGCTACAGAGGGCTTCTTTACAGATGTAATAGGTGGAACACGATTGCGTAGGTGAACCATTGTGACCACCGCAAGACCAATTAGACCTATCACAAGAATACCCCCAATAATACCTCCTACAATTGCTCCAGCACTCGATGGCTGTGCAGGGACTGTTGATGGTTCAGGGCTAATAAGAGTAAATAGCACATCAGGAGGAATTACCGTTGGATTAGTACTCCCCACCGAATTTGCATAAGATAACATATTTGAATCTGTTGTAATGGAAGTCGCAAAGGAATTTTTATCTGTCATAAATATATTATTCGGATTAAGAATATTGTAAGAAACCGTTGTATCTGCGACTTGTAGCCTGCGTAATGCTGGCCCCTGTGTGGTGGATACACTTGGTAGATTAATACATACAATTTGACCATTACTGTTGAGACGTGGAATAGATACGTCAAATGGAAGATCGATGGAACTTGTAGCAATATTTGTTATTTCAATGCCTTCGAGTGGCATACGAAGAATACACGCAAGAATTATTTGGAGTTCTTGTAGTTTTGCGGGCTCACGAAGAAGTGTATAATTTGCTTTTGGAAATATGATAGATGACGAAATAACGGTAGTCATATTCACTGGAAATACATACTGTGAAGGGCGTGGCCGAATAGAGAAACTATATTTGACAAATCGTGATGGATATACACTGCGTGTGGGCTTCATAGATACAGATGTAGATGCAGACGCAGCAGGATCTGCTGGTTTCATCGACATCGATGCGTCAGTCTGCTTGTATGTAGTTGTTGCAGTTGCTGTTCTATCAACCTGTCTTGGCGTATTAGATGCCGAAGGTTCAGTCTGCTTGGGTGTATTAGATGCCGAAGGTTCAGTCTGCTTGGGCGTATTAGATGCCGAAGGTTCAGTCCTCTTGGGCGTATTAGTTGCCGAGGATGTTCCAGTTGCTGTACTTGTCTCTGTCCTAGACGTAGTCGCCGTCTCAGATGTTGTCGTAGTCACATCCGCTTGCTTGGGTGTATTGGATGCTAATGTCTGTTTAGGCGTAGCCGTAGAAGATTCAATGGGCCTAGTGAAAGTAGGTATAGAATTTTGTGATGCTTTCACTGTGCTTGTCATAGAATATTGAGGTTGGGTACGAATTGGTGATACAGACGGAGTTGGACATGCCAATGCTTGACAGAGTTGTTGATTTAAAGTATTTGTTAAACAAGTTCGGATAGCAGTTTGACAGCTAATTAAGGTAGGGTCACAACACGAAGGACTGGGCATCCTTGTTGGACATGCTAGTGCTTGGCAATTTGTAATAGCAGTACCACTGGCCATACAGAGTTTAATAGCATCTTGACAAGATGCTAGTGAAACATCGCAACAATTAGAACCTGTAGATGTTGGAAGACAACTGCTCACCGCCATATTATAAACAAATCCTGTACCACACGAAATACTATCTTGACCCGAAACAAAACTTAGAAATCCGACAAGAAGTAATTTAAACATCTCTATATAGTCAATATAAAAAAAAGCACACCGTCAATTTTTTAGAATATTTTATAATCGGTTATTTTATTCTTCACATAAAGTGCCCCCATTTTGATATAAATTATAAAAATTGAATTCAAAATGTATAATAAATAATAATACAAGCATTTCAAGCATTCCAAGTATAAATTTTAAATGTTTCCAGGCTCCTCATTTGATCCATCTTATATTATTCTATTATTACTTGGAAAGGACAATTCTTGGATTCCACTTATAATTATTATTGTAGTTATATTTCAAAAATGGAGTTCAATTGTAAATCTCTATAATAATAATGTGCGTACGTATGGTAAAACACAGTACAAAATATCAGGTGCATTTTATACAAATATTGAAGAAGGTAATACATATGGACAGCTTGGCCCATCTATGTGGGCTATCATTCGCTTCATTAATGATCTTATAGAAAAAAATAACACACTTCTTTCCAATGCTACCAATATTAAATTTCCACACAATGAAGTATTTGAAGATAATGATATTATTGTAATTCCTACTTCTAATACTATACTTAACCTAACTGAATATGTTAAATGTCATATTGAGTTAGTAAAAGAAAGTAGAGATTCAGGAAAATCACAAAGGTCAACTATGATTGATAGTACAACAATTACATTCACTCTTACAACTACAAAAACATTTGAAATCCTTACGAAATTTATGCATACTATTATTGATGAGCATATTAAGGTTATAAAATTAAAAAACAAAACTACTAAATATATTATCAAGCCAATCTTTAGTAACGCAAGTGATCCTGATGTAATTGAATTATCTCATCCTGATAGAGTTGACTTTAATTCATCTAAATCATTTGATAATCTCTTCTTTGATGGTAAAAAAGAGCTTATTAAACGGCTTGATACATTTGTTAATCGTGATAAATATAAAACACTTGGACTGCCTGAAACACTTGGTCTTCTATTCTATGGGGCTCCTGGTACAGGAAAAACAAGCTGTATCAAAGCCGTTGCCAATTATCTTGATATGAGCCTAATGATTGTTCCAATGAATAGAATTAAAACCAAAAAACGTCTCGAAGAACTATTCTTCTGTGACCGAATCAGTACCCCACAGGAAAAACGCATTTATGTATTTGAAGAGATTGATTGTAATGGGTGGGAAAATATTATACGCCATCGCTCTCTAATCAAAGAAGAGACTACTATTGAGGATAATTCTAAAAATATTCTTGTTGAAAAGATTACAGATTCTGTACAGGTCGATAAATCTCTACTAAAGGACAAAAATGAAGATAAGCTTACTCTTGGTGGTATTCTTGAAATAATTGATGGACTTATTGAGTGCCCTGGGCGTGTAATCATTATGACTACCAATCATAATGATCAAATTGATTCTGCGCTATTACGCCCTGGACGAATTGATATGCAGATTGAGTTTAAGAAACTACGACACTGCCATATCGCTGAAATTTATAAAAAATGGTATGGCGTTGATCTTAAAGAATACTCTATAGATAATATTCCTGATTACATATAT
>Ga0334722_10004880_pt1 | contig 13770 bp, 13 predicted proteins | sample C3_bottom_MG_FD_207210 | JGI IMG/M metagenome (GOLD analysis project Ga0334722, IMG submission 207210) | Sediment microbial communities from Yellowstone Lake, YNP, Wyoming, USA - C3_bottom | ecosystem: Environmental > Aquatic > Freshwater > Lake > Sediment | place: USA: Wyoming | collected...
CCCAGATAACCGATAATATGCCTCGTCCTGCCATTGACCGTTACATTCTCGTAACCGTCAGCCACATTATGCATCACCGATTTCTCGTCATCAAGTTGTTCGCGGTGCTGATCGAAATAGGCGACCTCAAGCCTTGTTCCCCAGCGGACAGAACCCTGCTGCGGCTCCATTGAACCCAAAAGAAGCTTCAGCAGTGTGGTCTTGCCGGAGCCATTTGGACCAATAATGCCGATTTTGTCCCCCCGCATAATAACTGTCGAAAAATCACGTATCAGTGGACGCCCTTCATAAGCATGCGAAATGCCCCTGGCCTCGAGCACCAGCCTGCCTGACCTCTCGGCCTCATTCAGCCTCATGGCAGCACTCCCGGTCTTTTCACGCCTTGCCTGGCGCTCGTTTCTCAATGCTTTCAATGCCCTGACCCTGCCCTCGTTGCGGGTTCTTCTGGCTTTTATCCCCTGTCGTATCCATACCTCTTCCTGGCTGAGCCTCTTATCAAAGAGTGCATTCTGCGTAGCCTCGGCCTCAAGCTCAGCCTGCCTCCTTGCCAGATATGTTGCATAATCACCCGGCCAGTCGGTGAGCCTGCCGCGGTCGATCTCTATGATCCGTGTTGCCAGGGTCTGGAGAAAACGCCGGTCATGGGTTATGAAGAGAATCGATCCGCTGTACTCTTTGAGGAAATCTTCAAGCCAGCCTATGGATTCCAGATCAAGATGGTTTGTCGGCTCATCAAGGAGTAAAAGGTCGGGCTCATTGACAACCGCTCGTGCAATCAGCACCCTTCTTTTATAGCCTCCGGAGAGATCGGCAACCGGAGCATCCGGATCGAGCCTTAGGCGGGAAAGGACAGTCTCGACCCGCTGGTGAATCTGCCATCCCCCCGAGGACTCGATTTCGTGCTGTATCCGCTGCAGTTCATCCATCAGGGCAGGATTGTGTTCGTGACTGAGACGGTTGCTGACCGTATGGTACTCGGAAAGCAGGCCGACCACACCGCCAAGCCCGCCTGAGACGACCTCGAAGACCGTCCCGCAAAGGTCCTGGGGGACCTCCTGTGAGAGCGCAGCAATCTTCACTCCCTGTTGCCTCAAAACCTCGCCGGAGTCGGGAATTATCTCGCCGCTGATAATTTTCAGGAGGGTCGATTTACCCTCCCCGTTTCTGCCAACCAGGCATACCCTCTCTCCGGGCTCAATCTGCAGGCTGACGCCGTCGATCACCTCAGGCCCGCCAAACGCAAGGCGCACCCCCTGCAAACTCACCAGTGCCACAGGTCACCCCGAACGTTGCTGCTGTCAGATAATTGCCCTGAGCATGTCATGACGGTGCTTGGGGCATCTTCCCCGGGCAGCAGACCAAAGACCTCTTTATTCTCAGGCTTCTGCCGCTGCACTGTCTGCCTGCTCTCTGCTCTTTTCACAAAACTCCATATTGATCGGGATAATAGCCTGCTGGATCTTTCTGTAGTCAATCCCGAACGAGCCGGCAAGGGCAGCGGCAATGTCCGCATACCGGTTGAAGACCTCGCTGATGTTCGCGGCGGTGTATTGGTGCCTGAACCCTGCACACAGGTTCTGGGCGCTGTCGGTATGGATATGGGGAGTGCCTTCAAGAGCCCGGTTGATCTGCATGACTATTTCTTCCCGGAGTTCAGTCGTTTCTTCACCCTGTATACGTCTCTTAAAGAGAGGTCCGATGGATGAATTGTCAAGATCCAGGCATGGGTAAAAGTTCATACAGTTGGGGCAACAGTATCTTAGTTCGTCTTTTATCGTCTCAAGCAGATATGTTTCGAGTATCTCTTTGAATGCGGCGTCATCTCCGGGGCTTGCCATGCCAAGCAGCTTCGAGACAAACTCGTCCCCGTCCTTTACTACGGCCTCAGGGGTCTCCTCCACCCTCTTTGCATTTTCGGAACCGATGATGCTGTTAGCCAGTATGACAAAATAGCGTACCTCCCCGGGAAACAGTCCGAGCTTTCTCCTGAATTCCCTGGCATTGAGTTCGTGCAGTATGGCTAAAGAGGCGTAAGTCGCGTTGTCCGTCATATCCTGTCCTTATATCCGATGCCAGCCTCAGGGCCGGCTTCCTATTCCTCTATGAATTATAACTGCCGGGAAGGAATTTCGTCATGCTTTGACTGCTACAGGGGCCTCGTGAGGCAGCGCGACTTCAACTGCTATTATTCTGGCGTACCGTACCGAATCGATATGACAACAAATACAGCCGTCCCGTTCGGCCGATTCACCACAACCTCGTCTCCTTCGGTCCTTCGGAGCAACGCCCTGGCCATTGGTGAGTCGATGCTGATAAAATTCCGCTCAGCATCCGTCTCATCCGGTCCGACGATCCGGTACTGATGAAGATTGCCTTCTTCATCCTCTATATCGACCCACGCCCCAAAAAAAATCTTTGACGTATCACCAGGCATCCTGTCGACAACAACCAGTTCATCCAATCTCTTTGTCAGAAAGCGCAGACGGGAATCGATCTGCCTCAGCTGCCTCTTGCCATAGATATACTCAGCGTTTTCAGAACGGTCCCCCATTGCAGCGGCCTCAGCAACGGCCCGTGTAACCTGGGGGCGCTTCACCTTCCAGAGATATGCCAGTTCTTCACTGAGACGTTTCTGTCCCTCAGGGGTAATATAGGCTGACCGGCCGGGTTTTTCATGCGGCTTCATCGTCTTCCCGCCTTTCAAGCTCCGGATTGATCACAGCCCGGCCCTCACGAGCTGCGGCTTGCAAGCCAGATTGTATGGTGGCCGCCCTTCCGCGGCCCTCTGGCCCGCACGTGCCTTTCTTCCGCTGCGAAACCCGCAGTTCTCAGGCGCCGGGTAAAGGCCCGGTCTGAAGCTGCAGACCATATGGCAAGAACACCTTCCGGCCGGAGTGCGGAGAAGGCTGCCTTCAGGCCGGCCGCGGAGTATAGCCAGTCATTGCCCTTTCTGCTCAGCCCCTCCGGACCGTTGTCAACATCAAGGAGAATGGCGTCGTAAGCCCGCTCTTCTTCCCGGAGAATCTCTGCGACATCAACCTCCCGAATCGTAACCCGGCAGTCTCTCAGAGGATAACCAGCAAGAACTCCAAGGTCCCCGTGGTTCCACTGCACAACAGCAGGCACCAGCTCAGCCAAAACAACCTGACCCTCTGCCCCCAGATGGCGAAGGGTTGCAGCCATCGTATATCCCATACCAAGCCCTCCGACGAGAACCCTCGGACCGGGGCGGTCCGCAACCCGTTCACAGGCCAGTTGTGCCAGGATCTCCTCTGACCAGTGGACGCTGCTGTTCATGAGCTCGCGTCCGCCAATCCTGATCGAAAACTCGCTGCCTCTTCTATACAGACGAAGCTCTCCGCCGTCTCCGGGCACCAGCGTACTGTCGAGAAACTCCCAGGGAATCACTTTTTTTTCTTCCAGAAGGCCAGGTCTTTGAGAGCAAGCTTAAGCAGTTCAGAGGGTGTCTTCAGGGCAATCTCTTTACACCGGCACGGCTCACCACTCATTTCCGGGGCCTTCTGCCCACCCGTGCCCGCATTGTCAGCGGAATTTTTTTCGGAACGACCTCTGCCCCTCGAATGTTCTGTCATATAATACCCATAGTTATAGTTTACCTGAATGTTTCACAAACAAGACATTACCTCTGAAATCGTTCTTCCCGCTTGCCGTCAGCCTGGTCTATTAATAATATTTAAGTGGCTGTCCGGACCTTCCGGGGGTATAATATATTGACTTGCCAGGTGCAGGGAGACGATTGTGCAATCCCAAGCTCATGAACCAGTTGGAGGTGACATGCCTGCCGAAAGGAATTCAGACAGAAGCACCTGCCACGAATTGCTGGAATATACCGTTGTCACATTAACAGACGGGAAACTGAAGTTTCTGGACCTGACCGGGAAGGTGATTAATAAGTCAAAGACCGGCCTCTGCTTCATAACGAGATATCCACTGAAATCAGGCTACGTACTGGAATTCAAGAGCCAGGTCCTTCAGTGCAGTCAGGGCGTTGTTATGTGGATCAAGAACATCGGCGGCATTTATATGGCAGGGACACGACTGATAGAAAAAGACACCCTGCAATAGCCGGGGACCAATTTCCCTCGTTCTGGTTGTCTGTTTGCTCATCCCCACCTTTTCCTGCAGAAGATACGACTATCACGTCTGAAATAAGCAAAAGGCATTGATATTTAGTCGTTATTAAAATATAATTCAAACCGTGGGAAAAAAAACCAGGGAAAACAGGTACTTCAGAAGATACAGGAAAAAACTTTCCGCAAAACTCTCAGACGGAAAAAGCGCCCATACTGTTGAAATAGTCGATTATTCACTTGACGGCATAGGCATCATGCTCAGGGACAATGTCCAAATCAGCACAGGCGATGTCCTGAACGTTGACAATAACGATCTTTCCATCCACGGAAACTGCGAGGTGGAATGGACCTCCGAGACCCCGGACGGCCTCAGGCTTGGCCTTCACAAGCTGACGCCGCTCAGCGGCTCCCTCTCCAACTTCAGGCTTGCCGATATCCTCATCGGACTGCAGCGCTCGCTGAAAAACGGGACGCTCACCATTTCAAACGGGTCTATCGAAAAAAATATTTACCTCAGAAATGGGGACATCATATTCGCCCGGTCAAACCAGAAGGAAGAACGGCTTGGGGATATCCTGCTCCGCGAGGGGAAGATAACGCAGGCAGCATATGACATTACGGCAAAGCTCATCTCCATGACAGGAAAAAAGCAGGGGGCCCTTCTGGTCGAAATAAAGGCACTTGAGCCAAAGGACCTTGCCTGGGCCGTCCAGCATCAGGTTGAAGAGATACTCCTGGATCTCTTTACTCTGTCCGGAGGCACCTTTGAATTTCACGAGAATCTCCTGCCGGCAGAAAAGATCATACGCCTCAAACTCCCGAGCGGACAGATTATTTACAGAGGGCTGAAAAGGACAGAATGCATGGAGCAGCTCAAGGACTATCTCGAGCTGCCGTCGGGAACCATTATCGCCTTTTCCCAGAATCCTCTCGATCTTTTTCAGGACATATCCTTTGATGACGATGACAAGCAGATACTTTCATGCATCGACGGCAAAAGGAACATCCAAGAGATAGCGTCCCTCTCAGGGCTCGATGAAGCAATGGTACGCCGGTCCCTGTCGGCCCTTATGAACACGGCAATAATAGAGGCTGTGGACAGGCAGATACCAGCGGGATCGGCCCCGTTCCAATATATTATCAGCAGGTCCGAACCGCCCCCGGGGCTGATCGACAGCATAGAGGAGCTGCACAGAAAATTTCCGGTGCTGGATTATTACTCTATTCTCGGGGTTTCCGATTCCGCACCTGATGACGAACTGCGAACCGCCTTCTACTGCATTGCAAAAGAATATCACCCGGACAGGCACTTTTATCTCGACGAAGACATCAAGGGAAAGCTCCACAGCATATACGCGCACCTTATAAAGGCTTACAACGTCCTGAGCAGCAGGGAAAAAAGAATAGAATATGACCGCACGATCTCAGGGAAGCATCCGGGTATAACCCGGACGGAACTCGCAAACAATAAATTCAACGAAGGCCATACCCATTATGTAAACGGCAATCTTGATGAGGCGGCAAAGGACTTCAAGGAAGCGGTTTATCTTGACAATGCAGAGGCCATATATCATTTCTTCTACGGTCTCGTGCTGAGAGATGACAACAGGCTTAAAGATGCAGAAAGGTCCCTCTCCCGAGCCTGCAAGATTTCCCCTGAAAATGATGAGTATAACGCTGAACTGGGCCACCTATATATCAGACTCGGATTACTCCTGAGGGCAAAGATAAGTTTCATGAAGGCTCTTCAGATCAACAAGGCAAACAGGCGGGCACAGGAAGGCCTGCTTTCACTCCAATGAGGGTTGAGACATATGAATACTGAACACGGACCTATCGGAAACGCTTCCAGAGACGAAAGGGAGGCGCTCGCACAGAAACTGACCGAAGTCCTGCAGGAAAACAAGTTGCTCCACGACCGGCTTGCAGAGCTAGATATCAGCATGAATATCGAAACGGTTGACCTGAAAAAAGACATAGAGACGCTCGCAAGAGAAAGAGATGAGCTCACAAAGGAAAACGAGTTCCTCCTCGAAGACTATACAGCAAAGGACCACAGGATCCATGAACTGCTGCGGCAGCTCGAAATTAAGCAGCTCATGATCACTGAAACCAGTTCCTATCTGAGTACCGCAACAGACCGCATAAAGAATCTTGAAAGGCAATGTTCAAGTCTGGAGGCACAATATGCCGGCATATACGGCAACAGAACAGCCTCGGAGATAATTGACGAAGGAGCCGTGCCGGATGACGGTCCGGGACAGCGCACTACTCTGATTGAGGATATCAAAAAGGATTTCGAGGAGACACTCGGGCAGAAGGAGCTTGAAATAGAAACCCTGCACCGGAACATGGAAAAACTGAAGGAGCAGAACAAATTCCTCGCGGAGGAAAAAGCCGAGATCGAAAAAGAAAAGACCGATACAGCCGAAACTCCCGGACCTCTCGAAAACACGTTACTCGAAATGGAGCATTCACTTGTTGGTCTTGAGCAACGAATCTCCCGGGCCTCGGAAATCGGTGTCACAGAAAAAGAAGAAATCCTTATGAAGCTGGACGATGCCCAGCGGGAGATATTTTCCCTCAGGGAATATCACCGGTCACTGCTTGAGGCGCTGAGAAAGACGGATGAGGAGGCCCGCAAGGACGTTTTTTCATTAGGTGACTATCATCAGTCGATCTTGGAGACATTGAGTGCAAAGGAAAAAGAGAATCAAATACTGAAGACTGAAATGGCATATATGCTGGCCTCACTCCGGGAAAAAGATGATACAATCAGCGGACTGAGAGACGAAACTGAACAGGACAGCAGCTCAGCCTCAATACAAGAGTTTGAAGAAAAGTTGGACAATGCGGAGAACAGAATCGGGCACCTTGAATCAGCGCTCACGCAGGAAAGGATGATCAGGTCTGATCTCGAAGATACCATGCAGCGCAAGGACATGATACTTCAGGAACTGCACGAGCATTTTGTCTCTGACACGGCACAGCTGCAGACAGAAACGGCACGGGCGCTGGAGGCTGCGGGACATGCTGCAACCGAGGTCAGAAGACTTGAAACCACGGTCGCTGACAGCGAAGAAAAAGTCGCAGAGCTGAACAAACAAATTGCTCAACAGAAGATCTTTGCGGAAGCAAAAGAACGGGAGGCTGCTGAGCTCGCAGAACAAAACAACCGGATTGAAGAAGACCGCCGGCTTCTTATCAGGACCGCTGAAGAGGAAAAGTCCGGGCTTCGCGACAGCATAAGTCTCAGGGACAGGGAACTCGAGGCCCTCGCCCGCGGGAAAGAAGAACTGGAGACAGAGCTCGGTAATACCGCCGCTGAATTGACCAGGCAGAAAGACCTCCTGGCAGCGAGAGAAAAAACTCCGGCTTCCCATGAAGAAACCGAAAAACTCCGGCGGTCTAACGAGGAACTTTCGGCCAGGCTGGCTGAGGCAGTGCAGCGGGCTGCGGCACTCGGAGAACTAAAGACGGTTGTCTCCCTCGAAATCAAGAGCCTTTCAGAAAAGATTGAGTTATTGAAAAATGAAGGTATTGCGGATCGTGCCGTACTGAAAAGTGATATTGACAACTCATTCTCACGGATCGCTGAAAGCAATGAAAGACTCAATCAGGCGATTACCGAGGGGCTCCCGCTTGCAAGGAAGCTTGAGGAAATCTCCTCTGCGATGGAGGGAGGAACACTTCCGGCCGTTTACCGTGCCGTTCCTCAGGATCCGGAGAAACACGGTGGCAGCCCGCGCGCCAGGCAGATAGCTGTTTTTTCAGGGCTCCTGTTGCTCCTGCTGATTGCCGTCATATTTTCCAGACAGGATGGGTACCGCGCACTTTCAGAAAAAGGACTCGTTGTGGCTGACCAGAAACCGGCAGTATGGGAAACAGGCACAAAACAGGCAAAGAGCGGACAATACGAAGCAACGCTGACCTTCCTCAACAAAGAGGCTGTTCAGGTCCTCGGCTTTTCTGACATCATACCTGACGCAGGCCTCGCGCATAATACTTTTGCGCTCATTGAAATAAGAAATTCCGGCGGCTGCATTCCCGAAGACTTTGTTGCTTCCCCTGAGAAGAATATATCGTTTCTTGATGATCATGGAGCAGCAACGCCGCTGAATCATCCCGGCGCATGGTCCGACTGGAAAAAAACCGTCTATAAACAGAACGCCTGCAGCAACAGGAAAACCGGGGCTATCTATATGAAGCATATTATTTCTGCAGTGAAAAAATCTTCATTGCGGGGTCTTGCTGTCAGGGGACTTGTCAAAGATCCGATCATAATTCAATAACAAGGGAGAGCGCATGCCTGAAAAAAAGACAAGCAAGTGGCTCAGGATATCATCAGCTATAGCTTCAGCCCGGAAGAATTCCGGGCTCCACGCAAAACCAGAGGAGCTTGCCGGCATTTTTGTCCGGGAGCTCGCCGCAGGTTTCGAGCCGGCATGCTGTTCAATCTTCCTGGTTGACGAGGACGGAACAAACAATCTTGCAGAACAGGGAGTTAGCGGGTCCGGACGTAAATCAGCCTACACCGCGGACATGCCGCTTATGAAGCAGCTCACTCTTACGCTGTCAAGCATATCGCTCAGCAGCACCCGTGACAACCCGCTGTATCAGACCTATGCACTCGAAGACGGCGCCGCATCCGTTCTCTGCAGCCCTGTCCTCATCGCGGACAATGTCCGGGGCTTCATATATCTTTCCTCTGCGCAGGAGGGGGCCTTTCATGCAGATGATGTCCAGCTCCTCGAACTCGTGGCCGGTGAAATCGCAGCACTGATGACTATCGCCTCACTCAATGCCGGAGTCGAGGCCCTTACGATCAGGGATACGCTGACCGGCTGTTTCAACGCAAAAAAATTCAGGGAGGATATCGAGATCGATATTCCCTGCGCTGAAAGGTACGGTAAACCTCTTTCCCTTTTAAAGATCGACATCGATTTCCTGAAGCTGTACAACGACTCAAACGGGCGGTTCCGGGGAGACGATATCCTCAGAAAGGTCGGCGATACCCTGGCCTACAGCATCCGGATGTGCGACAAGCTCTACCGGTACAGCGGGGAGGAGTTTATCCTTATACTCCCGGGAATCGACAAGGAAAGAGCGGTCTTCGCAGCCAGCCGGCTGCAGAAGGTCCTGGGGCAGCTTCGGTTCGAGGGGGAGGCAGAGAGCCAGCCAGGAGGAAAGATTACGTTCAGCATAGGCGTGGCCAGCTTTCCGGCTGATGCAGTCTACAAGGATGGCCTGATAAAAACAGTCGACGCCGCACTCCGGCAGGCCAAAGAGGCTGGCGGGGACACCGTTGTCTCTCTTTGAGCAGAGTTCGCGCGCAATTTTGTAGAATAAGAAGACAGCGAATACTGATCTTCTGTGAGGTGTGGCATGCCCGTTATACTCAAAACAACCTTTTTACTCCTGCTTTCAAATGTCTTCATGACCTTCGCGTGGTACGCACACCTGCGGGACCTTAACAACCGGACCTGGTACTTTGCAGCGCTGGCAAGCTGGAGCATTGCCTCTATAGAATATCTGTTCCAGGTGCCTGCAAACCGGATAGGATACACAGCCCTGTCGCTGCCTCAGTTGAAGATCCTGCAGGAAGTCATAACGCTTTCCGTGTTTGTGCCTTTCGCGGTCTTTTATATGAATCAGCCGATAAAGCTCGATTATATCTGGGCCGGGGGCTGTCTTATGGGAGCAGTATATTTCATCTTCAGGGCCTGAAATATTGTCCCGCCGCCAGGGTTCCCTGTTTTATTCTCCTGAAAGTGCCTCTATCGCAGAAATCGCTTCAGGGCTGATATCGGTAAAACAGACGCCATAGGTGTTTTCCTTCTTCTGCTTGTTTGCAATAACACGCACAACCTCCGAGGTCGCCGTCATCTGTCTGGAGCCGGGGAGAACAAAAGAACAAACGATAATGTCCCCTTCCAGAAATGCAGCCCTCGAACTCAGCAGCATACCCATCGTGCTTATATTTTCGGTATAGCCGGCAAACGGTCTGCCTTTCGTGGTCCCCGCGCATTTCACCTTTAATTCTATCCGGTATGCCTTCCTCGGAGGAATGCTCAGCAACTGGTACGCCTCCTGAAGGAGAATAGCGGTGTTCAAAGGGCTTGAGATAAAGACATTCGCACTGCACCTGACACAGCGCTTCAGGTCGGCGTTGTCCCCGGAGCAGACGATGATTATGGAGACATTGCGCAGCTTGCTGTCTTTCCGTATCACGCGGCAGAGCTTCTCCCCGGGCAGTTCCTTGTCGTCGAGCTTTGCGACAATCAACGCAGCCCGGGTCTCCTTATGCAGCGCAAGGGCCCTCGAATTGGACTCTGCAGTTGCGATGCTGATATCAGACCTGCCAAGGAAATTCTGTTCTTTCCTGAGGACAGCGTAAATATCTTCGTCAATAATGACCCGTTTCATAGTGTACGAGTATCAGTATACCGCCAGCGGACAAGCCCTGTAAAGTATCGGTGCCGCCGGGCTAACAGGCCTGAATCCAGCACTCCCCGAACCTCAAAGGGCGCTTTCTTTTCCCGCCAGACCCACCATGATATAATTAATCATGACACTCCCGAAAAGAAAGCTCGGCAAGACAGAAGTCGATGTAACAATCCTTGGACTCGGAGGGGAAGGGATCCTGCGGACCTTCGGGCATGAAAAGGAGGCCTCCGCCCTCATTAACAGGGCAATAGACCTCGGCATCACCTATTTCGAATCAGCAAGGGCCTATTCAGGCAGCGAGACCTATTATGGCGCTGCCCTCAGGGAAAGAAGAAAAAAAATCTTTCTGGCTAGCAAGTCGCACGCGCGGGACAGAAAGGGGGCTCTGGGACATCTGCACGAGACACTGGCCAATATGAAGACAGATTATCTCGACCTCTGGCAGGTCCATGACGTCAGGGAAGAGGACGAGATCGAAGAAATCTTCGGCAGGGGAGGAGCGATAGAGGCGTTCAGCGAAGCACGGGAAAAGGGGTTGGCAAGGTACATCGGGGTCACGGGTCATCACAATCCCCTGATTACCAGGAGGTGCATCGAGCTCTTTGATTTTGATACCGTACTCATTCCGGTCAATCCTGCGGAACATGTATACAGCAGTTTTATTGAAACAGTCATCCCCGCAGCCCGGGAACGCAAAATGGGAATCGTGGCGATGAAGACCTATTTCCGCGGCCTGGCAGCGCAATTGCCGGGGGTTCAGGACCTCAGGTCCTTTTACCGTTTTGCCCTCTCTCATCCAATAACCACCGCAGTCATCGGCTGCGACAGTATTCATCAGCTTGAGGAAAATATGCATTTTGCCGCCTCGTTCGAGACCATGACCAAGGAAGAGATGGATGGGATGAGGAACATGATCGCGCCCTATGCCCGAAAGCTCATGTACTACAAACCGTAATTGCTGTTGCTAAACCTGCCGGAATGGCAATCAAAACCTATTTATTTAGAATTGTCATCCTCGGGCCCGCCTGCCGTTTCGTTGATTTACTATCTCCGGCGCTTTTACTGCATTAGCAATGTAACAATCCCAACCTTCATTGAGGGAGGGGTCTCCTTGCTTTAGGCCTGCTTCAGTTAATGCTTCTCTCAGCAATTTCCCATCATGCTTCCGTGCCATTCAATCTTACCCGAACAGTTTATGTGTTCTCTACAGTTGTCGAACAGATTGTTGACAATGTTTTCTTCATAGAATAGTATATTGCAGGCTTTTCCTTGATCGGGGGTAAAACGGAAATGAATTTGAGAAATAACAGCAAAGCATTATTGTCGATCTTCCTACTCTTGACCGCATTACTCTTTCTTGTCAGCTGTGGAGGTGGGGAGAGTAGTAAAGCGATGGTTCCTAGTGATGCTCTCAATAACTGGCATTGGAGAAACCCTTTGCCTCAAGGTAATGCTCTAAATGGAGTGACCTATGGCAATGGCATATTTGTAGCCGTTGGTGATGATGGGACGATCCTGACATCCGCTGACGGCACAACTTGGACTTCAAGAACTTCAGGCGCTGCTGGAATTCTCAATGGAATAACCTATGGCAACGGCATATTTGTAGCCGTTGGTGCTGGTGGGACGATCCTGACATCCGCTGACGGCCTAAACTGGACTTCAACAACTTCACGTACTACTGATTATCTTGATGGAGTGACCTATGGCAACGGCAAATTCATAGCTGTTGGTGTTGGTGGGACGATCCTGACATCTGCTGATGGCTTTACCTGGACTTCAAGAACTTCAGGTACTACTGATTATCTCAATGGAGTGACCTATGACAACGGCACATTCATAGCCATTAGTAATACTGGGACGATCGTGACCTCCGCTGACGGTACTACCTGGACTTCAAGAACTTCAGGTACTACTAATGTTCTCGCTGGAGTGACCTACGGCAAGGGCACATTCATAGTTGTTGGTGCTAATGCGACGATTCTGACATCTGCTGATGGCACAACTTGGACTTCGAGAACTCCAGTCACTTTCGATTATCTCACAGGAGTGACCTATGGCAACGGCACATTCATAGCTGTTGGTTTTAATGGGAGGATACTGACATCTGCTGACGGCATAACCTGGACTCCAAGAACTCCAGGCACTGCTGCTGGACCTCTTACAGGAGTGACTTATGGCAACGGCATATTCATAGCCGTTGGTGGAGGATTTAATGATGCTGCAAGCGATATTCCTGGGATGATCCTGACATCTGCTGACGGCCTAACCTGGACTTCAAGAACTTCAGGCACTGATAATTCTCTCAATGGAGTGACCTATGGCAACGGCACATTCGTAGCCGTTGGTTTTAATGCGGGGTTTGGTGGTGGTGGGACGATCCTGACATCCGCTGACGGTATAACCTGGACTTTAAGAACTCCAGGCACTGATAATTCTCTCAATGGAGTGACCTATGGCAACGGCACATTCATAACTGTAGGTGATAATGGGACGATCCTTCAGTCGGATCCTGTCAAATAATTAATACGTTTTCCCCTTCAAATCATTGAGAATTTGTGGTCTTCTGTTTTTGCGGCGTAGTAGGGGAAACATCGCCTGTCATTAATGCCTCGCCAACGTTTACTTCCAGGTGCTATACGCACAATTGTATCATAGTGTGGCAGGGAGGAAGAAATGATCCATCCATTTTTTGGCGGAGTTGATTCTTCCGCTGTCGAGTGGCAGGAATCGTCCGACAAAATCCACACGGGTCTGCCTCTCTCCTGGGCACCCACCGTGCAAGATATCAGACTCTATCCAACACCGCAGATGCATCTGATATACTTATTCCAGCATGGAACTTCTTGTCGAATTTATCTGCAGTTTTTTCGGTGATTTTCTTCTGCAGCTCGGGGTTGAGCTTCTTATCGAGGCCGGGTTGCGGCGGGCAGGTGATGCCATGGAGCAATGCATGCCCCTGCTCACGTTCGTTGCATATGGGATGCTCGGGCTGGCATTTGGCGGGCTGAGCCTGATCGTATTTCCCCGGGCATTTGTGCACAACTCACGGTTTTATGGAAGCAGCCTGTTTATTGCTCCGATACTGACGGGGCTTGGGATGACGTGCATAGGCTACCTCAGAAGGAAACGGAATGAGCCGGTGCTCAGAATAGATACGTTCTTCTTTGCATTCATCTTTGCCTTTGGCATGGCCCTAATCAGGCTTTTGCAGGCAAAATAAATCTTC
>Ga0334722_10004881_pt1 | contig 13769 bp, 26 predicted proteins | sample C3_bottom_MG_FD_207210 | JGI IMG/M metagenome (GOLD analysis project Ga0334722, IMG submission 207210) | Sediment microbial communities from Yellowstone Lake, YNP, Wyoming, USA - C3_bottom | ecosystem: Environmental > Aquatic > Freshwater > Lake > Sediment | place: USA: Wyoming | collected...
GCCCCGGATGACGCACCAAACATTATGCTCCCCCTCAGCACTCGTTAGAATAGGACCTAACGCGATTTGTTCAAGGCTTTTTCCATCACGAGCCGGATGGCATACCGTTTCGGCCTTGGCGTCGCGGTCCAGTTCTTCTTCGCGTCGCGGTAGCGGGCGTTCTTGATCGTCCCGAGTCGCAGGGACCCGTAGCTTCGGATCATCTTCGCGGTCTTCTGGTTCATGCCTCGAACACCGCCTTAATCACCCGCCCCTTGGAGGCGTCATCGAGGTTCTCGATGGTCGTGATCACCGTGTGGATGTGGCGACGCTGTTCCTTGAGCGCATCCCGAACCACCTTCGCGATCTTCGACTGGATCATCTGCCGGAACTCGATGTCGTTCGTGATGTCGGCCACGAACAGGCCGCTCTTCACGAGTTCCTGCATCCCGACGACGCCCCACTCCTCGGGACGCTTCAGCACCTCACCCTTGGTCTTCGTCTCGTCCATTGCGAATTTCCTCCAATACTGCGCCTATTAAAATACCCACCAAGAAACACGCGAACCAGTATAACTCGCTCACTTCGTTTTCTTCCTGTCGATCACGCAGAACTTCTTACCCTTGATCCCGTCCGTCGTCTTCGAGCCCTGCTTCGTCCAGAGATCGATGGCATCCCAGAACGGCGACCTCTCGTCGGGCTGATTGACCTTCGGTTCGTGGGTTTTTCCCGTGAGAACCATCGGGCCGCAGTAGCGGTGCATCTCGAATAGCCACTGCTTTCCACGGGCATCGGTGATGACGTGGACGGGGCCTCCGGTCAGGACGCAGATCAGCTTGATCATTAGTTGGACCTCAGCGTCTTCAATTCCAGCGCCCCGCACTTCGAGCACCGAATCGCGAGGGCTACGCTCCGGTCAACCGCGTCGTGCGGGATGGTGCCGTTGTACTTGAGCCCGATCCCGGCCAGCACCTCAGCCTTGCTCTTGAACTCGGTCTTGTCCACCAACTGCCAGTCGTGGGGGCACTTCTCCCTCGACGTCGCGCCCAGCGCAAGACCGAAGATGAAACTGACGACGCCAACGACGAAGAGTCCAAGTGTCACTTCAGCACCTCGTCGATCTTCCGTCCCCACACGGCGCAGTCGGTGAACCGGTTGTCGATGCCGGACTTGATGAACTTCAGGACGTTGAACATCTTGAGGTTCTGTTCCTTGAGTGCGTCGTTCTCTTTCAGGAGAAGAACCACCTCGTCGTACAACATCTGCGTGTTGTGCCTCCACGATGGGATATGGCCGTCATCATGGGCGACGCGGGCCAACTCCCATTCGATCCGCTTGAGTTCTGTCTTGTCGATCACTTCTTGGCCTCCTGATTGGCTTCGTACTTCAGCTTCCGGTACATCCCCTTGACCACGTAGCCGCCCTTCTTCATGGCCGCGACGATCTCGTCGATGTCGCTCTCGAACACGGTCATGGACACCTTCAGGTGCCCAAGGCCGACCTTGGGTTTACGCAACCCGAACTTCAGCATAACGTCGCTCAAGACCAGTAGGGGCTTGTGGCCCACCCACTTCCTCTTCTTGTTCACCATCATCGTCCTCCTGTGTTGGTCGGCGTCGCACCGTCCATGATCATCCTCGCGAAGATCGTCTCGGCGGACAGCTTCGAGAACGGCCCCAGCGTCTTCGGCGGTGGGAACGTGACGTTGCTTTGGTCTTGTATCTTAGAACTCAAGACCACTGTCCACCCTTCCTGTTCGTTGAGATGATGGCACGAATAGCAGGGAGTGGGTGGAACCAGCCTGACGAATTTCTCTTCTGTCATGGTCCTACCCGATGAACTTCTTCAGGCCAGCCGCGAGCGCGTCTATCTTGTCGGCTTCCTGAGTGAGTCCGTTCGCCATGTTGCGGAGACGCTCCGACCGTTGCGACCACTCGTGGAGCATCGAGCCGGGCATCCGGTCCTCGACGAACTTCGACTTGGCCCGTTTTTCTTTCAGGACTTCGACCTTCTTCTTGAGACGCTTCATCTCCTTCTCAACGCGGGTGGGATTCGCCTTGGCAGCCAGTTTCCCTGTGTTGTCCTGCCACGGGGCCTTCTTCCCGCCCTCGAGCGTCTTCAGCAAGTCGTTCATCTTGTCGGGGTGGCCGCTCCTTACGTGCCCTATTAGCCACGACCTGTAGGCGAACGAATTGCCCACACAGTACGGGCACTTCCACTTCTTGTCATCTGCCACGGACGATCCTCCTTCTTGCTATAGATCCCTTTGGGTAACACCGCTCAGTATCACGAAGACCGGATGTCCTTCGAGCGGCATCCCTTCCTGAACGTGCATCTCGGCGTAGTCGTACTGGTCGATCAACAATGGCGCGGTCGGCGTTCCAAGGATGAACGTAGATATGGCTCCATCGTGAAGGGCCGCGTGACCCTCATTTCTCGTATTACGCCCATGGGAGTTGTGCCGTATATCGAGTTCCATCCCACGGGCGATGACGGCCTCCCTGACGCCTTGGCTGGGGAACACGACGTCAGCCAGCAGGAAGAAGCCGCCCAATCGACCTACGAACCCTGATACTGTCTGTTCAATCCTGCGAGTGACGCGGCCTTGCCCGGTGTAGAACTCGTCCATCCTATAGACTGGCATACAGATCTGGGGTGGTCCGACTGCGGCTCTAGCTCGGCCTGTACGTTGCAAGTCCGCCTCGTGCTGGATGACGTTCCGGCACAGATCATCGAGCGCTGTCAGTCGGTCGATGCCCTGCGTCGCGTTGACCCGGTTGATGATGCCGGAGACGTCGGGACGGGTGACGTCCTCGATGGTCGGCACGGCACCAACGGGTGGCGCATCGTACCGCATGGGATAAATGGGAAGTGACCCCGGCTCTGGCGCGGGTTCCGGTTCCCTCGGTGGAGGCCGGATGGCGCGGTCCTGACGATACGGGATGAACTCCTCGGGCAGATCGTCCGGTTCTTCGTCGAGGCGTTTACGTGGGGAAGTCATTGCGTCTTACTCAGTTTTCCTGTAGCGTTCACCTTACATCCAACCGCACCCGGGACCGTTGCCACGGGTCAGTAGACACTGACTCCGTGCTATCTGACCCGGGTGCGGTTTTACTTTTCCGCGCTATTCGGACAAAACTTTGTTCGCGTGACACGACGCGCAGGATTCCTCTCCGCAACGCTTTTCCACGGGATCTCTCCCGTAGGTGCAGACGCGCACGGCGCATTCCGTAAGCGCCTTCTTGTAGCGGTCGCGGTCATTCGCGTTTTTCGCAGCCATGCGACCATAGAACCCGTTGGAGCTGTTCTCAACCTCTACCTGAAGTCTCCGAATCTCGGAGTACAACTCCCCGATCTCTTTTTCGTTGTGGTCGCATGCCGTATCAAGGATCTCTGCCAGTCGTTTCTCGTCCATCGTTTCCTCCTGCCGAAATCCGCGCTTAGGTGAAATTACTGTCTGCACAAATCGCAAACGTGCCATTCGTCTTTCGGTTCGCCCGGCCTATCTTTTATCCGAACGGCACCGCATTTGCAGGTTTCGTAGACTTGACCAACATCTTCCGCCTCGTGTTTGTGGTCTTCTTTTTTCTTTTTCTTCATGGTAGTTACTCCAACGCCTTCCAAATCTTGCCGACAAGCTCTTGGCGGGCCGTCTCTACCGCCATGTGGTGATTGCTATCGGAGACGTGCATCTTGACCGAGATGACGCCCTTGATGAGCCCGATGGCGTTGACGATTTCCGCACAGTCATCAGCCCGCATGTTCGGCTCGATCACCACCGTCAGTCCCTTGATCCTGTCCGTCATCGTTCTTCCCTTTCCCAAAGCGAGACATACGGTTCAGAATTGTCAGCCATGTGCAAAAGCGCAAGGATGAGCCACTCAACAAGATCGGTCTGATTGAGCCCCGTCCCTCCGCAAGCCTCACATTTCGCCATATTCGCCAATTACGCTTCGTCAGCGTGTACCTTTCCGTAGATCCCCTCGAACTTCTTCAGCGTGAACCCGCCTCCGAGCCCCGGTGGACGCTTCGTAGCCCTTCGAAGCGGAGAGTTCAGGCTGTCCACATTCAGATCCAAGTCTTTGTATGCGTCGGGGGATACGACCTCGAAGACAACGCGGAAGCTACCGGGAATCCCATAGACGCGGCGGACGGCGAATCGGCTTCCTTCGCGGAACTCCCTGTTCGCCTTTGACAGGTACGCTGGATCGAACGTTATCCAATGCGTGTAAGTTTTCGCCATATGTCCCTCATGACCTTCGCCTATCGTGCCATGAGGGCGTCAACCAACTCCTCGATGTCTACGGTTGTCGGGGCCATTATTCCGCTTCGATCAAACAGGACACCGAAATACCGCTTTAGAATTCTGATCGCCTTTTCTCTGTTCTCATTGCAGAGATTAGGCATCTGCTGACATCGATGCTTATTCGTGAACGGGAACGGACCGTCGCCGTTCAGCGGGTGCGAATCGTAGTCGCCCATGTCCATCTCACACTTCGGGCATTTCATCTTTTGTCCCTCCTGTGATTTCGCACTACGGGGCCGTCGTCGGGAACATCCCGATACGCCGATCACCATGGATTCCAGCGGACTGCGATCTTATCGCAACGGCCCCGTGACACGAAATCGCCCAAACGCCTCAGCGTTTTGCCTCCAGTTGCTTTTTCAGTGGCCGTGCCACACCGCGCACATTCAGGCTGTAAATCTCGCCTTCCTGTAACTCGATTCCAAAGAGCCGAAGAAACGTGCCGTAGGACATTTGTGCAACCGAGTCAGTTGACCAAAACCTTTCGGAGGCGTAGAAATCTACAAGGCCACCGTAAGCACCCCACCTCTTAACCCATGCTCTTTGCTTCACTTTTTCGTCCTACAGTGCTTTCAGTTGGGGAACCGCCGTCAACCTCCACCATCCCGCGTACGTCATGGGTAGGAACTTCAGCTTGGCCTTGACCCGTCTCTCGAACAGGTCTATCCGTTCGTGCTTCTTACGTTTCAGTATCAGGTTCGGTTCGTACCACAGCGAGTCGCAGTAGAAGACCGCCCGGCGGTTCTTGTTGAAGAAGTAGAACGCCCGACGCTTCCCGCCGCCGCAGACGGCCAGCGTCCCGTCCTCGCTGATCCTACAGGTCATCTTCTAATCACTGGCGGTTTTCCGTCCGTGATCCTCTCGCCATTGCACATACACGGACCCAGCCGCTGATCCTTCCTGAGTATGTACGTCCCGTGGGCATGGGTCTTTTCCAAGCGGAACCGAACACCCTTATTAGCAAGCCTTACTCTCCTCATCCACTTCTGCCTGTTTTTGCGAAGCGTCATTTCTTCTTCGGAGCCTCGTCCACGACGGGAGCCCAGTACGTCTGGAGGTTCGTCTCGTAGGCGAAGACCTCACCCTGTTCTTCACGGATCACCCACAACGCGCCGGTGCCGTCCTTCTGCGCGGGATGCTCAAGACGGACGACGACTGCCTTGTTCTCGATCAGCATATGCTTGATCGCCATGCCCGGGGCCGGGGTCCATAGCTGGCTCATTTGGAACCTTTCCTGATATTTTCCACGGCGTCCGTGATGCCCCCAAGGACGGGGTTAATCCTAATAGATGCTCTGATGCACCGCCTCGTCTCGGAGCGGAGAGCGCGGACGACCCTGTTGAAGACGCCTGACGATAGGGTATATTCGCCGTCCCCGAAGATCCTCACGGCTGTCCGGTAGGCGCGGTCTTTCTTCACTTGAGGATCTCCTCGATGAACGCCATCATCTTCTTGAAGTCCACGAAGCAGTAGACCTCGATGGGCTTCCGCAGGTTCGTAGGCGCACCCTCAGCAAAAGCCTCCTCGACGACCTTCTGGGCGTCCTTGATGTTCTGCTTCTGCTCGGCCTTTGCCTCGGCATCGGTCTTCTTGTAGGGATCCATGCCTTCGTCCATGCCCTCGACGACGGCCCTACCCGATCCCATGTTGATCGCGGGAAGGGCCTTTGCCAGAGCCTTGAAGTAGGAGGCCGTGGGATCCTTCCTCTCCATATGGGTATGCACCGTGACGACCCAGCCGTTCTCCACCTTCTTGATGTTCAGGGAGGATTCGTCGTCTCCCGTGCTGTACAGACCGTGGTTCATGCGTTTCTCCTCGTAGGCCAGTATGCTACCACGTCGTCCAGTAGGCTGCAAGTATAATGTTTGGGTATGTCGCGTTATTAATAATACGTGACATTGCCTATGGGAGCTGCCCGATTCCGCCTTAGGATGCGTTGTCATATAGGTTCTTTGTGAGGTTCGGCCCGCCGGGACGTTTTTGTTCTTGGTCGGAAAATCTAACCGATGTCCCCGAACTTCTTCACGTTCTTTTTCATTTCCACGACGTCCACGTACACCCTCGTCATGACTGGGCTGCTGTGCCCAAGCCTGTCCTGCGTGGCCGCGAGGTCCTTCGTCTTCGCGTAGAACCGAGTTCCGTGGTAATGCCGCAGAGTATGGATGCCACGGCCCTTGACTTTCATCTTCATTGCCTTCAGGGCTGCGTCCCAGATCCGTTGGGCCGTCCTCTTCGCGATGTGCCCACCGGCGCAATCCAGTAATCGACCGCACGTCTTATGCTCGGAGCCCTTGGACTGACCCGGGAACAGCCATGTCCCCTTGGTCTGGAAGTCGGCCATCTCCTGAAGTATCTCGGCTGGCATATCGATAGACACCTGCTGGAATCGTTTCTTCTTCCCACGAACGGCGGTGAAGATACCTTGGTCTACGTATATCTCGTCCCGATGGATGTGGACGACCTCGGAGACGCGGAGGCCGGAGTAGGCCAGCACCTTCAATAGAAGCCTGTCCCGTGGGTCCCTCGGTTGATTGATGATGGCCTTCGCCTGACGGTCGTCTATGATCTTCGCGGGTTGAATCCGCCAGTTCGATGTGTACTCTTTCACAGACCCTCCTCTACATGGGTATCCAGCCCGGCGTCTTCCGGCACCTCGAGTTGCTTCCGCACGACCTTGCCCTCGACCTTCTGGTGCGCCTCGTCGATGGCAATGTGGACAGCCGACGACTCGATGATCGACACGGGCTTCCCGCAGTCGGGGCACTTCGAGTCCCGTTTCCAGATGCCCGCAGACCCCTCGGCGTTCTTGAACGTAAGGACGACGAACTCCTTCCCGCACTTCTTGGCGTCGCACTTCCTGAGTTTGTAGATGCCTTCCATTAGAACGACCTTGTGTCTGCCGCAATCCTATCTCTCATTTGGATGAAGACGGCTCTGAATTCGTTCCGCGCGTGTTCAAGCCTTTCGGGGGGCATCGACCGTAGCAGTTCCTCGATGTTGGTCACGACCTCGAGCGACATCCGATCCCGGTGGTTCTGCGCGTCCGCGACGTCCAATGGGCGGCGCTGCACCGTCCCCGTGACTTCGTGCCTCTCCCGCTCCGGCGAGTCGATCTCGAATATCATCGAATGAAGGATGTCGAGGTCCGACCGACACATCGGGCAAGCCGTCGCCACGAGGTAATTGTTCGCGGGTCGATGGAGAATCACCGCCGCGAATTCGAGGCCGCACTGGATCGACCTGCACTTATTGATGACCTGTATCGTCTTCGCCATGGCTCAGTCCCTCACCGTGATGAAGTATTGCGGCTTCGCCTGAGGGTGCGTCTTGAACTCGCACCATCCCAGTCTCTCGGGGTCGATTCCCCGAGCCATCAGTTGCCGCAGTTGCAACGCGATGCCCTCGAGGTCGGGACGTCCGAGAGTCTGCGCTCCCTTGTGGACGCGACGCTCCGATTCCTCGTGCGTGATCCTGAAATGCCCCAGCACCTTCTCGTTCGGGGACGCGGGGCCGATCTTGTCGCTCATGATTCCTCCAAGAATTTTCTCTTGCGATCCGGTTCCGGTACTGGCGGTAACGCGGTCGCCCGTTCTATTGGAAATACAATGTGCCTTGGCATCGAAACGACTTCGATGACGTCTACGGAGCACCTCAAAAGACCGTCGTGATTAGACGCCATCGCGAACAGATAAAGTCCGTCGTGGATCTCGAACGATACTTGTTCTCCACCTCTGATCTCTATTCCGTTGACAGACCCGAGCCTTGGTTTGTCCGTTGCTATATAGATGATGTGGCTTCCTTGATTCATCGCGTAGAAGCTGGACCTATTGGCGATCATCGTCGCCCCGACATCGTGGACGTAGTAGCCACGCGAATACTCCCATACCCTTTCACCGTGCCCCGCATGAAAGTGCGCGATCATCAGCGGAGAGCCAGAAACGAGCGTGTAATCAACTGCCATAACGGTCCTCGCGTTCAATCGGCGGTGGCGGCACACCCACCGAAGGCGGCATGGGGTCGCCGTGCATCGTCGTCTGCTGCACCAGCTCACCCCATGCCGTCATGATAACGTCGGCAGAACCGCACGGGCCGTTCCGATGCTTGCCCAAGAAGATCTTCTTCATGCTCGGCTGCTCATGGTCGGGAGTATATATGAAGATCACCTTGTCTGCATCGGACTCGATGGCCCCGCAGTCCCTCAGGTCGGCCAGAGACGGCTTTCCCCCCTCACGATGCTCGGCGTTGCGATTGAGAGCGCAGCACACGAGGATCGGCAGATTGACCTCCAGAGCCAGGCGTTTCAAACCCCGCGTGATCTCTGACAGGGCGGAATTGTCGTTCTTGGTCCTCGAACGGTCCATGAGTTGAAGGTGGTCTATCCATATTGCTCCATTCTCGGGAAATTGTGCCTTGTGCCATCGTGAGATAAGCCTAACTTTGGGGATGCCGATGCTTTCCTTGTTGTGGATCCTTAGGTTCAACGTGGAGACTTCACCCGCCGAAATGATGATGCGTTGCGTCTCGTCCTCGCTGACCTGACCGTAGCTGTACGACAGGAAGCTGATCTTCGCGTCCGTACAGATCATCTTGTTACGGGCAATGGTCATGGACTCTTCGAGAGAGAAGAGTTCAACGGGTTCGTGTCGAGACATCTTCATCATCAACTGCCGTGCGAGCGTCGTCTTGCCCTGACCCGGACGTCCCGCGATGAACGTCAACGTCCCCGGTTCGTACAGGTCGAGGGTGCGGTCGAGTTCCTCGAATCCGATCTTCTTCCAGTCGGGAATCTCCCGGCGTTCTGGAAGGGACCAGTCCCGCATCAGTTCGGACATCTCCACCATGCGGCCCGACTCCCCGTCGTCGGACATGACAGTTTCCAACCTCGCGATCAGATCCTTTTCCTCCTTTCGGGATTCGTTGGTGTCCACCGAAGCGCACTCGTCGATCTTGGCTGTGAGCTTCTTGATCTTCCGCTGCTTCGCGGCCTTCCTGACGATCTCGATGTACTCCTTGTAGTGGGTGGTCGTCGGCACGTCCGTCACACAATGCTGGGCGATCAGGACGACTTCTTCTTCTTCGCCCTCGACCCTGCTGACGCCTCGAAGCCTCAGTTCCTCCTTGATCGTCACGAGGTCTACCTTCTGGCCCATGCAGTACAGGTGCGTGATGACCTCGAAGATCTTCGCGTACGCCGGGCGCGAGAAGTCTTTAGGATCGAAGGTGTCCATCTCGACAACGATCTCGTTGTTGAGTATGATGCACCCAATCAGGCAGGACTCAGCTTCCCGACTCATCCGTTCCCTCCAAGAACTTTCGCTTCTTCGGACCTTCGATCTTCGGCACGTCGTCCATGGGTGGCAGTTCAACCTTCGACAGGTCCATCGTCTCCATGTTCTGACGATTCCGCTTCTGGCTGAATATCGCAGACCCGAGGAGGTTTCCGACGAATGCACCAGCGAACCCCAACAACGAAGACTTCATGACCGCATTAAGAGATGGTACGGCCACCCGCTTGATGACCTTCCCGATCTTCCTGAGTCGTCTACGTTTCTTTGCCATAACTTCACTACACCTCTGCATCGCCAAACGTAGCCAATACGCTACTGGGCAGAGCTACACCTTTACATTAGATTGCCGCACTAAACCACCACGCCGGGGTACAGGACAGAGCCATGCCACAGCTCCGCATAACAAAACCCTGCCTCCACGACACGAAACAGAACCGTGCCTCAACTGTTCGACACCTCGCGCTGCCTCAACTGAGCGGTACATAACTTTGCCGTTGCATCGGACAACGTGGCATAGCCTCCACGACGGGTCACGGAACCATACCGGCGCGTAGCCTCACCGAACTCCACCTCCACTATGCAGCTCAATGCAGGACCAACACCTCGCGCAACTGTGCCTTCACTACACCACGGGGTCCAGAGCCAACACGTCACAAGACTGATCTATACATCGCCTTCGCACCGCACAACGCCACTCCGCTTTGCCGTCACGGAACCGGTCATCACCCCGCCTTGCCCCGGCAGCACGAAACAATACGATGCCGACGCTGCTCACTACGCCACCTCGCCTACACCGAACTGTTCATTGCATTGCCATCACGCCGCTACACCCTACATAGCGCAACCATCGATCCACTTGGCCGTGCCACCGCCGTACGGGACTCGCAGCACTTCGCCTAGACGACACGGAACGTAACCCCACAATGCCCAAGCACCACCATGCGCCACGTAACTTAGCCATCGCGACACTGGACGCTGCCTTGCCCATACGTTGCAACGCAACGCTATGCCTGAACCCTGCTTTGCACGACCCTGCCAAAGCATAGCCTTGGACAACAAAACTGTGCCAGAACCTTACTGTGCCTCGCCATGCCGCCACCGGGCTCTACAGTGCTCAACCTCCACGAGACGTTACTGAACTAGGCGCTGCCAATACAGCGCCATGCGAAACCACGCCGCGACGTAACGCCACGAGGCCCAACTTCACCCTTACTTCAGGATCTCGTACGTGAACGACCCGAACGACGCCGACCGCCACTGCCCGAATCCCTTGTCTCGACCGTAGTCGAGAATCATCCGAAGGAACGAATCGGGATCGACCTTCTTAGCTTCCTTCCCGAAGCCCTTCTGGAGGAAGTCATACATCTTGATCTCGAAGTCGATCACGCGGCCCGCGTTGACCATCTCCGAACAGGCCAGCGATATGCGAGGCCCCTGCATCGTCATGGCCCGAAGAGGCCGCTCGAACTTCGCGTCGGCCTTGGTGAGAAGACCGCCGATTTCGTCGGTCAGGTAGATCCGACGCGGGTAGACGAACAGCAGGTTGTCGAGCTTGCTGCGCGGCTGCTTGACGCCGTGGACGGGCACGAGGGCCTCGGCGGCTTCCTTGAAGAAGCCTTTGATCAGGTAGTTGTAGAAGAACAACCCCTTCCCGCCCGGCTGCCCGTAGTCGCTATGGAAAACGGTGAGTCCCGCCGTCTCACTGATCGTCTCGAGTTCTTCGACTTCGGTTCCCACCACGGGCTCCGTGGGTGCTCCCGTTCTTTCGGCGGCCTTGCGCCGGATCTCTTCGGCGGCGGCCTTCTTGGACGCGATGAAGTTCGTGTAGACTTCTTTGTTGGCCGGGGCCGTCCCAAGAACCGGTTCGAGGAACGTCGCCCGGATCTTGTACGTCACCGTCTTCGGAATGTCGTCGGACATGGTTGATCCTTTCTTGCTTCTGGTTTATAAAACTACAAAACAGGGTGATCCTATTCGGCTGCTCTCTGGCCTCCCTTCTCCAACTCCTTCTTGATCAACGCCCATTTCTCGGGCTGTTCCCGCTCCATCTTCTCGACGTACTTCTTGTCAGATTCGAGAGCTGCAGCGGTTAACTGGGGGTCGTATTTGTAGTTCTTGCCGCCGTTGTTTGCAAAGACCCGGCCCTTCCGGTCCCTTTCGCGGGGCGGGTAGGGAGGGCAGGCCGCGAAGAACTCGTCTAGCAATTTCTCGGCCACTTCCACGGATTCGGTGCCTTTCAGGAACCGAACGTACTTCTGGTCGATGGTTTCCGCCGGGGTCGATTTGGCCGCGAACGCAATCCGGTCCAGTTCAAAGACTCCCAGCCCGTCCTTGGCCTCCCGGATGCGCCCGGCGGCCTGTTCCGGCCCAACCGATGCAATCCAGCCGGGTAGCATCTCGCGAAAAGTCTTCTCAGACCCACGAATTTTCTTGGACTGCAAAATCTGAAGAAAAAACTCCATGCTGTGTACTGTAGGCGTTGTTTCTTTCGGATTTACAGTGCCGGATTCTACGAGGTCTTCTCGTTCTTGCCCTTCTTCTCCCTTCTTACCCTTCTTATGTCGTGGCTCCTCGCTGGCTCCTCGCTGGCTCCTCAGTGGCTCTTTGCTGGCTCTTTGCTGGCTCTCGTCAACATCAGTACCTTGGTAAGCCTCGTAGTTGCAAATAGTTAGGAGTAAACAGCCGTGGCTACTTTGTGGCTTCAAAATTGCCATCTTTTCGGCCAGTTGCAGGAAGTTTAAAATCTTTTTTCTGCTCCATCCCCAGTCCCGTGCCAGTTGCCTCTGGGTCGTCACGAGTTGGCCCCTCTGGACGTCATGTATCTGCTTCTGGAACCACACTTGCCGGGGCATGAAGTTGGCGTTGGCGACGAGATAGAAGAACGCATGGAACGAATCGAACGAGCCACGGTTAAGGAAGGGGTTGTCGAACGCTTTCCGGTATAGCTTTATGTATCCGTTAGGACCCATTCATCACAAATAAGTTGGGGCGCGACTGGCTTCACCGAGTCTCGGATTAGGAGTGTCGGACAGCCGCGCCCCGTTGGGTGAACATTAAATTCCAATTCTCGTGAAGCAGGAGAATCATACCACGGCATCGGCCATCGTCAACGTTTTTTCCGACGAGGTTTCGTCTTCGCCGGTTGCGCGAAAAGTCCCACTGCTTCCGACGGGTCGTAATTCAGGATCACAAGCTCCACGTTGTCGAGCGACTCTTCGTCGGTGTCGATCTTGCCCACCTTGCTGTGGTAGCACCACGACGCTTCCATGATCTTGTACTTCTTGTAGAGTTCCCGAACGAGAGGGTGTTCGTTGTACGAGAGCATCCACCGACCCTTCAGGTCCTTCATCGTCTCCGCGAGTCGCCGGTGGTCGTCTTCGGTGAAGAACTTCTCGTACAGGACATCGCCCACATCTACGTAAGGCGGGTCGGTGTAGAAGAACGCATCGGCCTTGTCGTACCGACGCATGAGGATCTCGAAGTCCATCGTCTCGACGACGCAGTTCTTCAGCTTGCGCCGGTACGGTTCGAGGTCGAAGTCCGCGTTGAACATCGATTTGATTTCCTGCTTGCCACTGCGGAAGTTGCCGGGGCTCTTGGGGCAGGTGTTGTGCCCCGTCTTGAGTAGGTAGAAATACGCAATGGCCCTCTCGATGTCGCGGTCATGCCCCGTCGAGAGTTCGCCCTTCCTGACCTTGAGCATCTCCGCGAATGTCTTCCGGCTGTGGATCATCCACTTGTAGATCTTCGCCATGTCCTCGGAACGGTCGCGGACCATGTTGAACAGGTTCACGAGGTCGTCGTTGAGGTCGTTCAGGACGTGCTGCTCGAACGCGCCCTCGGGCAGGTTCCAGAATACCGATGCTGCGCCCATGAAGGGTTCGCAGTACAGGCGGCAGTTCGACGGGAACATCTCGATGAGCGCGGTGGCCGCCGTCCCTTTTCCTCCGGGCCATGGAATGAAACCCTTCACGCGATACCCTCCCACATGATCTTCTTGACCTTCGGTTCCCAGTACACCCTCATGACGATGAAGTTCGGCTTGAGCTTCTTCTGGATCATGTTCAGCAGCTGCTTCTCAAGCCCGCTCCATCGCTTCTTGTTCCGGCAGGAGACGAGTCGCACCTGTCCGGTGTTGTAGTGAATCCCGACCAGATCGAACTCGCCCTTGCTTCCTGCGGATCGAATCACGATGT
>Ga0334722_10004882_pt1 | contig 13766 bp, 11 predicted proteins | sample C3_bottom_MG_FD_207210 | JGI IMG/M metagenome (GOLD analysis project Ga0334722, IMG submission 207210) | Sediment microbial communities from Yellowstone Lake, YNP, Wyoming, USA - C3_bottom | ecosystem: Environmental > Aquatic > Freshwater > Lake > Sediment | place: USA: Wyoming | collected...
CATCGATGTCACAAAAGGCAAATTTGAACTTACAAAAGCTGCGTCTGAAGCCAGGTAGGGTGGGCACCGCCCACCATGAACGCCGATAATTGATAGCGTGCTAAGGTTTAGAGCTTACCACTCAGCAAAGCGGCACTGCTTTATGCGTCGCGCCCGGCATTTATGCGACAACCGTTGCCTTTAACGGAAACCGTTCCGGGTGCTCGATAATTTCAACGGTAAGGTCAACGTCCAAATCCGGCCAATGAAAATGACCTTCGCTCGGCTGCTCGACGTTCAAGATTTTCCCGACCGGCGCGTCCTTGAACCATGGGAACTCCTGATAAGGCATGAACAGCTCCCTGTCACCCGCCAGCAGCCATACCCCGTTATTGGATATGTTGGTAATCTCAACTTCCAAAGTGCTTTTCCCAAGCTTTTGTGAACTCGCCATAATGCGCCTCGATGATATTTTCGATTTCCTTCAAACTGGCCCCTGGAAGGTTATGGTTAGTCACCAGTTCGACCTTGGGCTCCAACCAATATTTCGCTTCTCCATCGGCGCACGTAACATGGACATGGGTAGTGTCAAGAAGAACCGCGCGGCGGTCAATACCGCCTCACCACGCCGACTACCTTGCCTACTATCTTAACCGGAGTCTCGCGCGGGTCTATTATGATTTCATCGAAGGCCGGGTTCTCAGGGACGAGCCGGACCTTGCCGTCTTTCTCCGTGAAGATGCGCTTGAGCGTGGCCTCATCGCTACCGACCATCACTACCACTATCTCGCCGTCGCGGGCCTCATGTCTTGGGCGCACCACCGCCATGTCGCCGGGGTTGATACCCGCGCCTGACATCGAGTAGCCCTTTACCCTAAGCAGGAAATCGCCCGGCCTCGCGCCCGCCGCCTCGTCAAGCGAGACCTGCTCATCGTCTGACTGGACCGCCAAGGCCGGGATACCGGCGGCGACCTCACCCACCACGGGGTAGCGCCCGGCTTCCCCCTCACCGCTCACGCCCCTCACCGGCATGACCCCGCGTGAGAGCCCATGCGCCCTCGTTATATAGCCCTTGCGTTCGAGCGCCTTCAGGTGTCCGTCCGCCGCGTTCGTCGATGCGAACCCGAACCGGGCGGCGACCTCCCTCACCGTCGGCGGGATGCCCCTTCGCCTCAGTTCGTCCTCTATGAAGGATAATATCTCGCGCTGGCGTTTTGTCAGACCTTCGGTCATGTCAGTATTCCACCCTCTTTACCCCCGACGGACGCCATGAGGGAGAGATGACCCCCTTCCGCCCACTCCTTGAAATAAGCGTGCCCCACGTCACGGTGAACTCGCCGTAGCGGTCGTTTATGGAGTCCATCGCCGTGACCGCCGCTGCCCTCTTGCGGTCCTCCTCGAAAAGGCTCGCCTGCATCGGGTCGCGCACCAGCCCGGAGACGCTCACCCCCACCAGCCGGACCTTCATCTGGAGCCTCAACGGGGTGAATATCTTCATGGCGAGCATGTATATGTCCAGCCCGTCGTTGACCGGTTTTTTGAACCGCATCGACTGCGAGAAGGTGCGGAAGTCCTCGTAGCGTATGGTCAGCGTCACCGTGTCGCCCATGTAGTGGCCGCGCCGCATCCTGCGCCCGACCATCTCGGATAGCTGGAGGATGTACCGCGCAAGCTCCTCGCGGTCGCCGGTGTCGCGGTCCAGCGTCGTACCGTGGCCGACCGACTTGGCGTCGTCCCCTTCGTCGTCGAGCGATACGACCGGCGATTCGTCGAAACCCATGCCCATGAGCTTCAGACGCTCGCCTATTATGCCGAACCGGTTCCTTAAGGCCGACGCCGACGCCCGACCGAGCGCACCGCAGGTGGTTATGCCCATCTCCGAAAGCCTTGATGTCAGGCCCGGCCCTATCCCGCAAAGCTCGCCTACCGGGAGGTTTTCCATCACCTCCGTGACGCGCTCCGGCTCGATAATAGTGAGGCCGTCCGGCTTTTGCATGTCCGAGGCTAACTTCGCCATGAGCTTGTTGGGGGCCACCCCCACCGAGCATCTAAGGCCTATCTCCCTTTTTATATCAGCCTTGATACTGAGCGCGATGTCCGCCCCGCCGCCGAAAAGGAGGCACGACCCGGTCACGTCCAAAAACGCCTCGTCTATCGAGAATACCTCCACCTGTGGGGTGTACCTGGAAAATATCTCCACCATCCGCGCGCTCGCGGAGGTGTATTTGCGGTTGTCGCCTACAACAAGTATAAGGGCAGGGCAGAGCCTTTTCGCCTCCGGGACGTTCATCCCGGTCTTGACCCCGAACGCGCGCGCCTCGTACGACGCGGTGGTGATGACGGTCCTGTGGCTCGACCCCACCACGGCTATCGGCTTGCCCCGAAGCTTCGGGTTCGCGACCTGTTCGACCGACGCGAAGAAGGCGTTCATGTCTATGTGCAGCACTACGCGAGCCAACCTCTGTACCCTCTTTCATGCCGTCAATGCGCCCGTCAAGCCGCTGTACAGGCGGCTGGTAATGGGGTCCGTCAGTGGCGGGCCTGCAAACCACCCAAGACACCGCCGGAGGCATATTCAAGCGGCTGTAGCCGCATTCAAGCGGCTGTAGCCGCATTCAAGCGGCTGTAGCCGCGCCGCCGCTACCCGCGCCAGTCCTGCTCCGCCCCGCGTATCTCCCACGATAGCTCGACCGGGTTGAATGCAAGCGCGTATACGTTGCCGCCGGATACCACCGAGAAGTGCCGAAGCCTCGCCATGCCCACCTTCGACTCCCATGTGTAGGTGATATCCTTGACGTCGTAGCGGCGCTCGCGCCACTCGAACCACGCGGGCCTCATGCCCCCGCGCGAGAACACCGCGCCAACATCTATACTTTCGCAAAGCTCCATGATGGCTTCGAGTATACTGAACATATGTCCAGTTGTCAAGGAAAAATGGGGGCGGGGCGAAGGGGAGGATTTAATGTTGACACACCCCGGCGCATGGTGTAAAAGTAGAATAAAGCGGAGGGCGCCATGCTGACCAGGGAAAACATCGAGGCCGAGATACAAAAGGTACTCGTACAACTTATAGAAAAATACCACCCGGAGAAGGTCATACTGTTCGGCTCAGCCGCCGACCCCGCCGCCGCCGGTATAGGCGACCTGGACTTTCTGGTTATAAAAGAGGACGTTCCAGAGCGCGGGATCGACCGCATCCTTGAGGTGGAGACCCTTATAGAGAGGCATGTCGCGGCGGACATCCTGGTCTACAGGCCCGGAGAGGTCGCGGAGCGGCTGAGGCTCGGAGACCCGTTAGTCACGAAGATATTAAGCGAAGGCCGGACCGTTTATGGTTGACCCGAAGGTAGTCAGGGAGTGGCTCGACAAGGCCGACGAGGACTTCGGCTTCGCGGCTGCGGTCCTTGAGGATACAACGTATTACGCCCAAGTCTGTTTTCATTTCCAGCAGGCCGCGGAGAAATATCTGAAGTCCGCCATCATCGCGAAGGAACTGGAATTTGTCAAGCGCCACGACCTGGTATTTCTACTCGACATCTGCCAACAAGGATACCCTTCCCTAAAAAGCCTACTGCCTGACTGCAAATATTTGAACGGTTTTTATATCGAGACCAGATACCCTGTGCATTGGACCGGCGCTTTTACCAAAGACGACGCCCTCAAGGCCAGGGAGGCCGCCGAAAGGGTTAAGACGGCAGTCCGTTCCTCCCTTGCGTAATTTTATCACACCACCACATTCCTCAGAAACTCCGCACTCCTCTCCGGTATCGACGGGTTGATGTACATGCCGGTCCCGAGCTCGAAGCCGGCCGCCTTGGTCACGCGCGGCACTATCGCCATGTACCAGTGCAGGTGCGAAGAGCCTGACTCGCTTGGCGAGCCCGAGCGTATGACGTAGTTGAAATCAGGGTTGTCGAGGCCCTTGTGTATCTTGCCGAGCACCGTACGCATGAGCGCGGCAAGCTCCAGCACCTCCGGCCCGGACGTTTCTCCGAAGCAGCCCGAATGCCTCTTCGGCATCACCCACGTATGGAACGGCGAGAGCGCCGCGTACGGGATGAAGGCGACGAAGTTCTCGGTCTCGGTGATTACGCGGGCCGCGTCGGTCATCTCGTCCTCTATAGTGCGGCATACGAGGCAGCAGCCCTCGTCGCTACAGAACCGCATCGAGTCCTCGGCCCTGTGCCGCACCTGTACCGGGGCCATCGGGAGCCCTACTATCTGGGAGTGCGGGTGTTCCAGCGACGTGCCGGCGGACGCGCCGTGGTTCTTGAACAGTATCACGTGCTCGACACGCGGGTCGGCGTAGAAGCTCCTGAAGCGGTGGTGGTAGACCTTGAACACCGACTCTACGTCCTCCGGGGCAAGCTGCGGGAGGCAGAGGTCGTGCCGCGTCGTCTCTATTATGACCTCGTGTAGCCCCACGCCCGCCATAGAGGTCTTGAGGCCGTCGTCTTTCTTCCATAGCTCGCCTGTCGGGTCGAGCGCGGAGAACCTGTTGGGGATGCACCGCACCTTCCACGCGGCGTTGTCACCCTCCGGGAACCTGTACGTCTCCGGCGGGGTCTTGGCCTCGTTTCCGGGGCAGAAAGGGCAGCCCTCGCTGTGGGCCGGGAGTACCTGACCCTTGGCGGGCGAGAGGAAGTCCTCCGGCCGCTTCGCGCGCTCCGGGGCCATTATGACGTACTCACCCGTGATAAGGTTCTTTCTGATCTCCGGCATGATGAGCCTCCCGTTGCGGTCCCCGTCAGGGGGTTAAGGTGGGTGGTTTAATTGAACGCTCCTGCCGCCGGAGGCAATTTCAAGCGGCTGTAGCCGCCCTACTCGCCCGCCACGAACTCGACGTTACGGCCCGCCTCGACCGCGATGCGGCATATCTCCTTAAGCTCGGCGAGGAACGTCTTGAGCCGCGCCTTGACCTCCGGGGCCATCTTTTGCATGTGGGCGATGCTCCTGACCGCCCTGTTGATGTCCTCGACCAGGGCCGGGACCTGCTCTGGGGTGAAGGTGATGTCCTCGGTGTCGTTTGAGGCCTGGCCTAAGTTCGGGTACTTCGCGGTGGTCACGAGCTTCCTGAAGAGCGCGCTCTGTATGGACTTGTCTATGTTGACTGTCTTTATGAAACGGTACTCATCGTTCAATACTCCTACCACGAGTGGCATGTCCTGTTTCTCCTTTTAGGGTTGGTTTTATATGCGCATTATATTGCGACGGCGCTCACAGCGTCCTCTTGAACGTCAAGACGGCGAGCGTCATCATTATAACCGTGAACACCGCGAGGTACACGAGGTCCCCGTAGACGACGCTCAGGCCGGATCCCTTGAACATCACCGCCTTGAGCGCGTGTACCGCGTAGAACTCCGGGTTGATCAGCGTAAATGTGCGTAACCAGCCGGGGAAGCCCTCGACGGGGTAGACCGCGCCGGATGGGAAGAAGAATATCACGTTCAGGAACCCGGAGAACACGCCAACTATCCTCGGGTGGTTGGCGCGGCCAAGTATCAGGAACATCATCGATTGCAGCCCCAGCGTGGTGAGCGCCATCACCGCGAGCACGCTTACCGAGCTTTCGAACCCCTGGTACACCGGGAACGACGTCATTAGCGCGCCCGCGACGTAGACCATGACCGCCATGCCGAGAGTTATGACGAACCCCGCCACTATGAGGCCGACCACTATGTCGGTCTTGGTGATGGGCGTCATGAGGATCGCCTCGTCTACCCCAAGGAAGCGGTCCATCACGAGGTTGAATACGCCCGTAATCATGGTGCCCATGAATATCGCCATGACCACGACGCCTGGCAGCAGGTTCTGGTCGTAGTCTATCGACTTGTAGAGTTCGACCCTTCTTGGTACGACCTTGGCGCGGTCCGGCCTCACCGGCCTGAACTGCTCCTTGACGGTGTTTACCGCCTCTGTTATCGACCCGACGAGTGCGGACTCGGATATGCGGTCGGTGTTGTCCACGAATACGCCGACCTCCGGCCCTGTCCCCTGCTCGACCTTTCGGGAGAACTCGCGAGGCACGACCACCGCCGCCTTGTAGAGCCCTTCCTTCACGCCATCGACCGCCTCTATAGGGTCAGAGAGCCTCGTTATGGTAATGGTCTGGGGCCCGGCCTGGAGCGCGTTCAGGGCGTTATCCACCCTCCTGCCGTAGACGCCGGTATCCTGGACGACGAGCGCCACCGGCAACCCCTTTATAGTGCCCTGGAAGGAGTTGCCGAGTATTATCAGGTACGCGAGCGGCATGATGACGCTCATCACCATTATTACAGGGTTCCTGCGGAACTTCCTGATGTCTCGCTCTATTACCGCCAATGCGCGTGTCATTCTGGGCGCTTCTTTCTTGCTTGTACAAGGACCTGTCAGCCCTTCCAAATGTGCGCGGCCAATGGAACCGAGGGGGGCGTGAAGAACATCCCCTTTTAAAAGCAAATACTTGCCCTTATCTGCCCAACTTCTGCGGCACGCCCGCGCCCAGGAACATGCTCACCTTACGGGTCTCCTCCTCGCGTATCGAGCGGCCGGTATGGTGGATGAACACGTCTTCGAGCGACTGCTTCTGGATACCCACCGATACGACCTTCAGCCCGAGGTTTGTCACAAGGCGCATTACCATCGGCGCGTCCTCGCCGCCAGAATCGACGTATAGCCTAAGCTCGCCGTTTTCGACCTTCGTCTTATGCACGTAAGGTTCCGCCTCCGCCGCCTGACGGGCCTTCTCCACGTCGCCTTCGAGTACCAGCGTTATTATGTCGTTACCGGGCAGGCCTTCCTTAAGCTCATCCGGCGTCCCCAGCGTGATGACCTTCCCGTGGTCTATTATGGCGACCCTGTCGCAGAGCGTCTCCGCCTCTTCCATGTAGTGGGTGGTCAGAAATATCGTGAGCTTATAGTCTTTCCTGAAGCCGTCGAGCATGTCCCATACCACCCGGCGGCTTTGGGGGTCGAGCCCGGAGGTCGGCTCGTCGAGGAAGAGTATCCTGGGCTCGTGCACCAGCACGCGAGCTATGTCGAGCCTTCGCCTCATGCCGCCGGAATACGTCGCGACGAGGTCGTCCGCCTTCTTGTCGAGGCCCACCCTCTCCAGCAGCTGCGCTGTCCTTAGCCGCCGCCTCGCCTTCGGCACCTCGTAGAACTTGCCGTATATGTCCATGTTCTCTCTCGCGGTCAGGTCGAGGTCGGACGACATCGACTGCGGCACGACGCCTATCGCCTTCCTCACATCGTCCGGGTCCTTCGATATGTCCAGACCGGCCACGACCGCGCCCCCGGAGGTGGGCTTCAGGACCGTGGTGAGTATGCGGATGAGCGTGCTCTTGCCAGCGCCGTTGGGGCCGAGGAAGCCGAAGAACTCGCCCTCCCTCACCGCTATGCTAACCCCGTCGAGCGCCCAGACGCTTCCGAAGCTTTTCTTTATGTTGTCAGTCGTTACAGCGAACTCGGACATTTGCGACTAAAGCCTCTATAGGTTATTTACCCGGCGGTTAAATGACTAAATTCCTGGGCCCCGTGTCAGGCACGGGGTGACACGTGTATGCCCGTCATTCCCGCGAAGGCGGGAATCCAGCGACTTTGATTTCACCCATTAAAAGGCCCTCTTCGCCTGTCCTCACTTCACCGGTATGCTGACAAGCGTCGTCATGCCGGGCTTCAGGACACCATCGGGGTCCTTCACCCTTATCCTCACGCGGAAGCCCCGGATGTCCTGCCTGCCCCGGTTAACGTCCCGCTCGACCGCGAACTCCGCCTCGCGGCCTATGTCGAATATATAGCCCTCTATGACCTTGCCCGGCGCGCGTTCAAGAGTCACCTCGGCCCTGTAGCCAACCTTCACCTTCGGGAGGTCTCCCTCCTCGACATCTATCCTTACCCAGAGGTCCTTCATGTCCACGAGTGTCAGTATCGACGCGCCCGGCGAGACCACCTCGCCCGGCTCCATCGTGCGGTACTCTACCACCGCGTCAGACGGTGAGTATATTTTCGTGTAGGTGAGCCGCGCCTTCTGGATAGCGACGTTGGCGTCCGCCTCTGATATGCGCGCGCGCAGGGTAGCGGTCTCTCCCTCCGACTGCTTAAGCGCGGACATGGCCGCCTTCGACCTCGTCTTGTCGAGCGTCAGAGAGGCCCTGGCCTTCGTAAGGTCGGCGCCCCGCGTGTCCCGGAGCGTCTGGGCGTTGTCCAGGTCGGACTTCGATATTATGCCACGTGAAAAAAGCTCCTTGAAGCGGCCCAAATCCGTCTCCGCCTGCCTGAGCTGCGCTGCGGCGCGCTCGATGTCGGCCTCGGTGGTGGCCTCCTGCGCGGTCTGGACCTTGTACTGCGCCCTCGCGTTCTCCACCGCGTCGAACCCGCTCGAAAGCGACGTACGGGCCGCATTAAGGGCCGCCTCGGACTGGCGAAGCTCCGCCTCTATGTCGTCGCCCTCGATGGTCGCTATAAGCTCACCCGCCTTCACGCGGTCGCCCTCACGGAAGTTAACCGTAAGGAGCTTCCCCGCCACCTTCGCCGCGACGTTCGTCTCTATGCCCTCGACCGTGCCGGTCGTCTTTATGGGCTGGGGGCCCTTTTCGACGTTGTAGCGCGTGGAATAAAGATAAAGCCCGGCCGCCACCCCGGCTATCGCCACAAGCCCCACAACCGTCTTCAACTTTTTATTCATCCGGCCTTCTCCCGTATAAATTTCTCATATGTATACTGTATTATACATTCCCTGACGTTGTCAATATTTACGCGCCTGAACCTTTAAAAACGAAGGGCGGCCCGTTTAAGTGGGCCGCCCGTGGGTCTCGCCATCAGGTGGTGTTATTGTATGTGGAACACGTACGGGGCGCTCGTCCCCTGCGCCGTGCCCACCGTGAGGTTGTAGCTGCCCGGCGCGGCGCGCATCGGCACGGTGAACGTGATGCTCGTGTCCGTCACCGCCGACGGCCTGACCGTCGCCGCCCTGCCGCCGCCGGATGGTGTCGCCCTGACAATCGGCCTTGCCCCGAAGTACCCGCCCGTGACGATTACCGTCGCGCCCCTTGTGGCGGGGTTGGGCGAGCAGCCGGTTATCACCGGGGCGCACATCTCAAGCTGTATGCCCTCTTTGGTGTAGTCGCCGTTTTTGAGCGTGACCTTTACATGGTACTTCCCTGCCGCGAGCCTTGCGGGCGCGTGGAATGTTATAACGGTGTCGCTCCAGCTCGCTGTCCTGACCCTGACAGTACCCACCGTAAGCGTACCGGAGCTTCCGAAGCCCTTGCCTGTGAGCCTAACCAGCGCGCCGCCACCAGCCTTGGCTGGCGATATTTCCGATATCTGCGGGTATGGCCTGAAACTGGCCTTTACCGACTTGTCTTTGTCCATCACGACAGTGGCCGGGTTGGCGGTACCGGTGGCGTCGCCCGACCAGCCGGTGAAGGCGTAACCGAGGCTCGGCTTAGCGGTCAACTGGACGGTTTCGTCGTCGATGTAATATGACCCGGTCTTGTCAGGGTTGACGCCCACCGAGCCACCCTCGGAAGCGGTCACCGTAAGGGCGCGTCTGGCCTTGAAGGTGGCGGTTATGTTCTTGTCGGCGTCCATCGTGATGTCGAGCGGGTTCGCGGTACCCGTGGCGTTGCCGGTCCAGCCGGTGAAGACGTACCCCGTGGCCGCGTTCGGCGTGAGCCTTACAGTGTCGCCGTCGAGGTAATAACCGCCCGCCCCTGTGTGGTCCGGGGATGCGGTGACTGAGCCGTTGCCGCTGACGCCTATGGCAAGCGTGCGCTTCAGCTTGAATACGGCTATGACCGCATTGTTGCCGTCCATCGTCAGTTCGAGAGGACTTGCGGAGCCCGTGGCGTCGCCTGCCCAGTTAGAGAACGCGTATCCCGCCGCCGGGCTTGGCGTCAGCGTGACCTTGTCGCCCAGGCGGTACGGCCCGGCCGGGTTGGCGGCGACTGAGCCTCCGGCGGTCGGGCTTGGGGTGAGGGTGAGCGAGCAGTCGTCGCCCACGTGTACCAGCCCGTCGGCCCCGCCCACCACGACCAGCGCGCCGTCCCTGCCGGACGCGGACGGGGTGTTGGCGAGTATGTTGTCCCCGTCGGGGGCGTCGGCGGCTATGTCGAAGGAGACGTAGGCCACCACCCCGTCGGGTATGGGGTTGTTGTTGTCCGTCGCGAACACGCCTACCCTGAAAGAACCATCGGGAAGCCTGCTCGTGAAGACCGACTTGCCCGCCTCAGAGCCCGCCGGTCCTACGGTCGCCAGCGGGTTGTTGAGCCTGGCCGTGTCGAAGGCCAAGTCGTCCGACGTGGCCGCGAGGGCCACACCCGCCGTGTTCCTGAGAGTTATGGGTACGACCGCCTTCCCGCCCTTCAAGGCCCTGACGCTGCCAAGGTTCAGCATCGGGCTCTCCGGTATAGTCACCACTACGGCGTCCATGGGGGTCTCGGTGTTGCCCGCGTTGTCAGTCGCCCTCGCCTCTATGTGGTATACGCCGGGCGCGGGTGGGGTCCACGGGAGCGACCAGTACGCCCAAACGCCGTCGCCTGAGTCTATCTTCGCGCCGGTCCACGCCCCGCCGTTTACCCTTACGGATACCGCCCTGACACCGCTCATGCCGTCGTGCGACGAACCGCCTATAACCTCATGGCCGGGCGGGAGCGTAGAGCCGTCGCCGGGCGTCTTTATGTGTGTCATGGGAGCGGTGGTGTCCTTTGCGTCCGCCGTGAACGTCGCTGTAACGTGGATGTCCTTGCTCATCGTCACGGTCAACGGGTTCGCCACGCCCGTGGCGTCGCCGGTCCAGCCGGTGAACGTGAACCCCTGCGCAGGGACGGCGTTCAGGCTTACCGTGGCGCCTGTCTTGTACAGCCCGGAGGCGGCGTCCGGGTCGGCTGTAACCCAGCCCCCGTTAGCGGGCGCAACGTCCTTGACAAGCGCCGAGTTCTTGCCCCACAGGGGGTTCTGCACGTAATACACGTCCGGGTCCGGCGAAACTTCGCCAGCCTCATCGCCGGTCAGGTCTGTAATGGTGGTGACACCCATATACCTGCCGTCGCCGCTTATTACCCATTCCATCGGCGTCATGTTCCCTACAGGGACCACCTCGCGAGTGATGGAGTCAACGACACCAAGCGCCCCGCCCGCCGTGAAGCTCACGTAGAACCTGCCGTTATCGCTAACCCACGGCCAGGCCGGGTCGCCGAACAACGTAGCGAAGCCCGTTACGTCGCTTGTGTTCGCAACAACCTTGACCGTCCCGGCGGCAGTGTCGTATCTGTAGACCTTCTGCGAGGATGCGGCAGTGTCGGTCACGAAGAACAATACGTATCCACCGTCCGGGCTCAGCGCGTATATGGCCGTTTCCAGGCCGGAGGTCAGTTGGACCGGTACGCCGCCCGCGCCGGGTATCAGGCTCACGCGCTTGGTGGTACCAGCCCGCATGTCGCGCAGGAAGAGGTCGGACTGCCCGTTAGTATCGCCCGGCACAAGGTTCGAGGAGTCGGAGAGGAATAACACTAACCCCCCGTCTCCGCTTATAATGGGCCTGTAGGAGTAACAGTTACCCTGCGTCCCGTCGGACGCGACGCTCACCCGCGTGGTCTTGCCGCCAGCGATGTCCCGCACGAATATGTCTGACCACCCGTTGGTGTCGCCAGCGACGAGGTTGGTAGCGTCAGACTGGAACGCAACCTTGGAGCCGTCGCCGCTGATGGAGGGCCACATGCTGTTCCCGTCACCCTGGCCGCCGCCGTCCGGGACGCTGACCAGATTTATACCCAAAAGCGCGCCTGTATTAGTGTCTACGCCGCGCACGAACACATCTATAAAACCGTTTGAGTCGCCTGTGGTGAGGCAGGACTTGTCAGACTCGAACGCTATGAAGCTTCCGTCGCGGCTAAGCGAAGGCCCGCCTGAGAAGAAACCGCAGTCCGCTGAGCCCGTGGCTGGCGCCGATGCGCGGTGGAACGCCGAGGCGGGGAGCGGCGGAACCGCGCCGCCCGGCGCCATACTGACGTCGAGCCTGAGCATGCCGCCCGCCCCGCCGGGTACGTCAGAGAACCTTATATAATAGGTCTTGCCCGCGTCCACGTATATCTCTGTCTTGCCCCATCTGCAGCCCAACCCAAGGTCGGTGAGGCCCAAACAGTCGCCCCCGAATATGTCGAACACGGGGTAATAACCGCTCCCTGTCGTGTCGATGCTCACCCATCCGGTCTGCGACGGTGTGAACGTAAACCATACGCTGTGAGTGCCAGCTACCCCGATGCATGGTATCGCCGGTTCACCCGCGCCGGACGTGGCGCGCGTCGTGTCCACCATATAGGTCGCGGGGAGGGTGGATATTACCGTGGCGGTCGAGCATTCGTCGTTGACCGAGCCGCTCGTCGGCGATACCACCACTACATGTACGACCGCGTGGGCCGCGGGCTTTGACCCGTCCGTCGCGGTGAAGGTTATAGTGACGGGTCCCGCCGAGCCGGGTACCCAGTCGGCGGTATAGTAGCCTTCATGTATGAATGTGTCGGGGTTGGCCGGGTCGCCGTGGTTGACGAGGGCGACCGGGGCGTCGCCGTTAGAGAACTCCGCCTTTATGCTGAGGGCGTTGGCCGGGACTCCCGTAACGTCCATCGCGACCAGCGAGAGCGGCGCCGCCATCCCCCTGGCGGCGTTGTACCCGTCGTGAGGCCTCACACCGCTCAGCACATAGCCGTCCACGAGCCCGGAGAACGTCTTGTCCGGCACGGTCCCCTTTATGAACCTGTTGGACCTGCTCCCATCCGGGCTTGTAACTACACCGACCTGGGGCAGGAGGGCGCGCGGGTTGACCGGGGAGGCGGTGTCGAAGAGCCTCGGTATGTTGACCTGTACGTCCCTCGTACCCTCCTTGGTGAATACGTCCATCGGGCCGGGGTTGTCGAGCGCGTGGTCGAGGACGGCCATGTTGGCCCTAACGAGCGCCTCGCCGGGGGCTTCCTTCGGGTCGAGCACCACCAAGTTCCCGCGCCTGTCGGCTGGCCTTTCTTCCCTTATGAACTTCGAGCCGTCCATGTACGAGGCTATCGCCGCCTTGAGCGCGGCCTTCGCGGCTGGGAGCAGCAGAGGCTTGCTCGGCGTGAGGAGCGAGGGGTTGGGGTCAAGTACGTCGGCCTTTATGTCGAGGAAGTAGCCGCCCGCGACGTATGCGTTATAGAGCGTCTCCGGGTCCACGTCTGTGTTGTACGCGTCGGATATGAGTATGGCCGCCTTGGCGGTGAGGAGCGCCGCCTTCATCATCGCTATGTCGCCGTGGTCTACCAGTATGCCGTAGGGCGCGGTGGTCTCGGATGATGCGAGCGCCACGGTGAACTCCCTGCCGGTCGCGTCCAGGTTGGCGACGGCGGCGTCTATCTCCGGCGCCACGCCTCCGGCCATGAAATCAGCGACCTGCCGAGGACTTGGGGTGGACGTTGTGATGACCGGACGGCCGTGGGCGTCGAGCGGTATGGTAACGCCCTTGAACCCGGAATATATGTCGCGCGGCCCCTGCACGCCGAACGCGTCCATGAACTCCCTGACAGAGTCGAGCGATGTGGGGTCCGGGCCGTATTTCTGGTCCTGCACTATGACAAGGATGCGCGTGGCCGCGCGGAGGAAGTTGGCGGTCTGGTTTGCAGGGTCGCCCTTGAGGGCGTCGGCGAAATATTTGTCGGCGCAGACGATGTCGTGCGCCGCGAGCCTCTCGCGCCCAAGTTCGGTGAGCCGCTCCGACGGCAGCGTGGACATCGTATTGGCGCCGGTCGCGCCGTTACCCAGCGAAGGCGCGCCCCTGA
>Ga0334722_10004883_pt1 | contig 13765 bp, 13 predicted proteins | sample C3_bottom_MG_FD_207210 | JGI IMG/M metagenome (GOLD analysis project Ga0334722, IMG submission 207210) | Sediment microbial communities from Yellowstone Lake, YNP, Wyoming, USA - C3_bottom | ecosystem: Environmental > Aquatic > Freshwater > Lake > Sediment | place: USA: Wyoming | collected...
CGTAGGTGCTTCAAGAGTGAGAGATCTATTCAAGCAGGCCAAGGAAAAGGCGCCATGTATCGTCTTCATTGATGAAATTGATGCAGTGGGACGTGCCAGGGGACGTAATGTTAATTTTGGCTCAAACGACGAAAGGGAAAATACTCTTAATCAGTTGCTTACAGAAATGGATGGATTTGGTACCAACATGGGTGTAATCATCCTGGCAGCTACAAACCGGGCCGACATACTCGACCGTGCACTTATGCGCGCTGGCCGTTTTGACAGGCAGATACATGTTGAACTTCCTGATCTTACTGAGAGAGAAGCTATATTTAAAGTGCATCTCAGGCCGATAAAACTTGAAAAGGACTTTGATATTACTTTCCTGGCCAAACAGACTCCCGGGTTTTCAGGAGCTGACATTGCAAACGTATGTAATGAGGCTGCACTGATTGCTGCCCGTAAGAATAAGACTGTTGTTGAGAAACAGGATTTCCTGGATGCAGTCGACCGTATTGTGGGTGGTCTTGAAAGAAAGACTAAAATTATATCTCCAATAGAAAAGAAAACAATTGCATACCACGAAGCAGGTCATGCAACGGTAAGCTGGCTGTTAGAGTATGCCAGTCCGCTGCTTAAAGTTACTATTATCCCAAGAGGAAGGGCACTTGGAGCAGCATGGTACCTGCCTGAGGAGCGCCAGCTGACTACCCGTGAACAGATTCTCGATGAGATGGCATATGCTCTGGGAGGAAGGGCTGCAGAAGAATTGATTTTCGGAAAAATTTCGACCGGTGCACTTAGCGACCTGGAAAAAATAACCAAGCAGGCATACGCTATGGTATCTTACTTCGGTATGAGCGATAAAGTCGGAAATGTAAGTTTTTATGATTCATCGGGCCAGTCTGATTTCGGATTCACCAAGCCCTACAGCGAGAAGACAGCTGAAATCATTGACCAGGAAGTAAAGAGTATAATCGATGAGTCGTACATTCGTGCAAAGGAAGTTCTTAAGAATAATATGAAGGGGCTTACTGAACTGGCTGAGATCCTTCTCGAGAAAGAGGTGATATTCAGTGAAGATCTTGAAAGGATCTTCGGCAAACGTAAGGCAGAGAGGATCAAAGAGGAGCAGGAATCCAAAAAACTGGCTTCCGGTGATAATGTTAAAAAGAATAAGGAGACAGTTAAGGAAGCTTCAGTGAAATTACCTGTGGAAAAACCGAAATCCGAATCTAAAAAGAAGGATAAGAATGAAGGGAAGGAAACTGGTGAGAAGCAGGAAAAGAAATCTAAAAACAAGGATAAATAACTGCCGGGATTTTGAATAATTTCTTAAGACGCACATTAACAGGGGCCTGGATAGTGATTTTTGTTCTGGGAGGTTTCTGGCTTCACCCCATATCGTTCTTTCTTACCGGGCTGGTCATTCTTGCCGGAACACAGTACGAATACTATGTCATGATCAGGAATGCCGGGGTAAATCCCCAGATGATTCCCGGTATGATAACTGGCATTTCTGCATATGTTATATCAACCCTTATTGCATCAGGGATCTTACCTGAAAGCTTTTTTCTTATCCTGATACCAATGATGCTGTTGATAATGGTTTTGGAGCTTTACAGGAAGCAGGAAAAACCGTTTGATTCACTTGCACATACGTTCTTTTCAATACTCTATTCAGGAGTACCCTTCGCATTGCTTCCTTTTTCAGCATTTTCCAAAAGCGGACTTCAGTCTCTGTTGCCACACAGACCGGAGATTTTCTCACCTGGAATTATTATAGGCTTCTTCCTGCTGATATGGGCCAACGATACAGGTGCATACCTTGCAGGAGCATCATTCGGACGACATAAGCTGTTTGAACGTATTTCACCAAAAAAATCGTGGGAAGGCTTCTTTGGAGGTGTTGTACTGGCATTAACCGCAGCATGGTTCCTTTCGGGCTGGCTTGGGGTTGTGGAACGTCACAGCTGGATTATAATTGCTTTGATTATTTCTGTAGCCGGAACATACGGTGATCTGGTCGAATCTATGTTGAAAAGAAGCATTGGAGTTAAAGATTCAGGGACAATAATGCCTGGCCACGGAGGATTCCTTGACCGGTTTGACAGCGCTATCGTTTCGTTTCCCCTGGTATATCTTTTTATAACTCTTTTTGGATGATTAGTCAGACTTGATTAGTTTTGTGCAAAATTTCTATAGATGAGTATTCACAAGGAAGGATATAAAATACTGGGATTTGGATTAATTGCACTCCTGGTCCTTAATACTGTCATTAATATTTTGTGGGGAGATATAGAGATTCTGAAATGGGGATTTCTTGTTCTTTCCTTTATGCTCTATATTTTTCTTCTTTTCTTTTTCAGATGGCCGGAAAGGGAGCTTGAGCCGGCTCACGGACTCGTTTATGCTCCTGCCGATGGAAAAGTGGTTGTTATTGAAGAGACAGAGGAGAAAGAATATTTTAAGGATACCCGGCTCCAGGTATCAATATTCATGTCGCCATTTAATGTCCACAGTAACAGGTACCCTGTTTCGGGCAAGGTAAAATATGTCAGGTATCATCCGGGAAATAACATGGTGGCATGGCATCCAAAATCTTCTGAACTAAACGAGAGGAGTACAATCGTTATCGAAACGATAGAAGGAACGGAAATTCTTATACGACAGATAGCAGGTGCCGTTGCCAGACGGATTGTCACATATGCAAGGGAGGATCAGGATGTCCTGCAGGGTGATGAGCTTGGCTTCATTAAGTTTGGATCGCGCGTGGATATATTTTTGCCTGTAGGAACAGAGATAGAAATTCCTATTCTCCAGCAGGTAAGGGCAAATAAGGATATTATTGCCAAAATCTGAAATTTAGCTGAAATGAACTTTATTGATGATAAAATTATTGATGTCACAAGTGATGTCAAATGGATCGGAGTTCTGGATTATGATATAAGAACTTTCGATATTGTTATGCATACCGATTATGGAACTACCTATAACTCTTATTTTATAAATGCTGAGAAAAAGGCCATAGTTGAACTTGCAAAGGAGAAATTCAGCAGTATTTATATTGACAAGCTGAAAAAAGTAACAGATCCTTCAGAGATTCAGTATATTATTCTCGATCATACCGAGCCTGACCATTCAGGAAGTCTGAAGATACTCCTGGACCTTGCTCCATCCGCTACAGTTGTAGGATCAGGTAATGCCATAAGGTATCTTGAAGATATTGTCAATAAGCCATTTAAATCACTTGTGGTAAAGCATGGTGACAAACTTGATCTGGGTAATAAAACCCTGTCATTCATTGCTGCTCCCAATCTTCACTGGCCCGATTCAATCTATACTCTTCTTGAAGAGGACAAGGTTCTTTTTACCTGCGACTCATTCGGGGCACATTACTGTTCAGAAAATATGTTCAGTAAATTTGACCAGAACTACACAGCTTCATTTAAATACTACTTTGACATTATCCTGAAACCATTCAGCCGGTTTATGATAAGAGCTATAGATTTTGTCAAACCGCTGGAGATTAATTATATATGCACAGGACATGGTCCGATTCACCGGGGGGCTAGCTTAAATGAAGCTCTTAGGATGTCAGAGACCTGGGCAAAAGAATATATGAAGATTACTTCTGAAAAGAGCGGGTATAACATCATGATCGCATATGTTTCAGCCTATGGATACACCAGGGAAGCCGCGGAGCTTATAGCAAAAGGAGTTGTAGAAAATAAGGAGATTGCTGCTGAGATAGTTGATATTGAGGATATTTCTCTGGATCTGCTTGAAGAAAAGATAATCGGAAGCGATGGGATTATAGTGGGATCTCCTACAATTAATCAGAATACTCTTCTTCCAGTTTATAAACTTTTTGCACTGGTCAATCCGATTCGTGACAAAGGAAAACTGGCAGGATCTTTCGGTTCATTTGGATGGAGTGGTGAATCTCCAAAGATAATACTTGAGAATCTCAGGATGCTCAAATTCAAGATATTTGAAGATTCAGGAGCCATTAAATTTGCTCCTTCCGGCGTTAAGGCAGAGATGCTTGTGGAATATGGAAGGAAATATGCCGTTATGTTCATGGCTGAATGCGGACGAAAATAAAAAAGGACGTGCTTCTGCACGTCCCTGTTACATTTTAAGCTGATTCTTTACGAAATTGTTATCTGACGGGATAAGTTCTTTTTCTCTTCTTCCATCTTTGGAAGTGAAACTGTCAGAATTCCATCTTTGTAATTAGCTTCAATCTTATCCCTGTTTACGTTTTCCGGGATATAGAAGCTCCTGCAGAAAGAGGAGTAATTGAACTCTTTTTTCTTGTATCCGTCATTCTCTTCAGAGGTCTCACTATTCGACTCGGATGAAATTGTCAGAACATCCTCATTGATGTCGATCTTGAGATTTTTCTTGTCCATTCCGGGAATTGCAAGATCAAGAACATAATACTTCTCATCTTCCTTTATATTAACTGCAGGCATTGAACTTGTCCTGTTAGTTAATGTCGGGAAAAAATCATCGTCAAAAAAATTAGGCATGTAAAACGGCCTGAAACTTCTTCTCATAATTGTTGGTAACATGGCTTTGTCCTCCTGTTATTTTAAGTTTAACATTTATTGTTTCATTTACGATTACCACTTTTCAAACTCTGTTCCAAATTGAAAAACATGCCAATATGGCGCTTGTTGTCAATTTTATCCAGACAATATGGCAGTATGAAAATTTTGATTCCTGTTAATTCCTGATTTACATTATTGACAATGAATTAATAAACAGATATTTACATTTAAATAAGGAGATCTTAAATATTTAGAAGCGAATAATGTGTTTTCTACCCGTCTGTCAGTATTTGGTCCTTAAGACAATCTTCGATATAAGCCGGCAGAATTTCGAAACAGGATATTGCTCAATACCTGGAAATGTATTTGGGTATTATTTTATGAATCAGGAATTGACATGGGAGTTTGTTGTATAGGAAAAATTAGATTAGGTTTGCAAATGAAACCTGACCATGATGAGCGTAACCTTCAGGAATATTTTGATCGTATGCGGAGTAATGCTTTTATTAGCGCTATTCTGGTTTTTCAGAAGCATTGTTGTTTATATTCTTATCTCGGGAGTATTATCAATTGTAGGTCGTCCTCTTGTCGAACTGTTCTGCAGAATCCATTTCAGGAAATGGAGATTTCCCAGAGCGCTTAGCGCCCTTATGACCCTGTTGATCTTATGGGGAGTAATTATTCTGTTCTTTTACATTTTTATTCCTCTTGTAACCACCCAGTTAAATTATTTTTCGACTATAGACAGTGAAAAAATCGTGCTGCTGGTTGAACGACCAATTGCAAGAGTGGAACAGCTTTTCAGAGCTTTCAACAGGGATATTGCGAATCAGATATCGATACAGGATTATATTGTGGCTAAAGTATCAGGAGTGCTTAATATCAATATGATTCAGAATTTTCTTGGTTCTATTTTCGGGATAATGGGTAATATTCTTGTCGCCATTTTTTCCATCTCATTTATCACCTTTTTCTTTCTGAAGGACCAGGCTCTGTTTTTTGAATCAATACTGATGTGGGTTCCTGACAGATACACTGAAAATGTAACAAGGGCATTAGATTCAATACAGAAGCTCCTAACAAGATATTTCATTGGAATAGTGATTCAGAGTACCTGTATCCTTATTCTTGTAACTCTGGGAATGACAATAATAGGGATCGATTTCCAGCAGGCTCTTGTGATGGGGGTAATTCTGGGTATACTGAATGTCATTCCGTATGTGGGACCCTGGCTTGGGCTTTTTATTGCAATAATAATGGGGGTGGCATCACATATCAATATGGATTTTAATACTGTGGTGATACCACTTGTGACCTATATGATAATTGTTGAAGCAATTACTCACCTGATTGATAATGTTGTATTTCAACCTATAATATTTTCAAGCAGCGTAAAAGCTCATCCGCTTGAGATTTTCATAGTAGTGCTGGCATCCGGATTTGCAGCCGGTATCCCGGGTATGATACTGGGTATTCCTGCCTATACTGTTATGAGAGTTTTTGCAAGGGAATTTTTCTATAATTTTAAGGCAGTTCAGAAGATTACTTCAGGTCTGTCACCTGAAAAGATGGATTTTAACCGGTCCGCAAAGGAATCAGAAGAAGTGAAGTAATTCTGATCTGAACAATAAAAAATCTGATAATTCTCCTGACTTAGAAATGATGAAACTATCAAGCTCCATAATTTCCGGTTTCTTCAGGTTATATTCTGACGGTTTCCGAAACATGTCTGCCTCCGGCCGTAAATTGTGGGTAATCATTCTTATAAAACTCTTTATAATGTTTGCCATCCTGAGGATATTTTTCTTTCCGGATTTCCTAAAGGAAAAATATTCCAATGATAAAGAGAGGAGTGAATATGTTCTTGATCAATTAATTAACTCAACAAATAAACATGACTGAAAACATTGATTGGACTTTGCTGGACTGGTCAAGGGCGCAGTTTGCCCTGACAGCAATCTATCACTGGCTGTTTGTGCCGCTTACACTTGGTCTGTCATTCCTTGTAGCCATAATGGAAACAATTTATGTACGGACAGGGAATGAGGAGTGGAGGCGTATCACAAGATTCTGGATGACACTTTTTGGTATAAATTTCGCCATCGGAGTTGCAACGGGTATTATTCTCGAATTTGAGTTCGGTACCAACTGGTCAAATTATTCATGGTTCGTAGGTGATATTTTTGGAGCACCGCTTGCAATTGAAGGTATTGTTGCTTTCTTCATTGAATCCACTTTTATAGCTGTAATGTTTTTCGGCTGGAACAAGGTTAACAGTAAATTTCATCTTGTTTCGACGTGGCTTGTTGCAATAGGATCGAATCTTTCGGCGCTCTGGATACTTGTGGCAAATGGATGGATGCAAAATCCTGTCGGAATGGCTTTCAATCCCGAAATGGCAAGAAATGAAATGGTAAGCTTCTGGGCCGTTCTGTTCAATCAGGTATCTGTCGATAAATTTCTGCATACTCTCTCTTCAAGTTATCTCCTGGCTTCTATGTTTGTGATGGGTATAAGTTCATGGTTTCTGATAAAAAAGATGGAGGAATACAAAGCGAAAAGAAGTCTTTTGGTAGCTTCTGTTTTCGGTCTCTTAGCATCGCTTATGACAGCTTACACCGGTGATGAGTCTGCAAGAGAAATATCCAAGGTTCAGCCTGTCAAATTCGCTGCCATGGAAGCTCTGGCTAAAGGCAAAACAAATGCCGGCCTTATTGCTTTCGGAGTTCTGAAAGAATCAGAAAACAAAATTGGTGAAACACCCCTTAAGGAGTTTGCTTTCAAGATTGAATTACCAAGTCTGCTTTCAATACTTACTTCAGGAGATAAAAATGCATTTGTTCCGGGCATATCAGACCTGCTGCATGGGAATCAGACATATAATTTATTGTCGTTTAATGACAAGAAGGAGAGGGGAGAGGTTGCCCGAAAGGCCCTTTTTATGTATAAGGATGCTGTTAAAACAAGAAACATTGAGCAACGTGATTCAATAAAAGCCCTGTTCAGTTCAAAATCATTTCAGGAGAATTATTTCAGATATTTCGGATATGCCTCAATTGAGAATGCTGAAGATATCATACCAGAAGTATCCGGCACTTTCTACTCATTTCATCTTATGGTGATGCTTGGTTTTGCGTTCGTATTACTTTTTGTGATTGCACTTTTTTACCTGTTCAGGGGGACAATTGATCAGAACCGCTGGTTTCTCTGGCTATGCCTCTTTGCAATCCCTCTGCCTTATATTGCCAGCGAGCTTGGCTGGATTGTCGCTGAACTGGGTCGTCAGCCATGGATAATTCAGGATCTGATGCCGGTATCGAAAGCAGTCACAAATATTGGCCCGGGTTCAGTAATTGCCACATTCTTCATTTTCGCTTTCTTATTCACAGGCCTGCTTATTGCAGAGATATCAATTATGGTAAAGCAGATTAAAACAGGACCAAAACATTAGGAGGGCAGGTTATGACAACAATGATTATATCACATTTATTTCTTCAGAATTACTGGTGGGTGATCGTTTCACTTCTGGCCAGCCTTCTTGTCTTTCTTATGTTTGTACAGGGAGGACAGTCGCTGATATTTACCCTTCCGGGCAATGATATGCAAAAAACAATGCTTATTAATGCCATAGGGAGGAAGTGGGATCTGACATTTACCACTCTTGTTACTTTCGGAGGTGCTTTTTTTGCATCTTTCCCTCTCTTCTATGCAACCAGTTTTGGTGGTGCCTACTGGGTTTGGATTGCAATTCTTTTCAGTTTTATTCTTCAGGCAGTAGCGTATGAATTCAGATCAAAACCGAACAATGTTTTCGGACAGAAAACATTTGATCTGTTCCTGTTTCTGAACGGAGCGCTTGGCCCACTGCTTATCGGGACTGCTGTAGCTACTTTCTTTACTGGGTCACAGTTTAGTCTCGACAGCATGAGAAGTGTGAAGTGGGCAAACTCATGGTACGGGCTTGAGGCTGTTCTGGATGTCCGGAATCTTGCACTTGGACTGGCTGTGTTCTTCCTCGCCCGGATCAATGGCTTACTATATATTATCAATACAATTGATGATGAAGATCTTAAGCAGCGTTCGGTCAGCAGATTATTGTTGAATTCAATCTTTTTCCTGGTACCGTTCCTATTCTTTGTAATATCAATCCTCCTTTCACAGGGCTTTGCTGCCGATCCCGCTACAGGAAACATATCTATGGAAAAATATAAATATCTGCACAACCTGATACAGATGCCTCTGGTGCTTGTAATTTTTCTCGCCGGAGTTGCAGGTGTGCTTTATGGGTTGTTTATAGCTTTGTTTAAAAAGAGCAATTACGGAGTATGGTTCACATCACCCGGAACAGTGCTTGCAGTTTTTGCAGTCTTCATGCTTGCAGGATTCAATGGAACTTCGTTCTATCCGTCTGCATCTGATTTACAAAGCTCTCTGACAATCAGGAACGCATCTTCAAGTGAGTTCACGCTTAAAACGATGATGTTTGTTTCATTTCTTGTTCCATTCGTCCTTGCTTATATATGGTATGCATGGAAATCTATTAACAACAAGAAGATCACAAGTGAAGAGATGAATTCAGGGGAGCATAAATATTGAAGGCTTAAGGCTAAAGTAGTAAGGCATAAGGGAAAAATATTCTGGATTCTTCTGACTTACACTTAAAGCTAATTTTCAATTAAATAGATAAATGATAAACCGCCAAAACCAGACACAATGTATATCACAGAATTTCTCGAATATCTTATCTGGCCGGCTTTTATACTGTTAAGCTGGATCTCGGTAAAGTTTGCATTAACGATTTATGATAAGAAATATCCTGACACTGAGTAGGTTATTTCATAACCATCGCGTGACCACTGACGAGATAATATAGATTGGTATTATCAGGGCTGCTGCATTTATTCCGAGAAAAATAAAGGAGAGTGCAATAAGTAATATCATAAGATACCGGCCTTCATTACCTTTGAATTTCAGACTGGAAATCTTTAGCGAGAACATATCCAGCCTGCTGACCATCAGGAAAGAAAGTATTAACGTCAGAATGATCATCGCAACCGGTGAGCCTGTAACTGAATCGATGAATTCTGATCCTGAGTAATGTCCCGCAATAACAAGTGATATCACAGCAATTGCATTGGCAGGTATCGGCATGCCTTTGAAACTGGTTGCCTGTGTCGAATCGAGGTTAAATATTGCAAGTCTGAAGGCTCCGCATACAGGCATTATTGCTGGTATAAGCATTAAAAGACTAAAGCCGGCTTGCTGCTGTATTTCAGGGAGAATTGATTTTCCAAGGAAATCATATATGATTACGGCCGGCGCTACTCCAAAGCTGACAACATCCGCAAGACTGTCAAGCTCTTTTCCGATATCGGAATAGGCTTTGAGAAGCCGTGCTGAAAAACCATCAAAAAAGTCGAATATCATAGCTGCTGCAATAAACCATGACGCAGAAACAATATCCCCTTTAACTGCAAGAATAATAGCTATGAAACCTGATACAAGGTTTAAGGATGTAATAAAATTAGGAACATATCTTTTCATTAAAATAACCGTTGAGTTTGTGTACTGCAGGTAAAATTAAGATAAATTTCGTCTTTATTATTAGTTTTGCACAATTAACACCCTCCTGATGGTTGACTTAAAAGGCGTCAAAATAGCAGTTGATTTCGACGGTACAATTGTTGAACATGCTTATCCCGAAATAGGGAAAGAGAAACTTTTTGCTTTCCAGACCCTGAAGGAATTCAATAAGATGGGAGCTAATCTTATTCTCTGGACCTTCAGAACAGGTAAGGAACTTAATGAAGCAGTTGAATTCTGCAGGAAGAACGGAGTGGAGTTCTATGCTGTGAACAAGAATTATCCTGAAGAGGTGTTCGACGATACGGTAAGCAGAAAGATCAATGCCGATATCTATATCGACGACAAGAATGCCGGCGGATTTCCCGGTTGGAGTGAGATATGGCAGATGATAAATCCATATGACCTTCAACAGATGGAGGCAGAAAAGAGGATCACCTCCCCTGCGAATATATTTAAACGTATGTTTGGCAAAAAAAACATTTCAAATGAGAATATATCCTAAATACGTTATATCAATCTCCTTTATGTTCATTCTTGCCTGGACCATTTCATGTTCGGGAAAATCAGGTAAGATTGAAAAAAATGTTTCAGCTCCTGTTCCGGCTGCGGATACAGCCGGAGAGGCAGCGCTGAAACTTGTTAAATTGGTTTCTCCCGGAGAAAATGCAGAATTAAAACTGAACCAGTCTCTTGATGTCGTCCTTGAACTGCTTTTTAAAAACAGGATTCCCGATTCGGTAGCTGTCTATTTTGACAGTAAGCATATAACAACTTTGAAATCTGAACCATGGAAATGTAATGTCGCAGGAGACAGGATAGTATCAACTGGCAGGAAATCACTTAAAATAATAGCTTATAAGGATGGAAAGCTTCAGAATCCTATAGCCCGTTTTCTTGTGATATACTCCGATATTGTTCCAAAAATAAGCAGTTACAGGATAATTAAAAGTTATCCTCACGATAAAAGAGCATTTACCCAGGGTCTTGTGTATGACCATGGATCGTTTTATGAGAGTACAGGGCAGGAGACTGAATCATCACTCAGAGAGGTTGAAATTGCAACGGGCAAAGTACTCAGGCAATTGAATCTGGATGCATCACTTTTTGGAGAGGGTATAACACTTTTCAATAACAGGATATTCCAGGTTACATGGAGGAGCAAAGTTGGATTTGTATATGAAGCGGGAACATTCAGACAGATTAACAAAATATTTTATCCAACAGAGGGTTGGGGACTCACAACAATTGGTGATAAAATTGTGCTTAGCGACGGCACCAATATTCTCTATTTCTATGAACCGGAGATGTTTACAATGGTTTCCAAGATAGAGGTTTACGATAATGAAAAGAAGATTGACAGTCTGAACGAGCTTGAATATATAAACGGAGAGATATGGGCCAATATTTGGATGGAGGACAGGATTGTCCGGATTGATCCTGTATCAGGCAAGGTGAAGGGTTATTTAGATCTGAAAGGGTTGTTCCCTCAGAATGAAAGGAATCCCGAAGCCGATGTACTCAACGGAATTGCATACGACAAAGAGAACAACAGGATATTCGTAACCGGTAAAAGGTGGTCAAAACTTTTTGAAATAAAGGTTACTGAATAATGTCGGTCCCGTAAATGATTCTTATCGCTGCAGGAATTATACTGAATTCGGCAGGAGTATGTCCCAGCGATTCCCCGTCGGCCTCAGTATATATTACTGAATCCGAAGCAGCTTTAAGGTTTTTGCATTTATACCCGTCTATCTGGGGATGACTCAGAATTGTACCATCATATAATATCCCGAGCTTGCGTATGATCTCAAATTTGCCAATGTTTTTTATCACGGTTACATCAAGCAATCCGTCGGTAGGTACAGCATCAGGAGTCTGCCTCATTCCCCCTCCGCAATATCTTCCGTTACCGACATTTACTGAAAAGATCTCAGCACTTGTTTTCTTACCGTCTATCTCCAGCTCCACACGGGTATTCCTGTATGTAAGAAGGCTCAGCAGGAGGTTATAGAAATAAATAAGTTTTCCGCTGCGACCCCTGTCTTTCTGATAATTGCTTCTTTTCACTACAACCGATTCGAATCCAAGTCCGGCAATATTTAAGAAATATCTTTTTTTCTGTTCTTTGCCGTCGTGAAAAAGTATTATACCGACATCGTGTAATATTGTTTTTTCCTCTTTTATTATTGCGACAGCTTTTTCATGATTGAGCGGAATGCCGAACATCCTGCCCCAGTCATTACCTGTCCCTACAGGAATTAGCGCCAGGGTAACTTCACCCGGAGGGCAGCTGGCGGAGGAGAAGACCCCATTAAGTACTTCATTTAGTGTGCCATCTCCACCTACTGTAATTATTTTTCTGTATCCTGTGTCAATTGCTTCAGAAGTAAAATGAATGGCATCTCCTTTCCGCGATGTGAATTTAACCTCATGAGAGAGATTGTTTCGTTCAAGAGCTGAAGATATGATGTTCCATTCTTTTTTCCCCTTTCCGTTGCCTGCATTGGGATTTACTATCACAAGCCATTCCGGATGGCTTAAATTAAGATTCATCAGTAGCGTTATTTTGCCGGTAAAGATGTGAAATAATAAGATATTATTAATCAATGTAATATGATTTTATTTCACTTAAGAGAGTGTTAATAAAATGTTGAAAACCCCAAAAAAAATGTTTACAATTACATTCTGCTCTGCCGGCAGCAGTAGATGCATAAGTAGTAAATTTGAAGCTCAAAATAACTTATGAATAATTAAGCAATATATATGGGAAGGATAATAGCAATAGCGAATCAGAAAGGCGGAGTTGGAAAGACAACTACTGCAATAAATCTTGCAGCAAGTCTGGCAGCACTTGAAAAAAAAGTGCTTATAGTTGACGGAGATCCGCAGGCGAATGCAACATCAGGGATAGGGATAGATACAAGGCAGATCAGATGTACCATATATGACTGTCTTATTGATGGCAAAGATCCTAAAGAGGCATTAATGGGAAGCGGTGTTGAAAACCTTACAATAATACCATCAAATATCGACCTTGTAGGAGCAGAGATTGAGATGCTTGAACGACCCGAAAGAGAGAAAATTCTAAAAAATGTTATAAGGAAGATAGCTGATGATTATGATTATATTTTTATCGATTGTTCTCCTTCACTCGGTCTGCTTACAGTGAATGCACTCACCGCCTCTGATTCGGTAATTATTCCTGTTCAGTGCGAATATTTTGCTCTCGAAGGTCTTGGCAAGCTTCTCAATACAATTAAGATAATACAGAATAATCTTAATCCTGAGCTGGAAATTGAGGGATTCCTCCTGACAATGTATGACGCGCGGCTCCGGTTGTCAAACCAGGTTGCAGATGAAGTAAATAAACATTTCCAGCAGATGGTATTCAAGACAATTATTCAAAGGAATGTCAAACTGTCTGAAGCTCCCAGTTTTGGTCAGCCTGCTATTCTGTATGATGCTGATTCAAGAGGGACAGTGAATTATCTCAATCTTGCCAAAGAGCTTATTGAGAAGCAGGAAGAGAGGGTTAAAGCATAATATTAAGGATCTTTCAATTACCTGATAAAGAGATGAATATGACAAAGAAGAATGCGTTGGGCAGAGGTCTTGGTGCATTAATTGATGGAGTGGAG
>Ga0334722_10004884_pt1 | contig 13761 bp, 13 predicted proteins | sample C3_bottom_MG_FD_207210 | JGI IMG/M metagenome (GOLD analysis project Ga0334722, IMG submission 207210) | Sediment microbial communities from Yellowstone Lake, YNP, Wyoming, USA - C3_bottom | ecosystem: Environmental > Aquatic > Freshwater > Lake > Sediment | place: USA: Wyoming | collected...
CACGACGTGCTGGCCGGTGAGCACGTGGACGCGGACCGACTCGACGGTGCACGGTATGAGCATCGTCCTGGACACGTCTTTAGGCTAACCCCAGCCGGTGCGCACGCGGCGCGACGCGCCATTGCGCCGGAACAGCGGGAGCAGCAGCAGGCCGGCAACGAAGCCGAACACGTGAGCCAAGTACGCGACCTGCGCCGTCGCGGGGTGACCGGCCAGCCGAAGCTCGGCGACACCCTCGATGATCTGCAACACGACGAACATGCCGATGACGATGAGCGCGGGTAGCTCGATGACCGTGATGAACAGACCAAGGAAGACAAGGGTCGCGACGCGCGTCGTCGGGAACATGACGAGGTAGGCCCCGAGCACGCCGGCGATCGCGCCCGACGCCCCGACCATCGGCGCGGGTGCCAGCAGGCCCTGTCCGATCGCCGCGATGATCCCGCAGACGAGGTAGAAGGCCAGGAACGGGCCGCTGCCCATCGCGTCCTCGACGTTGTCGCCGAAGATCCACAGATACAGCATGTTCCCGAGCACGTGGAGCCAGCCGCCGTGCAGGAATTGATGCGTGATGAGCGGGACGAACGTCGCGACCGTCGCCGTGCCGCCTGTGAGAGCGCTTGTGAAGCTCGTCCAGTCGAAGGCGTACTGGTCGTAGAGGGCCTCCATCGCCCCTGCCTGTCGCGAGAGGTTGAGCGCGTAGAGCCACAGCACGACGTTCGTGAAGAGCAGCAGACGCGTGACGACCGGGACGCGCCGGGTCGGGTTGGCGTCGTGGAGCGGGATCATCGATCCCGCCTCATCTGGATCGTCATCGATCCAGATTCGTCGCGACGATCTTCGAACCGTGCAGGGTGTAAGCGACGCGCGACACCTCCGATACGTAGAACGCGGTCGCCTGCGGGAGCGTCGCGGGGAGCGTCACGCGCAGCAGCTCGCGGCCATCCTTCGCCATCTGCACGACGGTGCGGGCGGTCGGGTCGAGCAGGTAGATGTTCGTCTGGGTCGCGACCGCCTGGATGGCGACCGGTCGCAGCGCCGACCCCTGCCAGCGCGGTGTGAAGTCGACGCGCGCGGCCGTCGTGACGAGTGGATTCCGCCGGTATCGCACGATCTCGCCCGTCGTCGTGACGATCCAGACGTCGCCGTCGATGGACAGCGACAGCGCGGTATTCGCGGGGAGCGCGGGCGCGAGATAGGCCGTCGCCTTCCCGAATGCGATGGCATCGGCGGACTCGTGCTTCCAGAGCTGCCCGGAGGCGGAGTCGAGGACGTAGAGGTTCGATGTGAACACGGCGATCGCGGTCGCGGACTTCCAGGCGTCGCGGTCGGTGGGCGTCACGTCCTTCACCTGATCGCCCTCGGCGCGCCACAGCTTGCGCGCGTCGTCGAGACTGAAGAGCACGTCGCCCTGATACGCGACGAGCACCGGCCCGGCCACGCCGCGGTTACCACGCTGCATCACGGAGACGCTCTGAAGCGGGTCGCCGAAGACGCGCCACAGGCGCCCGGAGCCGGCGTCGGCCAGATACAGACCGTTGGTGTTGCCGATGATCTGCGACGGCTTCGCGCCCGGTGCGAGGCGCTCGAGATCGACGATGACGCCGTCGAGGCGATCGGTGAGCGCGGCAGCGTCGGCACGGAGCCCGGCGAGGTGATCCGCGTCCGCGAGCGGCGAACGCGCGGCATCGTCGACCTTCACGAGCGCCTGCGCGATCCGGGCTCGGGCGCCCTCGGCGTCCGGTGGTTTCCGGTCGGCGAGGCGATGCGCGGACGCGAGGCCGTCCTCGGCCTCGAACACGGCCACCTGGTACTCGCGCTGAGCGCTCGTCGACTCGTAGTCGCGGTACGCGAGCCCGCCAACGCCGATCGCGGCAAGGATCAGCACGATGGCGAGCACCGTGACCGCGCGACGCTGGCGTTTCGATCGCTCGCGCGCGGTGTCCGGATGCCTCGGCAGCGATCTCGAGCGGCGAGGGAGGAGCTCGAGCCCAACTGCCACGCTCTTCGTCGCGGCGCTGGCGACCGGCGCGGTGGCCGTCCGCACCAGCCCTCCGATACGCGGGCGCCTGCGCCAGATCGCATCGATGCGCGCGCGGATGCTCTCCGCGATGGCCACCTCGTCCGGCTCTGACGTCCGCATCGGCTCCGGCGCCACGCGCGCGGCCGCCCCGGAGCCCTGTGTCATCTCCACGAAGACCACCCCGTCGCTCCCCGCGACGGCGTCCGCGACCGCGCGGTTGTGGATGTGCTCCGCCGCCGCACGCGGATGCAGCGTCACGGCAGCGGCCTTCAGCGTCTCGGCGCCGAGCCCCTCGACGAGCGCGCTGCTCGCCACGATCAGCGTGTCGCCCGACTCGATGTTCTGTCGCCACACCTTCGGGACCACGTCCGGATCGCTCCCGAGCGACGGGGCCTCGCGCGTGGTCGTGCGATGGACGAAGTCGGCGAGCTCGCCTGGCTCGTCGCCGGGAAGAAAGAGACGCGCCCGACGTACGAGGAACACCTGGGCCGCGCCGATACGCGAGCCGTAGATCTCGTTGTTCACCACGACCGCGCAGGCGAGGTGAAGGGCGCCGCTGTTCCGGTGTTCCTTCAGCCGCTGGGCCGCGCGGCGGTTGGCCTGCCGCAACGCCTTGCGCAGGGCCACCTCGATGCCGGCGGAGAGGTCGTAGAAGTACTCCTGATCCGCCAGGTCCGCGACCTCGCGCGCGATCTGAGCACCCGACCCCGGCGACGATGGGGCCGCGACCTCGCACAGGAGATAGAGCCGGCCCTTCGTCCGCAGAAGCGCGCCGGTCTCCGGCTCGTGGACGATGATGACGTCGGCCTTGCTCGCTCCGCGCTCATGAGTGCTGCCGACCTTGGTGACGAATGAGGCTGCGGGCATCCCCGCGAGTCTCCCAGATATCAGCGGGGTGGTGTGGACGCGGGCACGGGACGAACCCGCACGATGCCGCTCGTCGGGGCGATCCTCGTGACCGCGGCGATGAGCTCGCGCTCGCGTAGGCGGACTTCCCCGGCCCACTGCGCGCTCGGCACGGCCACGACGAGCGTATCGCCGTCGGCGCGCAGGGCATGAGTACCGCGGGCGTCATCGCCGAGCACGCTGACCGCGGCATCGGTCCATGCGCGTACGGCGTCCGCGCGGGCGACGTCGCGATCGAGGTGCATGAGGCGCAGCGCCCGCCCGATCACGCGGCCGATCGGCTTCATGCGCCGACCTCGCCTCGCCGCACCGGGATGACCGTGGCGCGATCACTGAGGGCATCGGGGAGCGCGGTGGAGGTCGCGGCGGTCAGCAGCGCCTGCGCGTCGGCCGGGATCGCCGCCGCGAGCGCCTCGCGGCGCCCCGGATCGAGCTCCGAGAGGACGTCGTCGAGGAGGAACACCGGCGGCTCGCCCACGCGTGCGGTCAGCCAGCCGGCCTCGGCGAGCTTCAGCGACAGGACCGCGCTCCGGTGCTCGCCACGGGACGCGAATGACGGCAGCGCGCGACCGTTCGCGGTCACGAGCAGGTCGTCACGATGCGGCCCCACGAGGGTCGCTCCCTGCCAGCGCTCGCGCTCACGCTTGTCGCGCAGGAGATGCTCATACGCCGCGGCGCGCTCCTCGACGCTCGTACCCTCGACCTGACCGCCATAGGCGAGATCGAGACCAGCGGCACCCGCGAAACGCGCGGTGGCCGCGCGGAACGGCTCGGCGAGCTCCGCCACCAGCATGGCGCGGCGCAGCGAGATGCTCGATGCAAGGCGTACGAGCTCGCGATCCCAGAACGCGAGCTCGTCCTCGGGCAGCACCATCTCCTCGCGTGCGATGCGCAACAGCGCGTTGCGTTGTTCCAGCACCCGCTGGAACTCGCGTGTTTCGCGCCGGTGCGCGCGCTCGATCTGCGCGAGCATCGCATCGAGATAGCGGCGCCGGGCGCTCGGTGCAGCGCCAAGGAGCTCCACGTCCTCGGGGAAGAACGCCACGACCACGATCTCGCCCGCGACGTCGTCCGCCCGCTTTCCCGCGCCATCGAGGAGGTAGCGGCGGGCCCGGCGGCGCTCACCCTCGGGCGGTGCGAAGAGCAATAGCTCCACCCGGCGATGACCCTCGGCGCGGTCGATCTCCACGCGCACCCGTCCGGTCGTCGCTCCCCATCGCACCAGCTCGGTGTCGTCGTGTGCGCGCGGTGAGTCTCCACGGGCCGCGAGGTGGATCGCCTCCAAGAGGTTCGTCTTCCCCGCACCGTTCGAGCCGATGAATGCGGTGACGCCACGCGCGAGAACGACCTCGACCATGGCATACGACCGGACGTCCTCCAGGGCCAAGCCGGTCACGCGCACGGGTCAGGCCGGGATGCGGAGGGGCATCACAACGTGCAGGTAGCTGTCGTCGCCCACGATCTTCACCACGCCGGGCGCGAGCGGGCCACCGAGCTCGAGTGCGATCTCCGGGGCCGTGAGGCTGCTCAGCGCGTCGGCGATGAACCGGCTGTTGAACGCGATCGTGGTGTTCTGCCCGTCGACGGTAGCGTCGACCTTCGCGGTGTTATCGCCGACCTCCGCCGCGTTCGCGCTGATGATGAGCGGCGGCGTTGCGCTCGGATCGACCTGGAACCGCAGCATGTTCGCCGAATCCCGCGCGAAGAGCGAGGCCAGGCGTGTTGCCTGGAGCAGCTCCTCTCGCTGGACGATGATCTTCGTCGCGGCCTTGCCGGTCGGGATGACCTGGCGGTAGTTCGGGAACTGACCCTCGATCACCCGCGACACGAGGTCGGCTTCGTCGGTGTGGAACATGACCTGGCTGCCATTCGGTGTGACGAAGATCTCGACCGGGTCTTCGCTGTCGTCGATGATCCGCTGCACTTCCTGAAGGCTTCGGGCGGGGATGATGACCTCGAGCTTGCTATCCACCTTTGCCAGAAGTGGCGCGGTCCGCACCGACAGCCGATACGGATCCGCCGCGGCCATCGTGACGCGGTCACCCTCGAATGTCGTCAGGACACCGGTGAGCACCGGTCGGCTGTCATCGGTCGTGGCGACGAAGGCGACCTCGCCGATCATGCGGCGAAGCGTGCTCTTCGCGAGCCGCGTCGTCGGCTTCTCCGGCGCGACCGGGATGATCGGGAATTCCTCGGCGTCCATGCCTTTGAAGTTCGCTTCATATGGGCCCGATCTCAGATGGACGGTCTTCGTGCGCACGTTGAGCGAGAGCTCGGCCGGTCCCGGCGGCAGAGAGTTCACGAAGTCGGTGAACAGCTTCGCTGGGACGGTGATCGCGCCGTCGTCATCGACCTTCGCCGGCACCCAGACGTTGATGCCGACCTCGAGGTTGGTGGCGGTGAGCTTCAGCCGGCCGCTTTCGGTCCGGAGAAGCACGTTGCCAAGGATCGGGAGGCTTCCGCGTGTCGAGACCGCGCGCCCAGCGATCTGAAGGCCTCGTGCCAGGTTCTCCTGTAGACAAGTGACCTTCACGCGCTCTCCCGTCCTCCCCGTAAGAGTTGTACATACGCAGTAGTCACTAGTGGTAGTGGTGTGGACTATGCGGCTTCCGAGATGATGCTGTCTCAGTCCGTCGCGCCGGCATTGGTCATCCGCTCGCCTCTGGGCTGACCGGCCGTCGTGGATGGGCGTGGGATGCGCTGCGGAGCACGCGCGACAGAAAACAAAGATTTGTCAGAAGTCAGGACACATGAAGGCCCTCGGCACCCCCCTGACGGCCACCTGTCCACAATTGGGTGCGCTTATCCACACATATCGTGGCCTTATCCACACGCGGCCTGCGCTCGGGAACCCCTGGTTTTCTTGGGGTTTCGGCGCCTCCTCGGCGCGGTCACTCGCTAGACGGTGTAGAGCATCTCCCGGAGCGCACCGACGTCGCGGCGGAAGTCGTCGTTCTCGGCCATCTCACGCTCGATCTTCTCGCAGCCATGGAGCACGGTCGAGTGATCGCGGCCGCCGAGCGCCTCGCCGATACGCAGGAGTGGCGCCTCCGTCTCTTCACGCATGAGGTACATCGCGATCTGCCGCGGCAGCACGATCTGCTTGTCACGCGCCTTGCCTTTGAGCTCGCCCACCGGCACGCCGTAATAGCGCGCCACGGCCTCGACGATCTTCTCGGTCGAGAGGGTCTTCTGCCGAGGGTTGTACAGGATGTTCTGGAGGATCTCCTGGGCCAGCTGGGTGGTGATCGGAACGGCATTCAGCGTGGCGTAGGCGACGATGCGTGTGAGGGCTCCCTCGAGCTCGCGGATGTTCGAGACGATTCGCTGCGCGAGGAAGTCGATGACGGGCGGCGGCACCGGTACCGATTGCGCCTCCGCCTTGGCACGCAGGATCGCGATGCGCGTCTCGAGGTCCGGTGTCGAAATGTCCGCGATGAGGCCCCACTCGAAGCGGGACCGCAGGCGGTCCTCGAGACGCTCGATCGCCTTCGGCGGGCGGTCGCTCGTGAGCACGATCTGCTTTCCCTCTTCATGGATCGCATTGAAGGTATGGAAGAACTCCTCCTGCGTACCCTCTTTCCCGGTGAGGAATTGGATGTCGTCGATCAGGAGCACGTCGATGCGGCGATATCGCTCGCGGAACTCCTCGCCCTTCTGGGCGCGGATCGAGTTGATGAACTCATTCGTGAACTTCTCGCTTGTCGCGTACGCCACGCGCTTCTTGGGATGACGGCTGATGACCGCATGCCCGATCGCGTGCATGAGATGGGTCTTTCCGAGGCCCGAGCCGCCATAGATGAAGAGCGGGTTATACGAATGACCGGGGCGCTCGGCCACGGAGAGGGCCGCGGCGTGCGCCAGGCGGTTATTCGACCCCACGACGAGCGTGGAGAACGAGTAGCGGGGGTTGAGAACACCTCCGACGGGTGCCTCCCGAGGCCGCTCCGAGCCCGTATTTCCGGCCTGAACTGAGGCTCCACCCGGCACCGCGGCCACCGGCCGGTCGGAGTGCGCGGATGACCCGATCATGTTCACGAAGCGCACGTCCACCGTGCGTGAAAGGAGCCGCCGCAGGGCCTCGCGCACCTGCGTGCGGTACTTGCTCTCGAGCCACTCGCGAGCGAAGGCGTTGGGCACCCCGATCATGAAGACGTCGTCTTCCTCGGAGATGATCGCCGTCTCTTTGAACCACGTTTCGTAGTTGCCCTTTGAGAGGACGAGCTGCATCTCGCCCAGGGCGGCCGACCACAGCTGTTTCAGGTTCAATGGCTCGCCTTCTCTCCGCTCGAACACGACGATGACGCTCCCCACATGCCGAACGCGCTGTGATCACCACGCCGATGGAAGACGAGAACTTGGGATCGAACCGCCCGCTGGAAGCCGCCGAACAGTAGCACCGCCTCGAATGAGCGGGCAAACGCGCGACGAGCGCTCGCACGATGTGCGGATGTCGCTGCGCTGTAGACTGGGCCCCACACACAGCGCCACCTCTTTTGATCCCACACACACCCGCTTCCAGGGGAGAAGGGACTCGATCGTGAAGCGCACCTATCAGCCGAAGACGCGTCGCCGCGCGCGGGTGCACGGTTTTCGCGCTCGCATGAAGACGACCGGGGGACGGAAGGTCCTGTCCGCTCGTCGCGCGCGTGGGCGCAAGCGCATCATCGTCGTCTGATCCTGGAACACGTGATGCGTGCCGCGCGCCTGCGGCGCTCCAGCGACATCGCCACCCTTCGCGCGGAGGGCCGTTCGCACCGTCGCACGGCGTTCACCGCCCGCGTCCGCCTCACCGGCCGTCGCGAGACCCGTCTGGCGGTGACCGCACCGCGGGCGGTCGGCCGCGCCGTCGTGCGCAATCGCGCGCGCCGTCGCGTGCGCGAGGCCTTTCGCCGCGCGATCGCCTCTGGCGCGCCCACGACCGGTCTTGACCTCCTGGTGACGGCACGCGCGGAGGCGGCCACTGCGCAGTTCGACGTGCTCCTGGCCGACGCGACCGCGGTCCTACGCGAGACGAAGGCATGAAGGGCCTGGTCCTGGGAGCCCTGCGCTTCTACAAGGCACGCATCAGCCCACAACTGCCGCCGGCCTGCCGCTACACGCCCACCTGCGCGGAATATGCCATCGAGGCGATCGAGCGCCGCGGCGTTCTGGTGGGCGGATTCCTCGCGGCGAAGCGCGTGATCTCCTGTAACCCGTTCACCCGAGGCGGTTACGACCCGGTGCCCGAGGGCCGCGCGCGATGAGCTTCCTGCAAGACCCGTGGAATGCCTTCCTCGTCCATCCGCTCATGGCCCTCGCGCTGGTCGCATTCTCGCTGGTCCGCGATTTCGGCCTCGCGATCATCCTGCTGACCGTCGCGATCCGCCTGGTCGTATACCCGCTCTACCGCATCCAGATCCGCTCGCAGCGCGCCATGGCCGAGCTCGGGCCGGCGATGAACGAGCTCAAGCAGAAGTACGGGAAGGACCGCGCGCGCTTCGCCGAAGAGCAGATGAAGCTCTACAAGGAGTACGGCGTGAACCCGATGGCCGGGTGCCTGCCGCTGGTGCTCCAGATGCCCATCCTGTTCGCGCTGTACTCCGCGCTGACGCAGCTCGGTTGCGGTCTCGGCGGTGGCGGCTCCAACTGCCCCGGCCTCACCCATGACGAGGCGCAGGGCATACTCGGCTTCTTCGCCAGCGTCTTCACGAATCCGGTCCCGGTCGGAGGCGCGCTCGATACCACCGCGAACTGGCTGCCGTGGCTCACGAACGGGCTGCAGCGTCCGGACCCGCTCTTCGTCCTCCCGGTCCTCGCGGGCGCGGCGCAGCTCGTCGCGTCGGTCATGGCCATGCCGGCCAAGCCGGTGGCGTCGACCGACCCGAACCAGCGGATGTTCCAGTCGATGGCCTACACCTTCCCGCTCATGACCGTGGTCCTGGGCGCGCAGTTCCCGTCGGGGCTCACGCTCTACTGGATCGCGACCACGGTCTTCCAGATCGTCCAGCAGTACTTCGTCTCGGGCTGGGGCCAGCTGCCGAAGTACCTCACATTCCTGCGGAACGTCCCGACGCCCGCCGATCGCGCGATGAAGAAGGAGACCGCACAGATCGTGGCGGAGGGCCGCGCGGACCTCGAGAAGAACGGCGGGCGCGGCGCGAAGGCGAGTTCGAGCGACGACGTAAGTGACGATGCGAACGGAGATGCCGCGGCCGCGGGTGCGGGACGCGGACAGGGACGCCGGCGTGGACGGCGGAGGGGAAAGCGATGAGCCCACTGCGGGGGGAGGAGTTCACTGGCCGCACGGTCGAGGAGGCCATCGAGCGGGGTCTGCGCTCACTGGGTCGGAAGCGCACCGACGTCGACATCGAGGTGCTCGAGAAGGGCAAGCCGGCGAACGTGCTCGGCATGGGCGGTGAGGACGCGCGGGTGCTTCTCTCGTTCCAGGAAGCCGACACGAGCGAACCCGAGCCGACGGTCGACGAGGCCGAGGTTCCGCGCAGGCCGGATATCGCGCGCGAGCCGCGCGACGAGGACGAGGCGTCCCCGGCGTTCGCCGAGGACCTTGCGCTCGGCGCGACCGTGCTCCGCGAGATGCTCGCGGCGATGGGCGTCGAGGCCGAGGTCTCGTACGGCGAGCAGACGCAGCAGGACGGGCTCGAAGTGCTTGGCCCGGATCTCGGCGCGCTCATCGGACGCGGCGGCGAGAACCTCATCGCGCTCCAGCAGATCGTCGGCGCGATCACCTCGAAGAAGGTGGGTCGCTCCGTTCACGTGGGCGTGGATATCGAGGGGTACCGGCGGCGGCGCGAGGAGCAGCTCAAGGAGATGGCCGCTCGCGTGGCCGCGCGGGTGAAGGCGACCGGATCGGCGGTCACGCTGGAGCCGATGCTCGCGTACGAGCGGCGGATCGTGCACCTCGTGGTGCAGGAGCAGACGGGCCTCCGCACGGAGTCGGTCGGCATCGAGCCGAATCGCCGCGTCGTGATCTCGTCCACCGCGCCCGGAGCGCGCGGACCGTTCCGCCCCCCACCTGCCGGCGGCTTCCGCCGACCGGGCGGTGGCTTCGGCGGTGGTGGCTACGGCGGACCGCGTCGCACGTTCGGCGGGCCGCGCCCAGGCGGATATCGCCCGCGGCCCGACCGGTAGCTCGACCGCGACCGATCCGGTGACGACGCGCGCGCCTGCCCATCAGGCCGTGAGCGACCCCAACTGGCTCCCCTCGCGCGTGCGGCGCAACTTCCGGATCGACGTCTTCAGCGCGGTCTGCGCCGGCACGTTCGTCTCCGTCCTCGTCGCCTTCATGCCCGTCGTCGTGCGGCGCATGGGCGGCACGCCCACCGACGTGGCGATCGTGGTCGGTTCGCCGTTCGTCGGGCACTTGCTCGCGCCGTTCTTCACCTATCTGCTCGCGCACTTGCCAGCGGTGCGCGTCGTGGCCGGCACATCGACGCTCGCGCGATCGATCTTCATCGTGGGCATCCTCCTCGCGACCACCCCGCTGATGCTCGCGCTCACAACCGTCGGGTTCTGGGTCATCACGATCTCCAACGTCGCCGCGTACACGGCGCTCATGCGGGGCATCTACCCGGACCGAGAGCGCGCGCACGTCATGGGCAAGGTGCGCGTCGGCGCGTCGGTCGCGGGCATCGCCGCCGCGGCGATCGCCGGTACCCTGATCGACGCGGTCCCGGCGCAGTGGGTGTTCGCGGGTGCCGCGCTCATCTCGCTGCCGGGATCGATCGCGTTCTTCAGGATCGAACACGAGAGCACGGGCGGGTTCGGCACGCGTCGTCCCGCGCTGCACATCGCGCGCGACGTGTGGCGCGATCACCGCTATCGGAGGTTGATGCTGTCGTTCGCGGTCTTCGGCTGGGGCAGTCTGATGAACTTCGCGGTGTTCCCGATCATGCTCGTCGACCGCTTCGATGCGCCGAATACCTTCATCGGCATCCTCTCGGCGACGCAGTCGGCGACGATGATCGTTGCGTACGTGGTGGTGGGCCGCCTCATCGACCGCGGGTCATCCCTTCGTCAGACGTTCCTTGGGACCATCCTCATCCTGTTCGTGCCGATGGGCTACCTCGTCGCGCCGCAATACTGGTTCCTCCTGCCGGTCGCGGTCGTCGCCGGGATCGCCCAGGCGTCGGGCGAGCTCACCTACCACACCAATGTGGTGCAGCTCGCGCCGCGCGATCGGCTCGCCGACTACGCGGCGGCGCAGTCGCTGCTCCTTGGGATCCGCGGATCGCTCGCGCCATTCGCGGCCTCGGCACTGCTCGGTGTCTACGAGCCTCGACTCGTGCTTGGCGTCGGCCTCGCATTCATGGTCGTCGGCACGGTCATCATGATCGGCGCGGTACGCGAGCCCGCCAGGCCCGCGCCCCTGGTCGCGCCCGCCTCATAGCCGACGCCTCGATACTTACGCCGTGCGCGTCGGCGTCCAGCTGCCCGAGGTCGAGCGAGACGTGCGCTGGACGGAGGTCGTCGCGCTGGCGCGCGCCGTCGAGCAGTCGGGGTTCGACTCGGTCTGGGTCGGCGACCATCTTCTGTATCGCGGCTCCGGCCGTTCCGAGCGCGCGCCGTGGGATTCCTGGACGCAGCTTGCAGCGCTGGCCGCGGCGACCGCGCGCATCGAGCTCGGGCCACTCGTGGCGGCGACAGCGTTCCATCCGCCGGGCCTGCTCGCGCGCATGGCCGCGTCGATCGATGAGATCAGCGGCGGCCGCTTCGTGCTCGGCATCGGCGCGGGATGGAACGAGCCCGAGTTCCGGGCGTTCGGCATCCCCTTCGACCGCCTCGCGTCACGCTTCGAGGAGTCGTTCGACATCGTCCGCCGGCTGCTCGCCGGCGAGCGCGTGACCTTCTCGGGCCAGTTCCAGCGCGTCGACGACGCGGTGCTCCTGCCACGCCCGGGGCGCCGCGTGCCGATCATGGTCGGCAGCAACGGTGCGCGCGTGCTCGCCTTCGCGCTCCCCCACGTGGCCGCCTGGAACGCGTGGTATTCGTGGTACGGGAACACGCCCGAGGGCTTCGCCGCACGTAACGCCGACGTCGATGGGGCATGCCGTCGCGCCGGGCGCGAGCCGCGAGCCGTGCGGCGCAGCGCCTGCGTCCTCGTGGCCATGGGCGCCGGCGGCGAGCGTCCCCATGAATGCCCGGCCGTACCGGTGGAGCGGGTCGCGGCACACCTGAAGGAGCTGGCCGAAGCCGGCGCCGACGAGGCGATCCTGGTCATCGATCCGATCAACGAGGCATCCGTGCGGGGCATCGCCGAGCGCATCGCGCCCTGATCTCGCCGGCGTGCGCTACGGCCGGAGCGGCACACCGTTCGCGCGCATGGCGGCCGCGAAGCGCTCCGCGATGATCTTGTAACCCTCGTCGGAGGGATGGAAGCCGTCGCCGGAGACGGTGATGGTCGAGACGAGCGCAGCGCTCCCGGTGAAGAGGTCCACCGCGATCGCGCGCCCGGGCGCCGACTTCACGACGGCTGCGATGACCTCGTTGTACGCCGTGATCTGCTGCAGGAGCACGTTCTTATCGGCGTCCTTGTATGCCGGCACGCCGCGGATATCGGGCACGTTGCCGACGAAGATCCTCGCGTCGGTGCGCGCCACGAGGCCGTCGACGATCGCCCCAAGGGCGTCGCGATATGACGCGGGCTGGATGGTCGCGTTCATGTCGTTCACCGCGAGCCACACGGTCACGGCCGTGGGCCTCTGCGCGATCGCGCCAGGGAGCTGCTGGTCCTTCGCCTGGATCGCGACCGATCCCGACACGCCAAGGTTCACGTACGCGCTGCCCGGCGGAAGGAGCGCCGCGATACGCGCCGGCCACGAGCCCGTCGTCGGATCGGTCGCTCCGACGCCGACGGTGTCCGATGCGCCGATCGCGACATAACGCGCCGCGGGAAATGCGGCGGTGGGTGAGGCGCTCGGCGCCGGAGTGGCAGTAGGCGTAGGCGCAACGGTAATGGCGGATGAGGCCGCCGGAGCGATCGACGAGCGCGGAACGCTCGGTGCGGCCGACGCGGTCGTCGTCGTGCCCGCGCCGCATGACGTGCCGAAGGCGATGGCCAGCGCGGCCAGCCGGAACACCACAGCGACACGCATCGTTACAATTGATGGTGCCTGATGAGGGCCACGGGGATGCGTGGTTTCGACAGGGCAGGCGACGGGATCGTCGCGAGCCGAGGAACGCCGTTCCTCCTCGTTAATCCGAACGGCAGCCATGTAAATGGCAACACTTCGTACGCTCTCGCTGCCTAGTCAGTGAGCGTCCTCCCGGTCTCCCCTTCGCGGGTCGGGAAGGGCGACGAAAGCGAAGGTGCGGTCCGCCGATCGGTCGGTGAGCGGGCTCAAGTAAGCCGGCCTGGAGTGACCCCGGAGCGCGTCGGCGCGCGCCGGGGACCTCGAGAAAAAAATCGCCGACCACGCTCGTAGACGCGATCCAGTCAAGGGCCTTGGACGGGGAGTTCGACCCTCCCCCATCTCCACAGTGCCGCGGAGCAGCACGGAGTACGTGCCGCGGAGCGGCGATGTACGGAAGTACGTGCCGCGGAGCGACTCAGGCGGACGTCCGTCGCCTCATGGTCTTCGGCTCCGCGGCTGGTCTCCGGACCCGCGCGTTCCTCGGCCGCGCAGTGCCACCCGGGACGATCCCCCGTTGTTCGGCCCAGGTGTGCCACTCCGGTACGGGCTGCTTCACCGACCAGAGGAAGTGATAGATGCCGCTCGGGCCCAGGAACTTGAAGCGCTTCCGCAGATCCTTCTCGAGCGCCTCGTAATCGTCGAACGAGCGCAGGTACTTCTTGAATCCCGTCTCACGCTCGATCGCGACGAGGACACCGG
>Ga0334722_10004885_pt1 | contig 13760 bp, 15 predicted proteins | sample C3_bottom_MG_FD_207210 | JGI IMG/M metagenome (GOLD analysis project Ga0334722, IMG submission 207210) | Sediment microbial communities from Yellowstone Lake, YNP, Wyoming, USA - C3_bottom | ecosystem: Environmental > Aquatic > Freshwater > Lake > Sediment | place: USA: Wyoming | collected...
TGGCGCGAAAGGTCGAAAATTTGGTGCGAATGATATAAAAATTTTGGTTAGATACATTCATTCAGGATTTATGACTTATCTTTACATTTCTCTCATACAGAGTTGATTCTAAACAAAATTCCAGCAGAAAATTCTTATTATTTCTGCAGGGTTTCAAATTAAAAAGGAAATCACTTATTCTTTTGCATTTAAAAGAAAAGGGTATCCAACTATAACTTTTTTGGGAACTCCGAGTATTGATCCACTCACTTCAAAATGCGTTATTTGAAACTCCCCTGACTCCTTAGCTTCCAATATCAAAACAAAATCTACTTCTGAGCGCGGTTTTATTACATAAGAATTATAAGGAACAAGGTATTTATCAAAGTCGCTGGAATAATATTCAATACCGACTTGACGGAATTTTTGTGTATTTATTTTGATGTCCTTGAAAATTTTTCTTTCATTATTAGGCTCAAATACCTCAATTTTGTTTATTTTAAAAGGCAGGAAAAAATTATAGAACATAAAACATCCCACCATCAACCTTTCATTGGTGTGTACGGTCCCACCTCCACCTGCATCAATCTGATAAAACATTTTATTTGTTGGATAAATAATAATAATGGAATAAAATATCACCATAAATATCAATACGACAGCAGTCAGAACTTTGACTTTTTGTCTTGTATTAATTTTTAAGAACCATTTTAAAAGCCGTATCAATTTATAGATAAATAGGGGAGATAGAAAAACCAAAATAAATATAATAAAAGGCCAGTTATTTCTGATAAAATCCTCAAAATACATTACTCCACCTTCTCCTTATTTTATGTTTTTCTATTAACAATCCAATACTATTATACTAAAATTTTTCAATAAGTTTCAGTATCCAATTAACTTTCTTCATTACACTAAATATTTTTATCGTAGATACAAATGAAAGGCGGGTAATAGAAATTCCCGCCTATAAAATTAATTAATTATTAATGTCCTTTTGTTTTAACAATTCTTTAATTTCTTTCAATTCTTCTTGCATTTTTTCTGTTTTAGACAATGTTTGGTAAGCTAAAATAAAATTTATAATAATTATAGTAATAATAAAAGGAATTATTACTAAATCAATAATTACCTCCAAGTTAATACCCCTCCAAATAATAAACTATAATTCAAATAAAAATAATTTTTCATTAATCAAAATAAAATCCAGAGGAAGGTTATTTTAAAAAACCTTCCTCCCTTTTTTACTTATCAGTTACAGTAACATAGTATGGAATATTAGAATTTGTCCTCGTGTCATAATATCTGTTTACAGAATCCCAAAATTTGAACTCTGCTGAAACCCAACCCGTACAAATATAAGTTCCGCTTCCTGCTATAGGTGTTAATAACATTGCTACAGCCGTCGGAGTTTGATTAGACTCTGGACCATCATAATAATCTGTAGCATCTCCCAAGGGATTGATGGTCCAAGATGCATCAAATGCACCATTATCTGCTATTACAGCCATAACTTCCGTATTAACAGTTATACCAAGATAAGGTATAGGAATTGAAATGGATCCATAAGATTTTGAATGCGGATTTATATCCACAACGGTGAACCCTTCGCCACCATTCAAAGGAGAATTAGCCCATATTTTTATATAAGATATTGTTATCCAAGTTTGGTTCGGATAAATATTCTGTCTTGCCCTAATTTGATACGGTTGATGAGTTTCACCTCTATGGACGGTTGACGGTCCATAAACCTGCACATGTATGCCATTAACAGTACTATCCGCAAGTTTTCCGATACCTGTTATAGAAACATCTTGAGATATATCAGAGAAACTCGAGCCATTGTAACTATTTATTCTCTCTTTTATCAAATCTGGCGAAGGAATGTCCTTACCTGCCAAAAAACTGTATACTCTAATAGACTTTTTGTCCGGATAATCTATGCTTCCCGCTATTCTATCCAGATTTTTATCTATGGCTATTGCTAAATCCATATTTCCTTCTTTTGTATGTGCTATTCCAACTCCCATATAATCTTTAGATTCGCCCGATGGTAATTTTTTAAGTTTTAAATTATTAAATTCCATTAGTATACTATCCGTTGATGTTATTAAAACAGCTTTTCCCGATAAATTCCCATCTTTTATATTACTCTCTATTATTTTTACTGTTATATCTTCTATTTTATTACCATCCATTGAGTAGGAATAACCTGCCATGCTATATTTATCTTTATAATAATTTTGAGCCGATACTGATCCCGTGAATATCAAGCATATCATAATTAAAGGAATCAATAAATAATTTGTTTTCTTCATATTCAACTCCCCTCGTATAATACTTTTAAATTTCAATAAAGTTTAAATATTCTAACCCTCATATTCTACCACCTCAATTTTTAAAATATTTTTAAAATTCATTTGTTTAATTTTAATTATAATAAAACAAAATATTAAATTTCAATATACCGGCACAACATGTCAAAAATTTGGTATGAAATGTATGAAAATTTTGGTTTAATTGTAATTATTATACTATCAATCTTTTATCAAGGAATTATTTAAAAAACTTGAGCAATAAAAACGATAAACAAAAAACCCGACCATATTAAGTCGGGTTTTTGTGCTAAGCATAAATTTTTTTCTTTTTATTGGTAACGAGGGCCGTCCATTTACCGCATCTGTCTCCCCATCTTGCTATCACTTCATCTTCTTCAAAGAACTCAACAACCTCGCACGCATTAGGACAGCCTTTACATTCAAAGCCTCCGGTTCTAAATTCGGTTTCGCATACTCTAAAACCCTTAAAATTGGTAATTCGCGTATTTTTAACCGTTTCTTTGGCAAGGATTGCAGATCCTATAGCTCCCATTACATTATAGTATTCTGGTATTATTATCTCTTTATTCAAATATTTCTCAAAGGCCGCCTTTATACCTTTATTTGCGGCTACTCCTCCCTGAAAAACAATGGGCTCCTGTATATCTTTGCCCTTACCTACGTTATTTAGATAGTTCCTAACAAGTGCTTCACATAATCCTCTTATAATGTCCGGAATACTGTACCCCATCTGCTGTTTGTGTATCATATCAGATTCGGCAAAAACGGTACAACGTCCCGCAATTCTTACGGGATTTTGGGACATTAAAGCGAGTTCACCGAACTGTTCTATCGGGATGTTTAATCTAAATGCCTGTTGATCCAGAAAAGACCCAGTTCCTGCGGCACAGACCGTGTTCATTGCAAAATCAACCACAACCCCATTTCTTAAGATGATTATTTTGGAGTCCTGTCCTCCAATTTCAAGAATTGTTCTTACATCCGGTATGAAATGAGATGCTGCTACCGCATGGGCTGTTATTTCATTTTTTACAATGTCAGCACCTACCAGAAAGGCGGTCAGCTGTCTTCCGCTTCCAGTAGTGCCGACACCTGCAATCTGAATATCATCATATTTTTCAGCTAATAATTTTAATCCTCTTTGAACCGCTTCTATGGGCCTTCCCTGGGTTCTTATATATAAAGCTTCTAAAACTTCGTAGTTCTCATTTATCAGGACTACATTGGTGCTTACGGAACCTACGTCAATTCCAAGATAAGCCTTCACTTAATTTTGCCTCCTTTTCTCTTCTTCTTTCCAACAAATCCACAAAGGCCTCCAATCTTGTCTGAAGGCCTGCCTTACCCGAATGCTCATCAAAGCTCAAAGATATAATGGGTATCCCAAAATCTTCGCTTATTTTATGAAGTATTCCCTGAGCCACTATCTCCGGCATGCAGGTAAAGGGAAATATGTGAACTATACCATCATAGCCTAATTTGGAATACTTTACTGCATTTGCAACAGAATTGATTCCATGCCCTCCTATTTCATTTTTTAAATAGGGTCTTGCAAGCCTTTTTAGATCCCTCATTCCTTTAAATTTAAATATATTCAGTAATACGTAATCGGTAAGATATTCTGTCTTTGTAACTTCAACTCCTAATTCTCCCAATATTCTTGCGGTATCCAAATTGGAGTAGGGTTCAAGCATAAGGTATATTTCTCCAATCAAAGCGACCTTTAAAGGCTTTATTTTATCACTTTTTTCCTTCTTTAAATCTTTTAACTGGTTCAATCCCTTTTTTAAAATATTCCTTACATTTTTTATAGAAGAGGCTTCGTCCAATTCCCTTAATACACTGTTATATATCTCGGTCGCCTCTCCTTTTTTGGATTCATATGGTCTAATCTTAAGAAGTTCTCTTTCCATAGTATCAACAGCTTTTAATTTTTCCCATCCAAACCTAACACCTCTTAATGCGGTAACTGCACTGACATTAGGAAAAGCCTTATGAAGTCTGTAAACGAAGTCACTTATTCTTCCTTGAGGCGGCTCTATTATTATAAAATCGCCTTTAAATCCTAAATCCCTTAAAATTTCCCTTTCTACCTGACCGTAATATCCAAACCTGCAGGGACCAACACCGCCAAGCATAGCTATGGTATCTGCACCTTTTTCTATAGCTTCTAAAAAGTTCCCCACGTTTATTTTCAAAGGAAGGCAGGCATATTCCGGTGAATGTTGAACACCCAGAGCTATTGTTCTGCTGGTTATTGGAGGTGGCTCAACCACATCCAAGCCAAGCTCTCTAAGCATGGCTTTTACAGGTATTGACATGGTCCCCATATGAGGAAATGTTATTTTCATCTCTGTACCCCTTTCTCAAAAGCAAATCTAAATAAGCTTCAAGCCTCGTCAAAACACCGGCTTCCCCGGTATGTTCATCTATTGTTAAACTCAAAAGAGGTATTGTATTTCGCCTTTTATATTCTCTTTCTATTATCTCCTTTATAATGGAGTCGGTTCCGCATCCGAAGGCGGATAGAACTATTACACCGTTAACACATTCATGATCCAAGAAATACCTTGCCGCACCGTAAAGCTCCCTTCCATAGCTCCAAAACATATCTTTTGGAAGTTTGCTGGCTCCATATTCTATATGCTCTTGTTCAAGCATACCAGAAAGCACCACATCCGCTCCCATGTCTCGTATTTTATCTATAATTTTCATGCTCATATAATCATCCATTATATTATAAGCATGACTTAAAAGTCCTATTTTCAGATTGAAATTCTTTTGTTCTACTTCTTCCCCTTTTATGAGCTTCAAAGCTTCATTGTAGGTATATCCCTTCTTCATCCATTCTTCGTATTCTCTTTGTTTTATTTTCGCCTTTTGGTGGGCTTCCCTTATTTTAAAAATATTTTTGGTCAACTTAAGTCCGGTTTTGTATATATTTATATCTGTTAATAGCCGATTTTTATAGTTGTTAACTTTTATTTCTATAACGGGAGGTAAATCCCTTATCATATTTTTAATAAAATCCGGAAGTCCTAAAAATTTAGGACATAAATACCTCTTTTCCTCAAAGCTTATCATTCTCGGTATAAAAATGTAATCAACGTTTTTATTTTTTAAATCAATAATATGCCCAAAAAAAACTTTCACCGGAAGGCAGGCTTCATCTACCGAATATTTTATACCGTTATCCAAAATATTTTTATTGGTCTCGGATGATAATAATATTTCACAACCTAATTCTTTAAAAAAGGTTTCCCAATAAGGAGCGAAGTAATAGTATAAAAGCCCTCTTGGTATACCTATGATCATTTGCAATTTCTACCTCCGTTTGCATAAAAGATTCTGCTTTAATTTATCATATGTGTATTCTTATATTATAGTTAACTATATCTGCCTTTTTTATACAAAAAATAAGAGCCTTTATCGGCTCCTCATTTTAAATATATTAAGTTGTCTTTTTATAATCACTTCTATAATTTTGAGAGCAAGTTTTATTTCGTTATGCCTCAGATAATCGTACTTGATACTTACAAAATCATCTTCAATTACATAGGTACCAAAACCTTTTAAGAAACTATAATCTTTTTCTACAGGAAAAGCTCCTTCATTTTCGTATCTTTTAAGAAAATTTTCGGGAATTTTACCATTATTCACTATTACATAATCTATTTTTTTGATCTTTCCATTCTCTACTAAAGCTCTTACATGATCAGAAACCGAATACCCGGTCGTCTCTCCGGGTTGTGTCATTATATTGGAAACATAAATTTTTACGGCATTGCTCAAATTTATGGCATCAGATACTCCCTTAACTAGTAAGTTCGGTAATATACTCGTATATAAACTTCCAGGACCAAGAACAACAGCGTCTGCTTCCAATATCGCAGTGATAACCTCATCCAATGGTTCTACTTCTTCCGGTTCCAGAAAAACTCTTTTTATAGGAACTCCCAATTCCTGCTGTTTAACCGGAATCAATGATTCTCCGCATATCACGGTTCCATCCTCTAACTCCGCGCAAAGCCTTATGTTTTCCAAGGTTACCGGTAAGACCTGCCCCGTTACCGCCAAAACATCGCTTATTTTTTTTATGGCTTCTTTAAAATTTTCAGATATACCATTCATCGCAGCAATAAATAAATTTCCAAAGCTCTGCCCCTTCAGAGATCCTTCGGCAAACCTGTACTGAAGGAGTTTTTCCATAATTGGTTCTGTATGGGACAGTGCTAATATGCAATTTCTTATATCACCCGGAGGAAGAATTCCAAGGTCTTCCCTAATCCATCCGGAACTCCCACCATCATCAGCTACCGTCACAACCGCTGTGATATTTGTTGTAAAGTTTTTAAGTCCTCTTAACAGGGTAGATAAACCTGTTCCTCCTCCTATTACTACAAGTTTAGGACCCCTTCTTAAAAGCCTCTGTGTACCAATTAATCCATTATTATCCATTTTCCTATACATACCTATTAACAAAAAGATAAATATTAGTATTGACAAAATTATCAAAATAACATCCAAAAATGACAATCCTCTTACTATTACGAGATAAGTTATTCCGCAGATAGCAAATATAATAGATAAAATAAAAAAACATAGATATTTTCTCATATTTCCCCCTCATTCTTCCATCATATCTCTATGATCAACGATAACCATATACTCTTTGTTTTTTAAATATTCGTAAAGCGCATTGGCTATCACTACCGACCTGTGTTTTCCTCCCGTACAGCCAATTCCGATAACAAGCTGAGATTTGCCTTCTTTTATGTAATAGGGTATTAAAAACTCTATAAGATCGGTTAATTTTTCTAAAAAGATCCTGGTCTCGTCCCACTTCATAACATAATCTTTTACCAATGTATTGGTGCCAGGTAGAGATCTCAGATTTTCTATATAAAAAGGATTGGGCAAAAATCTAACGTCAAATATCAAATCAGCATCAAGAGGAATTCCGTACTTAAATCCAAAGGAAATAATATTTATAACCAGACCTTTGAATTCCTTACCTTCGGAAAAAATCCTTATGATCTCATCTTTAAGCTGCCTTGGAGTTAAATTAGATGTATCTATTATATACTTTGCCATTTTTCTAAGGTCTGAAAGCTTCTTCCTTTCTTCATTTATCCCTTTTACGATTCTTCCCTCGGGTGCAAGTGGATGTTTTCTTCTGCTTTCCTTAAACCTCTTGATAAGCACTTTATCCTGAGCTTCCAAAAATAATATTTCATAGCTTAAATTCATTTCCTGAAGAAAATGAAGGCTATTAAATAAATCATCAAAAAACTTTCCGCCTCGTATGTCAATTACAAGTGCTACTTTATCAATCTTTTTGTTTTCATGACATAGTTCGGCCAATTTAGGTATAAGTACCGGTGGAAGATTATCTATACAAAAAAAGCCCAGGTCTTCCATTACTCTAACCGCTTCGCTCTTACCCGCCCCGGAAAGGCCAGTGATAATTACAAACCTCATAAAAAAGCCTCCTAAACTTTACAAGCATTTATAACATCTGAAGCCGTCAATCCGGCTTCCTCTGCTATTCTTATTGCCCTTTCAAAAGATCCTACATCTTCAGGTCTATGAGCATCACTGCCGATAGAAAATAATGCGCCTTCTCGTTTTGCAATCTTAACATATTCTACAGTCATAAAACCATGGCTTGCATTTATTTCCAAGGCAACCCCTTTTTCGGCTGCTTTTTTAGCCAAAAGTTTGGTATCTATAGGAACCTTAGCGCCGGGATGGGTTATAATTTTTACTGGATATCTCTCAATTGCCCTTATAAGAGCCAATGTATTGATTTCTCTAACCCTGTTTCTTAAAAATCTTATTATTTTCCCCAGATAGTTTAATCCGAATAATCTCCATGCACTCTTAAATGACTTCGGAATAACCCCATAATGAAAACCCACCAGCAAAATATCTATATATTTCAAATATTCTACCGGGAGATCAATATCTCCTTCTTCGCTTATAATATTTGCCTCGATCCCCATTAATACCTTTACATCCTTTTCCGAGGCGTTTATTTCATCAATTTCTCTTCTTATTTTTTCAATCTTATAAAGTTTCACACCAAAGCCAAAATGCCTTGGACCATGATCGGTTATTGCTATTTCCTTTAAACCTTTTCTCTTTGCCTCCATAACATTCTCATAAATTGTTCCCTTACCATGACTATATACTGTATGTGTATGATAATCGGCAAAAAGTTTCACCCATCTAATCCTCCCCAATTATTTTTATCTCTGGTTCAAGCCATATTCCAAACTTTTCCTTCACAACATTTCTTATATGTTCAATCAATAATAAAACATCCTTCGCAGAAGCCTTCCCGAGATTAACAATAAATCCCGAATGCATTTCCGAAACCTGAGCATCTCCTATTCTATAACCTTTTAGACCGGCTTCTTCTATTAGCTTTCCTGCATAATGCCCCTCGGGCCTTTTAAAAACGCTACCCGCACTTGGCATAAAAAGCGGTTGTTTTGACCTTCTTCTTTCATTTAACTCATCCATAAGATTTTTAATTTCCGTATAATCTCCTTTTTTCAACTTCATGCATGCCTTTAAAACTATCAAGTTCTTTTCCTGCACAATGCTTTTTCTGTATCCAAAACCCATTTCTTCATTGGACAATTTGAAAACAGGTCCTTTTTCATCCATAAGCTCTACCCATTCTACCACGTCCTTCATTTCATAACCATAAGCCCCTGCGTTCATAGCTATAGCTCCACCAAGGGTCCCGGGAATTCCGCTCGCAAATTCCAGCCCGCTTAATTGTTCTTTTAATGCAATCCTTGAAAGAAAGGACAAAAGAATGCCGGATTCTGCTATAATCCTTTCACCTTCAACTTCAGTCTTATCAAAATTATCGTCAAATTTAACAATTATACCTCTAAAACCACCATCTTTCACCAATAAATTGGTACCATTGCCCATGACAAAATAATTTACACGGTGTTGCCTGCAGAAATTTATTACTTTTCTGACTTCCTCCATCGATCGAGGTGTAATTATGAAATCAGCAGGTCCACCTATTTTAAATGATGTCATGTATTTCATGGGAAAATCCCTTTTTATATTCTCTTTTGAAATTAACTTCCTCAACTCTTCGTATATATGCGCCTTATCCATAAATACACTCCCTCAATTTTAGCTTATTATAACCATTTTATGTTTTTCCTAATTACTATTTTACTTTTTATATATCTAAGTATACCATTTTTATCGCTCATAAATAAAGGGTCAAATAAATTTGACCCTAACTTTATCATTCATATCTTAAAGCATCTATGGGATTAAGTTCAGCAGCCTTTTTGGCTGGATACACCCCAAAAAATATACCTATTAAACCTGAGAATAAAAATGTTCCCAATATAGTAAATACAGAAATAGCAAACGGTAAATGAACAATCTGCGAAACTATATACGAAACAAGCAAACCAAAAACTATACCTATAAGCCCGCTTATTAAAGTAATAACAACAGACTCAGCTAAAAACTGAACTATAATATCCCTCTTTGTTGCACCTATAGCCTTTCTTATTCCTATCTCTCTCGTCCTTTCTGTAACAGAAACCAGCATTATGTTCATTACACCGATTCCGCCAACAACCAAAGAAATAAAGGCAATACTACCTATAACCAATGTTAGAATAGAGGTAACCCTCTTTAAACTGTTTAAAATGTCTTCCGAACTACTAATGTTGTATTTATCCTTGTTTCCATGACCGAATTCTAATAGCTTTGATGCAAGTATAGCAGCATCACTGAGCTTATCCTTGTCGGGAACCGTTAAATTTATCTCATCCAACCATTTTATATCCTGAGCCGACATTACAGAAGTCATCGGCATATAAAGAACCGCAGGAACATTTTCGCCAAACAATTTTTCAAAAACAGCATTTTTATTTTCTATCACACCTATAACTGTAAATTCCAAGGAACCCTTTTTATTCCTAAAGGTTATGGATTTTCCTATTGGATCGGAACTACCAAAGAATCTTTCCGCAAGAACATTATCAATAACAGCAACCATACGACGCGAAAATAGGTCACCCTGCGTGATAAATCTACCGGTAACTATTTCCAAATAACTTACATTTTTAACTTCCGGTGTTGTACCTACTATATATGCATCTCTTGACTTGTTTTTATACCTTATTGTACCGGTCACTTCAATGGTTGGTATCACGTCTTTGACATATGGAATCTTACTAAGCAATTCTATATCCTGTACCCGAAGAAAGTCTCTTTCGGTCACATCTCTGGTTTTGGCCCTTATCTGGATCACCGCTGCACCTAATTTTTCAAATTCTCCGGTTATTGCGGCCTGGCCAAAATTACCAATAGCTACTATTGTCAATACCGAAGAAATACCTATTATAACACCAAGCATAGTCAAAAATGATCGAAGTTTATTAACCTTTATATTATCAACCGCAATTTTGAGAACCTCAATTAAATCCATAAAATCCCCTCTTTTACAGAATTTCCTCTTTCTCTATCCTGCCATCTCTAAAATAGATGATTCTCTTTGCATGAAAGGCTATATCTCTTTCATGGGTTACCAAAACAATGGTAGCCCCTTCTTCATGCAAGAGTTTAAACAAATTCATTATTTCCTCTCCAGACTTTGAATCGAGGTTTCCTGTGGGTTCGTCAGCCAATATTATATCCGGATTATTAATCAAAGCCCTTGCTATAGCAACTCTTTGCCTTTGTCCACCTGACAGCTCGTTGGGTCTATGATTTATCCTATCACCCAATCCTACTTTATTAAGAGCCTCCAAAGCTCTCTCCCTTCTTTCTTTTGGCGGAACCTTAGCATAAACGAGCGGCAGTTCTACATTTTGAATAGCTGTCATCCTGGGAAGAAGATTAAAGGATTGGAATACAAAACCTACTCTTTTATTTCTTATATCTGCAAGCTTATTATCATCCAAATTTGAAACATTCACTCCGTTTAAAATATAATCGCCCGAAGTAGGTTTATCGAGACAACCCAAAATATTCATAAAGGTAGATTTACCTGACCCCGAAGGACCCATTATTGAAATAAATTCGCCTCTTGCTATTTTTAAGTTTATACCTCTCAATGCTTCTACCTTAATTTCTCCCATTTTATAAATCTTCCATAAATTTATTATTTCTATCATTAACATCACCTGATTTCGCTTATTTTAACTTTCATTCCATCCTTTAGAGCAGGTGAAGGATTATATACCACCATATCTCCTTCCTTCAATCCATCTACCACTTCAACGTTCAAATCGCTTACAATACCTGTTTTAATTCCAACCTTCTTTATAGTATTATCCTTTTCTATTTTATATACCCACTTATTACCGTCTTTATCCTCTTGCATTGCTTCTATTGGTAAATATAAGGCATTTTCTTTTCTATCAGAAATAATCTTTACTGTTACCGAGAATCCTGGAACAAGCCCTGTAGGTCTATCTAATATTTCCACGTTTACTTCGAAAGTCTTTTCGTTACTTAAAGATTCTTTTGAAGTTTTTGCGGTCGGCGAGAGAAAAGAAACCCTTCCTTTATACTTAGAATAATCCATGTCGGTTGAAATCTCAACCTCTTGCCCTACTTTTATCTTATTGTAATCATATTGCGATATATTAGCCTTTACTATAAGGCTTGAAGGATCCATAATAACAGCTACAGGAATTGAAGGATTAATGGGTACACCTTCTGATACGTTTAAAACTGCAACTACCCCATCTATAGGGCTTTCACTCGCATATTTAATATCCTCCAGTTTTTTCTTGGCTTCCTGATATTGTAGGTATGCTAAATTTAACTGTTCCTTTGCCATCTGCAATTCATAATTACTACTCGAAAGTTTTCCGGTTGAATCCACATAATTATGATATTCCTGTTCAGCAACCTTATATTGAGATTGGGCATTTTCATATCTTTTTTCAGCATTTTTCAACTCCAAAAGTGAAATAGCACCTGACTCATAGAGGGATTTCAAACTATCCAAATTGATCTTTGCATCCTTAAGTTCCTGCTCAGCTTGTTTAAAATTTGAAATAACCTGGCTTACCTTTAAATTTAACGAACTTTTTGTTTCCTCATATCTATAAGCTTGCATATTATAATTAGCTAAAGCTTGGTCTACTTTATTTGTGATTTCCTCTATATCCACTTCGAATAATTTTTGGCCTTTTTTAACAAAATCGCCTTCTTTAACTAAAACCTTTTTTACTTTTATAGGAGTATCAATATATAACTCCTTTTTTAATCCTTCCTCCACATCACCGTTTAAGGAAATTTCCTGTATAAGCGTACCTTTTTTCAATTTTACAGCTTTAACAACCGTAGACGAGCCACTCTTTGCCTTTATAATATTGAGAGTTATTATTAAGAGAAGAAATACTACAATTCCCGCTATAATTATGATATTCTTTCTTTTCATAAATCTTCACCCCTGTATAACAGCTATAGATGATATTAAAACGAAAATAAGCCATGTTCCAATAACTATAAGCGCAGATTTCTTAAACTTTATATCGTAAATAATCGAAACAGCCATTGAAACAAGAATCTGATACCATATTACAAAGAAATCCAAATGCGAAAAAAGTCTAAAAATAAAAGAGGTATTGTTTAAATTTCCGGGTAAAAATAACGCCAAGGATGTTTTTACATCATAACTTCCGATTATATAAGCTATTATTGTAATCACCAATTGTCCCAAAGCTACAGTAAAAGAGGAATAGCCAATAGCAGATAAAAGAACCTTATACTTTTCCCTAAAAGTCCCAACTGCGTTAAAGATTTTTGTTAATGGATGTATTACAATACCTTTCAAAAGCCACGACAATATAGCATTTATAGGAATACCAACATAAGCCGCAATCAACGAAACTTTAATTAGGAAATCGGTTACTTCTATCCCTTTAGGTTGAAGTGTGTCATTCAAATTTTTTATTAAAAATGATTTAAAAATAGGATAGCCTATCAATGCAGGGACCAAAGTGCCGAAAGCTACAATTAAAAATGGAAAAAGAATATCCGGTTTTTCCTTTATTTTCTGAAAAGTTTCCCTGGGAGTTATTATCACTCCTAATAATCTTTGAAATTTTTCTTGCATTCAAATCTCCTCCCTAAAAATAATCCATTTAATATATTATAGCATATAAAAGAAAAAATTCCCTTAGAATTTATTTCGACCTTTATATTTAATGAATTCTTGTAAACTAAAACTAAATAATTTATTGAGATAACGATAGATTTATAATATAATTGTTATTGTTGAATTCCAATAGAATTTTTCATAAATAAAGACTCACGGTAATATGTCAATACCCTGAAAATAGAAATTAAAAATAATTAGATGAAAAAAGACAATAATACCCCTTACCAACTTATATGGAAAAAGTTAGCATATAAAAACTAATAAGTTTTGAT
>Ga0334722_10004887_pt1 | contig 13756 bp, 9 predicted proteins | sample C3_bottom_MG_FD_207210 | JGI IMG/M metagenome (GOLD analysis project Ga0334722, IMG submission 207210) | Sediment microbial communities from Yellowstone Lake, YNP, Wyoming, USA - C3_bottom | ecosystem: Environmental > Aquatic > Freshwater > Lake > Sediment | place: USA: Wyoming | collected...
AACCACTGGTGGCTTCGCCACACACGGATAGGACCAACAACGGAAAGCCTTGCTTTCATCTGTGTGTCACGACGAAGTCGGGACCCGTGGTTCCATTCTACGTCCCTAACCCGGATAAACCGAAATCAAACCGTTGCAACCACTGGTGGCTTCGCCACACACAGATAAGATCAACAGTGGAAGGCTTTGCTTTTATCTGTGTGTCACGACGAAGTCGGGACCCGTGGTTCCATCAGATTTGTTTTTTCGTTTGTAAGCGATTAAATCGATCACGCTCTGACGATCGCCGCGATCTTTCCTGCCGCATCGTTCAGGTCCTTTGCAGTGATCAGGTTCAAGCCTGAAGCCGCGAGGATCTCCCTGCCCTTTTCGACATTGGTCCCCTCCATCCGGATCACGACCGGCACCTTTATCCCGGTCTTCCTGGCAGCCGTGACAACTCCTTCGGCCAGAACATCGCACCGGAGGATCCCGCCGAAAATATTGATCAGGATAGCTTTCACATTGCTATCGCTCAAAATGATGCGAAAGCCGTTCTCGACCATCTCCTCATTGGCCCCGCCGCCCACGTCGAGAAAGTTCGCGGGCTTCGCACCGGCGGCCTTGATGAGGTCCATGGTGGCCATGGCCAGTCCAGCGCCATTGACCATATTGCCGACATTTCCATCGAGGTTGATGTAATTGAGGTTATATTTCGAGGCCTCCACTTCGAGGGGGTCCTCTTCATCGATATCCCGGTATTTCAGGATATCCTTCTGCCGGAACAGTGCGTTGTCGTCGATCTCGATTTTCGCGTCCAGCGCGATCAGGGTATCCCGGGCGGTGATCACGAGCGGATTGATCTCGAGCAACGAACAGTCGGTCTCGATAAATAGTTTGTACAGGTTCTCAACGAGCGTGGTGAATTTCCCGGCAAGCGGACCGCTCAGACCGAGGCCCGCCGCGATATCCTTGCAATGACCGGGCTCGATCCCGGTGAGCGGATCGATCAGCACCCTGATGATCTTTTCCGGGTGTTGGGCCGCGACTTCCTCGATATTCATTCCTCCGGCCCGGCTGGCAATGATCATGATCTTTGCGGTGGACCGGTCCGGAAGGATCGAAAAATAGAGCTCGTGCGCAATATCAAGCCCCTGCTCCACCAGGACCTTTCCTACCTTCTTTCCCTCGGGTCCTGTCTGGGGGGTCACCAGCGGCCTGCCCAAAATGGCCCCTGCCGCGCTCCGCACCTCATCTATATTCTTGGCAAGCTTGACGCCGCCACCCTTGCCGCGGCCGCCCGCATGGATCTGCGCCTTGATCACGACAGGGAACGTGCCGAGCTTTTCAGCCGCTGCACGGGCCTCATCGGGGCTTGTCGCAACATATCCCTCGGGTACGGGGATCTGATGAGCCCGAAATAGTTCCTTGGCCTGATATTCATGGATCTTCATAGAACCGCCTTTTTAAGCAAACCGTGGTAACCACTGGTGGCTTCGTCACACACAGATAAGAACGAAAAAATCAAAATCCTCTCAAAACGGTAAGAATAATCCTACAACTTATTTGCCACGGATTAACCCTGATTGGCACTGATAAAAACACAACTATTGCTTTTATCTGTGTTCATCTGTGTGTCACGACGAAGTCGGGACCCGTGGTTCCCATAGGCTTGTTCATTCGATCTGTCGTGCAAGGCCGGCCAGTACCGTTCCCGGGCCGATCTCGATAAACGTGTCGGCACCCTTGTTACGCAGGCCCTTGACCGTCTCAACCCACCTCACGCTGCTGGTGATCTGCTTGACCAGATTTGATGCGATGGAATCATCCGTGTACGGCTGAGCACTGCAGTTGGCAATACAGGGGATCTTCAAACTGTTGAAGCTGAATCCTGCCAGGAAGGCCTCAAACTCTTCCGCTGCCGGCTTCATATAACGGCTATGAAAAGCGCCGCTTACAGGGAGAATGACCGCCCGCCGGGCACCCTTTTCCTTCATCTGAGGAGCGAATGCTTCGATATCCGCCTTGGGGCCGGAAATGACCGTCTGGCCCGGGGAATTGAAATTGGCCACATCGATACTACCGGCGCCGAGCTCGGCAAGGGCAGATGCAACGGCATCACCCGTCATGCCCAGTATGGCTGCCATGCCGCCGCCGGTGGCTGCGTTCATGAGTGCACCGCGCTTCTGGACCAGCTTGAGGCCTACGGTAAAATCAAATGCGCCCGCGGCATACAGGGCGGCATATTCGCCCAGGCTGTGGCCGATCACAAAATCCGGCTTGATCTTCTCGTCCTCGACCTTGGCCAAATAGCTCAGGCTATCGACGACGTACAGGGCGGGCTGGGTATAGTCGGTACGCTTGAGCTTATCTTCAGGATCCGCGAGGCAGAGTTCCTTGATCGAATAGCCGAGGATCGCATCCGCGTCAGCGACCAGGTCAGGATATCGCTCGAAGAGTCCGGCGCCCATCCCGAGGGACTGGGAACCCTGTCCAGGGAACATAAATACCATTGACATGAAATACCTCCGGGTACAGTAGAATATAGAAGAGCAATTATCATTCCAAAATATATGAAATGATGATTACATTGTAACGAGTTGAAATAACTTATCCTTGAACCGGATGAAGATCGCCAAGCCTGGAGAAATCAATGCAAATTATAACATAATTGCAAATTTTTGCAGGCATGTTCTTGCGCACTATACACATGCTGAATATGTTGATATTATTTCAGTATTATGCGGCAGGGTAGACAAAAAAGAACAAAAGTCCCAGAGGATCAGCAAGTTGTGTTCGATAGGACCCTGCAGACATGTTATCGTTTGCACATCTCCCAAATATGGCACTTGCTATGCATTCCCGTGATAGAGTACACTTTAAGCGGATCCAGATCGATGCGATCAGCATGACCCGACATGATCGCTAACACTCCAACCGCTGCATCGCGCAGCGCCTTCGCTCAAAACAGCAGAAGGCTATCCTCGATGTCAGCCTCGATCATGCGACGCAGAGGGAGATGCCGGTAAATGAATATGTGGACCTGTTCGCAATATAAGGTTATGAAGAGCTTGCCGGCTTGCAAGCTTGCAGGCTTGTCAGCAGAAGATAATCCATGACCCACGACCCCTTTAAAACACTTAAGGAATTTGATCCCGGTACGGACAAAAAAGGAATGTTCCATTCCCTTCCCGCCCTCGAACAGGCCGGGCTCGGCCCGGTCTCGCGCCTCCCTGTTTCGATCCGGATCGTCCTCGAATCGGTCCTTCGCAATTGCGACGGCAAAAAGGTCACGGAGGCGCACGTCCGGCAGCTCGCGGCCTGGAAGCCCACGGCCCGTCGTACCGAAGAGATCCCATTCGTCGTTGCCCGTATCCTTCTCCAGGACTTCACCGGCGTCCCTCTCCTCTGCGACCTCGCCGCCATGCGCGGTGCCGCCCGCAGGATGGGGAGCGACGCGAGCATAATCGAACCTCTTGTTCCCGTGGACCTGGTCGTGGACCATTCCGTCCAGGTCGACTATTTCGGCTCGCACGATGCTCTCCAGAAGAACTTGCAAATGGAGCACAAACGGAACCGGGAGCGCTATGAGTTCCTGAAGTGGGGTATGCATGCATTCAAGACCTTCCGCGTGATCCCTCCGGGCATCGGCATCTGCCACCAGGTCAATCTGGAATATCTCGCGCGCGGTGTGCACTGCAGGAATGGTCTGTATTTCCCGGACACCCTTGTCGGGACGGACAGCCACACCACCATGATAAACGGCATCGGCGTCGTAGGATGGGGAGTAGGCGGCATCGAGGCCGAGGCCGGCATGCTCGGCCAGCCCCTGTACGTCCTCACCCCCGACGTCGCGGGAGTGAACCTCACCGGACGGCTTCGTGAGGGCGTTACCGCTACGGACCTCGTGCTGACCATCACGGAGCTGCTGCGGCGGGAGAAGGTCGTCGGCGCCTTCGTCGAGTTCTTCGGGCCAGGCGCCGCAGCCCTCACGGTGCCCGACCGGGCTACGATATCCAATATGGCCCCGGAATACGGCGCTACGATGGGATTCTTTCCGGTCGATGAGGCGACGCTCGACTACTTCCGCACGACCGGCCGCACTGCAACCGAGATTGCGGCGCTCGAGGGATACTTCCGTGCGCAAGGCATGTTCGGCATGCCCAATGCCGGATCCATCGACTACACGCGGGTCATCGAGTTCGACCTCGCATCCGTCGTCCCTTCCGTTGCCGGCCCCCGGCGGCCCCAGGACCGCATCGAACTGCCCCTGCTGAAGGAGCGATTCTCCGACCTCCTGTTACAACCCGCCGCGGAGGGCGGCTTCAACCGTCAGGAGCAGGACCGCAGAAAACGGATCAAGGTCCGGGACGGGATCGACGTGTGTCATGGCGATGTGGTCATTGCGGCCATCACCTCATGCACCAACACCTCGAACCCGTCGGTTCTGCTCGCCGCCGGGCTATTGGCGAAGAAGGCCGTTGAAAAGGGCCTGACCGTGAACAAACGGGTCAAAACCTCGCTCGCGCCCGGTTCACGCGTCGTGACCGAGTACCTCAGGACGGCCGGCCTTCTCGACGCACTGGAACAACTGGGCTTCCATGTCGCCGCGTATGGCTGCACCACCTGCATCGGGAACTCCGGGCCGCTGGAAGACGACATTGAACAGGCCATCGTGCGGAACGATCTGGTCTGCGCCGCCGTGCTCTCGGGCAACCGGAACTTCGAGGCCCGCATCCATCCGAACCTCCGTGCTAACTTCCTGATGAGCCCTCCCCTCGTCGTTGCCTTTGCCCTTGCAGGTACGGTGCTCTGGGACCCAGACACGGACCCGCTCGGCACGGACAAGGCCGGCAACAAGGTATTCCTGCGGGACATTATGCCGGGAGATGCCGAGGTCGCCGCGTTGCTGCAGCACGCCACTGATCCCGGTACCTACCAGCGCCTCTATACCGACCCCGGCAAGGACGACGTGCTGTGGAATCAGATATCTGCTCCACCCTCCGCGGTCTATAACTGGAAGCGCTCCCTCTACATCGCCGAGCCGCCCTTCTTTGCTGATTTCGCCATGCAGCCCGGCAAGACCGGTGATATCCGGGGAGCCCGGTGCCTCGGCATCTTCGGAGACTCGCTCACAACCGACCATATCAGCCCCGCCGGATCCATCAAGGAAACAACGCCTGCAGGGCAGTACCTCATCCGGAACGGGATATCCAAAACCGATTTCCAGAGCTACGGCACGAGACGGGGCAATCACGACGTTATGGTACGGGGCACCTTTGCCAACGTTCGCATCAAGAATCTTATGGTCCTTTCGAAGACCGACGGCTCACGTGTGGAGGGAGGGCTCACGCTCTTTCAGCCCTCGGGCGAACAGATACCCATCTATGATGCTGCAATGCGCTATCTTTCGAATAACACACCGACGATCGTGTTCGGAGGTGAGGAGTACGGCACGGGATCATCAAGGGACTGGGCGGCCAAAGGGACGCGGCTTCTGGGGGTCCGGGCCGTCATCGCCAGGAGCTTCGAACGCATCCACCGGTCCAACCTGGTGGGTATGGGCATTCTCCCCCTCCAGTTCAAAGGCAAAGATTCCGTTCAGTCGCTCTCGATACGCGGTGACGAAGAGTTCGACATCCTCGGGGCCGATGATATCAGGCCGCAGCAGGATATCACGCTGGTGATCCGTCGCGGTGATGGAAGCCGGCGGGAGGTTCTCCTTCTTTTACGGATCGACACGCCGATCGAGGTGGACTATTATCTTCATGGTGGGATCCTTCCTTATGTGCTCCGGAGCCTGATCAGCGGGAAATAGCGTTCCATGCTCACACTCGAGCGGCTATTATTTCGATAATTGCAATTTGAGGCTCAAAATCAGCCCTTGACAAAAGTACAAGCGGCTCATTATAGTAGGGAACGTTACTATTGGTAATGTATTTTGCTTAGCGGTATTGATCCAATTGCACAATACAGAGGACGGAATCCTCAGGGATGCCCGGCTCCTGCTTACACATATTGTTATAAGGGAGGAACAGAATGGGAAAGTACCAGGACGTTTTTCAAAGAAGCATCCAGGACCCGGCTGGATTCTGGGGAGAGGCTGCGCAGGCGATCACCTGGGACAAGAAGTGGGATAAGGTCCTTGATGATACCAATAAGCCCTTCTACCGCTGGTTCACCGGCGGAGAGATGAACACCTGCTTTAACGCTGTCGACCGCCATGTGAACGACGGCAGAGGCGACCAGACGGCGATCATCTACGACAGCCCGGTGACCAATACGGTCCAGAAGTTCACCTACAAGGAACTGCTCGACCAGGTCTCCCGCTTCGCCGGCGTTTTAAAAGACACGGGCGTCTCCAAGGGAACGACCGTCATCATCTATATGCCCATGATCCCCCAGGCCGCCATCGCCATGCTTGCCTGCGCGCGGCTGGGCGCTGTCCACTCCGTGGTCTTCGGCGGTTTCGCGCCCCACGAGCTTGCCATCAGGATCAATGACGCAAAACCCAGGGTGATCGTCACCGCGTCGGGCGCGCTCGAAGGAAAGAAGCTCCTTGAATACAAACCCCTGCTCGACAAGGCCATCGAAGAGGCTGAACACAAACCGAAGAAATGCATCATCTTCCAGCGCCAGATCGTAAAATCCCCCCTCATCGCCGGCCGCGACTTCGACTGGGACGAGCTCATGGCCAAGGCGAAGCCTGCGGGCTGCACTCCCGTCAAGGCGACGGACCCTCTGTACATCCTCTATACCTCGGGCACGACCGGAAAACCGAAAGGCGTTGTGCGGGACAACGGCGGTCATGCCGTGGCGCTCCGCTGGAGCATGGAGAACATCTACGATGTCAAGCCGGGCGACGTTTACTGGGCCGCGTCGGACGTTGGATGGGTCGTGGGCCACTCCTATATCATTTACGCCCCGCTGCTCGCAGGCTGCACCACGGTCCTGTACGAGGGCAAGCCTGTCGGGACTCCCGATGCGGGCGCTTTCTGGAGGGTCATCTCCCAGCACAACGTCAAGGTCATGTTCACCGCACCCACGGCATTCCGCGCCATCAAAAAAGAAGACCCCAACGGCGAATTCATCAAAAAGTACGACCTTTCCGGATTCAAGTATCTCTTCCTCGCCGGCGAGCGCCTCGACCCCGATACCTACCACTGGGCGACCAAGCTTCTGAAAAAACCGGTCATTGACCACTGGTGGCAGACCGAGTCAGGATGGCCGATCACAGCTAACTGCATGGGCATCGAGGCATTCCCCATCAAAGCCGGCTCGTCCACCAAACCGGTGCCGGGGTTCAATGTACAGATCCTCGACACGAACGGCAAGCAGGCCGGGCCAAAAGAGACCGGCCTGGTCACCATCAAGCTTCCCCTGCCGCCCGGAACGCTCCCGACCTTATGGCAGGCGGATGATCGTTTCCTCGATTCCTACCTCAAGGTATACCCCGGATATTACTTTACGAGCGACGGCGGCTACGTCGATGAGGACGGCTACGTCTACATCATGGGACGCGTGGACGATGTGATCAACGTTGCCGGCCACCGTCTCTCCACGGGCGAGATGGAAGAGGTCGTTTCAACGCACCAGGATGTTGCGGAGTGTGCGGTCATCGGGGTCCACGACAGTCTGAAGGGACAGGTACCTCTTGGGCTTTGCGTCCTGAAGGCCGGCGTTACCAAGAGCGAAGAGGATATCAAAAAAGAGCTTTCTTCCATGATCCGGAATACCATCGGTGCCATCGCGTCATACAAGGAAACCTGTGTGGTGAAGCGCCTGCCGAAGACGCGCTCCGGCAAGATCCTGCGCGGCACCATGCGGAAGATCGCCGACAGCGAAGCCTATGTCGCGCCGTCCACCATCGATGATCCGGTTACCCTGGGCGAGATCGAGGATGCGCTGAAGAAGGTAGGATACGCGAAATAAGAAAGACCTTTTCACCACAGAGACTCGGGGACAATCAAAAAAGGCGTTTTCTCGCGGAGACGCAGAGAACTGCAGAACAGGTCTGGCCTAACGTCATTCTTGAATGAGATTTTTCCTGCACGTTGCTTTTCTCTGCGATCTCTGCGACTCTGCGAGAGATAGCTTTTTCTTGTCTTATCTATCATTTGTTCTTTAGCTTAATGACTTGCGGCCTCCGGGCCGCTTTCTTTTTCAGGAGATACGATGGATGCTGGTTTGAAGATCGGCGATTTCGAACTTACCTGGTTGAACGGCGGCACGTTCGAGCTGGATGGCGGTGCCATGTTCGGCGTCGTACCGAAGGTTCTGTGGCAGAAAAAATACCCACCTTCCGAAGACAACTACATTCCATTATCCGCGTGGCCCCTATTGGTAAGAACACCTCAAGCGCTTGTGCTGATCGAATCCGGCATCGGGAACAAGCTTACGGACAAGCAAAAAAAGATCTACCGCATCAAGCAGGAGTGGTCCATCCTGGAGGACCTCAAGAAGTTAAACATCGCCCGTGAGGACATTAATTACGTTATTCTTACCCACTACGACTTCGACCATGCCGGCGGGGTCGTCATGCAAGACGATGGAGGCAACCTTTCGCTCACGTTCCCCAAGGCTGACCATATTATCCAGAAGAAAGAATGGGAAGACGTACTGATGCCGAACATCAGGTCTGTCAACACGTACTGGCCGGTTAATATAGAACTGATGAAAGACAACGGCCGCCTGCACCTCGTCAACGGCACGACGGATATCGTTCCCGGCATATCCGTGGTTCACACCGGAGGACATAACGGCGGCCACCAGATCGTAACGATGACGTCACAGGGCGAAAAAGCACTGCATCTGGGGGATCTCCTGCCGACCCATGCGCATGCCAACCCCCTTTGGGTAATGGCATACGATAACTTTCCAATGGAATCCATTTCGCTCAAGGAACACTGGATAAAGCAAGGCATCGCCGACGGCGTATGGTTCACCTTCTATCACGATACGTTCATGACGGCATGTAAGTATGATAATAAGGGGAATATTGCTGAGCAATGGCCGAAGGGGTAAATTCAATATTTAAGATTCAAGATTCAAACGAATTCAACTCTCGCGGTGGTAGTTCACATATCCCCTGCCGTTATATGATCTACATCATTTGACACCCCGCCCCTTTCGCGTTAAAGTTATCCCATGAAAACTGCCGTCGATATCTACAAGCTCCTTCCCAAGACGAACTGCGGCACCTGCGGCATGCCGACGTGCTTCGGGTTCGCGACGAAGGTGGGCGCGCATATGGCGTCCATATCATCCTGTCCGAACCTGAGCCCCGACGCCAAGACAGCCCTTTCCGCGGAATTAGAGAACCAGCAGCCCTCGCGCGGAACGGTCTATGAGCAGGCCCTGATCAGCCTCAGGCCGAAGATCGCTGCCTTGGATTTCGCAAAGACTGCCGCTGCGTTCGGAGCCGAGCTTATCGATCCTGACACACTGGAACTGTCCTTTCTGGGAGACAAGTATCGGATCACGAGAGAGCGAATCCTTGACAAGAGCGGCGGGGAACCGGTCCCTTTCATCTCCATCCTAATTTACAATCACTTGTCCATGCCCAACCCTCCCGCACTTGCCGGCGAATGGATAACATTCAGTTCGGTCCCTGCGTCCCACGCCAAGGACAAGGCCTGGACAGGGCACGTCGAGGAGGTCATCGCAAGGCACTTCTCAGATAATATAAAAGGATTGAAGCAGGCGTGCGGACGGCTGGGTGGTGTCATTTCAACGTCCAAGGGAAGCCATGATGCTGCCTATGAGTTCCTTTTCTTTCCGCGCTATCCGGTGCTGCTGCAGTTCTATGACACGATCCCCGCTGAGGGATTTCCCGCCCAATGCAAGCTCCTGCTGGACAAGACCGTGGACAAATACCTGGACATCGAATCGATCGTATTGCTGGGCGAAGAATTCGCTGGAAGGATGACGGGGAAGACGTAGCAGCTAAAGAGCCACCCTTAGCAATGGAAGAAAATGCCCTGCCCCTCCTTGTCAGTGAAGGGGCCGGGAGATTTAGGGCTGTTACATCACGAGCACCGCGTGGTGCAAAATCGAGGATATCTTCCTACGCCTTACTTCTTATCCAGCGACCATTTGACCCCGCCGCGGGAAGCAATGTAGAGGAACACAAAAGAGTAGAGTGCTGCCAGTTCGCCTTTATTCACGCCCGGAAAAAAGCTGGCACCCATCTGGAATTTCCAATGCATCTGGAAGTAGGCCACGGCCATCTCGCCGCTGCAGAGGAAGGCCGCTAGTGCCGTTTGATATCCCACCATGATCGCCAATCCGCCCGCGAGTTCGATGACACCGCCGATCCAGAGTTGGGACCCTATTGCCGGCTGGAAGTCGGAAAGGATCCCCAGGACCTTCTGGGCGCCGTGAAATGAGAACATGAAACCCGCCACGATCCGCATCAAGGCATAAGCATGGTCGCCGTACTTTTCAAGCCATTTCATAAATTTGCCCTCCCTCAGGTGAATGAATGCTGCACGTTCTTCTAATGTCTATTATAGCGCATTACAGGAGCCCATTGTCACATGGGCAATCTTATCTTCATATCATGGGAAGGAGCCAATTTGACCGGATGACAACAAAGAGCGTTTAAAGCTAGTGTTGTTTGATGATCATCATTCAAAAGTGGGAGAATCCAAAAAACAAATCGAGAGTTTATAGGTTTATCGTAGCACTGGGCGAGAAGTTTGCGGGAGGGATCACCGTAGAGACGCATAGATAAGATATTCCACATTCCCGTCCTGTCCGGTGATCGGTGATGGGATGATCCCTTTCACCTCAAGACCGTTATTCTGAAATGCTGTCCTGACCTTTTCCACCGCAGCTGTCCTTGCATCTTCGTCGCGCACGATACCACCCTTCCCTACCAGGCCCTTCCCAACCTCGAACTGCGGCTTAATGAGAGCAATGATCCCTGCTTCCGGATTCAGGAACTGCAGGACCGGGGGAATGACCTTCTCCAGAGAAATGAACGATACGTCAATGACTGCGATATCAGCTTTTTCCGGAATGAGCTCGAGGCCCATCTCTCGTATGTTAGTCCGTTCAATAACGACGACACGGGGGTCCTGCCGAACTTTCCACGCCATCTGTCCGTAACCGACATCCACGGCGTAAACCTTTTTCGCCCCTTGCTGAAGCAGGCAGTCGGTGAATCCTCCGGTAGAGGCACCGACATCGAGACAGGTCTTTTCCTTTACCTCGATCTTGAACTCAGCCAGTGCCTTTTCGAGCTTCAGTCCTCCCCTGCTGACATAGGGCATGTGTTCCCCGAGGATGCGGATATCGGCATCGCCAGGAACGAGCGCGCCCGACTTTTCCACCTTCTGGCCGTTCACCAGGACGTTCCCCGCGATTATCGTCGCCTGGCCGCGTTCTCGGCTTTCCACCAGGCCGCGGTCCATGAGAAGGCGGTCGATACGGACCTTGCTTTGCTTTTGTTTGACTTGTTTCTTTTGCGTCATGGCAATAGAAAAGGCACTAAGACTTGCTTAGCGCCTTTGATCTTGTTATTCCGTACCCCTCAAACGGTTCACGCGTCTTTCGTTTTGATATTCGTCACCGGAGCAACGCCCTTGAGGCTGGTCTTTTCCATGAAGTCAGTGACCGATGCGAATATGCCTTCGGCATCAAGTCCGTACTTCTGTCTGAGAACGGCCTGTGTGCCATGCTCGATGAACTTGTCGGGAAGCCCTATCCGCAGGACCTTGACGGCCGACAAACGGTTGTCCTCGATGCACTCAAGTACTGCGCTGCCAAAACCGCCCTGGAGAGCGTGTTCCTCAATGGTCACGACCCTTCCTGATCTTTTTGCAAGCCGCAGGATCAGCTCTTCGTCCAACGGCTTGATGAACCTCGCGTTCACCATTGCCGCTGAAATGCCGCCGGCCTTGAGACGGTCTGCCGCCTCGATCGCCGGTTTCACCATGTTGCCGATAGCAATGATCACCAGATCATCACCCTCCCGGATGAGCTCCCCTTTTCCCAGGGGCAGCTGTCTCAGTTCCTGGTCCATAGGCACACCGAGGCCGGTTCCCCGGGGATACCGCACGGCAGCAGGGCCATTGTGCTCCAAAGCTGTCTTCAGCATATGTTGAAGCTCGTTCTCGTCCTTGGGCGACATGATGACCATGTTCGGGAGATGCCGGAGATAGGCAATGTCGAACACGCCATGGTGGGTCGGACCGTCTTCGCCCACAAGTCCCGCGCGGTCGAGGGCCAGCGTCACGGGAAGGTTCTGCAGACAAAGGTCGTGCATCACCTGATCGTAAGCGCGCTGCATGAACGTGGAATAGATCGCGGCCACGGGACGCATGCCTTCTGCGGCTAGACCGCATGCAAAAGTGATCCCGTGAGACTCTGCAATGCCGACATCGAAGAAGCGTTCGGGATACTGAGCAGCAAATTGTTCCAGCCCTGTCCCGTCGGACATGGCAGCTGTGATCGCGACGAGTTTTTCATTGTCTTCCGCCAGTTTAACCATGGTCTGGCCGAAGACCTCTGTGTAGCTCATGACCTTCTGCTTCTTCACAGCGGCCTTGCCTGTCTCCGGATCAAAAGGCGGCGTACCGTGATACTGGGACGGATTGCACTCGGCAAACTCGCATCCTTTGCCCTTTTTTGTTATCACATGGACCAGAACCGGCCAGGTAAAATCTTTGATATTGCGGAAGGTCTCGAGCAAATGGTCCATACGGTGTCCGTCGATGGGGCCGACGTACTGGAAGCCCAGCTCCTCGAACAGAAGCCCCGGCGCCATGAACCCTTTGATGGACTCCTCTGCCTTCTTGGCGATGTTGAACATCGACTCGCCCACGCGGGGGATGTTCTGCAGGAACGTCTTCGTCTCCTGCCTCAGTTTGGTATAAAAATTACCGGTCATCATGCGGTTCAGATATGCAGACAACGCACCAACGTTCGGCGAGATGGACATCTCGTTGTCGTTCAGGATGACGATCAGGTTCTTTTTAAGGTGACCTGCCTGGTTCAATCCTTCGAACGCCAGGCCTGCTGAAATGGACCCGTCGCCGATCACCGCTATGACGCGGTAGGCTTCGCCTTTTATGTCCCGTGCAGCGATCATGCCAAGCGCGGCAGAAATTGATGTGCTGGCATGCCCGACGTTAAAGTTGTCGTAAGGGCTTTCTTCCCGCTTCGGAAATCCGCTGATGCCGCCGTACTGCCGAAGCGTCTTAAAGCGCTCCCGTCTGCCCGTCAAAAGCTTGTGTGCGTAAGCCTGGTGACCCACATCCCAGATGATCTTGTCCGTGGGCGTGTCAAATGCGTAGTGAAGCGCCACGGTAAGGTCGACCACACCGAGACTTGGCGCGAGATGGCCGCCCGTCTTCGATACGGTCTCGATGATCGTTTCCCGAAGTTCATCCACCAGTTTCGGCAGTTCCGCCTCCGGCAACTGCCTCAGGTCATCCGGACTGTTGATGCTGTCGAGTGGCATGATCGTACCTCAATAGTTAGTAAGCAAAGAATCTGTCGTCATTCAGTCATGATGCAGTCATGGAACGATCGGGAATCAGTCATGAATAAGTCGTAATGCAGTCGTGAAGCGGTCATAATGCAGTAAAATCTTCACTGCCCTCACGACTGCCTCTTGACTGCCTTTCGACTGCTTTTAATTGACTCTCGTAACAATATACTTCGCCAATTCCCTCAAGGGATCGGCCTTCCGGTCAAAGTCCTTCAATGCCGCCACCGCCTGGTCCGCAACTTCCTTTGCACGGCGGCGAGAGTCCTCAAGTCCGAAAAA
>Ga0334722_10004889_pt1 | contig 13754 bp, 7 predicted proteins | sample C3_bottom_MG_FD_207210 | JGI IMG/M metagenome (GOLD analysis project Ga0334722, IMG submission 207210) | Sediment microbial communities from Yellowstone Lake, YNP, Wyoming, USA - C3_bottom | ecosystem: Environmental > Aquatic > Freshwater > Lake > Sediment | place: USA: Wyoming | collected...
GGCTCGCCAAGGTGGCCGGTGTTCCCTGGTTCAGCACGTCTTCTCTGCGCTTTTGGGAGGAGACCCAGCGTCTGAAGAACCCCGACGGTGTCGGCCGCATTCTCGGCTACAACGTCCATGGCCCGGCGCCTACCGAGCCGCACCACCCTGACCTGATGTGGTACGGAATCCACGCGGTCGAAATGCTCTTCACCCTGATGGGGCCGGGATGCGAGTCGGTCAGCCGGTTGATCACGGAAGGCGAGGACGTGGTCACCGGCAAGTGGCAAGACGGCCGCCTGGGAGTGATGCGCGGCTTCCGCAACGGGTTCTATAATTACGGGATCACGGCATTCGGCGAGAAAACGGTTCTTCACTCCGGGCCCCGGCCCGAAACTTACCGGCCGCTGCTGGTTGAAATCGCCAAGTTCTTCCGGACGCGTGTTGCGCCGGTTCCGCCGGAAGAGACGCTGGAAATCTTTGCGTTCATGGAAGCTGCGGATCTGAGCAAGGCGCGTGGCGGAGCTGCGGTGCCGCTCAGCGAAGTGCAATCCTCAGGCCCGCTCGCATCAGCAGCGGCGGGCCGATGGTCAAGACGGGCGTCCGCCCGACATCGAAGCGCTGATTGAGCAGATTCTCCGCGGCGGCGAAGGCTTCCACGCCGTGTCCGAGCGCGCGCGAGGCCAGAGCGTCCAACTGGAAATAGCGCCGCAGCGTGAGGCGGTTCTGGTCGTCGTCGAATTCCGCACCGCAATATCTCGCCTGCAACGCAGCCGTGGCCCATCGGCCGCCTGTGTAGCGCGCCTGGAATGCCAGAGCTTGGCGCGGAACGTGGGGGATTAGCAAGCCTTCAAGCGTGGGGTCGGCCGGAAACCTCCGCACGGTCGCTGCCGCGAACTGGTAGCCACCCGAGAGCGTTACGGCATCGGAAACGCGCACAGCGAATTCCAATTCCATTCCCCGCGACCGCGTACGCCCCAGGTTCTGCCGCTGCCGCGTGATCAGGCTCGGCTGCACGTCCAGGGTCACGTTGGCGACGGGTTGGGAAAGCTCGCTCCAGAAGAAAGCGCCCCGCGCCGTCAATTTTCTGTCGAAAGCCGCCGCGCTCGCGCCGATTTCTCCGCCCGTCAGCCGCTCCGCCTGCAAGGCGGGGTTGGCGAGCGTCAGCACATTCCCCACGCGGAACGATCGGTAGAGTTCGTTGAGGGTGGGAGCGCGGAAGGCGCGATAGGCTGAGGCGCTGAGCGTCACATTCTCTGTCAAGCGGTGCAGAACCGCGAGCCGCGGACTGAAGGCCTGCTCGCTGCGCTCAGGGAAACGATTCGCCTGGCCCGGACCAGGTGCTGCAAGCGGCCGGCTCTCGAGAGAGCCGCGTGCGTTGCTCCAGTGGTCGTAGCGCACCCCGGCCTGCATCATCCAGCGCGGCGTCAGGCGGATGATGTCTTCGCCAAAAAGGCCCACCGTGCGCTGGCGCCCTCCCGCGCTCTGGGCGATGGAGGGGCGGCCCGCGGCGAATCCCAGCTCGTCACTTGTACCGCGAACCTCGCGGGCATCGAAACCCGCCACCAGCGTCTGGAGCGGGCCGAGCGTCCGCGACCATTGCCCGAAGGCTCCGGCCTGTCGTGCCGGCACACGCTGGATGCGCGTGAGCGTTTCGCTGGCGCGGTCGAGCGCGATGGCGGAGAAACTCTGATCGTAGGTCTGCGGTCCGCCATAGGCGCGGAGGGAGAACGCGCCCGCCGCCTCCGATTGCCAATCGCCGCCCACGGCAAGCTGGCGAAAGCGCGTGCCGTTGGTCTGGAGCGGCGTGCCGTTCTGCCGCGACTCCTGTAGAATCCCGCCCCGCACGAAGACCCGCGATTGCTCCGAGGTCTGGCGCTCCAGAGTCACTTCGCCCGTCGAATGGTTGGACGCGGCGCGAGTGTCCACGGCGCCGCGCTCCCGTTCTGAAGGAAGGATATATCCATCTGTGCGATATCTCTCCGCAGATGCAGTGGCCAACCACTTACCTTTGCGAAGATACGTGGCGAGCGATGCGTCGACGGTCTGCTCGCTGCCATAGGCAACTTCCACCCACATGGCAGAGTCCTGCACGCGGCGGGGAATGACGTTGACCACACCGCCCAGCGCACCCGTGCCGTAAAGATCGGAAGCGCCGCCACGCATCACTTCGATGGCGCCGACCGAGGCTTTGGGGACTCGGTCCCAATAAACCCAGCTGCCGAAAGGATCGTTTAGAGGAATCCCATCCGAAAGCACCAGCGCGCGGCTGGCCCCGCTTGCCCCCACGCCCCGCAGCGAAACGCCCTGGGCGGTGGGATTGGAAAACGCGCTTCCCGTGCGGCGGAAGAGCACGAAGCCCGGCACCTGACGGAGCGCCCCATCGAGTGTCGCGTCGGCGCTGGCCGCGAGGTCCTCGGAGGTCAGCATCGCGACGCTCGCCGCCGTCTCGCTCACCCGCTGCTCGGTGCGCGTGGCGGTGACGGTGACGTGTTCGACCGGCGCAAGCGGCTGGAGCACGATCACCACCGGTGAGGGTTGATCGGCATTCCACGCCCGCTCGGCCGTGGCGAAGCCGGCGGCGCGCACCCTGAGCGTGACGGCCGGAAGCGAAACTGAATCAAAGGCAAACCCTCCTTCAGGGTTCGTGATCCGAACCTGCCGGAAGTCGTTGGCGGTCAGGGTCACTTCCGCTCCCGGGACCGAGGCTCCGCTCGCGTCGCGCACGAAGCCTTCCACGCGCCGGGTCTCGCCGCCCGCGGTCGCGGCACCCGGAATCGTTGCGCACAAGAGTCCGGCAAGAAGAAGACAAGCGATTCCGCGTGCATTCATCTCCGCCATTGCGCCGGCCATCAGTGTTTTAGTCCAACGGATTCGCCATGAAGATTCTTCATCGCCGGAGCCAATCTGAATCGCGGGACCCGAACTGGCGAAATTGTGGATCAGAGCCCTCGGGAGTTTACCTCACTGTGCCGGGCTGGGGAACGGGGCTTGGGGAAAGCAGCGGGCGATCGCCTGGCCGGCCGTCGCCCCACCCGCCGCCGGTCGGAACGAATCCGATTCCGCAACCGCTTGACTGTGATATAGACTCTCATCCGCTCGGGCAAGCATTCGGTCCGGTCACCTCATGCGGCGGCTCATTCCAATCGCGGCGGCGTTTCTTCTGGCATGCGGTCCGGCCTTCGCACAGGGGCCGTCGGTCCCGGCCGGTCATGAATGGCGGTCCTACGGGCACGACCCGGGCGGGATGCGATTCTCTCCGCTCAAGCAGATCAACCGCGCCAACGTCCGTCAACTGCAACGCGCCTGGACCTACGAGGTTGCCCAGGGCCCCGACAGCGGCATCGAGGCTTTCGAGAGCACTCCCCTGATGGTGGAGGGTGTGCTCTATTTCACCACTCCCACCAGCCGCGCCATCGCCGTGGACGCCGAAACGGGAAAAGAGCTCTGGGTCTTCGATCCCTTCGCCGGTGACAGCACCAAGCGCCGGCCCGTGCCCAATCGCGGCGTGGCCTATTGGGAAGGAAGTTCGCCGATCCCTTGCACAGGCAAAGGGCGGAAGCTCGACCGGCGCATCTTCTACGCCACCCTCGACGCGCACCTCTTCGCGCTGGATCCCCAGACCGGCAAACCCTGCCCGGGATTCGGCTCGAACGGCGCAGTCAATCTCCGCGAAGGCGTCGCGGACAACTTCCCCAAAGCTGCCTATGACGTAACGTCCGCCCCCGCCATCTTCAAGGACCTGGTGATCACCGGGTCGGAAGTGCAGGAGCATCCTGCCAAAGGAGCAAGTGGAACGGTTCGCGCGTTCGATGTGCGCACGGGAAGACTTGTCTGGAGATTCAACACCGTCCCCCAGCCCGGGGAAACGGGACATGACACCTGGGAAGGTGACTCGTGGAAGGACCGCTCCGGCACCAACGTCTGGACCATTATGAGCGTGGACGTCGAGCGGGGAATGGTCTTCCTGCCCATCGGATCGCCCTCCTATGACTTCTATGGCGCGGACCGCAAAGGCCAGAACCTTTTCGGCAATTCGCTGGTGGCGCTCGACGCCGCGACCGGAAAACTTCTCTGGTATTACCAGATGGTGCATCATGATATCTGGGATTACGACGTATCGGCGCCGCCCGCGTTGGTCACCGTGCGCCGCGATGGGCGCGACATTCCCGCTGTGGCCCAAGTGACCAAGATGGGATTTGTCTTTGTGCTCGACCGCCTGACCGGCAAGCCGCTGTTTCCCGTCGAAGAGCGGCCCGTCAAACAGAGCACGGTGCCCGGGGAAGCTACCTGGCCCACGCAACCCTTTCCCGTCAAGCCTCCGCCGCTTGCCAGGATTTCCGTAACGCTCGATGACCTCACGACGGTTACGCCGGAGTCGCGCCAATATTGCCTGGAGAATTTCGGCGCCGCGCTGCCGGGCGGAATCTTCAACCCCTGGGGTCTGGAGCTGACCATCATGATGCCGGGGACGCTCGGCGGGGGCAATTGGTCGGGCGCTTCGTTCAATCCCGAGCTCGGTTATCTCTTTGTGAACGTCAGCGAAGTCGGCGCCGTGGGCTTGATGAAGCCCCAGCCCGCAGATGCGCCCGAGCCTTACGTCCGCTCCAGCCCGTGGGGAGGTTACGCGCGCTTCTGGGATGACCGCCATTACCCGTGCCAGCAGCCTCCCTGGGGAGATCTGAACGCCATTGATTTGAGAACCGGAGAAATCGCGTGGAAGGTTCCGCTCGGCGTCGTGGACGAACTGGAAGCGAAGGAGATTCCCAAAACGGGAATCTATAACCTGGGCGGCTCCATCGCCACCGCGGGGGGACTGGTTTTTGTCGCTGGCACCAACGACCACCGCTTCCGGGGCTTCGACGCGCGGACCGGAGAAGAGCTTTGGGTCGCGCAGCTTGAATCGAACGGCCATGCCACCCCCATGACGTATCTGGGGAAGAAGACAAAAAAACAGTTCGTGGTGATTGCGGTCGGGCCGGGCGGATATTTCAATCGCGAGATTACCGGCACGCCCGTGCTCGCCGCCTACGCTCTGGTCCCGAAAGGGAAGGGCAGTGCGGCAAGCGCGCGGCCGCAAGCTCCATCGCGCACGATTTCCGCGGGGCCGGGGCGCGAACCCCAGGCCCTCGCCGCACCCACGCACACCGTCGCGCAGCCAATCCCGTTCGGCCACCAGCGCCACGCCCAGGCAGGACTCGAATGCGCCGCTTGCCATCAACCCGTGGGGGCGGGCGAGAAGCTGCAAATCCCTGGCGTCGCGGAATGTATGAGCTGCCACCGCAGTATCGCGACCGACAGCCCGGCGATTCAAAAACTCGCGCAGCTTGAAAAGGACCATCAGCCTCTCACTTGGGCCCGGGTGTACCAGCTTCCCGGCTTCGTATTCTTTGGCCATCAGAAGCACCTCGATGCCAAAGTTGAATGCGCGGTGTGCCACGGTCCGGTGAAAGACCGGCATGCTCTCTGGCAGGAGAGAGATATTTCCATGCTGGCCTGCGTGGACTGCCACAAACTGCGCCAGGCTTCTCTCTCCTGCGACCAGTGTCACAATATCGGGCATTAACTGTAATGGAAATGTTGCTTACCCGACGAACAATCCTCAAAACTCTGGGCGCAAGTTGCTCTCTGGCGCTGGCGCCTGGCGCGTCGGCATTTCCCTCCGCCGCGGAATTATCCAAGTTCGCGCCCATCTGGGACGCGCACAGCCATCTTCATCTCGTTCCCGGCGAGACTCCCGAAGAACGCATAACGAATCTGATTCGCTTCGCGGACCGCATGGGAGTCGAGCGGCTGATGCTCTCCCAGGGTTACTCGGCCCAGATGCGTCCCACGCCCCGGCAGCTGCGCGAGGAAAACGATCGGGTGCTGCGGGCGGTGCGGCTGTTTCCGGGCCGGGTTTTCGGTTCTGTCTATCTCAGCCCGAGTTTTCTCGACTTCAGTTTGCAGGAGTTCGACCGTTGCGTGCGTGAGGGCCCCATGGTCGGTGTCGGCGAGCTCGAAGCGGACATGCGCTGCAACGCCCCGGAACTGGATCCCATCGTCGAGCGCGCGGTGGCGATGCAGGCTCCCATCCTGCAACACACCTGGCTCAAGATCGGCGGCAACGAGCCCGGCGAATCCACTCCCGATGATCTGGTCGAACTGGCGCGGCGGCATCCGCGGGCCACGTTCATCTGCGCCCACACGGGCGGCGACTGGGAACGGGGAATTCGCATCATCCGCGCGGCCAAAAACGTCTCGGCAGAAATCGCCGGATTCGATCCGGCCTCGGGAGTGGTGGAGATGGCGGTCCGCGAGCTGGGCGCGGAACGTGTGATCTACGGCAGCGATGTGGGAGGCCGGAGTTTTGCTTCTCAACTCGCCAAGGTCGTCGGCGCTGAAATCCCCGACGATGCCAAGAAACTCATCCTGGGCGGAAACCTCCGCTGCTTGCTCGCGCCCATGCTACAGGCGAAAGGGATTCGCGCGTGATCGTCGACACCAACGTGAATCTCTCCCGCTGGCCCTTCCGGCGGCTGGCGGGCGACGAGCCAGCGGAACTGGTCGCCCGGCTGCGGAGGCATAACGTCGTCGAAGCCTGGGCCGGCAGCTTCGATGGAATCCTCCACCGGGATATCGCCGGGGTGAACGTCCGGCTCGCCGAGGATTGCCGCGCGCACGGGGTGGGCTTTCTCGTGCCCTTCGGGTCCGTCAATCCCAAGCTTCCGGACTGGCAGGAAGATTTGCGGCGCTGCCAGGAAGTGCACCAGATGCCGGGAATCCGTTTGCATCCCAACTATCACGGATACACCCTGGCCGATCCGGTTTTTGCGGAGATTCTGAGATCGGCCACCGCGCGGCAGCTGATCGTGCAGATTGCTTTGTGCATGGAAGACGAGCGGTCGCAGCATCCCCTCATGCGCGTCCCGCCGGTAGATTTGGCGCCACTGGCCGACGTCGTCAAGAGTGTGCCGGGGCTGCGGATGGTGGTGCTGAACTGCAATCCCCGCTTCAGCCTGGAGCAACTGCCGCCGATAGCGTCGGCGGGCGAAGTCTATGTCGAATTCTCCATGGTGGAAGGAGTGGGCGGAGTTGCGCACCTGGTGGAGCGAGTCTCGCTCGAGCGGGTTCTCTTCGGTTCGAATTTCCCCTTGTTCTATTTTGAGGCGGCGCTGCTCAAAGTGCAGGAATCCGGCTTGGCCGAAGATCAGAAGAAAGCAATCTTCGAGGGCAACGCGCGGCGGCTGCTTGCGTCAGCCGCGAGCGCGAGCCTCCCTCAAAGCAGGTCATCATGAAACTGACCACGATCGCCGTGTTGAGTTCGACTCTCCTTGTCGTCGCGCCGGTATCGGCGCAAGGAAACAAGCCCGACCCGTTCCTCCAATGGATGGACCGGATCGCCCAGGAGCACCTCGACCGCCGCGAGAAGTCCATCACCGAAATCCGCACCGTCGCCGACGCCGAGCAGCGGAAGAAGCTGGTCCGCGCAAAACTTATGGAAATCCTGGGCGGCCTGCCCGACTACCAGGGCCCGCTGCGCGTGCGCATCACCGGCCGCATCCCGCACCAGTCCTACGCCATCGAGAAGGTGATTTTCGAGAGCCTGCCGGGGTTTTACGTCACTGCCAATCTCTATCGGCCCAACGCGCCGGGCCGCTACCCCGGAATTCTTCTTCAAGCCGGGCACACGCAAGAGGGGAAAGTCGAGCCGCAGCGGCTGGCGAGCAATCTGGCTTTGAAAGGTTTCGTATCGCTGGCCTTCGATCCCATCGGTCAGGGCGAGCGCGAGCAGACCTACAATCCTGAAATCGGTGGCGCACTGGCGGGCTGGTCCGTCAACGAACATCTGCACGCGGGGGCGCAGGCGATCCTCGTGGGTGAGAGCGTGGCGCGCTATTTCGTTTGGGACGCCAAGCGCGCCCTCGATTATCTCGTTAGCCGGCCGGAGGTGGACCCGGCGCGCATCGGGGCCATGGGCTGCTCGGGCGGCGGAGCCACCACCACGTTCATTGCCGCGCTCGACCCGCGCATCAAGGCCGTCGTCCCCGCCTGTTTTCCGACTTCCTACCGCTTGCTCTTCGCCGGCCCCGACCCCGATTCCGAAATGGGCTGGCCCAATTTCCTCGCCAGCGGCCTGGACACCGCTGACTTTGTGGAATTGTCCGCGCCCACACCTTGGCAGCTTCAGGCCACCGAGGAGGACTACTTCACGCCGCCGGGCGTCAAGATCACCTATGAAGATGCTCGCCGGTGGTACAAACTTTACGGCGCGGAAGACAAGATCGCCTTTTTTGTCGGCCCCGGGCCCCACGGCACGCCGCTCGCGAGCCGCGAAGCCGTTTATGAATGGTTCATTCGCTGGCTGAAAGACGGCAAGGGCGATCCGCGCGAGCAGCCGGTCGAACTGCACCCCAACCACGAACTCCTGGTCACGCGCACCGGCCACGTCGATGACGAGCCGGGCAGCCGCAAGGTTTATCAACTCATCCTCGACGATTTCCGCGCTAAGCGGCGGCAGGGAACGATTCCTGAACTGCTTGCCGAATTGCGACGCCTGCAGATTCCCTCCGATGGCGCCGCGCCGCCGGTGACAGTTCTGGAAGATTCAACCGCGGAGCATATCCGCCGCCAGCGCATCAAGTTCGAGAGTGAGCCGGGTGTCCAAATTGAAGGCAAGCTCTGCGTCCCGGCTTCGCCTGCGGGGCGGAAGACGGCGGTACTGATCGTGGCGGACAAGACCAGCTCGTACTGGATACCCTCGACGAGTTCGATCGCGGAACGCATTGCCAAGGCGGGGCGGGTGGTTCTCGAACTCGATCCGCGCGACTCTCCCGCGGGGTACGACAACCGGCCGTTTTTGGGCGACTGGCTCTCGAACTCGCGTGCCAACCAGATTGGGCTCAACTTGCCCGCCATGCGCGCGCACGACATCCTGCGGGGGGTGGATGTTCTGGCGGCGCGCGAGGATGTTGACGCAACTTCGATTCGCGCCACGGCGCGGGCGGTGAAGGGCGTCTGGGTGTTGCTGGCGGCGGCCGTGGACCCGCGCATCGGCAAGATCTGGCTGGACCGCACACCCTACAGCCTGCGCGCGGCTCTCGAGAACACCATCAACACCGACATCTTTGATGCCGTAATTCCCGGGTTCGCGCTGCGCTGGGATCTCGAGGATCTCGTCAAGGCCATGGGGGATCGGACGGTCCTCTGGACCGATCCGACCAACTGGATGCACCGGCCGGTGGCGCTCGACCCGCCGTTCCGCTATCGCCACAGTCTCGGTGACGACACCGACCACCACGACGACCAGGACAACGCGTTTATCGAGGAATTGATAAGATGAACGACGGGGGGAGCGGACATGGCGACTCGTGCCTGCCCTCACGCGGACGCTGAACCTATATGGAAGACGATGGCAGACCGACAAATCGGTGGTCAGCCAGCCGCGTTCCCAAACGCAAGGCCGGCTTACACAGAGGGAAGATCATTGCAGCAAGGGACGAGCCGTCGCCAGTTTGCAGGGCAGTTGGTGAGGCTGGGGCTTCTTGGCGCCACGCCGCTGCTCGACATGGCTTGCGGCGGCGGGGGCGGCGCGGTTCGCGTCAGTGAGCCTGGCAAGACTCTGGCCTTGGCCAACAACCTGATCCGTGCGGAATGGAACCTGACGTCACAGGGCCTCTGGACCCAGCGCGTCCAGGACCTCCGCAGTGGGCAGGTCATCCAGGGGCCGCAGCCGGCGTTCACGGTGAAGTTGACGGATGGCATCACGATCAGTTCCGCCAACATGCATGTTGTGGGCGCCGCGCGGGAAAAAACTCTGGTCCCCAACCCCCAAGCCTCGCGATTGGCCGAACGGCTTGCCGGCCGGCAGATCGCGGCGGCCTTCGAGGACTCCCAGGGGAGGGTTCGGGTCGCCTGGCGGGCGATTTTGCTCGAAGGTTCTCACTACATTCGGCAGGAGGTCACCCTGCAGGCGATCGGCGGCTCGTTGCCCCTCGGAGAGATTCGCCTCCTTGATTTTGAGCTGTCGGGCGCGCAGGTTTCGGGGCGGGTGAGGGGCTCACCGGTTACGGCAGGGGGATGCTTCCTGGGGTTCGAGCACCCGCTTTCGACCAGCCACGTCATCGGCAGCCGGCTGCAATGCAGCTTGCTTCGCCGTCTTCCATTGAACTCGGGAGATACCGTAACCTATTCCTCCGTCATCGGGGTCAGCGGGGAGGGTCAGCTTCGGCGGGATTTCCTGCGCTACCTCGAATACGAGCGGGCCTGTCCCTACCGCACTTTCCTCCACTACAACTCGTGGTACGACATCGCCTACGGTAATCCTTACAACGAAACGGACGCGCTCGACGTCATCGCGGCGTTTTCACGCGAACTCTACGAGAAACGGAAGGTGGTCCTCGACTCTTTCCTGTTCGACGACGGATGGGATAACCATAATTCGGTGTGGGACTTCAACTCAGGATTCCCGGAAGGATTTGCCAGGCTGAAAGAGGCCGCCGCCCTCTGCCACGCCGCGCCCGGCGCCTGGCTCTCTCCCTGGGGAGGATACGGGGAAGCCCGGGAGGAGCGGCTGGCCTTCGGCATCGCGCAGGGATACGAGACCGATGCAGACGGCTTTGCGCTGTCGGGCCCACGCTACTTTCAACGTTTCGAACAAGTCTGCATGGACATGATTGGCCTCTATGGCGTCAACCACTTCAAATTCGACGGGACGGGAGACGCCTTCAGCCTCGCCCCCGGCTGCCGATTCGACAGTGACTTGGACGCCGCGCTCGGCCTCATCACGGACCTGCGCGCCCGGCGCCCGGACCTCTATGTCAACCTGACCACCGGGACTTATCCTTCTCCCTTCTGGCTTCGGTGGGCGGATTCCACTTGGCGCGGGGGATACGACCATGACTTCACGGGCGATGGCTCTGACCGCCAGCAGTGGATCACCTACCGGGATGCGGCGACGTTTCAGAACATCGTCCAGCCGGCGCCTCTCTATCCTCTGAACTCCCTCATGCTTCACGGCTTGATCTTCGCGAAACAGGCTGGTCGGCTCAGCGCCGACCCAGACGGCGATTTCGACGCGGAGATCCGCTCTTATTTCGGAACCGGGACACAACTCCAGGAGATGTACATTACGCATTCCCTGCTGTTACCGGAAAACTGGGACTCCCTGGCAGAGGCTGCGAATTGGTCAAGGCGGAACGCGCCAACCTTGGCCGATACACATTGGGTGGGCGGCGACCCCGAACAACTTCAGGTTTACGGCTGGGCGGCCTGGTCGCCGCAAAAAGGCATTATCACCTTGCGTAATCCCAGCGCGCAACCGCAAGACTTCGCGCTCGACATCGGGACGGCGTTTGAACTGCCTCCCGGGGCCGCTCAACAGTGCACAGCGCGCAGTCCCTGGCTGAAGGATGTTGCGCTGCCCCCTGTCACGCTGGAGGCCGGTAACGCGCAGACGCTGGAGCTCGAGCCGTTTGAAGTCCGTACTCTGGAAGCCTCATTCTAGAAAGACGGGTGGCGCATGGCTCGCGTTTGATGTCTTTGATCATGCCGGCGCTCAAGCTGAATCGAAGAGGATCGCAGTTCGGGAATTGGCGGCGCGCCGCCCGTCATGGGGCGTTCTGTACGCATGCAAAGGGACACGGTGTCTGCGCCACGCCCGGTTTATCAACAGGAGTTCAACGATGAACCAATTTCATTGTTTCGTTGCCATTACAATCCTTCTTCCGGCGCTTTGGGCGGGCTGTACTGGACGGGGCCAGCGCTCCGTTCCCGGCGGAGGCGCAGATTCGTCGCAAAGTGGCGGCGTGTTCACCGATTATCGCGGGCAGAAGCCCGGCGTAGCGCACAAAATCACGCCCGCCGATTTGCCCGCCCCGTTCGCCACCGAGTCGGTGGATCGCGGCCCCAATCTCATCCGGCGGCCGCCGAACGCCTGGCCGCAAGCACCGGAGGGATTCAAAGTTGAGCTCTATGCCGAAGGCCTGGAGAATCCCCGCCTGATCCGCCGGGCGCCGAACGGAGATTTGTTTGTCGCGGAAAGCGAGCCGGGGCGCATCAAGCTGCTGCGCGGCATCGGCAAAGACGGCAAGGCCGAGCGGATTCAGGTTTTTGCCTCCGGCTTCGCGCTGCCCTTTGGCATTGCCTTCTATCCGCCCGGACCCGACCCGAAATACATCTATATTGCCAACACCGATTCCGTCGTGCGTTTCCCGTACCAGAACGGCGACCTGGCAGTGCGCAAGCCACGCCAAGTTGTGGTTCCCAATCTTCCAGGCTACGGGCGCTTGCGGGGCGGCGGGCATTGGACGCGCGACCTGGCGTTTTCCTTGGACGGAAAGAAGCTGTACATCTCTGTCGGGTCGCTCTCCAACGTTGACGACACCGACGAGAACCGCGCCGAGCACCACCGCGCCAATATCCTGGAGGCGAATCCTGATGGCAGCGGGCTCCGCGTCTATGCCTGGGGCATTCGCAACGCCGTGGGGATTGCTGTGCACCCTCAGACCGGGGAGCTTTGGGCTTCCGTCAACGAGCGCGACGGCCTGGGCGACAATCTTCCTCCCGACTACATCACGCACGTCGAGGAGGGCGGTTTCTACGGCTGGCCGTGGTTTTACATCGGCGGCAACCAGGACCCTCGCCACAAGGGCAAGCACCCGGAGCTCAAAGACAAAGTCATCGTTCCCGACGTCCTCCTCCAGCCCCACAACGCTTCGCTGGAGATGACGTTCTACGATGGCGAGCAGTTTCCCGAGGAGTATCGCGGCAACATTTTCGCTGCGGAACACGGCTCGTGGAATAAGGCGGTGCGAACGGGCTACGAGGTCATCCACGTCCCGCTCAAGCATGGCCGCGCCACGGGGGAATACGTGGACTTCCTCACCGGCTTCGTTACCCCCGAGGGCGATGTTTGGGGACGCCCCGTGGGCGTCGCAGTCGGCCAGGATGGCTCGCTCTTCGTCACCGACGACGGCTCCAATTCAATCTGGCGCGTGAGTTACAGGGGGCGCCCGTAGCGCCGACGGGGTAGGTTTGTAGGGGCGCAGGGCCTTCGCCCCCAAGGCGCGCGGCGGAGCCGATGCAAAGGAACGCCATGGCGTGCCCTTACGCGGGTGGCGTGGCGGACACCTTCCAGGTCTTCTCGTCGAAGTAGAGCACCCGGCCTTGGCGATAGGACTCGACCGACATGGAAATCAGCACCTGGGCGCGGGCGCCGGTTTCGACGTCGAGCGTCGGCTTCTGGCGCGAGCGCACGCACGCGAGGAAATTCTCGATGTGTATTCCGGTGGGATCATCATCTTCCGCCTGCTCGACGGGAATCTGAACCTCCTGGTCACCCCAGCGCGCCTTGTATTCGTCGCTGATGGCGCGTTTTTCCGGCCGCACGGTAATGTAGGGAGTGGATTCCTCAAACTGCCCGTGCTCGACCATCACCACGGTTCCTTCGTGCCCGCGAATCAGCCCGGGAATGTGCTGGGAATTCGCCATCGAGGACGTCAGCACCACGGAATGCCCCGCCGCATATTCGCCGATCAGGTGGAAGGTGTCAGGAACGTCGCGACCGTCTTTGAACACGTAGTTGCCGCCGCCCGCCATCACTCGGGTGGGGAACTGCGCCTGGCCCCAGCAGATGTTGAGAGGCGCGGCCACGTGATAGAAGAGGTCGGTGGCGGTTCCGCCGGAGTAATCCCAGTACTTGCGGAAGCGGAAGAAGCGGTCCGCATCCCACGGTCGCTCGGGTGCGGGGCCCAGCCACATCTTCCAGTCCACGAAGTCGTCTCCCTTACCCTCGG
>Ga0334722_10004890_pt1 | contig 13754 bp, 13 predicted proteins | sample C3_bottom_MG_FD_207210 | JGI IMG/M metagenome (GOLD analysis project Ga0334722, IMG submission 207210) | Sediment microbial communities from Yellowstone Lake, YNP, Wyoming, USA - C3_bottom | ecosystem: Environmental > Aquatic > Freshwater > Lake > Sediment | place: USA: Wyoming | collected...
CCTTCCGCTTGAGCGGCTCCATCCTGGCCCTCACCAGCCTAGATTTTCTCGGTCTCGGCGTGCCGCCCCCAACCCCAAGCCTCGGCGAGTTGCTGGCCCAGGGCAAGAACAACATCGAAGCCTGGTGGCTATCCCTGACCACCTTCGGGGTGCTGGTCGGCACCCTGATCCTGTTGATTTTCATCGGGGAAGCGTTGCGGGAGACATTTGATCCAAGGAAGGTGTAGCTGATAAAAAAAATACCCCTTCGCCCCCCTTTTTTTCAAAGTGGGGATTCTGCAAAAAAGTGGATCGAGGGAAGGGACATATCTTTTTCACCTCCACCGTTGCAAAAGGGGGAGGTGAGGGGGATTTCACAAAGGATGATCCATGCTGCTTGAGCTGAAAAATCTTTCCGCCGGTTTTTATTCGGATCGCGGCTTTACCCCGGTGCTGGGCAAGGTCTCCTTCACCATTGCACAGGGGGAAACCGCAGCCTTGGTGGGCGAATCAGGGTCCGGCAAATCGGTGACTGCACTTTCCATCTTGGGGCTACTGGAAAAAGACGCCGCCAAGATCGAAGGGCAAATCCTCTTCAATGGGGAAGATCTGGCCGTCTTGCCAGAAAATAAACTGCGGAGGATTCGCGGCAACCGGATCGCCATGATCTTCCAGGAGCCCATGACCTCGCTCAATCCGGTCTATTCCATCGGCGCCCAGTTGGTGGAGCCGTTGATGCTGCATCAGGGGCTTGGCAAAAAAGAGGCGGCGCTCAAGGCGGAGAATCTCCTTGAGCGTTGTGGAATAACGGACGCAGCTCAGCGACTGAACAGCTTCCCCCACCAACTCTCCGGCGGCCAGCGCCAACGGGTAATGATCGCCATGGCTCTGGCCTGCCGCCCTGATCTTTTGATCGCCGACGAGCCGACCACGGCCCTGGATGTCACCATCCAGGCGCAGATCATGGCCCTGATCAAGGAGGTCCAGCAGGAGTTGGGCATGGCCCTGTTGCTCATCACCCACGATCTCAACCTGGTGGAAAAGATCGCCCAACAGGTTCATATCATGCATGAGGGCCGGATTGTGGAAAGCGGCCCCACGGCCGAGGTGTTCGGCAAGCCAAGAAACCCCTACACCATCCAGTTGCTGAACAGCTTGCCACACGAGGCGCCCACTCCCAAGGGCACCCCCCCCCCGCTCCTGGTCGCCGCCAACCTCTCTTGCCATTTTCCGATCAAGGCCGGTTTCTTGCGGCGTACGGTGAATACAATCAAGGCGGTGGATGAGGTGACGCTTACAATCCGGCAAGGCACCACCTTTGGCGTGGTCGGCGAATCTGGCTCGGGGAAAAGCACCCTGGGCATGTGCCTCTTGAAGCTGGTCAATAGCCGGGGCAGCCTGTTCTATGAGGGGCGCGATCTACTGACCATTTCCAACAGCCAGTGGCGACCACTGCGCCGCGATCTCCAGGTGGTGTTTCAAGACCCCTATTCCTCCCTTTCGCCCCGTCTCAATGTGGGCCAAATCGTGGGCGAAGGCTTGAGCGTGCATGGCTTGGGCAACCGGGAGGAGCGCAAGAAACGGGTGGCCGAGGCACTGATCGAGGTCGGCCTTGAGCCGGAGATCGTCGATCGCTATCCCCACGAGTTTTCCGGTGGCCAGCGGCAGAGGATCGCCATTGCCAGGGCCGTGGTGCTTAAACCACGCTTCCTGGTGCTGGACGAACCAACCAGCGCCCTGGACATGACTATCCAGGGCCAAATCATCGAGCTTCTGAAAAAACTGCAAGCCAGGCACGGCATCACCTACTTCTTCATCTCCCACGATCTGCGGGTAATCAAGGCCATGGCCGATGAGGTGGCGGTCATGCAAAATGGCCGCATTGTTGAATCTGGTTCGGCGGCCCAACTCTTTGCTAACCCCTCCCACCCCTATACCAAAAAGCTCTTTTCCGCAGCCTTTGACCTGGCGCCGACCTGAATAACCAGCTATTATTGCTAAACTCGCAACACTTAAAAACTCAACCCCGCAGGACACCCGGTATGGATTCAGCAAAGCCCCTGGCTGGCGGCATCCCCATGGTCAACATAGACGGCGCCAGGATTCGCCGCATCAGGGAAGAAAAAGGACTGACCCAGCTCTATGTCGCCACGGTAGTCGGGGTAACAACCGACACCATCTCCCGCTGGGAAAATCGCCGCTATCCCAACATCAAAAAAGAGAACGCCATCAAACTGGCCGAGGCCCTGGAAACCCAGCTGACGGATATTATTGATCACGGCCAGCCCTCCCCCCAGTCAGAGCCGGCCCCCGCCCAGACTTGTGAGCCGCCAGGGCCAGGAGGCCAAACAGCGCCACAATCAGCCGAGTCAACTGAGCCCAAGTCCGCACTTGAACAAACCGCGCCCCAGACCGCTGCCCCGCCCAAGCTCTGTCTTGCCTCGCGACCGGTCGTGGTTCTGGCCGCCGTCCTTCTGCTCCTCGTCCTCGCCGGCCTGGCCCTGATCTGGTGGTATCTCGGAAACAACGAAGGAACTGAGGTAACCGCCGCCAGAACCCTGCCCTCGCACGCAACCCCAGGCATCCCCTTCCCGGTGGTCATCGAAGTGACAGCCAGTTCCTCCAGACCGATTTCCTTAATCCTCAAAGAAACCCTGCCTCCAGACTGCATCCCGGCCCAGGGCAAACCGCCGTTTGTTTCCCAGGGAAACGCCCCCCCGGTTCTCAAATGGATTGGCAAAATCACCGGAGAGCACGCGGTGTACAGCTATCTCGCCAAGCTTAAGCCCGAGGCAAAACTGGAAACCCTCCATCAATTCACCGGCGGCGTCACAGTCCGCTCCGATGACAACCCCAGCATTCCGGTGTCCGGGACCGACACCCTGCAAGCAAGCCCCTTTCATTGGGCGGACAGCAACAGCGATGGCCGGATAGACGATGAAGAACTGCTTTCCGTGTACGAGACCTACGGCGGGATTGACGGGCTGCATTTCGGCAAGAAACTGATCGAAGAAATCTGGGCGGCCAAGGGCTACCACTTTAATCCAGAGACGCATAACTATGAAATTCTCCAGTAACCACCAAGCAGGAGGAACAGAAAATGTCGGCTGAGAAAATCCATTCACAGGGACCGAGCCTGCTATTCCTGGCGCTGCTTGCGCTACTCTCCCTGCCGAGCCCCCTGTCTGCGAGCGAAGCTCTGATCAGCGGCCAATACCTGAGCGCCGCCGGGCAGGATATCCAGCTTCGTCTCAGCGTTGCCAGCCCAGCCCCCAGCACCCTGATTGTGATTCAAAATCTGCCAACCGGCACAATGATCGAGTCCGCTTCGCCCGCCTTTCATCAATATGATGCGAGTAAAGGCGAGGGGAAATGGCTGCTCACCCATATTAGCCCAGGCAGGTATATCTTGAACCTGCGCCTGGCCCGCCCCGTGGCCCCAGGGCAAATCAGCGGCGAGATCCGCTACAAGGACCCGGCCAGCGGCCGCCTGACCAGTCTGCCGATCAGGCCATGAGCTGAACCAGAGGCAGGGAACGAACAATCACATTGATCTTGCGCATCTTTGCCATGATCAGGTATGGTGTTGCCCCGGATATTCCCTCGCAAGGAGGGGCGCCTCTCATAAATATACCAAGGATATGCCAGATGAAAAAAATAGCGGTATTGGCCGGTGACGGCATCGGCCCTGAAGTCATGCGGGAAGCCATCAAGGTTCTGGACGCGGTCCAGAAGAAATTCAGCGTCAGCCTTGCCTACGAATATGCGGATGTGGGCGGTTGCGCCATCGACCGGCACGGCGAGGCGTTGCCCGCCTCGACCATCGCCCTGTGCGAGGCCAGCGACGCCATCCTCTTTGGTTCGGTGGGCGGCCCCAAGTGGGAAGCGCTGCCCCCGGCCCAGCAGCCGGAACGCGCCGCCCTGCTGCCGCTGCGCAAACATTTTGAGCTCTTCTGTAACTTCCGGCCAGCCAAAATCTTTAAATCCCTGGCCGCGGCCAGCCCCTTGCGAGCCGATATCGTTGGGGCAGGCGTTGACATTCTCTGTGTGCGGGAACTCACCGGCGGCATCTACTTCGGCCAGCCCAAAGGCCGGGAAGGGGCTGGCCCCAACGAAAAGGCCTTCGACACCATGGTCTATCACCGTTGGGAGATCGAACGCATCGCCCGCCGCGCCTTTGATGCCGCCCGGCTGCGCCGCAAGATCGTCACCTCGGTGGACAAGGCCAACGTGCTTACCACCATGGTGCTCTGGCGGGAGGTGGTCATCGAGATCGCCAAGGAATACCCAGATGTCAGCCTGAACCATATCTACGTGGACAACGCCACCATGCAACTGGTCAGAAACCCGAGCCAGTTCGATGTAATGCTCTGCGGCAACCTTTTCGGCGACATCATTTCCGACGAATGCGCCATGATCACCGGCTCCATGGGGCTGCTCGCCTCGGCCAGCCTCAACGAAAAAGGCTTTGGTCTCTATGAGCCAGCGGGCGGCTCCGCCCCGGACATTGCCGGCAAGGGCATCGCCAACCCCATCGCCCAGATCCTTTCCGCGGCCATGATGCTTCGTTTCAGCTTGGATCAGGGCGAGGCGGCGGACGCCATTGAAAAGGCTGTTGCCACGGTGCTCGATAAGGGCGTGCATACGCCGGATATTGCCGTGGACAAGAGCCGCGCCATTGGCACCGAAGCCATGGGCGATGCCATAGTCGGGGAATTGTTACAGTAGTAAGCAAAAAAAATACCTCCGGCCCAACAACCTGAGCTTGGAAGCCGTTACAAAATAACCATTACAGAGGATCTTATGAGCGACTTGACCGCCACAATGACAACGAGCAAAGGCCCCATCACCCTCAGGCTGTTCGCCGAGAAAACTCCCTTAACCGTGGCGAACTTTGCCAATCTGGCCCGGCGCGGCTTTTACAACGGCCTAAAATTCCACCGGGTTATCCCTGATTTCATGGTGCAAGGCGGCTGTCCCAAGGGTACCGGCACCAGCGGCCCAGGTTATGATTTTGCCGACGAATTCGACGCCAGCCTGAGGCACGGCAAGCCGGGCATTCTTTCCATGGCCAACGCCGGGCCAAACACCAACGGCAGCCAGTTTTTCATCACCCATGTCCCCTGCCCCTGGCTGGATGGCAAGCACACGGTTTTCGGAGAAATCGCGAGCGAAAAGGACCAGGAGGTGATCGACAGCATCAGACAAGGAGACACCATTAGCACCGTGACCATCGAAGGGGATGTGACCGAGATTTTTGCAAAGGCCAAGGACAAGCTCAAGGCCTGGAATCTCGCGATCAGCCAGCGATTTCCAAATCTTTCCCCGGCGGAATAAGGGCGCAACCAGAAGCAGTTGTTTCCGGCGCTTGGCATAAAAAAAGGCGGGTAAACCCCGCCTTTTTTTATTGTTTTCTCAAAACAAAACCAGATCAGGGCAGCATTTTTAAACTTTGCGCCGCATTCACATTGCCATTGGCCGCAGCCTTCTGATACCACTTCTTGGCCTCGCCCAGATCCTGCTTTACCCCGCCCCCGATCTCGTACATGTAGCCAAGATAGTATTGGGCATCCGGGTCGTTCTGCTTGGCCGCCTTCTGCCACCAGCTTACCGCTTCCTGATCGCTCTTCTTCACGCCCTTGCCCAGGCTGGCCATAAAACCAAGCCGGTACTGCGCCTTGGCCTGCCCCATCGCCGCAGCCTCGACAAAAAGCTTGTGCGCCTGGGCATAATCCTTGGCTACCCCGTCGCCCTTAAAGAACCGCAAGCCTTCCTCATACAAGGCATTTTTATCCTTGGCAACCGGTGCCGGAACAGCCTTGGCGACCTGTTCCGGCTTTGACGGCTCCTTCACCGCAGTTTTGGCCTTTTTTTCTTCCGGGGCCAAATCCTTGGCCCCTGGCTGGATGCGCGGCTCTTCCACTTTTGCTTGAGACGGCGGAGAGACAGCCAGGGCCACCTTTTGCCCCGTCTGTAACTGGACCTTGGCCGAGGGGTGTCCCTTTTCCGCCGCCAGTGCCCACCATTTCCTGGCCTCCTCCAAATTTTTGGCAACTCCCTTGCCCTGGCTGTACATGCCGCCAAGCCGAAACATGGCCTCAACCTGGCCATTTTCCGCCGCCTGCTGATACAGCTTCGCGGCCTGAGCCAGGTCCTGCTCCATGGGCTCAGTCCCTGCCTCATATTTCATGGCCTGGGCATAAAGAGAATCAGGGCCGCCCTGACCGGGGCCGTTCCAAACCCGAATAGTGCCATCCAAACCAGCGGAAACGAGATATTTCCCGGAAGAAGAAATGGCCAGGGAGGTCACGGAAAGATCATGCCCAGCGTAAAAATTAAACAACTTGCCCCCGGTTCCCTGCCAGGAAAGAATATGCCTGCTTTGGGTGGCGGCCATGACATAGCGGCCATCGGGAGAATAGGCCACGCTGTTCACCGGGTCCAACTCTGGGTCTCGCAAAACCCTCAGCCGCGCACCGGACTCTGCGTCCCAGGCATACACCGAACCATCCCGACTACCGGTGACAAACTCCTTGCCGTTGGGGGAATAAGCCACGCACAGCACCCAATCGGCATGTCCCTTAATCGAGCGGACCAAACGAACATTGACCGCATCCCACATTTGGATCTTCCCGTCCCAATTCTCGGTGGCGACAATTTTTTTGCCGTCCGGCGAATAGGCCAGGGCCAGAAGATTGTTCTTGGTTTCCTTCTGGGTGGTTTCCAGGGTGCCGTATTTCACGTTCCAGATCCGAAGGCTATTGTCGTTGCCCACCGAGGCAATACGATTGCCGTCCGGCGAAAAAGCCAGGTCATTGATCTGCTGGGTGTGTTCCCGCATGTCCTGCACGAGTTGACCGTTTGCCAAGTCCCAGATTTGCACGGCATGGCCGCGACGTCCTCCCGCCATCACCGCAGCGGCAAGGAATTTCCCGTCAGGGGAGAAGGCCACTGCATCCGCGCTTTGCAAATCCTTGCCCAAAGAGAGAAGGACCTTGCCCGAAGTAAAATCATAAACCTTGACGACTCCGTTATCTCCGGCGGAGGCAATTTTTTTACCGTCGGCAGAAAAAGCCACGCCATTGATGAGTTCTGTCTTTTGCCCTTGGATGATTTTCACAAGATCAGGATTGCCCGCGGCGCTGGAGGGCGTAGCCCAGACCGCAAGGGAAAAGCATCCCGCAAGAAAAATAAAACCAACCCCCAGACAGCCAGTATTTTTCACCAGGCGCGAAAAGATGCGATGCAACACGATCATAATCCTCCATCAAGCTTTTTTGTATGACGCTAATCAGAAAGAACCCGACTGATAAAACAGCTTATCACCTCTTCCTGTAAGCGCCATTGTATATTTATAATGTCCAGAAATACAAGCATGATGTTTACACATAAAACAAAGGCAGGCGGATACCATGGTATCCGCCTGCCTTATTTCCTCAGCAATCAGCTGCGGTTATAACGACATAACTTGTTACAATGGCTTGGCCAATTCCTTGACCTTCTTGACTTCCTCTTTGAGAGAAGCAACCTCTTTCACCCCAGGCACGGTTTCTTCCGCCTCGCGCAGCCCTTGTTTAAAGGAGGAGATAGCCTTGCCAAGGCCGGAGCCGATTTCCGGCAGCTTCTTACCGCCAAAAACCAAAAAAGCAATGCCCAAGATAACAATCAATTCCGGAGTTCCCAAGCCAAACATAGTCATTCTCCTCTTATAAAATCGTTACAAACAAACGTACAGTATCTTAATCAAGTGGGGCCGGAGCCCCCTTCCTTGTCTTTTTCTTCGATTTTTTCCTGCTTCTCCGCATCGCGGGTGGCTTTTTTGAAATTTTTGATCCCCTGCCCGATTCCCGAGCCAATCTCGGGCAACTTGCCCGCCCCAAAGATAATAACAATTATCACGAGAATAACAATGAGTTCCGGCATTCCAAGTCCAAACATAAGACCCCCCTTTTCAACTTATGACGGTTATGATTGGTTGAGCCGACGACAGAACCAAAGCAAAAAGTAATTTCTTTTTTTATACCATAAGGAGAACGAAAAGCAACCCACTTTTCCATTCGGGATATGCTGTCCCTATCATTTCCAAGGCTCATAGGTTGGGCCAACTATTCCCCCACCCCAGCACAACACTTATTTACTGTCCATCCGGAAACGGCCCTTTCGCCCGATTGCCGCGTTGCTCAGTCGCCGAAAAATGCTCACGTACCCTATGCACGCTCCGCTTTTTCGTCTCCCTCGCGCCTTGCTCTTGAACGAAATTGCTCGTTTCCGGACGGACACTATTTATATCCTCCTTTACATGAGTAATACTTTGTATTACTGTCCGAGAAAATCATTCCCGTGGCGCCTCTTGCAAAATGAAATGGGGGGGGGCAGACGGCTCGGCTACGTCGCCAGAGGAAAACCATGCGCAGCAAAAAACCGGAAACTATCACCTTCAAGGCCGACGAAACCCTGGCCGAAGCCCTGCACAAGGTCGCCAACAAATCGGAATTCATCAGAAACGCCATCTTGAACGCCTTGGAAAACGGCTGCCCGCTCTGCCAGGGTACCGGCATACTCACCTCGGAACAACGCGCGCACTGGGCCAAATTCCTCAACACCCATTCCCTGCAAAAATGCGATGAGTGCAAAGCTGTCCATCTGGTGTGCGGAACCGAGGAAACCCCATGCCGACATTAAATTTTTCCAGAGTTCTACAAATTGCTGCCCTTTTTCTGGCCATCATCGGCTGGACAAACAGCACCCACGCCGCAACGCCAACGGGAAAGACGCAGATCTTCGTCACCGTGCCTCCACAAGCGTATCTGGCCGAAAGAATCGGCGGCGATGCAGTGGAGGTGCACACCTTAGTGGGCAAAGGGCAAGACCCGCACACCTTTGAGCCAACCCCGCGACAGGCAGCCGCCCTGGCCGGAGCCAGTCTGTTTTTCACGGTGGACATCCCCTTTGAAAAACAACTGGTTGCCAAGGTCGCGGCCAACAGTCGCAATCTACGGATCGTTGATTCCACCCGGGGAATCGTCCGGTTGCCCATGACCGAACCAGATCACCACGAAGCACACGGCAACGAGGCAGACCCCCATCTCTGGATGGCCCCTAACAACCTGCGAATCATGGCCGATAACATGACGGCAACCCTTATCGCCGTAATGCCGGAGCGCAAAGAGGACCTGCACAAAAATCTTGCCTCCCTCCAGCGAGAGATCAATGACCTGGACAAACAATTGAATGCGGAGCTGGCCCCGCACCGGGGTGATACCTTTTATGTGTTCCATCCAGCCTTTGGCTATTTTGCCAACGCCTACGGCCTGAAGCAGAGAGCTGTGGAAATAAGCGGCAAATCCCCCACCCCAAGGCAGCTTAGCGCTCTTATCCACCAGGCCAGGAAAGATAAAGTGCGAACCATCTTTGTTCAACCGCAATTCGACCGCAAAAGCGCCGACACCTTGGCTACGGCCATCAACGGGACCGTGGTCCCCATCGACCCCTTGGACCGGGAAGTATTGCGCAATCTTGCCACCATTGCCGCCGCCATCGAACAAGCGTTGAAACAGTGAAAGGAACAACCCATGAGCGCCGCCAGCACACAGGAAATTGCAATTCGCATCCGAAATCTTGATTTTGCTTACAACGGCACGCCCATTCTCGAAAGCGTCAATCTGGAGATCATGGACCGTGATTCCGTCTGCATAGTTGGCCCCAACGGCGGCGGCAAGACTACCCTGCTCAAACTCATCCTCGGCCTTCTCAAACCAAACCGAGGCGAGATTGAGGTTCTGGGGCAGACGCCGGAGAAAAGCCGGTTGCGCATCGGCTATGTGCCGCAGTATGCCCGCTACGATCCGCAGTTTCCGGTGACGGTGCTTGAGGTGGTGCTCATGGGCCGTCTGGACCGAATTTTCTGCGGCGCCTACACCAAAGCCGATCGGGAGGCCGCCCAGGCAGCCCTTGCGGAAATGGCCCTGGCAGATCTGGCTGGCCGCCTGTTTGCCGAGATCTCGGGAGGACAAAGACAACGGGTCCTCATCGCCAGGGCGCTGGCCGCCGAAGGCGAAGTGCTGATCCTCGACGAGTCCACGGCCAATATCGACGCCGCCTCGGAAGAGCATTTCTTTGAACTACTTGGCAAGCTCAACGAACGCCTCACCGTCATGCTGGTCACCCACGATGTCGGCTTTGCCTCGAAATTCTTCAAGAGCATTGTCTGCGTCAACCGCCAGGTCGTACTCCACCCCACCAGCGAACTGACCGGCGAGTTGATCCGCAACATGTACGGCGGCGACATCCGCATGATCCGCCACGATCACCGCTGCTCACCGGAGGGACACTGCAACCATGGAATTTCTTGACGCCTTGGCCGACCCGGCCATTCCCTTCCTGCGTTACGCCTTTGCCGCAGGCATCCTGGCCAGCCTGGCCTTCGGCGTCATCGGCACCTATGTGGTGGCCCGCCGCATCACCTACATCGCCGGGGCCATCGCCCATTGCGTGTTAGGCGGCATCGGGGCGGGCCTTTACTGCCAGTATAAACTGGGCATCACCTGGTTCGGACCCCTCACCGGCGCCATCGTTGCGGCGCTCCTGGCAGCCATCATCATCGGCCTGGTGAGTCTGCACGCCAACCAGCGGGAAGACTCAGCCATCGGCGCGCTCTGGGCCATCGGCATGGCCATCGGCCTGCTGTTCATCGCCAAGACCCCTGGCTACATCGAACCGATGAGCTATCTGTTCGGCAATATTCTGCTGATCTCTGAGCTTGATCTCTGGATGGTCCTGGTGCTGGATGCCATGGTGGTGGGAACCGCCACCCTGTTTTACCATAAATTCCTGGCCGTCTGCTTCGACGAAGAGTATGCCCGACTGCGCGGGGTGCGCACCGACCTGTACTACCTGCTGCTCCTCTGCCTGACCGCCTTGACCGTGGTCCTGCTGGTCCGGGTGGTGGGGATTGTCATGGTCATTGCCCTGCTGACCCTGCCCGCCGCAGTGGCGAGCAACTTTGCCAAGGGTCTCTGGCAGATGATGGTGCTGGCCACCCTGTTCTGCATCGCCTTTATCGGCTCGGGCCTGGCGGTCAGCTACAACTTCGACCTGCCCAGCGGCCCAACCATCATCGTGATCGCAGGGATCACCTATCTGGGGGCAACTGGCTTGCGGCAATTCCGCAAGAACAGCCGGTTGCGCTCCGCAGTTTGAAAGGTGGTGCGGAACAATAAGAGCTGGACCGACTCCCGCGCCTGCTTGAGCTTAAGAACCCAAAGGGTAGAGTAGAAAGCAAACTTACCGATCTCGCACCATGACTTTTACCTGACGTCTCGCCGCTCACGGCTACTGCGTGTCTATTAGCTCGATCGTTCATCAGCCCTCCCTCATCAAACCGGACGTGCGGTTTTCCCGCATCCGGCTTTCCGATGTTCTTCACCGCAAGGCATGCGCTTTCGTCCAGCCCGCTGTTGTTGGCACTTTATACAGGCCGTACTCTCCAGACAACGACCTGTTGGGAAACCTGACGTAGCCTGTTTTCCTGTCTCTAACCTTATGCCGCTTGCGCAGGTGGGTGAGCAGACGCTGTTCCAGGTGATTACGTACCCGGCTCAGCGTCTGGCTACAATTGCGATAGTGAAAGTAGCCAACCCAACCTCTCAGCATGGTGTTGACTTCCTTCACCACCCATTCAAGGGGCATGATCGTCCGCTCTCGTTTCGTGAGTTCGGTGATCCGGTCTTTGACTTTCTGCTCGGCTTTCTTCGAAGGCTGGATATGGGGGTAATACTTCCCGGTCTTTCTGCCTCTTCCCATCCAGGCCGTGAACCCCAGGAAGTCAAACTTCCCCGCGTAGGCATCGACAACTTTGGTCTTTGCTCCATTCAGGGTAAGTTCCAACCGTGTCAAAATCTGCCGCAGTATGGCCATGGCCTCGCCGGATTTTCCTTTCCGGCAGAGGATGACGATATCGTCAGCATATCTGACGATGCGGGCGCCCAGCCGTTCTCGTAGCTTGTGCCTCTCCCATATCCTGTCCAGAATGTGCAGGTAAAGATTGGCCAGCAACGGTGAGATAACCCCGCCCTGCGGTGTTCCTTTGCGGTTGCCCTTGCCGTCGCCGATGTTACGCTTCGTGCCATCCTTGTCCATTTCCATGACCGGGGCCTTGAGCCACACCTGGAGCAGGTGCAAAATCGCTCCGTCGCAAATGCGCTCGGCAACCACGGCCATCAGATTGGCATGGGGGATGGTGTCGAAGTACTTGGAAAGATCGGCGTCGATGACTTCGGTATGGCCGGTGTTCAGGGCATATGTCACGTCATCGACTGCGTCGTGGGCTGACTTCTTCGGTCTGAATCCGTAGGAGGTTTCACAGAAATCCGCCTCGAAGATCGGCTCAATGACCAGTTTCGTGGCCATCTGCGCCACCCGGTCCCGGATGGTGGGGATGCCCAGAGGACGCTTACTGCCGTCGCTCTTCGGGATCATCACCCTTTTCGCCGGGCCGGGTTATGTTGTCCCGTACCCTCAAACGGTACTATGAGCCCCTCCGACTCCCGATACGGCCCGTCGTGATTTCGTTTCCTTATACACACCGGTTGATGTTCCTCAACATCACCGCATCGGGTCTCCAGCACTGGGCTTAGATATCATCCGCAACATGCCGCCCCTGCTACCCCGGAAGATCACCTGGGCCGCTTCCGTTTTCAAAGCCCATGCACTCTGGCCTTCCCCGTACGTCCACCGGGTCGGCTTCTTCATTACATTAACGAGGCTACATCCAGGTTCACTTGCGTTACGGCCTGCTGCTTCGCCAATTGGGAACTTACGACCCTCTGTTGCCAGAACGCCGCTCCCTTGAGCTACCGGGACATACGGACAACTCCCCGGACGGGATTTAAACCCGCTTGATATCAAGCTGTTACTGCGTACGAACGTCCTTGATATTTTCAGTTTCAGGTAAATGAGCAGGTAAATAAGGGACGGAGCCCGATTTTCCCACAATGCCTTGAGCAACAGCCCGCACAAAAAAGCCCCCGACACCATTCGGCACCGGGGGCTTTCCATTACCAGAAAAAACGCGACAGGACTTATTCCTTCTCGTCCTCGCTCAGCCCTTTGACAATCACCGCCCCTGCCAGACCAAGCATCCCCAGATTCTTGACCTGATCCATGGCCGGCTTCAGCATGTGGGCCATGATGGTCCGCCGCAGATTGGCCTGGGGCATGGCCTGCGGGGTTGAGGTGGTGGTCAGCAGGTGGAGGTCCCTTTTGTTGCCGTAATAACGGACATTGGGACCAATCTTCACCTTGGCGCTTTCCAGTTTGATCGCGCCTTTTTTCACATACTTGGCAACCTCGGAATTGGGATCATTAAGATCGCCAAATATCCGGGCGCGGGCCAGACAGGTCTGCACGCAGGCAGGTTCCAGCCCCTGGGCCAGACGCTCAACGCAGAAAGTACATTTGTCGGCCTTGGGATCGCCCTCTTCCTCATTAACATAACGGGCGTTGTACGGGCAGGCATCAGCGCAGGCGCCGCAACCGAGACAACGCTCCTTGTCGATCTGCACCGTGCCGTTGAAAGGATCCTTCCAGGTGGCGGCCACTTCCATCTTCTTGGTCGCCCCGCTTTTCGGATCGGTAAACGTGACCTCTACCTTGTCCGCCGGGCAGACCGCTACGCAGGCCGGCTTATCACAGTGGTTGCACAGGCCGGGATAGTAGGTGGAAGCCAAACCCTGTGGGGTCTTGCTCGGGCCAAGGCGTTTTACCCAGTTTCTCCT
>Ga0334722_10004892_pt1 | contig 13752 bp, 23 predicted proteins | sample C3_bottom_MG_FD_207210 | JGI IMG/M metagenome (GOLD analysis project Ga0334722, IMG submission 207210) | Sediment microbial communities from Yellowstone Lake, YNP, Wyoming, USA - C3_bottom | ecosystem: Environmental > Aquatic > Freshwater > Lake > Sediment | place: USA: Wyoming | collected...
CGGGATCGATATTACTGTCTTTTATTTTGTTGGCATTAGACAAATCAAATCTTTTAGCAAAATTAATAGAAGAAGGAGTAGCTTCTTGGAAACCATACTGCAAAGTTTGATTTATTGTCACATTATGCGATGTGCCATTCACGATGACTCTATCCACATAATTCGGATTGGTAGCGCCAGAATTATTATAATAAACAGTATAATTTATATTTTGATTGGCTGAAATATTGGCAAAGAACAATATCTTACACCATTGGTTTCCCGCAGAATTGGATTGTCCCGCATTGTCAAAAATATCATTTTCTATTACTGAATCATTGTTATCTGTCAATCTTATTTCATTTAGGCAACTGTTTGTTGGAAGTGTAAGTCCGCTTACATTGACGATTATTATTTCATTTATCCTTTTTTTTCCAGCAGTTTCATTTATTGTGATGTTTTTTCTGTTTAACCAGCTATTATTGAACCACGGATCAAGCCCTATCTTATCGATAGACCATTTAGTATTTATCCCATTGACAAGTTTCGCAGTTATCTTAAAAGCGGTGGAATTTATGGAAATCATATCTATATTTTTGAGTTTTCCGATATATTCTGTCACATCGCTTGATTTCGTATTCGATATTGCTGTCAAATCGGCTTGTTTGGAACAGTCCAGACAATGAACTATCGAATAGCAGTCTACTGGCGTGTAGCATTTATCTTCAGTCGACCATTTATATGCCAAAGAGTTTGTAGCCATGACTACGGAGATGATCATAGCTGTCAACAAGAAAGGCAAATAACGGCTTGTAGTCATTGTTTTTCTACCTCTCATGGAAAACCGCCTATAAAAGTACCCAATCCCCTTCCGATATTGTAAAGAAGGCTGTTCAAAAGTGAAGACATATCTGAACTTAATTGGCTTATCTGCGAGGATATGCTGTTATTGAATGCCGTGAAATTTGAAGCCATATTGTTTGAAAGACTGTCTATCTTACTGTTTATAAAGGTGAAATTACCCAATATATTGCTATTTAAACCGCTGAATTGAGTGTTTATAATAGAATTTGTGTTTGTAAAGTTATTTGCCATGCTTATGTCATGTCCATTAATCATATTTATTATTTGATCTAACTTGTTAAAAGCTGTGGTGAAATTGGCATTTAAGATATTCAACAATGAAAAATGATTGGTATTTGTATTTTGATTTATCGTCAAAGTGCTGTTCTTGACGTTTAGTTCACTTGAACCCTGAACAATAAAATCTAACGTGGAATTTACAATCTTTGAATTGACGATAAAACTGGAATTTCTTGATGTGCTGTTCATTGAAAAGAAAACATTGTCCGAGATAAAATTAGCGTCATTGGATTTGACGCAGACCTCGACTTCTAAAAAATCATCTGATGAGAATGGAGCGTTTAATTGAATGCTATTGAACGTAAATTTGGTAACAGCTGTCGATAATGTAACATTGTTCCTTATCGATGTCCCTAAATGTGTTTGACCATATGGATTATGTCTAAAGAAATTAAGATTTAACGAATATTCCGAATTAGAACCGCTTTTGCTGAAATAACCGAATATATCAGTTATGTTTTCTATGAATGCTATCGTGTTAAAATCGGCTATGTTTTGCTTGAATCTATCAGGAAAACACGCATAATTCTGACTGCCGACTTCTAGCATGTCGATAGTAGAAGTCGTAGAACCTGTATTGTTCAGCAGAAACAGATCGGAAAACTGCGTTTCTCGCCTGAAATACATATTCTGGCTTGAACTATTTACTGGCTTGATACATTCGACGTCGATAGGATATATTCCAGTAAAATTGGCAAGACGATCAGATTGACAATATAGTCCTCTTGAACCGCTGATATAAGACATTGAAAAAGACATGAAAATGTCCGTAAGGTTCGGATAGAATATCTGGGCATCGCAAAAAGCATTGTTTATCGGCTCTTTTATATCATGGACTTTAGTGCAGACAGTAAAATTAGTGTCTTCATTCAAATCATAGTCTGTTCCAGTTATGGAAATCCCATATTTCATTTTATTTACGATGTTATAGGTGTTTTTTGAGTTCAGATCTTCTCTGGTCGTAGTCGCCTTGTATATTTCTATAAGTTTTTCGCTGTCTGTCATCTTAGACAGATCTGAATCTGAAATAGCTGTCAATGCGGATTGCGCCATAGAAAACATCGGCAACGCCAACAATGACATCAAAATGATCGAGATAAATATGTTATTGTTCATTTCAACCGCTTCTCCCCCTTATGTAATCTGCCACATATTTCAATAGGAAATATGCAAAAGGCAGAAGCAAAACGACATTTATTATCCCGACAGTAGTGCTGAAACTGAACAATGCGAGGAACTTGTTCAGGACATTGACGGCACATGACAAAAGCCCGTCTATTATGAACAATCCAAGACTGCATCCCGCATTTATGCTTTGCTGTGTTATTGGAGTGTAAAATAATGTCGTGCTTAAGTTTATGAAAGACAATAGGAAAAAATTTGTGCTATAAAAGATGATATAACTCATGAATATCTTGTTTTCTCCCCCAAAATTGCCCAAGAAATTGATGTTCATCATATAAGTTACCATAGCTGAAATGGGCATCGTCATCAATATCATGGCAAAGACCGGATTCACGTTTGCATGGGCGACATATATCATCATGTTCAAGACAAACATGAGCATTATTATATATATCGGAGATTTCCCTTTCTTAAGCCCTATCGCCATGAGGCTTCCGACCATCATCAATGAAAATACCATAGTCCAGATGTCAACATTTACCGCGATCGTATCGAATATGTCTGGCATGATCACACATCCTCAAAAAATTTATCATGGTTCAATACAATAAGCAGTCCGCCCATCAAAGCCATGCCGAACCCTATCCATGTATCGAATATCCCGAAAGTCCCCATCGCAAAATTGTATATGGAGAATATCACTATTGAAAAGAACTCATTCAGATAGAACAATGAAAAGGCGATTATTGTGAACAAGGAAAACAATGCCCAGCCGAATGGCGTTGTAAATATTCCCACAATCGCTGAAACGACAGTAGTGCCATTCACATTAAAATCAAGTATGGAGCTTTGGTTGAATATCGTGCTTTGAAGTCCGCATGATGTTATCGAACTGCATCCCAAAGAGCAGATTGTCGTACTGCTTCCTGAACCAAAAGAACAAGTATTGGTGGAATTGTCAAATGTCCCGTTTTGATATAATGTGTTTCCCGAACATAGATTGGAACAATCGCCCCCAAGAGAACTTGTATTTACTTGGCAATCAAGCGAAAGCTTGACAGTCAATTTCTTGACAGAATAATTTGTATTGTTCAAGAATGTCTGTCCAGTCATGAATATTCCAGTCTTGTTCAAATACGCATTATTATTGGCGTCTGTCGCTGTTCCAAGATTATAGAATATGCTTGGCGGTATAAGGCAAAAACTCAACTGCGGACTTGAAACCGCGCCTGTCGCATTGAAATACATCTTTGTCACGACATCGCCAGTCCCCGTATTGCATTGGCTGTTCCAAATATCGACTCTTGTAGTCCCTTGAATATTGCTCACAGATTGGCATCCGATCGTGCTTATAGGTGCGGTCTGGCATATCAGACTGTCGTTTAAATCGGTTATCAATCCGCCAGTATTGTTTACCCTGTTTATTTCGCATGTCGGAGAAGATAATGTCGTAGAGAAAAGCGATTGTTGCCCCATCACAGTTATATTATCCCAAAGGATCTTATGCGCCGCTCCAGCCGAACGAAATGTGATAAAATATGAATGCCCTTGAATGAATCCCGAAAAATTAAATTGCCTAAAATGCACGACATTGTCAAATATGTCATTTGGAGATATGATATTTATCTGTGTATTATTATTGTCATATAAACGGACTTCTGTAAATGCTGTCGAATTAAGCCCTCTTACATAAAAAGACACTATGCCCCAACTTTGATTCAGATTCCATGCAAAAGTGTTGGATTGCAGTTGCGGCGCGGTAAATCCGTCATTTGCATATCTTAGGCATTCATTGGATAGATTGAAAGATCGACATATTGCAGAAGTCCAAATACTGCAAAATTGGAAACTTCCCGCAGTCATGACAGAACATTGTCCGCCATCTATGGCATCTCTCCAACTGTTTCCTACCGGATTAGCCCATCCTTTGATAGACATTTCTGTCGCATTGAATGTCTGGAAATCCCCGTTTCCAATAAGATTTCCCAATATATCCGCTTTAGAATAATCTGGGATCATAGCAAAGGAAAAAGACATGATGCCGAATAAAACAAGGAATTTAAAGGCATATTTCATAAATACTATTGGTTTTTGTTTATTTAAATTTGAAAAAGGAAAAGGCGGGGATTGGGATCCCCGCTAAAGTCATTTATGATCTAAATAGATTTAAATCTTTTAGATTGCACCGCTCATGAATTTCTTCGCCACGCCATAGACGAATACTATTCCCAAGACAGTTCCCACTAGCAAGAGGACAGCGCCAGTCGCATTTACCCCAGACAACTGTGCGAATACTCCTGTCGTTCCAGTGGAAAGACCAGCCAATATCAAGAGTGCTATCACTCCGGTAATGACATAGTCGAATGTTCTTGAACCGGGTTCTTTAAATTGCATTATGAATCACTTTTAAAAATTTGGCTCATCATCGGGTTCATAGCCTTAAATCTCATATTTATTAGTTTTAATGCCTTATTTAAATGTAGTATGGGGCTAAAAATGTATCTTAATAAGGATATAATGCGATTGCTTGTTTTCCTTCATAAAAACAATCTTAAAAGATACAGCTATTCTGAACTGCATATCATGAGGTTTTTCAAGGACAGAAGGACATTATCCAAGATATTATCGATGCTCATGGAGAACAATTTCATTAAAAAGACACGATTAAAGACAAATGGCAAGACCTATTCTTTCTATGAGATCAAGTCATGGGCAAATGGTTTTGCTGAATATCTTAAGCAATTTGTCTAATCTTTTATCTTATTGATCTTTATATCGATGCCTATGTTGTTTTTCTTGAAGAATTTGGCTATTTCTTTTCCTATACGTTTGTGATTTATCAATGGACTATTTGAAGTCCAGAAAAAGATGATTTTGCCTTTATCTGACAAGACTGTCGGCATACTTCCAAGAATCCTTTGATTGTTTATAGTTTCTGCTTTTTTATTGTACCAATCTACAAAAAACTCTATGCCTTCCTGTATGTTTGGATTGTCGCCTTTTATTTCATATTCTACTTTCATGATAATTCACAGATACAGTCTTTATTGTCTTTTAAGCATTTATTGCAAATATTAAGATCATCAATATATCTTGAATCATATCCATGTTCTTGATTGGATTCTTTAGGCATACTTCTCACATTCAATAATAATTTCCTCGCATAATTTAGGAAGTATTATGCCCCTTATAGTCGATCTGACTTCTGTAAATCCCAATCCTAAAGGCGACCATTGGAGATATGTTCTATATCTTTCTACCATTTTATCTATATCGCCTTGAATGCCTTTTCTTGATCCTCTACTTGCTCTTTCGTGGCATAGACTTTTAGGAGAGCATTTGGGTTTTGGATTCCAAGAATTTAGATTAGTCCAAATATCTGTAGGTTTTTGATAATCAAAACCATATTGACAATAAGTTACGGTCTTTCTTTTGTCATTAGGCATAAAGTCCTGTTTTCTTAACATTGCTCTGGGATTTTCAATAAACCAAAATTTAGGATTGAATTTTTTTATTAATTCCAATGTCTTTTTAACAATATTTATAGCTTCTATTGTTTCTTTCCGTTTAGGAATATAATTATCTCCTTCTTTTGTCCAATTCATATAAACGGTCATTATAGAGAATTTTTGACATGGTGGACTTGCCCATATCACATCTGGTTCGAAAGGTATCATATTTGGTTCTAATTTCATAATGTCTATTGATAAGGAAGGATTGAACTTAGGCTCTATATCTACTGTAAATATTTCATGTCCTCTTTCTTTGGCTACTTTTGAAAAGCTTTCAGTTCCAGAAAACAATTCTAATATTTTCATATATATTTCTCTCTTTTTTGCAATATTAAAATCGTGGCTTTTCTATCAATTCCAGTGTTGTAAATCAGCACATAATCATCTTCGTGTCCTTTTAAATCAGGACAGATTTCGTAAAGCTTTTCCATGTATGCCTTTGTGAATCCTATCCTTATGTTTCCTATTATTGCTTCTGATTCTATTTCCATCTTAAATCCCTAATCCCTTCCAGAACAAAATCCAGTTGCCTTGCAACCAACCCAACAATTCTCTTACTGAACTGTCATTTTCAAAAACTATCCTCAAACTTTTCCAATGTAGGACTTGAGCTTCCAACCCATCCTTGACCTTCTTCACTTCTTTCTTGCAACAGGATTTCATATCCACTCAATTCCTACAGATGAAATGTGGTGTTTTCTATGTCCTTTTAATCTTATGCAAACTAATCGTCCATCAAAATTCATAAACTGCGTCCATATTCTGCATATCTTATTCGTCATTTCCCTTCAACTCCTTTTTTATTCCTAAATAACCATTCTATCATAATCCATTCTTCGATTTTGCATAATGCAGACCATTTAACAGTAGTGGGCTTTGCATTCCATATAGAATTTAACATCTGATAATCTTTTTTGGTTTGTTTGATGATTTTCGTAATTTCATCATAACATTTATCACAAAAGTAAGCTTCCCATTCCACAAGTAGATACAAATTACAATGTTTTCGTTTAGATACAATTCTTTTACTACAATAGTCACATTCCATCTTCACTCAGCTCCGAACCTTTTCTTGAAGTTTCTCAAATGATTTCTCCATTTTAATTCTTTGTCATCTTCGTTAAAATATTCCCCCTTGTCTATCCTATTCAGCAAAACAATCAAAGGGTTTAAATCTTCAAAGACACGCTTAAGGGTTTCTTGAACCGCTGACTTTATTATCATTCTATGTTTGAAGTCCCAACTTTTGCGTGAGTTTCTTTTCGGACTTGAAGTTGGTGGTATGGGGTTAATCTTTTCAATGATCTCATCTGCGAGTGAATTTTCGGAAGCTTCAAGTATAGGATTCCTACGGTCGACCTCTTCTCTTGAAGATTGCATTTCAGCTAAGGCTGTCTTAGTAGCTCCTGATTCCTTTTCCGATTCACTTACAGATTCATTTGGGGTGAACTGTTGACATTTACAATCTTGTTCTAAATTAGCAACATTACCATTGGAACTTATACCACAACATTTAGATTTGCAACATAAATGACAATATTCTTCGTGTCCGCATTCGCAAAGATTCTGGGATTTCTCAGACATTGTTTAAACACTTTTCCATACTAATTTACCTTGTTCATAGGCATGATAAATCCTTATCATTTTGGCAAACCTTTTTTGGTTGTAGATCTTCTTTTTAGGCTTTATTTTTTGATAGTATTTTTTAGCATAATTAGGATTTTTTTTGTCCCATTTTATATGATATTTTCTCATATATTCCTTTTTCTGCTTCTTGTTCATATATTAAGATTAGTCTTAAAGTATTTAAAGCTTGACTATCTCAGGATATCATATTAACCACCCAGTTAATAACATTATAAATATTATCAATCCTAACCAAACATAATCTTTAAACTTCATTTAAACACATTTCCTTAATTTAGATGGCTTTCGATATGTTTTACAATATCATTATCAAAAAGCGATCCTTTGTATTTGCATACGCCACATTCAAAGGAAAATGATATGTTTATTTTATTATCGATTGTAGCTTTTGGAAGTGTCTTTTGATTTTCTTTGTTATCAGAAAGATAAGCTTCCCTATCCAGTTTATCTTCTTGAGATTGTTTCCAGCATTGCCAATCATACGCCTGTCCTTTCCATTTTGCCCTAAATTTCTCGCCACATTTTTGGCAGATTTCCTCTATTATTTCTTCTTGTTCGACCATTTATTACCACCTTTTATAGATCAATTCTTTCTGCAATAAAAGACAGATCTGGCAGATCGCTTCTTCTGAATTTAGCTTTTTGGCTTGAAATTTCTTGCAGATTGATAATATTTTAGGAAGTCTTTTGAAGTTTTGCATAATATTATTATTAAAATGATAAGTATTTAAAGCTTATAGTAAACTATGTTTATTATTTTTCCTTTACCAAGTGATTTAAAATGTTTTACTTTAATTACTAATTCTGATTCTACTAATTCATTTAAAATTATTTTGCACCAACTTTCACTGCAATTAATTTTTTTGGCTATATTTTTTGCACTTGAAATTTCTTTCATATGATTCCAATCTTTCAAAATCCATACTATTTTAGCCTTTTTATTATCCTTTTTAGGCTTTTCATTATCATTTTCCACAATATACAATACGCTGAAAGGTATTTAAAGACAAAAACCTAAAATAAAACATTAATTAATTAATTATGTTTAATTAATTAATTAATCAATAAAACACATGTTATAATAACACTATCAGCGTATTGTTTGTTGTATAAGTAAACTTTATATAGTAGTAAATATAATAATATTTTAGAAGAAAATGCTGAAAGCTTATAGTATTGTATTAGAAGAAAAACAATATAAAGACATTAAAAATAGTACTGACAATATATCAGAATTTGTAAGAGAAAGCATTAGAAAAAACATGAATATTGATCTATCTTTAGAAGAAATATTAGAATTAATAGATAAAAATTCAAAACAAACAGAGTTTTTAGACGATAAATTAAATTCGATTATAGATTCACAGTTAAAAGATAAGAAGACCCTTACTATACAGAAAGAATTAGAATTAAAATCACTGCAAGAAAAAAGAGAACAAGAGGAAGAAGACTTTATTATAAGATACAATAAGCTAGAAGAACTTGAAGAAATTCAAAACTTTAAATTCATAGACAGATGGCCTGAATCGAACAATCTAATGCCTATATTAAATAAAGCTTTAGAGAAAGAAATAAGAATAGGATTGAATCAATTAAGAAGATACTTGACTATCAAGAGTTTCAAGCAACATCTCGCTTCTGCCTAAATCATATCCATGTTTCATAATCTCGCCTCTTGCAAACTCATGTCCTATGCTTCCCCTCTTGACCAGATTTAATATAGTGGTTATAGGCAATGGCTTTTCTGGTTTGAGTTTTTCTGGCAATTTCTTTTCACCACTTAACAGTTGAAAATATTCTATATCCTGCTGTATCCAAACATCGTTGTAGATCTTCTTTTTTTCCTCATACTTCTGTACAAGTTCTTTGGAAGGCAATCCAAACTCTATTGTTTCCAACTTTGTAAAATATCCATCTCCTTCAAGATAATTTGGATTCACTTTCTTTACCACGACTTTCCCGCGTCCGATAGTTTCAATCCCGAAATTAGTCATCAATCGCATTGTCTTATTCAAGAAAGCAAAATGAGGAAGATTGAAGAAAATAATGTTCCTTCTAAATCCTTGTGTCTGCGTCATATTACGAACGATCTTATTCTCAATGGAAGCCCATTCTTGAGCGTTGAGGAAAAACCCCGCTTCCTCGACGATGCCCATCGAATCTGTGTTATTATACATGAATTTTAACAAGTCTTCGATTTCATAAAAGACATTATCCACATTAAATTTCACGCCCCATTTATTAGCCAAATCCTCTGCCGTCTTCATGCAAAAGTAGGATTTTCCTGAACGTTTTTCACCCACAACTACGACAATGCTATCTTTGTTCTTATCCTTTCTCAGTTGTAAAAGCTGATAAAGCAAAGGCTCGTTTGAATTAAAATTTAGTTCGCTATGGAAAATATTCCTTTTGTTTCTAGGCAGATAGCCTCTAGGAAGATAGCTCATAACAATCATTTAGTTTTCGTATTTAAACCATTTTTTATATTGTGTTCATGTTCCAGATGCAATATAAGATATATGGGCAAAGTAAAACCAGAAGTCTTGCACAGATGGCAAAAAAATTCCATTTATCTTGCACCCAACAATTTCTTTTCCTTTTCAATCTCTAATCTTTTCTTTTCATTCTCAAGTTTAAGAAGTTTATGATTTTCATTCAATATCTGCTCCTGTTTTGAAGGAAAAATGCCTTTCGCAGATTTTAACATTTTTAACAACGGACTTCCCATATTTTAAGACCTTTTATAAGACTTCAATCCCAGACCTTTTCAATACTTTAGCCTGTCGTGCATGTTTTCTTGCTTTTATAAGCTCATTTCTTGTATCTTTGATCTGTCTTCTCAATAATTTCCTATGTTCTGCAAGTTCTTTTCTTTTGGAGATATTGTCCAACTGCCTTTGAAGCCTTAATAATTGATTTTCATGCCTGTTTTTTATCGATTGCGATAATGTATGCAGACTGCCTGAAAATGCCCTTATGCCTTTTATCGCCAATTCTTTATCGGACAAAGTCTTTGATCTCCTATGATATTTCCTTCTTTTACCCATATTTATCCTTTACTTTTCAGTTTATTTAAAGCTTTATCAGAATGTTTTACGCAGAAAATCTGCTTATTTCCAAAGTTTATAAGGACTTTTTTATAATGACAGTTTTTGACATCGCATCTTGCGTCAACAATATCAAACCCTTCCATAATATATAATCCTTTTCCATATTTATACTTTGCTCATCTTTCTTTTTGTCATGGTTTCGGCTATCTCAAGTTCCTTTTCTTTTATTGCCATTGTAAAGGCATGTCCTATCTCTATGACCGCGATCTTCTGTATCTTTGTAAAACAGTCATCGTCTATATTCTGGAAATATTTTTCCAGTTTGGCTTTTTCCAGTTTCATTTCATTCACTTCTTGATATTCTGCGCTTCCTGTATCTTTTCCCTTTCGATGTCCGATATTGTCGGCTGATATGCTTTTGAAAAGTCCACCGAACTCAATCTAAGCCCTTGTGCCAAGAATATGCTTGAAGACAGTTCGCTTTCGTCTGCAAGAAGCTTTGTCTTCAGGAAGTTCATGGCTATCTCATCCCCCAGATTCATGTTCAGTTCAAAATATTTATCTATGAACAGGTCGTCATTTATGACGAAACTTTTAAGGAATGTCGTCCCTATCTGCATTCTCCTTATGCCAAAATTGAGATATTTCTTGTTTTCAAGCGTAGTGTCTTTTATAAATTCCTCTGAGATCGCCATTATATTGGGCTTCCAGAACTTAGGGATCTTCCAGAGCCATTTCGGATACCAAAGTATCACATATATCTTCTTATCGTCATCATTGAGATAAAACGCCATATTTGAAGTTATCCCTATCACATTATCTTTTTGTTCAAGCACCCTGAATTTGCTTTTGTTGTTTTTCATTATTGATATGAGTTTTTTCTTTATTATCTCCGGTCTGTTGACTGGTTTAAGACTTGCCGACTTTTTCCCCATCTTGAAGGCAAAATAGATTATTGCGCCGATCGCACCAATCAATATTAAAAGGTTCTGATTTTGCAGAAGTGCGTTGAAATCAACCATTTTCAAACCTTTGAAAGCGTATCATATGCAATATCTATGCATTTGGCAATCACTTTAGTCCTTGTTTTCATGTTTAATTTTTGCTGAAGAAATTGCATTTTTTCATTCAAGTTCAGTTTATCAAGATTTATTATCGAAACGTTAGCCATAACTAAAATAATAACATTTGAAGTATATAAGCTTTTTTTAGGCAAATGTCATTTGTAAAAAATAATAAAATAAGCCCTTTTTGAATGTTTGAACCAGGTGTTTGGCTACAAGACATTTGATTGGAATCATACATTATCAAATTTAAATACTTTCCAAAACATTATTATTCTATGGAAAATGTTTCTTCTGATTCAGAAAAAGATTCACCCAAATCAGAGAGTTCTATCGAATCCATTGTAGAAGAATCACCATTAAATAAAGAACCTTCAGAATCTTCTGAACAATCAAAAGAAGGATTTGAAGTATTGAAAAAATCAAACCTTCCAAAAGAAATCATCAATGACATCCACTATATTATATCAGAGATAGACAAAATGAAGAAAAAACATAATTATTGGTATATTTTAAGTATAACAATGGCAATAGTCATAATCTTCCAAATGTATGGTTATAGATTCGTTTTAGGTTTCTAAGATGACAAAATTCAAGTTCATTGACGCCAAAAGAAGCTATTATGACGACATAAAGGACACAGTCTACATAAGGAAAAACTATAAGAATGAAAGACAACTGCAAAAGATATTAAAGCATGAGATCGCCCATGTCATCATAACAAAGACTGTTAAAAACAAGGCATTAGGAAGATTTATAAACATATTGTATGACTTTCATGAGAATATCCTGTATTATGGATTTGGATTTCTTATCGTATTTTTGATCTACAATAGCGATCTGTCAAACTGCATCAAAGCGACAAAAATACTTCAAGGAATGACGCCAAATTTCACGATCTTTAACAACACATTATCAAACATATCTTTCAACCTTACTTTGCCTTAACCTTTCAATAATAAAACTATCAGCAATAAGACGATCACCCCGAATATTGCCTGTATCACATTGACCATAGAGCTTACATTTGAAGGGATGTCATCAAGCAATATTGGAATAAAGACTATGAAAGCAAGTATCAACATCAATATCAACAGATCTTTTCCTATGCTTCTGCTCATACATATCTCCTTATCACATGGATAGTCAATATAAATCCTATTATCGCGCCGAAAAATATCCCAATGGTCTTGATATCCCTTATGATAGGCTGTTCGTTGCACAGATCTCCCTGCGGTATCCTGTTAGCCATGAATCTTATCGGGTTATCGCTTGAACATCCGAAATTACAAGAAAGACCGGTATAGTTAGAAACATTTCCAACAGTCAAGTTTTCAACAGAATTTCCAACTGAACAGAAATAAGAATAAGATATATTTCCTGTGACGACAGGCATTGGCGGAGAGGGCGGTGTAATATTGGATATGGTTTCATTCTCACCCAATGTTATCATAAGCGGATTGGCAATATGCCCATCAAACCATTGTTTGAACGGATTATAAAATCTAGCGTTTCCAGCTGAAGAATCATTTTCTAGAATAGCAAACCAATAAGTTATATTTTTTCCAGATAAGAAATTGCCCGATCCTGTTCCCAATCCCCAATCTATGCTTTGGTTTGATATTCCCCAGACATTATTATAGGATAAAGCGCCGTCTTGCGACAAATCGACTACCATGCCGATCGGATCTTTAAAAGAAGGCGAAGCATTATACATCACAAAAACACCTTCCGTAGTAAAGATATTAGAAGCGGAAGCAGTATATTCAACGCCATTGAAATAAGCATGATCCGTTTCTTTGAATACTCCTGTCATTCTATCTACTAGACTACTTGACGTAGTTGCATTCACTTCAGACCAAAAATTAGCATAGAATCTCCAATATTCTTTTCCTAATGCAACGCCACCACAGGATAATTCTGCATAAAGTTTAGAATCTTTTATCACAGAACAACCAGAACCGGAAGCCGTACTGAAAAACCATGTCGAACCATCAAAAAAAGGCATGAAATTATCGGGATCGATATTACTGTCTTTTATTTTGTTGGCATTAGACAAATCAAATCTTTTAGCAAAATTAATAGAAGAAGGAGTAGCTTCTTGAAAACCATACTGCAAAGTTTGATTTATTGTCACATTATGCGATGTGCCATTCACGATGACTCTATCCACATAATTCGGATTGGTAGCGCCAGAATTATTATAATAAACAGTATAATTTATATTTTGAT